>MDTC01193460.1_pt1 | contig 162751 bp, 121 predicted proteins | sample 811181 | NCBI WGS metagenome assembly MDTC01 (sample SAMN05326644, study PRJNA326480) | marine metagenome | isolation source: seawater | place: Pacific Ocean: North | collected 2011
ATCACCGGGTTGAAACCCGGTGCTATAGAGAGGGTACGCTCGCCGTAAAGGCTTCGCATCGATTTGAAATGCGGTGGGACTCAAAGTCCCACCTCAACACATCACATTGTGTTCGGTCAGACATCAAACCTGAACCTACAGGGTTTTACCGTCTCAACACATCACACATGGTCAGACATCAAACCCGAACCTAAGGGGTTTATGCGAGTGCTGCGAGTGCTTTTTCGTAGTCGGGCTCTTGTCCGATCTCGGGGACCTGCTCTGTGTAGACGACTTTGTTGTCTGCGTCGAGGACGATGACAGCGCGTGAGCAGAGGCCAGCGAGGGGTCCGTCTGTGATCTCCAAGCCAAAGTCTTTGGCGAAGCCACTGCGGAATGTGGAGAGGGAGAGAGTGTTTTCGATACCTTCGGCACCACAGAATCGCTTTTGCGCGAATGGAAGATCTGCGGAAATGTTCAACACAACAGTCCCATCAAGTCCAGCAGCCTTTTCGTTGAATGTGCGAACGGATTGTGCACACACACCAGTGTCGATGCTTGGGAAGATGTTCAGGACCTTCTTTTTGCCAGCGTATGTCTCCAAAGATGCTTCGGCGAGATCAGTCCCGACCAATGTGAACGCGGGGCTTGCGCTGCCAACTTCGGGGAGATTTCCAGAGGTGTGAATTGCATTTCCTTTAAGCGTAATCTCTGCCATGAGAGTCTCCTTTTACAATCGAAAAATGTGAAACCTTGCGAAACGTTGTCGCACCTTTCATAACACATCACAGCATAGAGTCAACGCCCTCCCAAGAGACAAGACAATAACTTCTTCTAGCGCATCGAATCCAATGCTTTTTTGTGGACCTTCGCCGCAAGGACCGCACCACCAATCGGACCAAAGAACAACGCGAGCAAGTTGAGAAAAGGGATCGCAGCGACAACACCGATGCCCCAGATCGCCTTATTCTGTCTCGCGACCGCCGCTCGCTGACGTCGATACTCATATCCCAACCCCTCGTAGTAAGGCGCCATGTACGACCAACCAGAAAACTGAACGTTGATCATGATCAACAAAAATGCCGCAAACACAGACCCTACGATCGGGATAAAATTGAACAACACCGCGACAAACATCAACCCAACCATCGCGAGCAGCTTTCGAAACTCCGTCCACACGACCTTCGAGATGTTCGTCATAAAAGAATCCGTCTCGGGTAACTTCTCCCCCATCTCCTTGGCAAACACGATCTGGAACATCAGCGTCGCAAGATACGCCGAGATCGGGTTGAGGTTGAGCAAAATAGAGAACACTGTTGGCACGACAAAGTACAACAACGCAAGCAACAACACCCACTTGAAGATCGTAAATCCCCACGCCGCAAAACCAAGGTACTTTTTAAGAAAGGGCAACAAGGCGTTGGACTCAGACCACCCCCACCACAACAACAAACCAACGACGATGCCGTTGATCAACATCGCCAAAAATGCCAACAACAATAACTTAGGCGTTCGCAACATCAACCCCATCCCACGAAAGGTCGAGGCAAAACCTTCTCCAAATGATGAAGGGTGCAAAGATTCGGGTTCGATAGCGAAAGCAGGAGCAGGCTCTGAATGTGTCATCATATCTCCAAACGCAAAGAATATACCAATGTCATCAATCTATGGCTTACCACAGGATGCCCCTGTCTGCACGAGATTCACGCTCTGTCTTGACTTTGTAGGCGCTCCTCGGATAACGTTGATACCACGAAAAGAAACACAGACGCGAAAGTCGAGGAGTCCAACCATGAGCTATGCTGAAACAGGACAAGTCAACATCCTCGTGATCGATGACGATCCCGATATGCTAAACTTTATGGCCGAGGTTCTTATTCCAGAAGGATACCAAGTCATCGGTGTAAGCTCCGCCGAAAAAGGACTTGAACAACTCCCCTACCAGACCTTTGACATCGCCTTCCTCGACCAAAAACTCCCTGGTATGGACGGCATCGTCTTTGGAAAATACCTGCTCAAAAACAACCCACACATGCACATCGCCCTCGTCACAGGACACTCCGGTCCCAAACTCGAACGCATGAGCCGCGAACACCACATCACATATATTGAAAAACCTTTCAAAATCGAAGAACTGTTGGAGGTTGTCGATAGCTACAAAGCCAAAATAGACGCAGGACAACGCCACCAAAAAGAAGTCGACGCGACGGACTACGCCCCTTCATTCCAGCCTTTTTTTGAGCATATCAGCGATGAATATGGCCTCCCAGAGGCCCCAAATCGCCTGCAAAAGCTGCTCTTTCAGCATATACGCGACTTGCTCGGAGAGTTGAGTCTGTCAGGTCGGTTTACAGAGGAAAAACGTGCGATGGCTTTATCAGGACTGCTCGCAGCGCAGGTCTTTGGCATGAAGCTCCCACGTCTCAAAGATGGGACCACCCCTTGGGAAGCCTATGATGCATTGATGGAGCTTCACGGAAAAAGGAAGGAGTTTACGCAGGACGAAGAGTAACTTTTTTGCGGTTGTGAGGTGCATCGTAACGAAGCACGGGTCCTTTTGGCACGATCCTCGTAGGGTTGATCGTCTCATGACTGCTGTAGTAGTGCTCTTTGATGTGGTCGATGTGTGTAATCTCCGCAAGCCCCAATCCCTGATACAACGCCCTCATGTAATGAGAGAGATGTTCGTACTCCGCAAGACGTCGTAAGTTGCACTTAAAGTGACCGTAGTACACAGGGTCAAAACGCAGCAATGTCGGCAGTAAACGAAGATCAGCCTCTGTCACCTGCTCACCACACAAGTAACTCTGCTTTGACAAGATCGTCTCCAGCTTATCAAGTGTCCCAAATAAACGGGAGAATGCATCTTCATAGGCCTCCTGTGAGGTCGCAAAGCCACACTGATACACGCCGTTGTTGACATTCTCGTAGATCTCCTCATTGAGAATGTCGATCTGCTCGCGTAGCTCCTCTGGGTAAAAGTCGAGCGTCGAACCAGTCAGCTCATCAAACGCGCTGTTAAAGATACGGATAATCTCGGAGGACTCGTTGTTGACGATCGTCTCAGTCTTCTTGTCCCACAAGACAGGAACCGTCACATGACCTGTGTAATCGGATTTGGCTTTCAGGTAGATGTCGCGTAGATAGGTCACCCCATTGACCTGATCGGGGATTGCCTTGGGAGCGTCACTGAAAAACCAACCGTCCTCTCCCATAAAGGGATCGACAACAGAGATGGAGATGATGTCCTCAAGTCCCTTCAATTTGCGAAAAATAAGCGTGCGGTGCGCCCACGGACATGCATACGAAACATATAGATGATAGCGCCCTCGCTCAGGTGTAAACGGTGTCGTGCCATCGGCTTTGATCCAATCGCGAAATTGCACCTCTTCTCGGACAAATTCACCATCTGTTGCGTCTGTGTCATACCACTCATCACGCCACTCTCCCTCAACTAAAAATCCCATGTATATAGCCCCTTTCTGTATCTTGAATGAAATCATATAGGTCGCTCAATACCATCTAAAACATCATAACATTCATACAAAAAGTCAAACAAAAACCAAGCAATATACCTGAAACGGACTGTTGCGCTGAGACGAACAGTGAGGCCACTGAGCGCAAAAGGATAGAAAGAAAGGGGTTTGACGTTCTATTGTGTTGAGGAGGGTTTGGATATCGAAGATTTGAGGTAGGCAGGTACAGGACGTTTTTTGGCTCTCTTGGAGGGCGCTCTCCCTTTGAGGGGATGTTTTTTGAGCGCAGCGACATAGGCGGTGACGTGTAGCAGTTGCTTTGTCTTCAAGATGCCTTTGTAACCAGGCATTCCGAATCCTGATACTCCCTTACTCGTCACTTCGTACAGCTTTTTGAGTGTCAAACCATGGATTGAGTATAGATCCGTGAGATTGGGACCAACGAATCCTGCTCCATTGGGCTTGTGGCAGACAGCGCAGTATGTCCGGTAGAGTTTTTTTCCCGAAGCAAGAGATGCCGGATTTTGAAAATGGCGCAACAATTTCCCCTGCAAAGATTGACTCTTGGAGGTCATTTTTCGCAAAGCTGTCAGAGATTTTGCCATCTTCTCAAAGATAGGTCGAAAGGTCGCTTGGTGTTCCATCATCGTACGTTTGAGTGTCGCGAGGAACGCAGAGTCAGTGTGATAACGCTGGTATAAAGACAACAACAGTGAAGGGTGTCGCTTCACATCTTTGGCTCTCCCGACCCACCATTGCGCCGCAAAAATCCGGACAGAAGCATTTTTGTCTTTGAGCGCCTCCAGGAGTATATCGGAAGTCTTTCTCCCAACCTTCCCGAGGGGGATGCGTTGAGGGTAGCTCCGCACGAGAATGCGAATCATGGTCACACGTACCTTTGCGCTAGGATGCTTGAGGAGCAAGAGCACATCAGGAAAGAGTTTCTTAAAGTGTCCCTCAATGGAAGAGCGCTCCAAAAAACTGAGGGCCCAGGCTTCGTGCTTTGGAGACTTGAGGACCTGCTCAAACATCGGCCAGGCTTTTGACCAATGTTTTTGGGAGAGATTCATCAGCACAAAGCCCGCGAGTTCGCGCTTCATCCTGTCTTTGCTTTTGAAAGACTGAAAGATCTCCGGCAACAGTGGCACCAATCGCGCTCCAAATGTCGGGACATGCTTTTTCAAAAAGGGAATGTCTTCTTTTTTTGGACGATCTTGTTTGAGTAGCCGAACAAAACGTTTGAATGCATCTTCTTTTTGCCCTGCATGAGCATGATTCGGCCCTAGCAAGAGACTACCAACCCACAAACACAGCACAAACCTGACGCCTACATAACAGCGCATACTACCAACCTCCTTGATCGTTATGGGGATATCGAAAGATGGCATTGGAGCATGGAGAAAAAACAAAGTCAAGTCACAAAACATAGCTCCTTAAGCCGCCCCTGTAGACAAAAGAACCTCTTTGTGGAAGTCTGTCTCAACCTGCTCATATGACAGGCTGAGAATCCTCTATATCCACGACCACAACACGATGAGAGGCTGTTTGAACATGGACACTTTGTCGCGAATGTCTCCTCTGTTTTGTTCGCTATGTAGAAGCCATAACCTTGACGATGAGCATCATCATGTTCATATTAGGAGGGCTCTCGACGTTCATCCGTTGGCAGTAGAAACAGAAAGGAACGCAATGATAGATACTACGACAGCGTTCTCCAACGACAAAAGGACTTCTCAGCCACGACGAGCCTTGAAGAGTACGATCAAGCAATCCAGGACTTGCTGGCCATTCGCAATAAAGCGATGCAACAGCTGATGTCCGAAAAACTAGAAGGTAACGATAACTTCCGCATCCTCATGGCGTTCATCGATCAGACATACCAACATATTCAGGTCCGCATCCAACGATACGCGCAAGAGGACACGTGAAGAACGTAGACAAGGAGCAACACATGAACACATCATCACCCGATGTGTGTAAGACAGAGTTTACCGTTGAAGGAATGCATTGCGCCTCTTGTGTCAGGCGTGTAGAGACGGCCCTGCGCGAGACAGAAGGCGTACAAGAGGCAAATGTCAACTTCGCGACACAACGCGCAACTGTCACCTTTGGAGACACACTCAACGCAAACACACTCGCAAAAGTCGTCGAAGACGCAGGTTATACAGTACTAAAAGAATCCCTCACCATCCCAATACGCGGGATGACTTGCGCCTCATGTGTTGGTCGCGTTGAGAAAGCCCTCAACGCGATCGACGGTGTCGTCGAATCCAGCGTCAACCTCGCGACAGAGAAGGCCAACGTCACTTACCTTCCCCGTAGCATCCGTCCAAACGCGATCAAACAAGCCATCACAGACGCAGGCTACGAGGTCGTCGAACAGGCTGCCACAGGGGACACAAGCGATGCCGAGCAAAAGGCCAAAGAGAAAGAAGAGCACACGCTACGAACGCGCCTGTGGATGTCTGTCGCGCTGACCACGCCGATCTTTTTGCTTGAAATGCTCCCCATGCTCATCCCCTCCCTGCGCTCTCTTCGCGCGGAGGTCATCTCCACACAGCACCTACATTACCTGTTCTTCGCCCTCGCCACACTCGTCCAATTTGGTCCAGGCTGGCCCTTTTATCGGACTGGATGGGCTGCACTTCGTCACGGCAGCCCCGATATGAACACCCTCGTGATGCTCGGTACAAGCACCGCGTATGTATACTCTGTGATCGCGACCTTCCTCCCCTCCATCCTCCCTTCCAACGCTGTCCACGTGTACTACGAAGCTGCTGCGATGATCGTCACACTCGTCCTGCTCGGTAAGTACCTCGAACACAGAGCCAAAGGACGCACCAGCCAAGCCATCAAAAGACTGCTCAACTTACAAGCCAAAACAGCGTGGATTGTCAAAGATGACGAAGAAGTCGAAGTCCCCATCGAAGAGATCGTCCCACAAGACATCATCAGGGTGAAGCCCGGTGAGCGCATCCCTGTCGATGGAATCGTCCTCGAAGGCAGCAGCTACATCGATGAATCCATGATCACAGGGGAGCCTGTCCCCGTCGAAAAAGCCAAGGGTGCCCGCGTCACAGGTGGCACAGTCAACCAATCTGGGAGCTTTTTGTTCAGAGCCGATCGTGTCGGTGAAGAGACCACACTCTCCCAGATCATCAAGATGGTCGAGGATGCCCAAGCCTCACGCCCAGCAATCCAGGCGCTCGCAGACAAAGTCGTCGTCATCTTTGTCCCGGCTGTTCTGGCAGCCGCACTGGTGACATTCTTGATCTGGTTCTTTGTCGGCCCCACGCCAGCCATTACCCACGCACTTGTCGCCGCAGTGAGCGTCATGATCATCGCCTGTCCTTGTGCGATGGGACTCGCGACACCTGTCTCCATCATGGTCGGGACGGGCAAAGCAGCCGAGTCGGGATACTTGTTCCGCAAAGGGGAGAGTCTTCAGACATTCCAGGAGACAGACACCATCGCCTTTGACAAGACAGGCACACTGACACAAGGCCGCCCCCAATTGACGGACATCCACACAGTCGCCTCACACAAAGAAGAAGACATCCTGCGGTACGCCGCATCCATCGAGCAATCGAGTGAACACCCCATCGCGAGGGCGATCGTCGAGTACGCTCGCACAAAAGACATCAAACCCGAGAAGGTGCAAGACTTCGAGGCGATCGCTGGATTTGGCGCCAAAGGTGTGGTGCAAGATCAGGAGGTCGCCATCGGTTCTGCCCATCTCATGCAAGAGCGTGGGTTGGATGTGTCTTCTCTCTCCACACAAAAAGACGCCCTCTCCCAAGCTGGAAAGAGCCCCATCTTTTTGTCTGTAGGACAAGAAGTCGTCGCGCTCCTCGCGGTCACAGATCCAATCAAAGAGACCGCCAAGGAGACGATCGAGAAGCTTCATAAACAAGGCACACAGGTCGTCATGATTACAGGTGATAACCCCTCAACAGCACAGACGATCGCCTCACAACTCGGTATCGACAAGGTCCACGCCGATGTCCGCCCCGCAGAGAAAGCAAACGTCGTTAAAGAGCTCCAGTCCAAAGGCCACAAGGTCGCCTTTGTCGGAGACGGCATCAACGACGCCCCAGCGCTCGCACAAGCTGATATCGGCGTCGCGATCGGGACCGGAACAGATGTCGCGATCGAGTCCGCTGATGTCGTCTTGATGAGAGAAGAATTAACAGGACTCGTCTACGCACGCGCCCTCTCAGCAGAGACGCTTCGTAATATCAAGCAAAACTTGTTTTGGGCGTTCATTTACAACGCATTACTCATACCAGTCGCTGCGGGTGCGCTGTATCCTGCGTTCAAAATCACACTCAACCCAATGATCGCTGCGGCTGCGATGGGACTCTCCAGCCTCTTCGTCCTTACAAACGCCCTACGACTCAGACAATTCGACCCCTCCAAAGCCTAAAACCAATCCATACACCAACCAACTTGCATCCTCTGACGAGAAAGGGTACACATCATCCAAATGGTGTGCCCTCTTTCCTATGATGACACACCACACAACCATTTGATCTTGGAGCTGATATGTCAAAGTCCATTCGTCATATATTGTTCGTCTTGTTGTGGTTGGTCGCCCTCCAACTGACGACATCTTGTTCAACACCCAACAACACAGAACAAGCCAAAGAACAACAAGTCGATGCATCCGAACAAACGACAGGAAAGGAGTCCACAACAGAGGCTGCGTCCGAACCCACAGATGAACCGGATGTACAAGACGCAAGTGTCGAGCCTACAGTCGAACCAACACCAGAGCTTCCACCTGAGCCACAGCCAGAGCCAACCCAAGAGCAGCCCCCCGAACCAGTCCAAGAGACAACCCCCGAGCAAACGCTCCCACTGCCTGGACTCGGGACGATCTCTGGAGAGTGTGGTGTACTCGATGATGAGGAGTGGAACAAAAAAACGGAGCCCTTCATTTTCCGCAACAGTATCGACTTTGGACAAACAGGTTTTGACGAAAATAAACTCACAACTGGCGGGATGAAGATCTTTAAGACAGGTAATCTCGGTGGGAGCTCAGTTCACTCAGAGGTGTTGGCGTTTGAGGTGCTCAAACGCTGTGAACTCAGCACCCTTCTCAAAACAGAGGCCGAGATCACCTACAAACAATCGACAGGCAAGAAGACCGACATACTCGTCACAATCGATGGGCGAAAGATCGGTGTCAGTGTGACAAGAGCGTTTCATTTTCCACCGAGCAATCCCTACACAGTTGAAGAGGCCAAGACCCTCCTCAACAAAAAGTTAGGAGACATCCCACTCAGCGCATCAAACGCATCAACACAAGACGCCTGGGAGCGCTCGATTCTATACATCCTCTCCTACAACAAACAATACACAGACACAGTCATCGCTGCGTACCAACAGCTCGATGCCAAGATCAAAGACAGCACAATCTTGATCGTCACGACCACAGACGGAAATGATGATTTTGTGTACTGATGTCAAAACAGTGTGAGCTGTGATGTGTCGGAGAACGTGTAACCTTCGTGTTCCAGTAACCACCGCTTCGCGTCGACCCCACCTGCGTACCCAGTCAAAGAACCATCCCCTCCCATCACCCGATGACAAGGGACAATGATAGAGATCGCGTTGCGTCCATTCGCCGCCCCAACAGCACGCACGGCCTTTGGCCGCCCAATGGTCTCTGCGAGTTGCTGATAAGACCACACTTCTCCGTATGGGATCTCCTGCAAGGTTGACCACACCTCCACCTGAAAATCGGTCCCTTCTTGTGACACAGGGATATCAAACTCCGTTCGTGTCCCTTCAAAGTAGGCATGAAGCTGTTCGCGTGTTTCAAGCAGCACTGGATGTTCAGCGTTGTCCACTGCACCCACGGGTAAGGGCAACTTGTACGTCGGCAAAAAAAGATGTGTGAGGGCATCCTCAGTCGCAAACAATTGCAGCGTACCGAGGGGACTGTCCATTTTTAAACGATATCGTGACATGTGCATTCCTTGAGACAGCGAGAGCTTCGACGTGAAGCCTCAGGAGACAGATAAATGTGTCAACAACGGCCTCTCCTTGTTATGGGCAAACCATCGCACAGAACTCATTTTTTCGTAAGGCCGTTGTGTATATTCCAACTCCTTGTCCCTTTTTGCCTCCAATGACCTTTGACAGTGGGCTTCAAAAAACTGTCAATAGAACGAACAGCGCACAAAGTTGATCATATATATCGTGTGTTGCAACCTTGCGCCTTTTGGTGTATGTACACACCCGAATGACTGCGCAACAACACCTCGCCTTCGTAGCAGTCATAGAGTGAATAGGAAAGGAAAGCTTACGAAATGAAGAAGTTAGCACTAATTGAGGACAACCCAGACAATCGAATGTTGATCATAGCTTTTCTTGAAGACCACTTCGACATCGATGAATACGAAGACGGCCCTTCCGCCCTCGAAGGTATGTCACAAGCGCCTCCTGATGCCATCCTGCTTGACATATCCTTGCCTGGCATGGACGGGACAGAGGTTCTCCAAAAGCTGAAAGAAGGACCTTTGGCGACATGCCCTGTCGTCGCGCTGACTGCACACGCGATGGAAGGCGACGAGGAAAAATTCCTCTCCATGGGCTTTGATCAATACATCAGCAAACCCATCCTCGACGACGAAATCTTCCTCCAAACCATCGAGAATCTGTTCAACACATAGCACCTGAGAAGTCACATGAAAGCCCCCCAAGCCCCAGACAATGAAGCTGCGCGTATCAAACAGTTACACGCTTACAACATCCTGGACACCTTACCAGAAGAAGCATACGATGACATCGTACGTCTCGCCGCTCACATCTGTGGCACTCCCATCGCGCTTATCTCTCTTGTCGATCACGACAGGCAGTGGTTTAAAGCCAAAGTTGGCCTGGACGCTGAACAAACAGGGAGAGATGTGTCCTTTTGCGGGCACGTCGTAGAATCAGGTAAACCTCTTTACGTCTATGACGCCCATCAAGACGAACGCTTTGCGGACAACCCACTCGTGACAGGCGACCCAAAGGTCTGCTTTTATGCAGGGGCACCTTTGTCCACAGAAGACGATCTCGTGCTGGGAACATTGTGTGTGATCGACCACAAACCAAGAGAGATCACCACAAAACAAAAAGAACTGCTTCGCTCTCTCGCGAACACTGTGATGCGTCAGTTTCGCGGAGACTTGCAATACGCACGAAACGAAAAGCTCCAACAAAACCTCGCCTCGACAGCCGCAACAAGCGAGAAACTCCAGCATTTACAAGAGCGCTTCTTTACGATCTCTTCGAATCTTATGTGTATTGTGGGGAATGACACTTACTTTCAAGAGGTCAACCCAGCGTGGACAACACACTTGGGCTACAAAAGAGAAGAGTTATTGGGCAAGCCACTCATCGAGTTTATCCATCCTCAGGACAAAGCACCGTTGATGAAAAAGTGGCGTGCGATGGTTGACAAACAACGCCCTTCAGCCAAATTCAACAAGCGCTTTCGCGCGAGTAATGGGGATTGGCGCTGGCTCTCTTGGACCGCGACGCTCAATCCAGCGGAAGAAAATGTCATCGCAAGTGTACACGATCTAACCCCTCGTGTTGAACACGAAAAAACCCTGACACAAGCAAGACTTGAAGCCGAAACCGCAAACCGCTCTAAGAGCGAATTTTTGGCCACAATGAGTCATGAGCTGCGCACACCACTCAACTCGATCATCGGCTTCTCCAAACTGCTGGGCAAAAACAAGGCTGGCAATCTTAGCACGACAGACCTCAAATACATCTCACGTGTCTCGGAGAACGGCCTCCATCTGCTCCAGCTCATCAACGAGATCCTCGACATCTCCAAGATCGAAGCCGGCAAGATGACATACCACAAAGAGATGCTCCAACCAGAAGAAGTTGTAGAGGAAGTCATACGACTGCAAGAGGTTCTTGCGCAAGAGAAAGGCATCTCCATTGAGCTGGTGTGTCCAGAGGAAGTTGCCCCCATACACACTGATCGCAAACGACTTAAGCAGATCCTGCTCAACCTACTCTCCAACGCCGTCAAATTCACAGAACAAGGCGGCGTCACATTACGCGTAAAGACAACCCAAGACCACCAACTCCGTACACTGGAGCTGATCGACACAGGGATTGGGATGGATGAAGGCGCGCTCAAGACGATCTTCCAGCCCTTCACGCAAGTCGACAGCCAAAAGTCACGAAGCTACATGGGCACAGGTCTTGGACTGGCTATTGTAGAATCTCTTTGCCAAGATCTTGGAATCCAACTGGAGGTAGAGAGTGAGCCAGACAAAGGTTCGACGTTCCGGATGCACTTTTTACAAGCGCAAGAGACCTCGCTCCCAGAAGAGAACACGGCAAAGTCCACCCACTATGATCCAGACAAAAACCACTCACTTCTCCCTGTCCTCCAACTCCATAACTACTTTCAACATTCTCCCAAGAAGATCCTGTTGATCGACGATGACGCTGATACGCGCTCTTTGCTGTCGTTGATTTTGCAAGAGTTTCACTGTGAGATCCGCGAGGCATCCAACGGAGAAGAAGGACTTCTGTTGCTACAAGAGTGGGAACCAGACCTCCTTATTATCGACTTGTTGATGCCCAAGCTCAACGGATGGCAATTGGTCTCTTCACTCAAAGCATCGGACCACACAAAAGATATCCCCATCGCCCTTGTCAGCGTTGTTGCAGATGATATGCAGAGCTCCCTTCCAGAGGTCGAATTTAGCATCTCCAAGCCAGTCACACGTGACGCCCTTCAGAGCATGTTGCAAGCCATTTTTCTACCAAACGAGGCTCTTAACGCTTCATCACAAAACGCTTAATCTTCACAGAGAGCAAGGCTTCGTTGTAAGGCTTTAGCATATAATCGGCAGCCCCCAAACGAAAAGCCTCTTCGATCGCAGAGCGCTCCCCCACCACAGTCAAAAAGACAACAGGTACCGAACAGTAAGTGGTCTGTAGCTTGATCTTCTTGAGCACCTCCAGCCCACTCATCCCCTCCATCTTTTGGTCCAATATCACGAGATCATACAACGGCTCATTGAACACGCACGCAAGCGCCTCCTCCCCAGAAGAGACATATCTCACGTCGTACTCAGGTGTGAGCATACCCAGCAATTGCTCAGTGACAAGCTCATCATCTTCAACCAACAAGATACGCAGTCGTTTCTTTTGTGCGACGTCGGTCTCAAGCAAGCACTGATCTCGTCCCGCTTTTTTCGCCGCATAAAGAAGCTTATCAGCCCGCAACAACGCAACATCAAACGCCTCCCAAGGCTCGATCTCAACGATCCCACAGGAAAACGTCACCATACGCACACAGTGCTCTTGCGAGCTCTCACGTAGCTGCTTTTGAATCGCCTCGATCAAACTCTTCGCGCCAAATCGATCTGTTCCAGGGAGCGCCAAAAGAAACTCCTCCCCTCCCCAACGTGCGATCATATCAGACCCTCTTAGCCTCTGTTCGAGAAGATTCGCGATATGAACGAGCGCCTCATCCCCTGCATCATGTCCAAATGTATCGTTGAGTGACTTAAACAAATCAATGTCAAAAAATGCCAGTGACATTGGCCGACGCTCTCGACGACAAAGGGACAAAGCAGGCTCAAAAGACTGAAAAAATCCTTGTCGATTATTCAGCCCTGTAAGCGGATCTTCATTCATCTGTCTCATATCCTGCCCCCTCGTCAACGCGGACATCACAAGAGTCGGGAACGTATCCTCAGGGACTGGTTTTTCGATAAACGCCTCAATTCCGTAGATAGAGCACTCATTGCGCACGAGTGAATTTGTCTTCCAGGCTGAGAGCACAATCACCGGAATGGCTGCGTACTCCATCTGCTCCCGCAGCGCAGAGAGGATCGTGCGGCCATCACAGTCAGGGAGCACGAGATCCAGCAATATCAACTGGTATCTCTGCTCTTTAAGCGCCTGGAATGCTTCCGTCTGGGTCATAACATGATCGATCTTGACAGGCTTCCCTTCGAGAATCGCGCGTACAAGCTCAACGGCGTCGAGGTCATCCTCGATCAGCAGGACACGAAATTCACAAGGATGGTGTTGTTCGTACAAACAGTGAAGTTCTTGGATGAACGCTTGCGTCGCTTCGACGATCTGTTCGACCTCGGTGTGCTCTAGCTCACCGGCTTTCTCACCGAGCGCAGGAAATCCATATCCTCCGGCAGAACCACGAATCCGATGTGCCAGACGCCGAAGTGTCCCCAACGCCTCCTCACTCTGTTCAGCTTTAAACTCAGTGATCGCCTGCTCGAACACATCCATTTTGTTGGGGATGCTCTCGATGTAGCGTTCCCGAAGCTTTTGCATCACCTTGTGGTTTTTCATCATTCGCCTTCTTCTTTTTGGACCATCGGATTGAATGTGCGCACAATATACAACAAATGCAAACCTCGACACAACAAGACATCTCCCGACACACACGCGCCTCCCTTCAACGCGGACAAAGAAGACACGTAAACTTTTGGTGACTGATTTCTTGTGGTACAGTGAGGCATTGTAGGGTTCGACCCAAACCAAGCCCCCAACCAAAAGAGAAGAACATGGCCCAAAAAGTTTTGAGTATCCTGCCTTACATTCCAGCACAGCTTCTACAAAACCAAGTCAGCCATGTTCAACCGACCACATCACAAACCCCCTTCGTTGAGTCTCTACAAGGTGCGGTGTTGTTTGCGGATATATCAGGCTTTACACCTCTGACAGAGGCGCTCGCAGCGAAAGGCGACGAGGGTCCAGAGGAGATCACGCGCCTGCTCAACCACGCTTTTCGCCAACTGATCGCAGCGCTTGAGGCAGAAGGAGGTGACGTTGTCAAGTTTGGAGGGGACGCCATCACCGTTCTCTTTACAGGTGCTGAGCCACTCTCCCACTTACTCCGTCGCGCCTATCAGGCGGGTAACGCGCTACAACGTGTGATGCAGGCTCTCAACCCCCTGCAAAGCAGTATTGGTCCTGTCGAGTTAGGGCTCAAAGTCGGGATTGGTGGTGGCGACATCCTCGCCATGCAGCTCGGCGGCATGTACCAACACTGGGAGTATGCGATCGCTGGCCCAGGCCTGACACAAGCAACCCTCGCAGAAGGACAGGCCGAGAGAGGTGATGTCTGCATCAGCCCGGAAGCCCAAACGCTACTCTATCCACACCCTTTGCCTCCTCGTCCTCTGTTTAGGGCGGACCTTCAAGCCTCCTCAGATCAACTCCCAGCGTTGCTGCGCCGCTTTGTCCCCGAGACCGTCCTCTCTTGGGGCGGTGAAGCCGATCTGCATCAGTGGCTTGGTGTCTTGCGCTCGATGAGCGTCCTGTTTATCGGCCTCGGTTCTTTCCAAGGCGAGGAGAGCATCACCGCACTTCACCAATTTATGAGACACGCACAGACCGTAGTCGCTCGATACCAGGGACACATCAACAAACTCGCGATCGACGACAAAGGGACCATCATGCTCATGATGTTTGGTGCCCCTCCCTTCGCCCACGTAGACGATCCTCTGCGCGCTGTCCGCTGTGGTCTAGAGCTTCAACAGATCGCCACGACACAAGCACTCACCCTCAAGATAGGGATCGCCACAGGTCGTGTCTTCGCGGGTCCAGTAGGGAGTGATTCGAGACGCGAATATACGGCGATGGGAGACACTGTCAATCTCGCAGCACGTCTGATGGGAAAATCCGAAGACATCCTCTGCGACCCAGAAACCCACCGCCTCACACAAAAATATATCGAATACACCTCCCACTCCCCCGTAAAGCTCAAAGGAAAAGCCCAACCACTCCCTGTCTACCGACCACTCTATCTCTCCCAACTGGAACGAGAGGATTTCCACACGCCCATGATCGGGCGGCAGGACGAGCTGCAACGACTCACCCAATACATCGAACACGTCACACAAGGCCACAACCACATCGTCCTGCTCAAAGGCGACGCTGGGATCGGAAAAACACGACTGTTACACGCCTTCAAAACACAATGCCAGGCACATCACCTCACGTGGCTGCAAGGCAGTGGCCAAAATATCGAACAACAAACCAGCTACTGGGTCTGGCGAGATGTCCTCCAGGATCTCTTTGGGCTGCACGAAGAGAGCCAAAAAACCACACGTATCCAGCACATCATCGAACAGTATATCCCCGAGGACATTGAACTCCTCCCGCTCCTCAACGCGCTCTTGGAGGTCTCCTTTCCCGAGACAGAGCGCACACAGGTTTTCGACACAGCCCTGCGCAAACAAAACCTTCACCAGATGCTCATACGCCTGCTCAAGAGCTTCGGACACACACACCCTTGCTGTGTCGTGCTCGAAAACCTACAGTGGCTCGATTCACTCTCCTGGGAACTCCTACACGAGCTCGCCTGGAGCCTTGACATCGCCCCCACAGGCATCATGTTGGTCACAACAGTCCGCCCACACGACCCCTCTTGCAAACAAGACGCGCTACAACATATCGAATCGCTCGCACATATCGAGACCATACAACCTCTCAGTCAAGACGAACAGCGCGCCCTCCTCGCATCAAACCTCGAACTCCCAATCGGCGCAATCCCAGAAACACTTTGTCAGCTCGTCGAAACGAGAGCCGAAGGAAATCCACTCTTTACAGAAGAACTCCTGCGATTGCTTCGAAAAGAAGAACTCTTACATATTTCAGATATCGATGGAGACAAACGCTGCACACTCGCACCTTCCTTTGACATCAAAAATGTCACCCTCCCCGACTCGCTCGAAGGTCTCCTCCTCGCGCGCATCGATCAACTCCCACCAGAGCGACAACTCACCCTCCGTGTCGCTTCTGTGATTGGGCGCAGCTTCTCTTTTCCGCTCCTGCACAAAGCCATCATCACACATACACATATCGATCAAGACACACTCCACGTCCTCCTCGCCAATCTCGAAAAAGACGCCTTCACCCTCGAAGAGAGCGACGATCAAACACACTTCGCCTTTAAGAACATGATCATCCAGGAGGTCTCCTACCGCTCACTGCTCTACCAACAGAGACGACAACTCCACAGGACCATCGCCGAACACCTCGAACACCTTTACAAACAGGCAGCCGACCACACAGAGGGAGTATGGCTCCCGCTGCTCACCTATCACTGGCACCACGCCGATGACCCTTCACGAGAGCAACACTACACCAAACTCACCGGTCAATACGCAGCCCGCCAATACGCCAACGAAGAAGCCCTCGCCTACTTCAGCCGTTCCATCGAGTTGACACCACCAACGGCCTCTGAAGAATTACTCTCTCTCCACCTCGAACGAGAACGAGTTTACGATCTGCTCGGCAAAAGAGAAGAACAACGCGCAGCACTCAAGACCCTTCGTCAGCTCGCCAAACAGCTCCCGCCCCCCAAACAGATCGAGGTCGCGCTCAGACGGCTCAATTACGCACTCACCAACCACGGTTACAGCCACGCGATTGAAGAAGCCCAACAAATCATCGAACAGGCGACCTCGATAAACGATCTCACCTCCACCGCCAAAGCCCTCCAGCAGTGGGGGTGGACGCTCAGACTCCAAGGCAACGGCGAAGCCGCCAAACAAAAATTAGAGGAGGCTCTTGCGCTGGCCGAGCAAGCCAACGCTCCCTCTGTCAAAGCTGCATGTCTCCGCCACCTTGGTATCTGCTACAGCGACCTCCACCAACTCGATGAAGCGATCCGCTGCACAGATGAAGCGCTCCAGATCTGCACCGCGTTGGAACAAAAACTCGACGTCGCTGGACTTCGCAACAATGTCGGTACACTCCTACTCGAACGCGACGACTTTGTCGCAGCCACAGCTCAATTCCGTAGCTCGTGGGAGACATTCCAAACACTCGGCTCACGAAGAGGTAGCTGTGTCTCCTTGAGCAATCTCGGTTACTGTCTGCTCAAATGTGGACAATTCACAGAAGCCATCCCAGCACTCGAACAAGTCGTCCGTATCAGCCAAGAGATCAATGACAAAGCCACACAAAGCTACGGCTTGAGCACACTTGGTGAATGTCATCTGCGCATGGGCAACCACCAACAAGCCCAAGAGATCCTTCAACGTGCGCTTGAGCTGAGCCGCTCGATCGGACACCTCTACTTCGAAGGCCACGCGCTCTGTCTTCTCTCGGAGACGCTCTTTTACAGGAGACAGTTTGACGACGCACAGTCCACCCTCCAACACGCCTTTACATGTATCGAAACACTCGACGAGAAAGAGATGAGAGCGACCGCCCTCTTGACACAAGGACACCTGCAAGCCGCCCAAAACGAGCCCGTCAACGCCCTCGCAACTTACAAACAAGCTGCGGAGATCTTCTTATCCATCCCCCGGTATGGTGAGTACTTTGCGGCGCTCGCAGGACAGGCGCGCGTCCATCTGTCACAAGCGCAATCACAACAAGCACATACACTGCTGCAATCGATTCTCCAGTCCGAGCACAATGAACACATTCAATACGCCAATGAGCACTTTTGGATTGAGCTGACTTGTATACAAATACAAAGCACCCAAGACAAAGCAGAGAGCCAACGTAGATTGGAGCAAGTTTTTCAAGCGTTACAAGAACAAGCGAAGGGAATCGACATTGAGAAGTGGAGACACAATTTTCTTCACAACATCCCCGCACATAAACTTCTGTGTCAATTGGGGCCGTTGGACGAAACAAGAGAGTAGGAAGGTTGGGAACACATAAGAGGTCGTTATAACGAGACTACCAGGGGTTGGTGACCCGTCCATTGCCTTTCGAGGTGCGCTTTTTGCGCCAGGGATTGGTCACGCGGCCACGTTTATGGGCTTTGCGCCAGGGATTGGTCACACGCCCCTTCTTTGCAGGGCCCCAAGCGTGACCGTGGATCTGCAAAAATGACTGTGTCCCACGCCAAGCGTTGGTCACGCGACCGGCCTTCGCTGCAGCAAAGCCAGCCTTTGAAGGTGCTGATTTTGCCATCCCAACGCGCCCAAAAGCCCCCACCTTGGGTCGGCGAATCGCTCGACGTGTGCGCATTTTTTTCTGTGCTTTGGCTTTCACCCGAGGCGCCTGACAGACGATGCGTGTTGTCTGGAAGTACGTAGGGACAAAAGCCTTTTGGAGCTTTTTCACCTTTGTGTTCCACCATCTCTTCTTGCGCAGGTGGTACTGACTGATCGCAGTTTGCAACACCGCGAATGACTTGACCCCACGACATACTCGCTTTTTAGAGAACTTCTTCTTCCACAGCTGCTTGCGCAGATCCAGGGCGTGAAAACGTGCCCACTTTCTCCCGTCATGGCGGTAGACACGTAGAACAGTCTTCATCCCTCTTTTGCCCACTATCTGAAGCTGCTTCTTCGGAACACGTGCCTCAATGAGAACATGTTGTCCTTTGGGAACAATCTTCACTTGTTGTGTCAGCTTTTTTGCGCCAACAACACCTCCACCAAGGAACAAACAACCAACCCCCAACAACACACCCTTCCATACTCGATTCAACATCATCTCTCTCCATTGCATAGACATCGTTCAGAAACTAACTCACCCAAAATCAGACGAGGGGAGCGCCGAATTATTCAGCACCTCCGGCAGAATATACATCAATCTTCCTCTGTATCGTCCGTCTTACACGCCTTCAACTCCAATGGGAGTCGCCAGACAAATGTATGCTCACCTTTGTAAAGACCTGACTTAAAGACCTTCTCTTTATGACTGCAATATGCCGGCAGATACAACTGATGTAAAAAATTCCCCATCAACGCGATCGACTGATCACCGTACAAAACCATCTTGTTCGTCTCCGCCGATGCGACCTTCATATACCGTCCCTGCTCAAATGTTTGACTCGCGCCCTGACATACCAATGAGTCCGATGTCTTCTGCAACTTGATCAAGAAAGACGACCCCAGAGGGGGTTCAGAGAGCACTTCATCTGAGCCTGCGTCTCGGAATGCATCCCGAAGCACAGTCACTGCTCTGATAATGCGCCCTGCATCGTCGCCTGTCTTTACAACCTCATGTAGATCTTTCTCCTCAACTTTTTGTCCACATAGATTGAACTCCCGCTGAAATCCAGCCGCCAAGATCGAACCATCACCGAGTCTTGCGAGCGATGTTACCGAGCTGAAACGACGCGCCTCAACACCATCTTGTTTGTCCAAAAACGCGTCATTGTCGAGACGCACGCGCTCATAAGGACGTCCATCTTTCCCAACACGCATGATAAACGCAGTCTTCTCGATCACAAATGGAAACTGTGGTGTATTGTCATCTGCTGCCTGAAAGCGAAGATATCCGTAGTAATCCCCTGCGAGCAGGAAGTCTTCATCCTTCTGTGAGTAGTGAAGTGCGAGCGCACGTGCATCCACAGCGTCCAACGTCTCCGTCACCCAAGACAACGTCCCCTTCTCGGTCAACGCAAACAAACATATCGCGTGACGCCCCTGTGCGACGAGGCTCTTTGCCCCCACAGACAACGTCCCCTGGAAATAACCCGCGAGGACGATCTTGCCATCTTTTGTGTGGGTCAACGCAGAGACAACGGAGGGATGGGGAACACCCGACTTGTCCTTGTCCACCTTCGCGACAAAAGGCCACCCCTCTTTGCCAACATTGAAGCTCGTGTCGAGCTGCGTCACAAACAACCCCTCCTGACTGCTCCCAGCGACGTACAATGCTCCGCCCTGTTGGACTGTGATCACATCATTCAAGATGGAATTGTGTTTGGGTGTGGTCTTTGCCAATTCTTTTTCGGCGACAACAGTGTCCACAAGATTTTTTGTATCTACGCGCGATGAGATCGCGACCTTGAACTTTGCCACAAACAGAGTTGGTGTTGTGCTGAGGTCTTTGTACCCCACAACATAGACAAATTCCTTGTCATCAAACCATACATCGTGGAGTTGGCTGTCGGGATAGGAAACCTTGGCGACCCAAAGAAAAGAGCCGTAAGCGTCGACTAACGCGACATATCCTCTGTAGCGACTGCCCGTCTCTTCATTTATCTCTTCACCTGTCGGTTTGAAGGGACCAAAGGCGACCTCTCCCTTGTACTTCCCGACGATCCAAGTCCGATGTTGTGCATCTGCTCTTATCCCCAAACCTGTTGATGTCCCCTTGGTGCTCCTCTCGGCAGCCACGGACTCACAGACACCATCACATGGAAGACATCGGCCATCGACACAGGACGTTTTTCCATCGACGCAATCCGTCGCTGTTTCACACTGTCGGCAGACACCATTGACACAGTAAGGAACACTGGGTGGACATGAACGCTTGAAACATTGCTCATCGCCTCCATCACATGACGAGAGTGAGGTACATACAAACAACGGCTGATCAGAAGGAAAGACGCTCTTCGCAGGATCATCGACATCGATAAAGCAGGCTACAAATCCGAATAAAGACACCCCCATAAAGAGCAAACATGTAAGGGTGTAGAAGATACTCTTGCGACCCAAATGACGTGTTGTGTTCATCTTTTCAACGCTCCGATAGACAATGAGTGCTCTCTTTAAGGTCGCTTAGAAGGGGGTTCGATGAGCACATTGTCATCGACAATACGGACCCCTTCCTTGTTGGTCTTCCACTTTGGCGCGCGGAAACGATCGTTTCGTTCGAGCTCTTCACATGGGGTACGCTTCACACGAAAGGACGTCGCCACCAAGCGCCAGCCACCAAAACCGAGTACGCCAATCCCCGCCACGAAAGACAGGATCCGCACCAAGTGAAGTCCGTTGTACTCGTTTGCGAGCTTTTTAAAGTTCGCCAGACTCTCTGGACTCTCCGTCGAGAGAAAGTAGGCTTCTTGCGCCTTGTCTAGAGTATCATTTGCGACCACGGACAAGACGATCCCTCCTCCGACGAAGGCACCACCAATACCTGTGAATATATACCCCCAAAAGCGGTCATCTTTTTGCTTCTTCACGTCCCGTCGCCACTTGAGAAAGTATGGATCACGACGCAGGCGCAAACTGAGCTGGGTCTTTTTGTTGGCAGGTGCAGCGACCGCTTGGGCCTGTCGTAGATAACACCCTTTGCGCAGCTCGATACTGTGCCTCCCTGAAGGCACAATGAGTCGCAGCGGCGTCGTACCGACAAGATGGCCATTGATATAGATCCGACTCTTCTCTGGTTGACTCTTCAAGGAGAGCATTGAGCGCGTGCGTTTGGGAGGTTGGAAAGGCAGGACTCTCTTCGATCTTGGGCGCAACAAAAAGGTGCGTCTTCTGAAAACGGCAGGCAAACCAGGATACCCAACTTCCACCTTGTAGATCCCAGGACGCAAACGCCCACGCCAAGACATCCCCTCACGACATATCTTCGTGCGAAACCCCTCCACACAGAGCTTTGCGTCGACGCGCTTTGTCTGAATGGTCACCCTAGAGTACCCTATTTTCCGACTCCATGTGCGCTCCAGTTCCCAAGTCCGCTGAAAGACCTGTGGATCTTCGTAGAGCTTCTCCTCCCGGTACACCTGCAACATCGCGACACCACGCTCCCGAAAGTACGCAGCCCTCGTAAATGTCTGGGCGTTCTTTTTCGTCATCTTGAGGTCTTTGTTCGTCCCCCCCTTTGGGATCAATGTACCTAACAGGCTCTTCGCCGCCTTCGCATAACAGCGCGCTGCGTTGCGCAGACGACGCCCTTTTTCGTACTTCTCCTGAAGCTTGAGCTTTTGCCCAGGTCCAAGTTTGACGGCCTGCTTCCAAAAGCAATCACCGGCCTCTGCGTACTTTTTTTGTTGATACAACGTACCACACGAGACCGCAGCCATCGCATTGGATGAAGGAAACACCACAAGTGTGAAAAAAGACAACAACCCAAGAAGGGAGCATAACAGGTTGGATATAGCCAGGATGGGCGGGGACTTCTCAGAGTGAGAGAGAGTGGATTTACTGGGAACGCAAGCAATAATTGGTCGCATTATCGAGGTCCGATCTACGTTTCATATGGATGCGATGGGGCTTCTTTTCGGTCCATTGTTTGGTGACACGCAGATAGAATGTGCAACGATCATACCCTTTCGACCAGATCTGAAAAGCCGTCTTTTTCTTCAACTCCAAACAGCTCAAACCCTTCACCCGAAGCGTTTTCTTTCGAGTGTGATGAGAACGGCCATGTGTCACATGGAATGTATGACTGTTTGGGGATATCGACATCCAGACAGGCTTGTAACCTCTGCGTTTGCGCCACACCATTGAGGTACATTGTAACGCCCGTTCTCCCTTCGCACAACGCCATGTCCCCTGAAAGGTGCATTGGTGACGCTTGACGAGGCACGTCTTGCCGAGCTTTGGAAAGGATTCATCGACGCGACCATCACAATCATCGTCCCGGCGATTACAACGTTCCTTACGAGGCAATCTCTCCTCTTTACATGTGGACCACTTCTCCGCCTGACACGTCTGCACACCAGCGCGACAGCGTCCAACGCCCTTTGCGCTCTCAGGCCCCGAAAAACACGGTCGAGTCTCCCCATCTTTGCATGTCTTTTGACGGACAGGCGGTGCGACGACAGGTCGTTTTCGTGGCGCCGCCTTCTTTGTCCGCGGGAGGATACGTCGAGTGAGCGTTTGGGCCCTAGCCTTTTTCACCTTAGAATGACGCTGTACCCCCCACCATACAGCGTACACAACATAACCAGACATCAACACCAGCAACAACGCGACGACCAACACATTCTTGATTGAAAAAGCAGGCCGCTCGGCAGGTTGTATCGTCACAGGTGTCGAGACAGGTGGTGCCTGTGTGTGTTCATCGAGAGCAGACGCTGTCGGCAATGGTGCAGGTCTTCCGAGTGGCATATCTCCAGTTGAGGCGATCGTTTCGAGGAACGCGACATCCTGGACGGCCTCGGCTTCGAGCGGCATCGACTGTGTCATGCGCTCTTGTCCCTGTGGTGTCCCTCCTGGCGTCCGCTGTCGAGGTGTTTGTCCTGGTGTCCTGTGAAAGGGAACAGGGGTTCCGAAAGAGACGTCTTCTGTCTGGCGTTTATGTCGGGGTGTTGGCTGGAGTGTGTCCTCTTGTCTGTTTGGGATGTCGGAGAACGCTTCTAATTCGGAGGAGGAGAGTGTTTGACGGAGTCCGAGCCCGTCGATCGCGTTTTTGAATTCACGTGCAGAGAAGAAGCGTTTTTCCGGCTCTTTGGAGAGCGCTTGCAGGACGACGGCCTCAAGTGCAGCAGGTATATTTCTATCAGGTCGGACTTTTCGGGGGGGGAGAGGCTGCATCCGAAGGTGGCGCTGTGCGACCTCCTGGATAAAATACTGTCCATCTTGTTCTCCCGAGAGGAAGGGAGATTGTCCCGTGAGCAGCTCGTACAAGATCAGCCCCATCGCGTAGACATCAGCCCGTGTGTCGATGGTTTGGTGCAAGAATTGTTCGGGAGACATGTACATAGGTGTCCCGATCGGACCGGCGGTCAGGGGACGACTTTCGGGTGTAGCGCCTTCGAGGGGTTTGGCGATGCCAAAGTCGAGGATCTTTACGAAGTACGGGTCGTCTTCACGTTGTATCAACATGAGGTTATCGGGCTTCAGGTCTCTGTGTACGATCCCTTCGAGGTGAGCGACCTCCATCCCCTCACAAAATTGACGAAAGATATGCAGCGCGAGTTTGATCGAGGGGAGTTTATCGGGGCGTCTGAGGATATCGGAGAGTGTCTTGCCCCGTAGATATTCCATGACGTAGTAGTGTCCCATCCCTGGGATCTGACCGAAGTCATCATAAACATGGACGATATGTTCATTGATTTGAGAGATGCTCGCTGTGAGGTGGACTTCGCGATGGAAGCGCTTGAGCATCTCATCGGCCTCGAAGATCTCCGAGTTGATCACCTTTACGACACGTTCGGCGTTACGAGGCAGATGGATGTGTGTCGCGAGGTAGACACTCCCAAAACCGCCGCGGCCGATTTTTTTCTCCAGTTTGTACTTTCCGGCGACGAGCATCAACGGAAAACGACAATGTGGGCAAAAGGACCACGTGATCTCTTCGCCAGCCCCGCCCACGTCTTTTTTACAATGTGGACACTGTTGTTTGGATGTCATCTCAGCACACGCCTACCATATTGTACACTCGCTCCTGTTGAGGTCTTCGAGGGATCAGCTCTCTCATGTATGAACTTGCTTCACATCATACGTTATCCACAGTGACATGCGCAAACCAAAAGTGTGATACTTTTCGATCAAGGCAGTACACTACAAAGAAGCCCGCCCGCAAAAAAATAGGACGACGACGTGAAGTGCAAAGCCGCAAAGAGAAGAAAAGTCTTTCAGCTCCTATTATGTGCCCTTTGGCTCACAGGATGTGGTGATTACATCCCTGAGCTTGAGCAACAAAAGACGTGTCCAAAAGGTGCCACCGCCCATCCAGACACAGGAACATGTGTCACCACGACGTCACTTGTCAACGCAAAAGCCTGGCAAAAATTGACCGCCTCGGAGGATCCATTCAAAGACCGCCCCGAAAAGGTACGCTGTCCATACGCCGCCGAGCCCCATCTCGTCAATGGGGAGTGGTCTTTTGGTGTCCACACAGGGATCTGTCGCTATCTGACGGCACGCCAGCCAGCCCTCATAGCGCTTCACAAAGGTGACACCCTTCAGCTCAAGTTGTGGCATTATGATCTCAGCTCATCGACTGCAGCCGAAGCCCATGTCGCCATCCGTATCGGTGGACAAACACTTTGGGACATCACCATCCCGATCCCTTCCCCAAAGAAGCTACACACGCTGACATGGACGGTGAGTGAAGACATTCCCAAAGGGACGCCCATTTACTTTCACTTACACAATCACGGCGCGAATGAGTGGTCTCTGCTCAGTCTCACATCCACAAGGCCGATGGAATAAGAGGTTCATCATCATGTACACGATCAATCACACAATCACGCGATGGATAGGGCTTTGTCTGCTCGCGTCTTTATTGTTGGCGATTCCATCCCACGCAAAGGCCGGTGATTTACGGGCCTCACTGGGGATTGGAGGTGCTGGGACAGAGTGGCGAGGTGACGGGGTCGCCTGTACGCAGCTCAAGTTGGGGTATCGCCATTGGGGTTTTCTGGGTGTTTTCACAGATATCAATCTCGACTATGCGGCCGTCGACCAGCGTTTTATCACGCTCATCTCGTTGGGGATTCAGGCTTGGGGGAAGATCGGCAAGTTCCGCCCCTTTGGTCGCCTCCTCATCCTCCATCAGCACGAAGAATCGCTCAGTGTCATCGCCGGAGACTTTATCAAGGCGATCCTTGGTGTGGGTGATGGCATTCGTCACCGTGGTGGGATTGGTTTTGCCGTGGGGACGGAGTATGAGTTCTTAAAGAAGGGGAAGTGGGTCTTTTTTCTGTCAGGTGAGGCGTTCTTGAAGTGGTTCCCTGGTGATATGGGTCCGGTGATGTACGCCGGTGGTCGACTGGCCATTGGCTTCAACTATGGGATATAGGGGGCGCATCTGATGACATTCAAACGATGGATAACGTGTATCGGTCTTTGTGTCTCTCTGTCACTCGTCGGGTGCGGGAACTTCGGATTGTGGACGGATTTAGAGGAGGTCTCGTGTCCGCCAGAGGGTACAAAGCTGACCTACGAGAATTTTGGCAAGCAATTTTTGGCGGATTGGTGTGATAGTTGTCATTCAGTGGACAGCAAGAGCCGAAGAGGTGCACCGTTGGCCTATATATTTGATACGTATGAAGCGACACATGCTCTGAGGAAGCGGATTTTTCTACGTTCGGCGGCCAACAACACGACGATGCCTCCAGGACCAGACGATCCCCCCAAAGAACAACGCGACAAACTCGCTGAGTGGATCGCCTGTGGTGCCCCCAAATAACCGGATCTTTTATGGGGCTTTTGTATTAGCCTGTCTTACCAGACCCATTTTCCCTTTGAACATCGATACCAGTGGCTATTTTTTCTGACCTTCTGTCCTTGGCGGTAGGGGCGATTGTTGTGGTTGCAACAATAGGGTGTCCCCCACATCGTCTGCCAGAATGCTTTTTGTTGATGTTCAAATTTGCCAGGATGACATTTTTGGAAGTAAGGGCGACTTTGTCCCTTCTTTCGAAAGCACTGTTGCACGCCTGTTTTGTATGAGCGACCTCCAATGTGGCAGAATTGACCAAAGAGACCACATTTTCCACGATACACCCAGGCCCCATACCAACACTGATCTTTGCGCCCTAGTGTGCAGCGATATTGACCATGTTTGTAAGTCCGGAAACCCGAACGACAATTTTTGCCGCCACTTGTGCACTTTCCGATGTATTTCCAACGACCCTTACGGCACTGGTATCGTTTTCCCGACGTGCATCGCAGCTTTCCGTGGGTGAAGTTCTTTGAGCCATAGTGGCAGAACCTCCCGAAAAAGCCGCACTTTCCTTTGTATTTCCATCGGCCATTGAGACACTGATCTTTGCGACCAAGTGTGCAGCGATAGTTGCCATGTTTGTATGTTCGAAACCCCGAACGACATGACTTCCAGGCCAGGGCGTCAGACATTCCGACAAACAAGAAACACACAAAGACACAACCTGAGAACAGAACAAAGAGACATCGTTTCATCGTATGCTCCACGAATTCGATTTTTGGACCATTCAACTTTGAAGGTCATCAACGCAGAGACGACTAGCGTCGGGAGTTTGTGAGCTTGGACTTTTTGGAGCGGAGTGTGCGTTTTGAGCAACGAAGGAGACGACGAGCACGTCTCTTAAGCATTCTTTGTGAGTTACGTTTGGGGCGTTTGATACACATTGTGTAGCCATGATTGCCATTGCGAAGCCACGCTCCGGCTCGCAGCCCACATTTTCTTTTGCGGCTGGCGATTTGTTGTCGCTTGAGTCTCTTCACAAAAGCACGACAGAATGTGCGCTTTTGGAGCCATTGTTTGTGCATCTTCTTGCGCAACGCACGAAAGAACTTCTTGTCTTTGTTGCTCACTCGTGGGCTCGCGAGCAAAGCTTTGACGTTTTTGAATGTGATTGTCCCGCCTTTGGGGCCGGCCGTTCTAAATGTGTAGGTGATGCCTACACCGAGACCGTTTTTGACGCCGTAATCACCGGCAGCAAAGCGATACTTCAAGACCTTTCCAGCTTTAAACTTGAAGCCTTTGGGGAGCTTTGGCCACGCGAACGCAGCGCTTGCGGAGAGCAAAAAGACCGAGGCAAAGAACAAAGTAAGCGTTTTTTTCATAACGTTCCTCTCAAGAGATTGGGGGTTGGATACACAGCCACATCCTGTGGACAGTTCCCCTTCATAGTCGAAAGGTATCCCAAAAGTGCACCACCTCAAAAAAAGAAAGTTTGGAAACGATGAAAAAGCAATGTTAATAGAGACATAAAAATCCAATAAAGATAGGTTTTCCCCCATGAGATACAAAGCACAAAACCCATGTTTTGAAAGGTCGGTGATACCCTCTGAAGACGGTGGCTATAGGATTATCAAAATGTTTGTTGCATTCTTTGCGTTGGTAACGTTGCTTTGCGGACTTGATGTCATCGAAGCCACGACGAATGACTCGTTTGGATAGACAAAAGGGACACTCATCACCTTCAGGCCATCGGAGTTCATGTACAGTATCGTAGCCCTAGGCGCCATCAATGAGATGTGCAATGATCATGAACATGGTTCATCCTCCAAAAACCGTTCAAACAATCATCTTCCTTGGAGTGTACCAGACTTTTCCAAAAAACCCCTGGAATCCATCAAGAGCGAAAATTTGTAGCATATGCCATCCAATCAACAGCAGGAACGGTCGCCATCCTCTGAAGTTTCCACAAGAGGCGAAAAACAAAAAATGCGAGGACATCCGCCCCCTTCTGAGTTTTGTAGGAGTTGTCTTCGTTAAACACATCAAAATAATGTCCATCGGCAGTGAAACCACAATCAAGGTGTTTGTCCCCTTGGAGTTTTTTGTGATTCTCTTCAAATGTTGAACCTAATCCCGTATCCCACTCCAGATCGATTGCAAGTATGCCACCAATTATCGGAAACAGTTTTCTTTCAGGGTAAACACCGCCTGCGTGTGGAATTTTGACGCTGGTTCGCTTGAGTTTTCTCACTGATTCGACTTTATCTCCGGCATACTCAAGGTATGATTTGTTGATTTTGGACTTACATTCAAAGACTGCATACACGGCTTCTGCTGGGACATATCTGTGTTTCTGATTGTCAAACAATGTGGGTGTGTATTGCCGGTCAAAAATAACGATGTCAATGGAATGACTGACAGCTCCCGTGCTATCGATGACGATAGCTTTTTCTACAGTGTACCTGTTGGGGAGATATGCTCTGAGTACATCGATAAAGAACTGTTCGTTAACCTCACCTCGATCTCCACAGTGCGTAATTCTATTTGATGACTTTAGGTTTGCTCTGAGGCATTCTTGTTCTGCTTCAAAAGCACGTTTTAACAATTGCGTGCCTTGCAATCCTTGATTATTGTTATCCATTTCACGTCCTCCATGTTCCACGTAAAATGTTGTCAACAGACACTTTTTTCGGAAAAAAACAGGTCCGAAAAGAACATAGTCATGTCCTCAGATCGGACGTCGAATTGGAGCAACTGCATTAAGAAGAGGAGAAATCTCATCCTCAAGCGTTCTGGATAAAAGAGGGCAAGCTGAAACCTTCAGGCCATATAGTCGAAGAGTCAAACAAAATATCATGAAAATTCCCCCCTTCTAAGCTCGCCCCACTCAAATCGACTCCACTCAAATCGACTCCACTCAAATCTGCTCCACTCAAATCTGCTCCACTCAAATCTGCTCCACTCAAATCGACTCCACTCAAATCGACTCCACTCAAACATGCACCTGGTCCAAAAGCACCCGAACTCTGAAAATCAAAATCTGGAGGCCACAGAGTCTCTGAGTCATAAATAGCACGCTTCAATACAGCCTGGTCCAAATTACAACCCTCCAAGTTTGCCCCTTTCAAGTTTACTCCTTCAAAGTCTGCCCCCTGAAATTGAGCATAACGCAGGTTTGCGTCTTGAAAATCAACATTTCGGAGATTTGTATATTGAAGATTGGCTCTCTCCAAAACTGCTGTTCTACAGTCAGCAAGCTCCAGATCCGCATTCATTAAATTTGCTTCCCTCAAGTCCGCTTCTTCTAGGTTTGTCTGCCACAAAGCAGCACCTTGAAGACAGGCAGAGACGAGGCTTGCGTTTTGGAGCTTTGCACCTTCGAGATTTACCCCTTCCAGGTTTGCCCCCTCCAGGTTTACCTCGGTAAAATCGATATTTTTCAAATATTCTTCTTTAAAACAACCTCCCTTCAAATCAGCCCTGGGTCCAAAAGCTCTGGAATTCAATTCATCAAAATTCTCTGGCCAGACAGTGTACCTGTCAAATCTCGCTCCTTTGAGATTGGCTCCTTTGAAATTGGCTCCTTTGAGATTGGCTCCTTCCAGATTGGCTCCTTTGAGATCGGCTCCTTCCAGATTGACTCCTTCCAGATTGGCTTCTTCCAGGTGGACTCCACTCAAATCTGCTCCACTCAAATCGACTTCACTCAAATCGATTCCACTCAAATCGACTCCACTCAAACATGCACCTGGTCCAAAAGCACCCGAACTCTGAAAATCAAAATTAGGAGGCCACAGAGTTTCATCATCATATTTTGCCCCCTGAAGATCGACCTCTCCAAGCGCTTCTGCGGAAAAACAAAGCATACTCCGCCCTCGGAGATCACACCTCGGCCCAACGACTCCCTCAGGAGGAGAATCCGGCCAGTCAGTATGTTCATTATACACAACCAGCTCAAAATCAAACCGCTCCAAAACCTGAGAACCAAGAGGGCGAAGATCGAGATCTGAAACGTCCAAACCAGCAAGAGAAATTTTCTTCCCACCTGAACCAAACGAACAAAAAGTTTTCAAGAAATCCAAAAGTACACTTGTCCCTTTGATCGTTCCAGGTGTAGGGACTCTGTTCTTACATTCTATAATAGCATTCACAACGAGAAACTCCTGGAAGCTTCTGTGAAAAAAGTGATATTTTCCATCAGGAGTTCGCTCCAACAAGGCTTTACTCGCCCGATTGTAATTTCGAAAAAATTGTCCCAAAACCGAATTGCCTCTCTCTGCCAACATCTCTTTCTTTCTCTCCTCGACCTTTTTCATAGCCTCCTTGAGGATCTCAGGAGTTTCTTGTTGAGTCGTATTAAATAGAGACTCAGCACGTCCGAACCAACCTTCTATTGGCAGCTTACCTTCGACAAACTGATCAAGCTTATTGAGATAACAGAGATCTCCCTCAAACTCCTCTTGGCGGGTGAGATCATATCTCTTGACACCAGCCTGAAGGCGTCTTGGCAAATGAGAGAGAAAGCTATTCGGGTAACAACCCCCAGCATCAATAACGACGTTGACAAGTTCAAGAATTTCGGAAGAAGAGAATATTCCTTTCAAATTTGCATCCCCAGGAGGTTGGGGGTCATCTCCGTTCTTGAAGGGAACCGGCTCATATTCACTCTCTGAGGGGAGACAAGAAATCAACTGCTCTTCTGTCAGGGTAAGGCTCTTTTGAGACTGAATAGAAAGCGCTATTTGGAAATATGCATCCCACAACAAACGAGGGGGGCATCTTTTATCAGCACCAGCTTCCCGACGAATCAGAATATCAACTAAACGACGGTAAATTTGAAAATCTCCCTCCCACAAAACAGTCTCAACTTTATCTCCAAACGAGGGAAGCCAGTAGTCAATGTAAGAAAGTAACAAAGGACGAAAGAAAATTTCACGCACAGTGGAAATCGCTGTTGACGCTTGTAGACGCTTGTCATTTTTGAAAACGCAGGGAAAAAACCGTTGATACCATTTGTCGGGGTAGCGCATTTCCAAATAGGATTCGATTTGTCCATCATCAAACGGAACAAGATAGATGGCAGGGTAATGAAACTCACTAACCCGAATATACCCTTCACCCATAAGAGAAGCTGACATTTCGATTTCCTCTGGAAGAAATTGCGTGCGACAGGAAATGATCACCTCAAAAAAATCTTCAACCTCTTGAAGTATAGCGTGAAGTTTTTCTTCGAATTTATCCAAAGAGATAGAAAGTTCGTCCAGAGAGTCCAAAAACAATGTGCTTCGGCCCCGCTTTTCGACAGGAATGGAACTCAATGAGAACCCCCTCCCCCCCATGTTTTGGAAGAAAAAATGCTCTGAAGAAGACTTCCAAAGACCAGCCTCAGCAGCGAGATACAACATGACAAGCAAAGATGTCTTTCCCATACCAGTACCGGACAAAAGAAAAACTCTATTCCTTCCAGAAGCTCCTTTTCCATGTAGGGTTTCGGTGAAAGAACTATTTAAAAGCGAAACAACAGTTTCTTTTTGCTCACAGTCATCCCCCAAAGAGGGACTTTTTTTTGTCCCCCAAGGTTCAACATACGACTGAGCCAAGGATTCAGGCCTTGGAAAACTATCAACAATCTCATTGGCTATGCGACGAAGCTCAGAGGAGTTCTTGGGAGCAGCAATCCATTTTCTCAACTCCGACAACCAGTTCTCTTTGAGTATCATGACCTGTACCTACCAATCCACCTGCCAAAAAACCTCAAAACCATCAAGCCAAAAAGTCCCTCAGCCTTTGAGCTTGTCCTTGATTTCCTTGAGCCACTTCTTCGTACTGCCATTCCTTTGCACTCTGGACTTACCGTCAACAGAGCTCTTACCTTTGATGATCTCCCAGGCTTTCACCCTTTCATCTACATTCTCCAAAGCCAGCAGCTTCTCCTCCCAATTCTCCTTTACAAACTTCATCTTTCCTTTCACTCCAGGACCTCCCTCAATGAACGCATCAAATGCCTTCTCGAACTCGAAAACGATGCTGTCTTTTGAAATGCGTACCTTCTTCTCCAACCGGACCTCTTCCCAATCCTTCGAAAAACGCCCATAACCAGCTGATGTCTTCCCACCAATCCCCCATTCATCAAGGGAATCTTTCAGCAAAGAGAGCAACATCTCCGAGCGTTCTTTCGGTACGGAGTAAGCTAACAAAAACCGGGTCCCCGGACGAACAGTGAGAAATGCCACGGGATTTGGGTCATCCCAATCATTTGGCGATTTTTCACCGAAACTCTCATAATAGCTGCGCTGATGAACTGTGAGAATATCCTTGATGAATGGTGTCTTTCCCTGCTCATCACTATCATCAGGTGGTATCATCCAAGCGTCATAAAAAACAGCTGTTCCTCTCGATTCAGAAGGGAATACCTCCTTTTGAGCGTCTGCATCGATAGGAAAGTGGTTGTCCGTTCTTGCCGCAGGTGCTCCAAAGAGCTCCCGGTAGATCAGTCCAGGACCATGCTCGATCCGCTTTCCTTCCCAACGCACCCCCTGAAAAATACGTCTATCTGGCTCTGGATGTTCCTCATCAAAAGGGGATTTTTTGTTATCCTTTGGCCCATAGCTCGCCTCCAGATAATGTGAAACGACCCCCTTGATGGATGGCCCTGGTAACATGGGTACACCCCAGGTATGATGAACTGTCAAACCTACATCTGTCGGTGCTGGATTTCCATGACCCAACAAAAGACGAGAGCGCAAGGTAATCTCAAAGAGGTGTATGTCCTTATCATGGGAAAAGCTGTTCTTCCAACGCGTATAGCCCCCACGATAATCTGGCGAAATCTGAATCTTCTCTAGACAGGAAAACCAATCATCCCTGTTGTCTTTGGGGATCTTTCCTTCTTCCTCCCCTGTGTATGCAACGGGAGCCAACATACCATAGGCAAGGTCCAGATGCTGTATCCCATCAAAACGTCTCAGAAACTCAAGCGAGTTACGCATCAGCTTTCTCCCTCTTCCGCTCCAGTCGCACTCTTATCTCTCTCAGAGGAGTACGCTTGAACAGCTCGCTTAAACCACACCGAGCACTTGAGTAGCTCGCGCGTCGTCAACATGTAATTATCCACATCAAGCGCACGAATTGCAGCAGGAATCTCAAGGGGCTTCTCAGGGATATTGGGGATACCAGCACCTGCAAGGTGCTCCCAGAGTAACTTGACAGCGGCACTTCCTTTATTGCGTTGGATGAAAGAAACCGTTGCAGATAGACCGCTTCGCATGATGTTAGGCCCGAGGCCATAGACAAGGATCTTGTAATCTTTCCAGTTTTTGTCATCGACAGACTCGACGCAGGTGTGTGCGTGTTGGGCTCGTAATTGATCTCGTGTCATCGGAAACCTCCTTTTATGCGCTGAGTGACAGCAAACGGCAACGGCCTCGGCCAACGCTGGCTTTCCCACCAAATTGCACGATACTCTCTTCCCCCAACACGAGCTCCATGACCTCCTTGTCCTCGAGCTGTACCTTCGGCTTTAAACTATGGTGGGTAGCCAACAGACCTATCAACAGGGTCTCAGGAGGTAAGGACTCCTCATACCACAACGCGCCATCTCTGGCCGTTCGAGTCTCAGAATCGATAGAGACACGAGCGTCTACTTGCGTCGCGGTCTCCCAGAGGAAAGTCATCGTCTCATCATCGACGACCACAAAGCGATTTTTGAAAGAATCCACATGACTATCTCCCGCGACAAGCGGCGCCAACAAAGCCGACCATGCATCGACCCATGGTTCCATCCTCACAGGAAGATCGAGATCTTCGAGATAACATCTCTGAACCCCCTCGATGGTGTGGGTATTGAGACAAGAGGAGCCGATATAGGCCCGGCGCTCAGTCGCAAACCCAGGCTTTGGTACATCCAGGCCGGCTTCTTTCAGGTCACGACGGGCGAGAGACAACAGCAAAGGAGACGAGACCCAGGCAAACGTGCCTCGAAAACTCCTTACTGGGAGTGCGAGCAACCGGGCATCACTAAAAACAGCAGCCCCGGCGTGGTCTGATGCGTTATTGGAATCGGGTCCAAAGACAACCTCAAGTTTATCACCAAGGCTCTCGGTAAGTGTGTCTCTCAAGCATCCCTTGATAGAAGAGCCTGGAATGATAGGAATCCCAGTTGAACTCATCCGTGCGATAGGCAGGTCGATCACATCGACAGATTGCCCGGTGCCAGCATGAACGGGGGAGAGCGCGTGGATCAAAAAAGATCGAATGACCATCGTCTAAGCTCCTTGTGAAGCGAAAGGTTCAAAAAAGAAAGAGTTGTATATTTCGAGATGTAGTTTTGTACTACCCAACGTTCCAAATTCCCGCGACAAAGCGACCATAGCCCTCTCGGGTATCCTCTCCCCAAGAAGCCATCCAAAGGCGCCTGATTTCTTCAGCAGCAAAAACACCCCCATCTGCTTTTTGGACAAAGAACACCGAACCTGGTGCGACGAGTCTTTTAGTGGATTTGGGTTCGTGACTCGCCCGATCCCATCCAGAAACGTGAAGCGGTCGAGAGCAGCAGACCGCTCTCAACACGAGCTCCATCCCTTCGATTTCACCCAAAAACTGTCCATTTTTGGGCTTAAAGGGTTTGGGACACCAGCCCGAAGCAAAGTGCGCAGGCGTTAAAGCAAACAAGCGCAGCCCCTTGGGCTTCTTTTGCTCGGCAGCTTTGAGGATCTCTTCGGGGAACGAAAACAGGTCTTCAGGTGCTTGTTCAGGCAAAAGGGTGCGACGTCGCCCTCCTAAGAATAGGGGTTGATCAGGAAATCCACCGAGCTCCTGGGTCGATTGAAAGCGAACAGCCAACGCCCACTCTAAGTACGTCCCTGGCTTCTCCATCCCACATAAAGTCTCGACGACATCAGTTGAGAACATCGAACCATGCAGGGTCGCCTGTGTCGAATAATCGATACTCACTTGGACCTGCATCCGACGCCCCAACGAACGAGATTGTATTTCTTCCTTGATGTGTCTTTGGAACGTCTCTCCAGAGAGCCAGCTGATGAATTCCTCGTGTTCCCACCACATTGGCTTCTCTAAAGGTTTCCCTTCGTAGGGAACACGAGGCCTCCACAGAGAATCCATGGCCTCCTGCTCAGAATCTGAAAGTTCAGTCCCCAAGGTTCCGATCTCTTTGGGGTTTGGGGTTGGAGTCAAAGGGAAGATCTCAGATACATTTTCGAGATACAAACTATCGGCAGGGGTAGGCCACATCAGCCGGGCATTTTCTGACGCCTCAAAAGGGCTCTTCTGGACGGGCATCAGGATATCTACAGAGAGCTTATCCTTGAGAGCCAACCATTCATTTTTGTTGAGTAGGCGCTCATCTTGAGACTCCAGACGCAGGCCCCACGAAGTACACAGAGCCCCCAACATCGTCGAAGGATAGGGCCAGTCGAGACTCCGACTTCTACCGCTCTCGCTGCTCTTCCAGCCTCGACCATCTTTGCAGAAGAAGCCATCACGCGGGAACAAAATCAAATCTTTTGCAGGCATCACTCGCCCCCTTCAGCATCGGGTGTTTGACTCGAACCTTTGGGCTCAAGGGAGTTCTGGGCATCGACAAAGACCCGGGCGATCAGCATCCTCTGAAGCCAATTCTCGATTCTCTGATATAACAAGCGATAGTGCTGACTAGGTTCTTCGGAAGAAACCTCTTCCAAACCTTCGAAAGAGAGTCCCAACAGCGCAGGGGTCCACTTGCTTTTCTTGTCTGGATCCTTACCAGGAGAGGTCCCAGCCTTGCTGATAACTCTCCCCACTTCCTTCTGAAGTGTTCGGCTCCAGGCCAGTTCATCTTCTGCTTGTCGATCTGGAGTCATATTCCTGAGCTTCTCGTTGACATCTCTGGGTTTCGGCAGACGTAGAAGGAGCTCCCGCAGTTCGTAGAGCTTCGTCGAAGGGAACCCTTGTCGTTCGGAGGCAACAGTTAAAAGAGTATCATCTGTTCCAACAACCTCATCGACAGAGGAGACTTTTGATGGTCGGCTCTGGAGATTTCGAATGGCTTGTTGTATCAGATGAGTAGGCTTTTCTCCCCAGCGAGACCGCCAGGATGAGATACCTCCAGAGCGTTTGTCGAGGATAATCGCTAGTGCATCGCGATCGAGTCCCCTGGAAGCAAACTCTTTGCCCTTGGCAAGAACTTCGGCCCGGCGTCCGAGTTTGAGTAGATGCCCCATATTTTCGAGGAAATGCCCAATTCCGATCCCTACGGAGAGCGTGGGATGTTCATTTTCTTGGGTTTGTGGCAGGGCTTCTTTCATTCTGGCCTTGAAGGCATCTTTGAGTTTCAGAGCACAAGAGAGCACATCCTGAAGAGGCAAGAACGCTAAGACATCGTCTCCCCCTGCATAGATGAGAGCGCCTTTGTGTTCTTCCTGTACGATTCGACGGGCATCTGTGGCAAAGCGAGAGAGGATTTGTGAGAAGTTTTGATGAGCTGAGATTAGAGAAGAGTCTTGAGAATCGGAGAGTTGAGTCAACTTTTTGAGACAGGATCCCATCTTATCGCCATCTGCCACGAGACAGGCAACGTACGGATAGGGAGAACGGTTTTTTTCTAGGATGGGGAGCACAAAATCCCGACCAAAATCCTTTGCTTCTTTGGTAATTTCGTCGAGCCTTGTCCCCGAGAATCTCTCCGATTTTGCATCCATCCGCGAGAGTTTCTGAGAGTCCACACCCTCTTTGTCGATAAAGATGCTTCTCCAGCGGTCTTCGAAAAAGACCTGTGCATCAGCACGATAACAAGGACATCTCTCCCAAAAGAGAAAGCGAGAGTCGACAGCTCCCAGATCAAGTTCCTCACATTTATTCTGTAAATTGTGCAGTGCATCAGGGCATCGTTCTTGAGCTATGAGTAACCAATGTGCAATAGTGATGTATGCCAAAGGGATAAATTGCCCGGGTTCACCACCAGTTCTTTTGATGAGACCGATGGCATCGAGCTGCTCTCCATCGCTTATCCGGTATTGATGTCTGGCCCGACACAAGTCTCTATTCGTAGGGTCACTTCGGACAAGAACAGTATCTCTGGCCCCATCGAGGCTGGACTTGGGAACATTCCCCCGTTGGTGTTGCCAGCCGGAAAAGTCTTTCAGATGTTTTCTGGCAAAAAGCTCTCTCTCCAGAGTTTCCAGGGTACTTACATACTCCTTTGCTCCGAAACTCGACCATACAGCATAAAATTCGAGGAAGGTGTCAATCTGTTCATCCCAGGCTGCTCTGCATCCTTGTGCATCAGTACGGAGCACAGAAGGTTCAATGAGAGCGGTAATGCGTCTGTTGTTGCCCGCAAAACATTCATTTGCAATCATTCTCCAACGTTTAAAGACAGCCTCTCGAACTTGCTTTGCGACCTCACTCCCATCATGCTCGGTGGGCAAAACAGCTAGGAGCTTGTTCGCAATGTTGCGAGGAGGTTCTCCCTGATTTCGGTATGGAGCAGGACAATACACAAGTTCAGACCGAGCCTCATCAACACTTTTGAAAGCCGGAAATATCAAACGCTCGTTTTCGACCGTAGCCTTTGAATGATCCCCAGAGTTTGGGAACCGGGCGATGGCGCTGGCGGCTGCACGAGAGAGCTCGCTGAGGAGATGACTGCCAAACCACAAATCGCGAGAGCGTCGAGCCTGGGCGATGAACTCTTGTACAGGACCGATAGCGATAAGCAACAATGTCTTCTTCATCGTATCGCCTCCACTGCAAGATTTCGGTGCTGGAGCCAGTGAAAAAAGGCCTCTTGCATGCGTTGACCAGAACTCGCATTCTGACCATGAGCAAGAGGAGCAAATCTTGCTGTATCTTCAGGAGCAACGAGTTCATCGAAATCAGCTTCAGATCGACTAACGCGACTATCTTTTTTGGCTAAGCAGATCTTCCCCTCGTCTGGATATCGACGATCCAACCAAAGAGCGATCGGTACGAATTGTCCATTATCGAGAGGCATGGCTTTCAAGATGAGAGGAGAGGCAAGGCGTGAATGTTCCTTTCCCTCCTTGTCCTTCCATTGTAGCTCAAAGGGTCGAGGTTCACCGCGACCAGCAAATCGACCGTTGATGGGCAACCCAAAGGAAGCCCTAGGCCAGACGATCCTATCGTTATGTCGAGGCTCGTGGTCCCATCCACCACGAGGTTCTCGAGAGATCCGCCGGAGTTTATCGGGTTCAGGCCATCTTGAACGTCCAGGCCGATTTCGTTGCCTCCCTGGAGCACGCGCAAAGTATGGATCGCCCACATAGTTTGCAGGTTGTTGTCGGAAGTTTCCTAACCAATCGATACTCTCAATCCACTTATGCTTCCCTTTGGGACCAGGAAGTCCGACACAACAACTAGCTCCATAGAGACTTCCAAAATCTCGATTCAGGCGTGCATCTGGTCTAAAAAGATCATCACCTAACAGGCGACGAAGTTCAGGGATGAGGCGCTCTGCAGAAAAGCCCTTTCCAGAAGGAAGCCAATCGGAGAGAGGCAAGTCTTCACCTGAATCATTTTTGAGAGAAAGAAGCATAAAACTTCCACATCCTCGACGAGTTCGAGAGCCATACCCACCAAACAAGATCCAGGCCTTCAACGATTTTTCTACCTCATCTCGTCGTGTGTCAGGATAGGTCAGATGCAATCGAAAGGTGACACCTTCGTGGATCCGTGGCGCAGGTCTATCTTCTTTCGTGCCACGAGCTGGCCACATGGCATAAAATCCAGGGACATTATAATCGAGTTGTCCCCTATCAACCTCAATCTCTTTTTTCGAAGTGACAAGCTCGATCTGGATGCAGACACAAGAAGCCTTGGCCTTCTGATCACACATTCCTCCCCACAAGCTCCTCTCTGCCTCGTAGAGTTCTTTGGTTGTATCATAACGATGTGCAAAGACTGCTCGGAACCACTGTCTCAGTTGACTCCGAACACCTGGAACACGTATAAAATCGACCTCATCGACCTGACGATTGCTCGTTCCGCCTCCGAGGATTGGGGTGATGGTCTGGAGTTCACAGACAAGAGTGCGCAAATCTTCGGGTCCTACCCGATTGACAGAACGCTTCAACTTATGAAAGTCATGGATATTCACAAGGCCAAACCTCCTTCAAGCAAGGAACAGAGCCATCAACACAATATCACCGACAGCCCAACAAACAGAAATAAGCGTAAGCTACAGCCCTGATAAGAATGTAATAGGGTGAGGTCTTTCTTTATCGGAAGAGAGAGCTTCATCGCTCCTATCCCCTTCACAACTCCACCGCCAATATAAAAACCAGCAAATATCGGCAGACAAGAGAGAGTCATGTCTTTTTTTTTTCGGAATACGACTTCAAAATTCAAGAGATACAACATACTCATGTCCACCAACTCACCACGTGTGACAATCTAAAGACAAGATATCGAAGTTGTAACAAGCTGTTTTATCAGAGAAGCATATCAAAGATGCTGTTCATGTTGATTTGGGGATAGTACACAAACCTGGAAACTCTTGCAAGAGTTTTTTGTCAATGTAGTCCAACACAGCCTCAAGGGAGCAAGAAAGATCCTACATTAAGCGTAGTATACCTTATGCCTTGAGCGTTGTTTACATCAATGCTTATTCATCAGAAAGAGCCTCATACATATCACCAATGCACCCCCCCGAACCAACTAAGTCCCTAAGGAACTCCATGAAAATGACATTGTCCATTACATGGAGCAGATTTGCCCCCAACAACGGTAAAACATGGAAGGGAAGTCCACAAAAAAAGTAAACTTTCCGTGTTTGGTGCTCTTCCTTTAAACGCAAGAGAAGAGACACTACGTTAGCGATGTACTTCATCACCTGCTCGTTATCTGAAAAGCGAGAACTTCCATACCAAACAAGAGGTCCACATTCTGGATGTTCCTTCAAGTATTCCAAAACATCAGATACGTAGTTTCCAGAGCCTAGGAAAAGCGAAATTTCAGGGTATTTTTCGCCATCTTTAAGTGCTGGAATCCTCTTATCAGGAGTTTGACAATGAGGATCGCCACCATTGAGTGGCATATGTCGGATCTGCCCCTGATTATCAAAAGGACCACCAGGACCGTAACAGAACAAATCTATGGATGAATTGCGATTGAAGTACCGCCCAAGCATAAAAGGAAAACCCAGTTGAGAAGTTCCAGTGATATGCACCTTTTTTGGTTGAACACCACGAATATTTCCAAAGGCTTTCTGTAGTGCCCACTTCATTCGGGAGTATACAATCGACCATTCTTCACCTTTTAAAGTCTCCGATTGCGCCCCACTATCAGAAGAAGGACGAAAAATCAGGACCGGAGCTCCAGAGATTTGAAGGTTTGCTGGGATGCTTTGGATACTTGATCCCCTCGTAGCTCTTCCACGCTGATCAACACAGAGCACAACCTCCGAGCACCTAGATATGCCCATGTTTTCATATACTTTCTCTGCTATTTTTTGTGCGATAGTCAAAGAACTTGTTCCGATAACTCCCGAACCATCAACAGAGATACCCAATCGTTCGACTCTGCGTCCGTCTGGATGCAACCATCTGGAACTCAGAAGTGGACTAGAACGAACCAGACTCAAACAATCATCAATGTATACAGGAACGATGTGACAACTTTGATCTGGCGTATCTTCCAACTCCAAGGCGAAGGACAATTCATCTTTAACCCAATCTGATTCCAAAGCCGCTCGAGATAGGAAAACAACGATGATAGCATGTTGTCGTATTGCCTCACGTAAGGCGGTGGATAGGGAGGCTCCAGGGAGCAGTTCGTTCTTGTCCATCCATGAAGTTACGCCCAATCTCCCCAACTCCAAAGAGACAGCTTCGACCAATTCCCCATCTTTTTTGCTGTGGCATAGAAAAGCAGAGGCGAAGAGTACCTCTGGCTCGCCAGCTTGGAGGCTATCCTGATAGGAGTTGTTTTGGTGGAGAAGTGATATAGCACTCTTCTTTTCGTTGGTAGTTTCGGTAGAGTGAATTTGACTTTCTTCACTATCAAGAAGCAAAAGAGGGGAGCATCTTTTTGCCAAAAACTCTCCAGGTCCAAGCCCAAGCAAAGACCTGATATCGTCATGTCTCGCAGCTGCATTCTTATCCCCAAGAACTTCACGAAGTAACTGTCTCAAACGCCCATGCTTACCTGCAAGCTCGATGACATCCCTCCAAATGTACGTTGGTGCTTGTGCAAGATGGAGATCTCCTTTTTGAATCCCCACCCGCCCAACAAGAGAAACGAGCGACGAGACACTATCATATGTCTCTTTCAAAATCTGATGCAGCTTCTGTCCTTCGGGGCTGTCAAAGGGATAGGGGTGCATATCGATAAACAAACGTGCAGGCTCATCAACCTCTTGTCCCTTGAGATTGAGCCCCTCTTTGAGCTCGCTCCCAAAGTGAAGCTCCAATCTTTGCCGCCCCTCTTCCCCCACACGATTGCTCCAAAGATTGAGAGACTTCAATGAACGAAAAGAATTTTCGTAGTCAGCCAACAACTCAGTACCTTTGTCCGTGATGTAATTCTCACGTAATTCCAAGACTTCGATGTTCTTCAAGAGACCACGCGCAAGCAAAACACCAAGATCTGCATCATACAAGCCATTACCGTCGAGATTGAGCGCTTTGAGTTGAATACCATTAGGAAACTTCTTAACACTCTCTTCACCAAGATTTTTGATGTTGTTGTTCCGAAGTACCAACGTCTCCAATTGAGAGAAATAGGATGTTCGTGTAAGCGCAGCAAATGAAGCATGCTCCAGCTTGTTCTCAGCCAAGGATAAATGTTTAAGAGCATCCAAAGGGTGCTTCAAGAACATCTGAAAATCTTGTGGACCCAATTGACAACCATCCAAATTGAGACTTTGAACACCCGCCAACAAATCAGAAAGCTCCATGAGCTTCCAGACATCAAAGAGTTTCGACATCGCTTTGACCTGGATAAGCCCATCCTCCCAAAAAATGTTGCAACCAGCACGTCTAAATGGCTTCAATGCGTCCGTGATAAAACGAAAGTCCTTCTCTGAAGGCTGCTTGGAGCCCCTTTCTTCCGTTTTCTCTGAAACAGTAGATGTCTGCTGTCCTCCCTTCTCCTTTAGCTTCTCCAAGACATCCCGAAACACATCCCCTTCGGGAGTATATGATGATAGATGAGAGGCATTTTGCAACCATATGAGCAAAGGAACAGTACCATCCATCAGTTTTTCGATCCGGTTGAGAGCGTATAAATCCATCAACAACTGTGTCGAAGTTGAGCCAGCGCTCCTCAAAGAACCAACAAATCCACGATGAAGTCCCGAAAGCAACGTGTCTCTATTAAGACCCAACACAACCGCCGCCTGGTGCAACGCCAAAATCTCATCCTGGGAAAGTAAATTCATCTCAACTCCAGCAGATCATCATCCAAAGGGTGGGACCATCCCATACCTCCTACAAACGGTATGACATCTTGCACTGCAGGTCAAATCACACCGTACCTTTCCAGCCTACCAACAATTTGATCGATACGCACTCCCAAGTTGTACCAGACCTCCACATTTTCACCATCGACGTCAACGATATCGCAGAAGGCAGCCCGATGCAAAGCAACCACCTCCATCCTATCATTTAATACTGGTGAGCCTGATGAACCAGCATCCGTCTCCGCAAGGTACTGAACATGTAAATCGGTCACTCCACGGACAGCCTCGTGTTCAAGGGCAAATTGCTTTTCACCTCCGCCTGGATGCTGGATGATCACCAGAAAATCCCGCTCCTGGACATCAAAACGAGACCCCAAATTCAACGGGTCAACCCCTTCAATCGGATGTTTCAATTGCAAAAGAGCCCAATCATGCTCTTCGCTCTCAAGATACTCCCCCTCTCCTTCTGTTTGATATCTCGAACAACTCACCTCAACAGTCTCTCCGTTCACTTCGAACTCTGCGACAATATTTTCGGCGAGATAGATTTTCTTTCCTTGTTGACGGTGATCAAATTCGATGTGGACGTTATGGTGATTTGTCAACAAGAGGTTCTTTGTGACAAGAAACCCTGTGCCATATGCCTTATGTCCATTAAATTGCATAAACAGCTTGGCGACGCTCTGTGCTGCAACACTAAGCTGTCCAAGAAGAGTCACCGGTAAGAGTCGCTTCCCATTCGCGAGCAAGCGCTCCAAATACAAATCTTCTGTGACAGGCTCATCTTCCCAAAAGCTTGGTTTTCCTTCTCCAGCTTCCCTTGACGAAACAGGAATATCGGCATCATCCAGCATCCTTTGGAGAGGTTCGTGGTAACTCTTCGCGTTTCGATCTTCAACCGCCTTTTCGAGCAAAGTACGCAATTGATCCCTTTTGCGTAACGTGTTCATTGTTTCGTGCCATAACTCTCTGACCGTATCGGCGGCAAAGGGTAGATCTTCTGGAGGCAAGCCTGCCTTTTCTGTGATCTGCTTTACACTCTTTTGTGTCGAAAAAGCTGCCGAGAGTATTCGATGCAATTCACGAGTCTCTGCCTTGGTCCAATCCAGCGGGAGGTCATCCAAAAAGCTCATCACATTCTCCTGTCGCTTAGGCTATTGTAAGAAAAAAAGTATAGAGGAAAAAGAAACGCATGTGGAGGTTGCAGTTGAAACCGCAAGCATAGGCCTCAGAGAGGCGAAACCCAAGGTCTCGGAGAGCACACGTACGCTCTCTTCTTCGTCGTCGATATGGCGGTGGCCATGCCTTCTCCTCATGCCTCGCCTGAGGCTCCATCAAATCCTCCTTCGTGCGCTTTTTTCCAATAGCCTTACAAACACGGCACGTATGTATATCCGTGTTAGGTTGATGCAAGGAAATACTTTTTTCTTGAAGTGACTTTCGTGAGTACAACCTTTTTTCGTTGTTGTCAACGCAATATCATGAGCTTGTGCAGCGAGCGTGGAAGCTTGTGCAGCGAGTCCGGAAACGATCTCGCCCGATCAAAAATCTTGTTCCAGCCATAATCATCTACAAAAACACATGTTTTGGAGCTTGTGCAGCAAATACGGAAGCTCGTACGTAGAACATGGATATCCTGTGCATACAAAGTGAACGCTAAAACATCGGCCAAGAGGAGCTTGACTCCGTTGCACAAGCTCCCTGGAGACCTGATCCAAGCTTCATGACACCGGAAACTAGCTCCCTTTGTCACAACACAAGCTCCAATAGACTCACCTTCCGCTTCAGTACTCCTCGCACAAGCTTCACGAAGTAGAGTTGTTGCTTTGTCTGGTGTAAGTATGGCTTCGCGGAAGGCCTCTCTAGCTTCCTTGTACGCCGCACAAGGCAAAAACACATATTCTCGAAACATTGGAGTCTTCCAAAATAAAATCGACATCAAATATGCCCTTGACTTCTGCAATCTTGTGTGGTTGTCTTGGTGCACAAATACACAAAAACCGCTGCAAAACATCTCGTCCTTGTCATAAAACCGAAGGATAGAGTGCTTAGCCGCACAAAAACAGGGGACACACCCATGTCAAACGAACTGACTTACAAAGATCGCACAATGTCACGTAGCAAAGCTCTTCGTTACCCAGGAAGAATGTTTACTTTCTTGCAAGCAATTGCCCGTCGCCCGGTCATCTTCATGCGCTTGCAAGAGTTTGGATACAGCAAAGCAATCCATAACGAAGGACAATCCATTCTTAATAGAGTCACAACTCTACAAATCCCCGAAGAGATCCCTTCCACCAACCCAGATTACGCCCAATCCCTTGTGTTTGTCGACAATTGGGATGAACCCAACTTTGCTCTCACACACGCTGCTTTGGCTATCCGCTTCCCAAGTCAGCACAAATACATGTTTGGTGGTGACTTGAAAGCCGCACGAGGAGATGATGCGATCAAGAGTGTCTCCCTTTATGTCGAACGCTACAAGGCTCTCCGCGATGGGACAGACAAAAGCCGCAGCAAAACCCGCGAGCAAGACAAAGCCGCGATGAAGTTATTGAATGAACGTTCTATCATCACAGACGACATTCTCGCGGGTCTTGAAAACCATCTCAGGATCTTGAAAGATGTCCCTGAATTACAAAACTTTCTCCCAACAAAACAAGAGAAAGATGATTATATCAAAGCACTCTTCGACCTCGAATTGTGGTTTGAAGATTGGTCCAGCGTCGCCAAAACAGTCTTTCGTGATCGCAAAGATTACAGGATCAGTCTCGGACTCTCCGAGCGAAAACCCAACAAAAAAGCAGAAGCGACCGAAGAAGAAGGCTTCTTCCAAAGCTAAACTCTAAACATCGAAACGTGTTCTTCCCTAAAGCCGTGGGTTGTTGGAGCGTACGCTCCAACAACCTGATCAAGGAGGTTGCTGATGAGTACAGGGAATACCCCCTTCAAAGAAGCGTTGAGTCGGGTACAAGAGAGAGATCAAGAACTTGGTGAAGAGCTCAAAAAAGAGCTAGACGTCTATACCGGACAAAATAAGCCCGTCCTGGAAATCCTCACTCCTACGCGAAGTCTCCAGCCAACACCAGAAGTGTTGACTCCCATTCCAGAAGGCACTCCATACCTCCCTGTAGGCTTGGATCTTGAGACGATAGTATATAGGACAGGACGTCCTGTACTCAGGGTCTATCGCGACGAAGCAGAGTTAAAGTTCCAAGATCCAGAGAGCGCAACTTGGAAGACTCGTTTACAAGAAGCTTCCAAGTATCTCAAGAAGGCAATTCCTGCGGTTGGACGTATTGAACTTCAGGGCCATCGAAGAGATTGGGCAGGGACGGGCTGGTTGGTCACACCAGATATCATTGTGACCAACCGACATGTCGCAAGCGCATTCGCGGTGGAGAGAAATGGAGCCTTTTCTTTTGGTAGGGGTTTCAGAGGCGGGGCCGTCAAAGCACGTATCGATTTTCTAGAAGAGTTCGAAAATCCCAGAGAAGCTCATTTTGACTTGGTAAGGATCCTCCACATCGAAGGGAAGAAAGGTCCAGATCTCGCATTTTTGCAGGTCAAACCTTGTGAGCGTGAACCCATTTCACTTTCACAACAAGGTCCCAAACAAAAGAAAAATATTGCGATTATCGGCTACCCCGCGAGAGATTTGAGGCTACCAGATCAGGAGTTGATGGAGAAGCTCTTTGGGAACATCTACAACAAGAAACGGTTGGCACCGGGTATGGTGATGAATGTAACACCAACATACTTCGAACATGATGCGTCGACACTTGGGGGCAATTCAGGCTCGGTTGTGCTCGACTTGGAAACAGGGCAAGCGGTTGGTATACACTTTGCGGGTCGATTTCTGAAGGCCAACTATGCGGTTCCGTCGACGCTGATCAGCGAGCGACTCCACCAAATCAGCCAGGGAGCAACCATCCACTCTCCAGGAGAAAGAATCATGGTAGAGAAGCCAACGGAAACGCCATTTACGACAACAGCTCATCCTGAATCAAACGCGATCACACTAACAATCCCTATCAATGTCACCATTCAGGTTGGAGATACACAAACGGCGTTGGCCCCTCAACCCACCCCACCATCCCCAACCCCTGCGACAGCTCCCTCAACGACTCCCCCATCATCAACAGCTCCAAATGAACCCCCAATACAAGGTGGGCTCCCATCGTTCCCCGAAAAAGATGAAAAGGCATCGGTGTTTAGCGAGGGTTCAAAGGCCGATGAATACAAATCTCGCCGAGGTGTCCGCCAAGGTTACAAGGCTGACTTTCTTGGTGATACGTTTAACGTCCCTCTTCCAGCATTTACCAAACACGAAGAGGACATCTTGACGTTTGACTTCGATGGAGAGGAGGGACTCTCTGTTTTGGACTATCAGCATTTTTCGGTGGTCATGAACAAACACAGAAGGATGTGTTTTTACAGCGCGGTCAACATCAGCGGCAGTAAGTCGAAGAAAAAGAAGCGCACAGGTTGGAGATATGATCCTCGTATACCGAGAGAATACCAAATCCGCAAGGAGTGTTATGGTAACCCACCAAAGTTCAGCCGGGGTCATATGACAAGGCGTGAAGATCCGGTATGGGGTTCGGATGCAGCAGCCAAGAGGGGAAATGACGACTCTATGCACGTGACAAACGCAGTCCCTCAAATGCAACCATTCAATGCGGGTATTTGGCTGCGGCTCGAAGATTACGCATTGGATCATGCGCGCGAAGACGACATGAACATCTCCGTATTCACGGGTCCGGTATTTCAAGAAGACGATCCATTTCGATACGACATCCAGATCCCTGTATTGTTCTGGAAGATCATTGTTTTTCAGCACGATGAGACGGGGAAATTGACCGCAACGGGATATTCGATGTCACAAGAGGATTATCTGCAAGAGGAAGAGTTTGTATTTGGAGCGCATAAAACGTACCAACAATCGATCGCATGGATCGAGCAGAAGACAGGACTTTCTTTTGGTGAGCTCTCGGAACACGATCCCATGAAGATCCAGACAGAGTCCGCAACACTGGCTCTACAAGATCCCTCCGAGATCATTTTCATCTGACAACTTCCCCCAACACAACAAGAAAGTCCATCTCCCAATGCATCCAAAGATCTCAAAACCCCAATTCACATACAAAGGCAACAGGTGAACATTCGCAGGGAGCGACATCCATATCGCCCCTTCTCCAACACAACCCCTTTTGCGGGTTTCAAAACATACACAAGAAGTCCACTTTGAAAAAGTTGGAGAGATAGAGTAGGTTTAAATGACATCAACTTAGGAAGGTCAAAAACAATTCGTTTGAGAGATTTCATTTTTGAAGCAAGGAGTCGAGTAGTTGCTATCAAACGAACAAATCAACCAATTGTTATCGGAAACATGCCTCGGCCAGATCGAAATCCAAAATCTTGTAGCACCTCTAGATCCAGGGGTAAGAGGCTCTCTTCCAAGAACATCAAGTCCCTCAAGTGACCTATCAGGCATCTTGTATGCACTCAACCGCCGAACATCGCCAGATGCTTTACTCATCGTTTTGAATGAGGCCAAGTACATCCTCGATCAGGCACAAAACAACAACTGTGACACGCTTGATAAGTTACTGAACGCAAACCAACCACCAAACGATCCAAATGATTCCATTCTGACGCAAGAAGATCTCCACAAACTCCACACAACCATCATCAACACTTTGGGAGCTGAGGATACAGACTTCCTATTCATCCATTTTGGAGCAGGTTTTTCCCAACTGTTTCCAAGTTCATCTGTTCCCTCCAATCATTTGTTGCTCGTACTCCACTTCCTAAACAGGACGCAAAAGCTTGCGGATGGTTCGACACCACTCCTCACTCTTCTGAAGAATCTTCAACCCCGAACAGAATATCTCCCCGAAAACGAGACATTCAATCAAATTGGAGAGCAAATCAGAAAGCGCATAGACCAACAAACAACACAAGCTCCCACAGAAGATATCAAACAAGAAGCCGAACATTTTGCAGCAAGCGTAAATCCCCCAAAGACGACAACCAACGAAGTCGACATTTTCCCGACTCCAAACCTCCCAGAAAACAAAACTCATTCAAAAACTTACATATTCTGGTTTGTTCTGGCTTTGCTGTTCGTTATTGGCCTCACTGCGATTGCAGTTTGGCACTTTACCCCGCCAAACTCTCACATTGTGATTCAGCCAAATCATTCGGAGAGATTTCCAGATAGACAACCAACAATCGACCAACCTCCCACTTGTCAACAAGGCTTTACAAGGTGCGGTGTTCGCTGTGTAAACTTGAAAAGTGACAAAAAGAACTGTGGTACATGCGGTAGAGCTTGCGCATCAGGTCAATCCTGTTGTGATGGGGATTGCTACAACCTGACAACCAACATAGCACATTGCGGTGGATGTGAAAAAAAGTGTGATCTTGATCAGGTGTGCGAAAGAGGAAACTGTATTCCAAGACAGTGCCTTGAACAACCACTCAAAGATACATCTATCTTTCGAGCAATAAGTTACTGTGAAACAGAACTCGTAAAATGCTTTCTCAGCCGTCACAACATCGACGTGAACAAGGTGATTGACGAAGAGGAACACACAATGTTGGCTGCTGCAGTAGATAAATGTTGCATTCCAGTCACCCGACTTCTTTTGGATAAGAAAGCAAATCCCAACACAATGAACAAGTACAAGCTCTCGCCCTTGAACATTGTGGAAAGGAAGTGCAATCCTCGCAACAATCCAGCTACAGATGACGCTATCTACACAAAACTCCGCTCGATGCTTCTCGATAAAAGGACTCGAAGGGTTCTAGAATGCAAAGCAAATCCCAGCAAAGAAGAGGTATTCCGCGCAGTGAGTCAATGTGAAACAGAGATCGTAAAATGCTATCTCAAACGTGGACTCGATGTAAACAAGACGATTGACGGACACACAATGTTGGCTATAGCAGCAGATAAATGTTGCATTCCAGTGACCCGACATCTCTTGGCGAAGGGAGCAAATCCCAACATAAAGAGCAAGTACGGGCTCTCACCTTTGAACATTGTGGAAAAGATGTGCAAGCCTGGCAAAAAAGCCGGCCAGAATCCAAGCACAAACGAATCCATTTACAAAACGCTCCGAAAACTCTTATCCAAGTCCACTCCATCATTCCTCCCTCCAGTAAAAGTAGTTGCTCCAGAAGAAATAGTGTCACTGGAAAGAGCCAACAGATTGTTTCGGCTCCTCTCCATTCATGAATGCTTTCCAATCGAAAAACTCCATGTGGATGATGGTAGCCCTATTCGAGCCCATGCAATGTGGGGATTGGCCAATCAACAAGGCATATACAGCCAAAAAATATGGGCACTTCCAAAACGAGGGAAACCAGGATGTCCCAAAAAACGAATTTGGATAACGCACAAAGGCAAAAAGTACGAATGGTGCAATCATGTAGCCTTGCTTTTGAATACAGACAAAGGCAAAAGGGTACTCGATCCAACGAGCAGCAACAAACTTGTCACCGTCGAAGAGTGGAAAAAAATCATACACTTCCCATCCGAAACCTACAGAACTTCAATTATGCCTGGCTATCATTACTGCTCTAGCATACTACAAGGCGGCCACCCCAAGTTTTGTCCAGAGCGAGACAACAAGTTCAAGCTCACAAAGCAAAATCTGAAGTACCAACGCATCTCCGCAGGAATAGAAACACCAGCCCTCTCAAAAAAATGCAAGTAACTCCCCTCTCTCCAGCCTCTCCCACCTGAACCTCTCCCTCGTCCTCATATTGTATCAGCGCTCACCGTGGTGAGCGCTGATTCATTGCAGCCTGGCAAGCGAAGCGCGGCAGCCAATGGAGGGGAAAGCAAGCGCTAGCGCGCTTGGGGACCGCCGTCGGTCCCCGATAGCAACCGGGCAAGCGAAGCGCGGCAGCTGGGCAAGCGAAGCGCGGTAGCCAGACTTTAAAAACAAATTGATAAATTAAGCGTTTTTCAACTGCGCGAGGATACGATCGAGTCCATTGGCGAAGCGCTGCTTGTCAGCCTTCCCGAATGGTGGTGGTCCCCCTGTCATCTCCCCATTGTTGCGCATCTCCTCGAAGAAATTACGCATCGACAGACGCTCACGAATATCGTCTTCGGTGTATTGCTCCCCACGAGGCGTCAGGATCCACGCACCACGCTCTATCGCCTCCGCCGCGAAGGGGATATCTGCTGTGATGATCAAATCATTCTTCTCAACCTGCTCGATGATCTTCTCATCCGCGACATCAAATCCCTTCGGCACCACCTGCAAAGACACATAGCTTGAACGAGGGATGTACATCGAACGATTCGCCACCAAACAAATATGTAGCTTGCGACGCTCTGAGGCCCGGAACAACACTTCTTTGACCGCCTTCGGACAGGCATCTGCATCAACCCAAATCAAAATAGACTCCTTTGAAAACAAAGTTCAACAACACAAAAGTCCTCCACAGGGCAAGATATTGGGCTTTGACAAGACTGTCAATCACAAGCAACACCAAAGAGACACCCTAGAAGTCAGCGATCCCCTTTCCATCCTTGCGAAATTGTCGCGGAGAGACTCCTGTCAACTTGCGAAACAATCGCGAAAAATACAATGGGTTCTGCATCCCCACCTCACACGCGATCTGCTTGACACTGTATTGCTTCTCCAACAACAACTCCTTCGCCTTGTCCACCTTCAAATGAAGCACATACGACCACGGTGTCATCCCCGTCGCCTTCTTAAACACACGAATAAAATGATGCTTTGAATACCCTGACTCCGCGACCATCTGGTCCAAACTCTCCGTCTTGTAAGTGATGTGTTCGAGTAACTGCAGATCATCAGCGTGTGCCTTCCTGTGCAGCTTTTGCAGCTCCATCAACAACACCAACAGCATCCGACTCGCGTCGAGCTGAGAGTGGATTCCCTTCTCCTTGAGCGAGGAAAAGACCTCCTGAAAACAAGACAACAACCGCTCGTGCTGCCCAACACGCATGATCGGCGACATCGGATGCAACGAAGACAAACCGAGCAATTTATGTGCATATTGTCCACCAAAGATGATCCACCAAACCTCCCATCCCGTCTCCGTATCACAACGACATGTGTGCGGAATATGCGCAGGTTGAAGCAAGATATCACCCTCGTAAAAAGCATGCTCCCGCGCCCCCATCCCCAACACCCCCCCACCACGACAACAATACGCAATGAGCGAGTCTTCTCTCGTCCGCAACGCCGCGTTGTAATCCGTCGAGATGTAGTGACCCACAAAAGATACCCACACGTCCATCTGCTTGTCATCGACCGTTGGGGTACCAAACACATATTCCCGGACCTGATCCATCTCCCATCACTCCTAAAAAGCAATATTGTGCATGTCTTCGCAAAATAATCCTCTTGCCAAACCAGAATCCCCTCTATATCATACGCTTTGTCAAAATCAAATAATCGCGATAAAAGGCTATTCCAAGAAAAAAGCCTTCGTCCGGTCCACAAAAAGACCACCTCGAACATATCATCGCCATGTATAGAGACCATTGGAGATTCACATGAAGATTTCACAACGTGCCGCCCAATCCATCGACACCACGTCCCTTCAACAACAAGCGCCCATCCAAGAGACCCCCAAAACCCAAACAGACGGCAACACCTACCAAACAGGTACACCCTCAAACGATCCACACGTTGGGAACTTCGCACAATCCGCTCAGGTCCCTACATCCAAAAGGACCAACATCCTGTCCCTTCAGATCCAAGAAGGCATGGGGACAACAGACATCAACGCGGCGACACAAGCGGCTCCTATGGCACAATCAGCGCCCATCAAGCAGGTGTCCACTCCCAAGTTGACCGAAGCACAGCAAAAAGAACAGGTGATCAAGAAGTTTTACAAGGCGATGGAGGAAAAGGATCTCGACACGATCCTGTCTTTGTACCATCCTGACGCGACCTTCTCCGATCCCGCCTACCCCAATCTCAAGGGCGACAAACTCAAGAGCATGTGGAAGTTAATCACAAGCAACAAGGGCCTGAAAATCGAATCCAGTCAGGTCAAAGTCCAGGCTGATGGCAGCGTCACAGGACACTGGGACGCCGACTATGAGCTGATCAAAGGCAATCCCATCCACAACTCGATCGATTCAAAGTTCGAATTTAAAGACGGCAAGATCATCAAACACACGGACTCATTTGACTTCTCCAAGTGGGCTGACCAAGCTGTCCCAGGTGTCTTTGGCAAACTCATCGGCACACGTGTAGGTCAATTCTTGATGCAGAAACTCGTGCTCCCCTTCACGCTCCGCTAATCAACCCTCTCTCCAAGTCTTTTCCAACACATCCTGTCCCACACATCACAAAAACCACAGCGCTGTAGAAAACCCCCTCAACACGCTCTGGCCAACTCCACCCTTTCTTGATCGACAGCTCCACCACAGCATTCCCCTACTGAATCCACGTCACTTCTCTGTGTATTTACTGAATGATCATTCATTAAATTGCGCCCAGCTGCTCCGCGTGTAAAAGAAAACGTTTGACCTTTCTTCGACAACTCCCTACGATATCGAACTCTTTTCATCGTGGTGAACGTGGTTCGCGAGCATGCCACAGAGCAATCACTACTACGCAGACAAGGTCAACACAAGGAGCAGGTTCATATTGAATACGCAAACAAACCACACGAGAGAACATTCACTAGGGAATCGACAAGAACACGCGGCTTGCGGGATTGGCTTTATCGCCAGTCGCGAAGGTCTTTACTGTCACAGTCACCTACAACAAGGTCTCCAGGGCCTTGTCCGTGTCGAACACCGAGGTGCCCTTGACCTCGACGGTAAGACTGGTGATGGCGCGGGCATCATGACGGACATCCCGTTTGAGTTGCTCGGCTATGAGCACGGTTCTATCGCCCTCGCGACGTTATTCTTGCAAGTGGAGAGCGAAGAGCAACGCAAAGCCCTCAAGATCTTCGAGGAGACCTTCCAATTTTTCGGTATGAAGATCCTCGCGTACAGGGATGTCCCGACAGCGCCAGAGGTCCTGGGAGAACGCGCCCGCGCCTCCATGCCCAAGATCTTGCACGCCATCATCGAGCGCCCCAAACATTGCAGCACAGACATGTCCTTCGATCGTCTGCTACACCGAGCACACCGCCACACATTGTCCAGGCTAAAAGGACACAACCAGGCGCTGTATTTTCCCTCTCTGTCTGCCAACACAGTCGTCTACAAGGCGATGGTCCGCTCGGATCTGCTCGAACAATTTTACCTCGATCTGCAAAACCCCATGTTCAAGACGCGCTTTGTCGTCTTCCACAGGCGCTTTAGCACCAACACAGTCAGCTCATGGGATAAGGCCCAACCCTTTCGCCTCATCGGTCACAACGGCGAATTTAACACCATCCAGGGCAACCGCTCATGGTCCTACTCCCGTGAAAAATCACTCGGTCTACGTAGCAACGAGCTGTTGACCCACACAGGCATCAGCGATTCAGGGAGCCTCAACGAGATGGTGGAGGCCTTGCTCTTTCGCAGCAGTATCCCCCGCGTACAAGACGTCCTCGCGATCTTAATGCCCCCGGCACAATCGGACAACGACTTCTACCGCTTCTGGAGCCGCGCGATGGAACCGTGGGATGGACCGGCTTGTATTTTGTTCTCCAATGGTGAGACTGTCGGTGCCAGACTCGATCGCAATGGGTTTCGGCCTTGCCGCTGGTCGTTGACCAAAGAGCACCTCTTTTTGTGTTCGGAGGCAGGTGTCTTCGAAGTGGATGAGTCGCTCATCCTGGAAAAAGGAACACTTCAGGCAGGTTCTGGCGTCTCTGTCGAGCTTCGGACCGGGAAGATGATCACCAAAGATCCAGGGAAGGCGCTCGAAAACGAAGACGCTCACTTCGACGCGCGCTTGTTCCCGCTCCCAGAAGGACCGAGGCCAGAGCACGCCAAAGTCCTCCACAAACTCCCCCTGTTTGGATACACAGACGAGGACCTGCACAAAGTTCTGATCCCCATGGCCCAAGAAGGCAAAGAGCCTATCGGTTCGATGGGTGACACATCACGTCCTGCGGTCTTTTCGGAGCTACCGAGATCCCTGTTTGACTACTTCTATCAATGTTTTGCACAGGTCACCAACCCACCCCTCGACTACATCCGTGAAAAAATCGTCACAGATCTGCGGACCTTCTTGGGACCATGCCCCAACATCTTCGCCCCTAACGAGTTGATCCCACCCAAACCAGGTTATGCACTAAGTAGCCCACTTCTCGACCTCGAACAGATCGAGGTGCTTTGGGAGTGGCAGCGACGTTCAGAGAAGAGTGCTGGGGAACAGCAAGTCCAGCACTTTGATATGAAGTTTAACCGCGCACATGGTGTTGTGGGGATGCGCTCTGTCCTCAAATCCATCGCAGAGGGCGCAGTCAAAGCCGCCAGCCAAGGCATCCCCATCTTGCTCCTGTCCGACCGCCATGCGACAGCAGAAGAACCCCCTATCCCGAGTCTGCTCGTGTTGCGCACAGTCACCAACGCGCTCAACGAAGCGGGAATGCGGCTCGATACATCGATCGTCGTGGAGAGCGCAGAGATCCGCAGCCCACACGAGTTCGCGACGTTGATCGGCTTTGGGGCGACAGCAGTCTGTCCCAATCTCGCGCTCGAATTTGTCCGATTTTCCGCACACAGAAAACTCGAAAAGATCCCCATTGAGGAGCGAGAACACCTGCTTCTACAAGCGTTTGAGAAGGGTTTGCTCAAGATCATGGCCAAGATGGGGATCTCCGTCGTGCGGAGTTACCAAAGCGCCAAACTCTTCCTCGCGATGGGACTTGGCCCCAAGATCGTCAAGACGTTTTTCCCTGGTATCAACAGCCCCATCGGTGGTGTTGAGCTTGAAGACCTCTGTGAACAAATCATCACACGTGTCCAATCGCTCCCCCCACTGCAAGAGTATAAGCCTGATAAGACGTACATTTACAGGGAGCATAATAAAGGTCTTGTCGGCGAAAAACACTCGATGACCAACACACTCTCTAAGATGCTCCACACGATCGTACGAGATGAACGCTCTGTCGACGAATTACGAGAGGACTACAAAGAGTATCTCTCCCTCGCTGATGGCAGTCTCCCCATGCACATTCGCGACCTCTTTAGCTTCTCCTCAGACAACCCGGCGCTCCCACTCGACGACGTACTTCCTGGCCGCGATATCACCAGAAGGTTCGGTTCGGGAGCGATGTCCTTTGGCGCGATCAGCGCGGAGTCTCAGAGAGACCTGATCCTCGCGATGCACGAACTTGGCGGACGCAGCAACAGCGGTGAAGGTGGCGAAAACCCATACTATTACACAGAGGGAATCACCTGTAACGTCAAGCAGATCGCCTCCGGTCGATTTGGTGTGACAGCCGAATATCTCGTCACAAGTGAGGAGATTCAGATCAAGATTGCCCAGGGCGCCAAACCCGGTGAAGGTGGACAACTGCTCGCCTCCAAGGTCAGTGAAGAGATCGCCAAAGCCCGACACGCCAAGCCCGGCATCGCCCTCATCTCTCCACCACCGCTCCACGACATCTACAGCATCGAAGACCTCAAGGAGCTGATCTGCGAGCTCAAACAGCTCAACCACACAGCCCGCGTCAGCGTCAAACTCGTCTCCGGTCCTGGAATCGGTACGATCGCGGTCGGTGTCGCCAAAGCCGGCGCCGATATCATCCATGTCGCAGGTGGAGACGGTGGGACAGGCGCCGCCTCGCTGATGTCGATGCGACATGCAGGATTACCCTGGGAGCTTGGCCTGATGGAAGTCCACAGAGTGCTCGTCGACAATGACCTGCGCGAGAAAGTCACGCTGCGCGTCGATGGAGGACTTCATCGTGGAAAAGACATCATCCTCGCGGCGATTATGGGTGCCCAAGAGTACGACTTTGGGAAACTCTTGCTGATCGCTGAGGGCTGTGTGATGGCCCGGATCTGCGAAAAGAACACCTGCCCAACAGGGATCGCGACACACGACCCCAAATTCAAGGCCAAGTACAAAGGGCAAAGTGAACACATCGTCAAACTCCTACAGCTGCTCGCAGAAGACGTCCGCCACCATCTCGCGACTCTGGGATTCTCGTCATTAGACGACTTACTCGGACGTACAGACCTCCTCCATATCAACGAGCAACAACGCCCGCTCATCGAACAACGACATCTCGACCTCTCGTTCTTTTTGCAAAAAGCCTACCCGACAGAAGGAAAAGATGTCTTCCATCCCCATCATATCGGTCGACTCAATCAAAAATTACTCGACGATACAAAACCAGCCCTCCAAGGTGAACGCCACGTCTCCAAACAATACGCGATCAAATCAACAGATCGAGCGGTCCTTGCGACTCTTTCTGGTGTTATGGCCAAGCAAGTCAAGCAACATCGCACACAAGCCACACAAAACGCGTTTGGCGTCGAAACACCGACATGCACACCGATTCAGTTGGAATTCAAAGGTAGCGCTGGACAGGGCTTTGGGGTCTTTTTGGTCGATGGCCTCGAAGTCCAACTCTACGGGGAGGCCAACGACTCCGTGTGCAAAAGCATGAGCGGTGGGAAGATGGTGATCCAGCCTCCTCCAGAGGCCGCCTACGCAAGAGACACCAACACAATCATCGGAAATGGCGCGCTCTACGGTGCAACAGGCGGAAAACTCTTTGTTCATGGCTTGGCCGGTGCGCGCTTCGCCGTCAGAAACAGTGGCGCAACAGCCGTCGTCGAGGGAACAGGCTATCACGCTTGTGAGTACATGACTGACGGATACATCGTGATCCTCGGAGACTGTTCCCCCAACCTCGGCGCAGGTATGACAGGTGGTACTGTCTTTGTATACAAACCCAAACCCTCCCACCACCACACAGGATACATCACCCCGCAAGCGCTCACCCAAGAAGACGAACACACTGTCCGTGGCCTGCTCCTCGAATACCTCGAAGAGACAGGAAGCCACAAAGCCAAACGCCTCCTCGAACATTGGGATACAGAACACCAACACCTCATCAAATTCGTCCCCATCGAATCCTAAGGCTCCAGCTCTACAGCCTTCTCCCACGCGCTTTTTCCTCACAGCAGCCTTCGTGGCTCTCTCCTCGCAATCACCGAATCAACCCCACTCCATTCTCCGCCCCTGTTTGATCTTTGTGTTTGACAATGGTGCAGAGGCACTTACTTTGTCCTCGCCAAATACAATCCACCAACCCACACAGGGAATGGCCTCAGGTCTCAACAATCATTTCTTGGAGTCACCTTATATGTATCCTATCCCAGGGAAGTTCCAGCAGTATATCCATCGCTTGCGTGAGGCGCCCGTCGAGTATACGACCTCCTCATACGACGAATATATCGAACGAATCAATGCTCTTGAGGAGATCTACGCGTCCCAATCAGATGAACAACTGAGGGAACATATAGAGACCTTTCGGCAACAAGCCCAACAGGGTATCTCTTTGGATGACTTGCTGTTCGATGTCTTTGCGATCGTACGAGAGGCCGCCAAACGGACACTCGCGATGCGTCCTTTTGATGTCCAATTGCTCGCGGGGATCGTCCTTCACCAAGGAAATGTTGCGGAGATGCAGACAGGAGAAGGGAAGACGCTCGCGGCGGTCATGCCAGCCTGCCTCCATGCCCTTGAAGGCAAAGGCGTCCAAATCCTCACCTTCAACGACTATCTTGCCCAACGTGATGCCGACTGGATGGGGGAGATTTACCGCTTCTTGGGGTTCTCAGTGGGTGCTGTCGAGAAACACATGTCGACCTCGGAGAGACAGCAGGCGTGGCGTCAGGATATCACATACGCCACAGCCAAAGAGGCCGGCTTTGACTTCCTTCGGGACCGCCTCGTCCTCGCTCCTCAAGATGCTGTCCACCGTCCCTTCCATTATGCCATTGTCGACGAAGCGGACTCCATCTTAATCGACGAAGCCCGCGTCCCTCTCGTGATCGCAGGGACCAAAGAGAAGCAACATATCGATCCATATAAACTCGCACAGATCGTCAAGGAGCTCACCCGAAATGAGCACTACAAAACGGACGAATTCCAACGCACGCTCTTTTTGACAGATGAAGGACAAGATACACTCGAAGAGCGTCTCTCTTGTGGCCCCTTACACGCGCCCGAAAACCACGCCCTTCTCACAGGTCTGCAGGTCGCGCTGCACGCGCTCGTGTTACTCAAGAAGGACGTCGACTACATCGTCAAACATGGAAAGATTGAATTGATCGACGAGTTCACAGGGCGTGTCGTCGATGACCGTCAGTGGCCCGATGGCATTCAGGCAGCCCTCGAAGCCAAAGAAGGTTTGGAGCTCCAGCCAGAGGGCGAAGTCCTTGGCTCCATCTCACTACAACATCTGATGAGGCAATATACACATCTCGCGGGTATGACGGGGACCGCGCGCCCTGCTGAAGATGAATTCCACACGTTCTATGGCTTACGAGTCGTCGTTATCCCAACCAACACACCATGTATCCGAAGAGATGAAGAGGACATCTTGTTCCTCAATGTCGACGCCAAACACAAAGCGCTCGTCCAAACGATCCGTACATCCAGAGCCCAACAACGCCCGGTCCTTGTGGGGACAGCAAGTGTCGAAGAGTCCGAGACCATCTCGGCTTTGCTACGAGAGGCAGAGATCCCCCACGAGGTGCTCAATGCTCGCACAGACGCACTCGAAGCACAGATCATCGCACAAGCAGGGCTCCCTGGCGCGATCACAATATCGACGAACATGGCAGGTCGAGGCGTCGACATCAAGCTCGGTGGACACGACGAAGCCAAACGCGACGCCGTCGTCTCTGCAGGTGGCCTCTATGTCATCGGTACAAACCGACATGAGAGCGTACGTATCGATTATCAGCTGCGAGGACGCGCAGGTCGTCAAGGTGATCCAGGCTCCTCGTGCTTTTTTGTCAGCCTAGAAGATGAATTGATGGCGCGTTTTGAGGTCAAGGCGCTGATCCCAAAGAGGCTGCTGCCGACTTCACAAGACGCTCCACTTGATAACCCGATTTTTCGAAGAGAGGTCGCACGTACACAACGTATTATCGAAGGTCAAAACTTCACGATCCGACAAACGCTGTTCAAATACTCGTCTTTTATCGAACAACAACGTGAGACGATCCACACGTATAGAGCGGACATTCTCAACGGTGAGGAGGGCGTGCTTATTCTCAAGGAGGCGATGCCCTCACTGTTTCGAGAACTTTCTGCGTTGATGTCCGAAGAAGCACTTGCGGAGCTTGCGCGAAAGGTCGTCCTCATCCACCTCGACACCTGTTGGGCCCAACACCTCGCCCATCTCACAGACATTAGAGAAGGGATTCACCTACAAAGCGCGGCTGGTCCCCCTCCGTTCTTCTTTTTCTGCCGTCAGGCTGTCGAGGCATTTGAAGATATCTACCAACGGATCGAAGACAAGACAGTAGAGACCTTTACCTCATCGGAGATCAAAGACGGACGCTTTATTCTCAACGAGGACGGAATGCAGCGCCCGACATCGACATGGACATATTTGATCAATGATGAATCGTTTGATCGTGGAATCGCAGCCCTCTTTCACTCCGGAGGTTCTGCTTTCGCAGCCTACGGTTCGTTCTTACTCATCCCCCTCGCCTTTGCGTGGTCCATCTGGCAAAAAATATCCAAAAAACGCTGAGCACCATCCTTTTACAACATGAGCCACATAAGAGAAGAGCTTACGCCCTTCTCTCTTGGGGAGTTTGCTCTTCGAGTGGGATTTTTGGGGCGTTGGGACACAACTCTTCGAGCAGCGCCTTGCCAAACTTGTGCATATTCATAATCCCTTGTGGACGCTCCAGTCGGAATCGTCGGAAGAGCAACAACGCCTCACCATTGCTCTCAAGGTGGTAAATATCATTGGCCTCAAAGAACTTCACGTGCTCTTTGGTAAAGAAGGCTTCGACATCTTTGCCATTGCAACACTTGACAACAAAACGAGAGGAGAGCTTGGTAAAGTACTTGAGATCGACCTCTTCGTATCCAACATACTCCATCAGGCGGTCGTATAACTCCTCTCTTTCGACGACAAACGCCGGGATATCCCAGGAGTGAAATAAGATCTGAACGGTTGTGTGGAACTCTTCGACGAGTATGGCCCCTTCATCAAAGGTCAGGTCCGCGATCTCCCAATCGACACCAAACTCTTCATATCGGCCAGAGAGCACGTTCTCTTTGTACTCCAAAGGTCTGGTCTCAAAGAACGCAAAGTTCTTGAGATAGGACGCATCCCAATCAAGCTCCAGACAATAGTGCCAACCATTTTGGTCCGCAAGCTCTCTCATCTCGCGCTGACGTCGGCTCATACGAACAGGGCGTTCGGGCGCAGTGATCACAGGTCCACCAAGGACACGTAAGGCTTGTGGGTAGGAGCTGGAGGATTGGTGATGTTCGGTCCCAAGGAGCTGTAGTTTCCCACCTGCGTGACGAAACTTCTCGGAGAGTGACTGGAGATATTCGAGGACTGTTAGATCGAGCAACGGCGCTTTGGCAAAGTTGAGCGAGACTTGCTTCTTGGTCGGGACACCATCAAGGGCGCTCTGCAAACGCAGGATGTTCCCAAAGTTTACGATACCTACAGGCGCAATATCGACCACTTCGCCTTCTTCCTTACGCTCGAAGGAGGTCTCCCAGAGAGAGCGCAAGAAAGTGCTCGGAGAGGTCCCCGTACGGATGATCTGGAACAACAGTGTAAAAGCCGTTCCCGAAAGGAGCCCTGGTACAAGTCCATACGCGAGTGTCGCGAAGAGCGTGACGAGTAAGAAAAGAAGCTGCTCCCAACCTTTTTTGTGGGCATCTTTGTAGACTTTAGGCGCTGAGAGTCGATATCCTGTGTAGATCAGAATGGCTGCGAGAGCAGCCATCGGGACCATCCGGATCACAGGCGCAAAGAGCAGCAAAGACAACAACAACAACACCGCCTGAAAGAAGTTGGACCACCGTGTATGTGCGCAGTTGTTGATGTTGACAGAGCTTCGCGCGATGACCGTTACGATAGGTAACCCACCAAGACAACCAGCGACCACGCTGCTCAAGCCAACACCGATAAGTTCGCGGTTGGCGTCCGTTTCGCGGTGATAGGGATCGAGCTTGTCAATCGCCTTGATACTGATGAGCGTCTCGATCGAAGACAACAAAGTAATAGAGAAGACAACACTCCAAAAAGGGAGCGTCCATATCTTGGAAAAGTCCGGGAGCAAAAATCCATCAAGCAGGCTTTTGGGGATAGGGACCATCAGGTCTTTGCTGAGTGGATACACCTTCCCAAACAACGTGTAGCTCTCTGCGGTCGCGAATTGCAGATACCACGCGAGCGGGATCGCGAGAATCAAGACCCACATCGGCGCAGGTAAGAGATGAATGGTCTTACTCTGAATCCTCGGATACACGACAAGAATCAACAAGCACAGCGCCGAAACGAGCAGAATGTAGGGGTTGACAGCCATGATGCTGTTGGGGATGTCCATCAAGACACCCAGCGTGCTCTTCGCGGCCGTTTTGGCGCCGAGCGCGACGTGGACTTGCTTGCCCAAAATGATCAGGCCAATCGCCGCGAGGATACCGTGGATCACAGAAGACGGAAAAATGTTCCCGAGCTTACCGAGCTTGAGTAGCCCGATGCACGTCTGAAGAATCCCCGCCACAACGATCGCCGCGAGGACGTACTTGAACGCCGCAATCTCCTGACCAGGTACGCCACCTCCAAAGCTCATCACGCCCATCAAAATGACCGCGATGAGTCCATTCCCAGGACCATTGACAGCGATATGACTGCCACGCACAAACGTCGTGACAAAGCCTCCAATCATCGCCGCAAACAAGCCGGCTGTTGCAGGAGCCCCTGAGATCAACGCGATCCCCAAAGACAGCGGCAGCGCAACCATCGAGACACTAAAGGCCGCCATCAAGTCGTTGCGCCAGTGTTCACGGAGACCTTGGATTCCAGATGAGGGTGGAGTTGGAGGGGGAGGTTTTGGCATATCTATCGCTCCTGATCGCGTAGCTATCGTACATTTCGTTTTGGAGGGTACGTATCCTCCTCGTCATGACGTAGAAAACCGACACCAAGACGTAGAGCCTAGCACCATACAAAGAAACAAAAAAAGGTCAATGATGGGAGGAGAGGCGGACACTAAGATGGGATGGTAGAAGCAGACACAGAGTCCAGGGGAACTGTAGAGAAAAGATGTGCGTTTACAAAGGCTTTTGTATGATGCTGGATAAAGGCATCGATCTCAACAGGGAAATCACATGCCCCAAAGAGCTGTTCTTGGTGAAGCATCAAAAGAAACAACGGCGAGACAAGTGAAAGCGCTGCATACCGAGCATTACAGGGTCGTAATTCTCCCCTCTCGATGTGTAATGAGATACGTTTCTCAAAAGCTTTGAGCGAGGGCTCAAGAAGATTGCGTAGATAAGCAGGTCCCATCTCTTGATCCCCCAAACCAGCTTCCAGACCGAGGCGATGCAGGTCCCCTAGCTTGGAGTGGGACCAACCGAAGTGGAGATAACGAAGTAACGACAACAAGGACTCTTGCGGTGGACCAAATTCTCCCTCCTCAACCATCTCAAGGTAGGGTTCCCCTTGCTTTCCTGCGTGCTGAATTGCGGCTTTGAGCGCGCCCTTTCGGTTCGTAAAGTAATGGCGCAGTGTTGAAGGGCTCACCTCACAAGCGTCCGCCATCTGACGAAAGCTCAGACTCAGATCTTCTGTCTGAATCAGAGCCTCAAACAACGCTGCCGCGAGTCGTTCCCTCTCCTCCTCGTAGCGTTTGTTGCGGCTGCCTTTTAGCCTCGTCATACCTTCGCGCTCCCTTGCACAAAAAAAGAAGCCCCTCGGATTCTCTCCAGGGGCCCAAAAAGTAGACTTCATTCTACACTCATCCCACAGTCTGTCAACCATTCTCTACAAAGAAATATCCCTCAGCACCAACGTCGTGTTCATACAAACACCTGTCAGAGACGCACGTCCCAACTACACCGACGACATTCCGAGCACCGACACCAACGGCTTGCGATCACAATTGACACAAATCAAGGTGTCAACCGCCCTCTTGACTATCTTCTTGGTCGTGTCACCCCCAAACCCACTCCAACAACAAGGAGACTGGTCCATGAGCAAGGAAACATCCATCGCCAACGAGGCCTTGACCCGAGAACACATCGAGACATACCTGCACGCACAATACGGTCCCCAAACAGAGCTCTTGTATCTCGCGCTGCTCGGACAAGAACGACAAGAAGACCTCAAAGGTTATGGCTACGGTCGCCCCCTACGAGTCCACTTCCGACACCCCAACGGACAGGAAGATGACATCGTCCTGCGCACCATGTCTCCCGACCCCTTTGGCCATGAGCGTCGCTCCGACCGCGCCGGGAACTTGATGATGTGTTACGATCTGTTCAATCACGTCCCCCATCACATCCGCGCTCTCGACATCGGAACGTTCGCAGAGGATGGCTCACTCCTCTCGATGGCCCCAGGTGAGGCCTTCTTTGTCACCAATTACGTAGAAGGTGAGCTATACGCACATGACCTCTCCCGGATGAGCCAGCCCACAACCGAGAAGAATGATGAAGATATCGCCCGCGCTCGCGCGCTCGCGATGTATCTCGTCGAGCTACACAGCGAACAAGCCGACCCCTCCAACTATACAAGAGAGCTTCGCGATACAATCGGCAGCGGCGAAGGCATCTTCGGCCTCTGTGACAGCTATCCACTTGACCACCCCATCGCCACACAAGAACGTCTGATGGCGCTCGAACAAAAAGCCGTCACCTGGCGCTGGAAACTCAAACACTTGTCACACCGATGCAAACGAACACACGGAGACTTTCATCCATTTAACATCCTGTTTCGAGAGGGTACAGACTTCACGATGCTCGACTGTTCACGGGGCGGCGTCGGTGAACCAGCCGATGACCTCGCGAGTATGTCACTCAATTACGCCTTCTTTGCGCTTCAACACAACACATCCTTCGAAGGACCACTACGTGATTGTTGGGATATCTTCTGGCGCACCTACCTCGAACACACACATGACGATGAGGTCTTTGGGGTCGTCGCGCCTTTCTTTGCGTGGCGTGCGCTCGTGATGGCCAGCCCAACGTGGTATCCATCCATCGACGAAGCTCTGCGCGATCGACTGCTGCGCTTTGCCGAACGTTTACTCGATGGACATCCCTTCCATCCCGAACAAATCGATGAGGTGCTGTCGTGAATTCTTCCTCACAAGGTCTCGTCATCTGGCTCACAGGCTTGCCCTCAAGTGGAAAAACCACCCTCGCCAAACGCATCGTCTCGCACTTTGTCGAGCACGACCTCGCGACACTCTGGCTGGACAGTGATGACCTGCGGGCCGTGATGACCCCTCATGCGACGTACACCAAAGAAGAACGCGATATCTTCTACGGGACGATGAACCACATCGCAACACTCGCCGCACAAGGACATACAAACGTCGTCCTCAGCGCGACCGCCAACCACGCAGAGTACCGCAACCAGCTACGCAACAAGGTCGATAACTTCGTCGAGATCTGGATGAATTGCTCACTCGAAGTGTGTATCGAGCGAGACACAAAAGGTCTCTACAAACAATCCCAAGAAGGCGATGTCCAACACCTCCCAGGTGTCGGTTCTCGCTATGAAGCCCCCACCTCAGCCGAGCTTATCCTCGACAGCAGCCAAAGCCCTCCAAAAGCCCTGCTCGATGAGACGCTCTCATGGCTCCGGCAGCACTACCCCAACAAATCCATCCCACAATAACACCGGACATCATTCGGCTCGCCAATCCACGCGATGTGCGGTGTACAAGATGTGCTTTTCCAACCAATGACCGGGCAACTTTGAATGTTCGAAGTGCATCTTGTACTTCATGCCGATCTTTTGCATCACCCGAATAGACGGTTGGTTTCCGATGTATGTCATGGACACAATCTCGTCGAGCAGGTGCTCCTCAAACCCCCAACGCAAGCAGGCTTTTGCGGCTTCTGTTGCGTATCCCTGCCCCCAAGTGTGCTTGTGCAAACGCCACCCCACCTCCACAGCCGGCGTAAAGCGCGCCTCAAAGGTCTGCTGAAGGAGACCGACAAAGCCGATAAAGTCACCTTCTTCCTTGCGCTCACAGGCCAACAAGGTGTATCCGTGCGTCTCCAGGTGTTCCTGCATCTTGTCGATAAATGTGTCGCTATACTTACGATCGTGGGTCTTTGGAAAATAGTGCATCACCTCAGGGTCAGCGTTCAACCGCGCAAAGGAATCACGATCAGCGTCACACCAACGACGCAGCACAAGCCGCTCTGTCTCCAACATGTATCACATCCCTTTCAGCAACCAGGCAGGCAAAAGCGCCTCCGCCCCTGCCGCCAACAAGACCATCAAACAGGCGAACAAACCAATCCAAAACGACGCGCGAAAGACGAGCTGAAAGCGCTTGTCTGTCGCTTCGTATTTGGAGAAGCCTTGCGACAAAAAGATCGCCGCGAGCGCCGCCAGGATATACGCAAGCGCCTCCAACAACAGATGAGGGACCATCGCCCCAACGGCGCGACCAAAGAACGAAAAGAACGAGACCTTCGTATGTAACCACGCCATACGAAAGACTGAAAAGAGCACAACCGCCCACACACACGCGTTCCAACAGATCACGAGCACCATCCCAAACGCTCTGTACAAAAACGCCAGCAGGTAAGTCGTCAGCAGCACGATATAATTGTTGGCGAGGATCGCACCAAAAGAAGAGAAACGCGCAGAGAGCACCTGCCCGGCGTGTAGATGTTCGGTCTTCAGGACAAAGTCAAAGAAATGCTTCATCCTCTGCTCCGCGCCAATGGCGACCAACACACTCGCAAACAAGATATTGGCCAAAAATAAGCCGATGAACATGGCGAGCACGCTCATCGCCGAGATCCTGTTGGAGCGCCAACTACCTCGCTGCTTCACCCAGATGTTGTTGCGGTTCTCATCGAGCAATTGTTGAATGCGCCTCATCAACGACGCAGACACCAGAAACAACGCGATCATCCCCCCTTGCTCAAGACCCAACGCGAAAGGAAACAACAACGCGATCAGCATCAACACAAAAGACTCCGACAATAGATGCCCAAAACGATGTCCCATATGTTCGGAGAGGTCTTCAGTCATCCACTCCGAGATCATCATCGTCGAAAAACGCTTCTTCGCCATCAGGTCTCCATCCTTTGTCCAAATGAACCCGCAAATCGAGTCATCAGGCCAACAACATACAACGCCAATCAAGCAAAAGAAAGGCTCTCTTTCACAGCGGAGAATGTGGTACAGTACAATGCATGTCGACAAGATCCACACAAACGTGCACCAAGGAGAGACGATGCGCATCTTCTGGATCATCGCCCTGCTCGTCCTGATACAAGGTCTGTGGCAAGGCTGTAGCCCCTTTGATGGCTCATGTGAGAATGACATCAGCCGCACCGCGCTCGACCCGAACGGGCTCCCCTGCAGCTCCCGCTGTGAGTGTAACAACCAAAACTTCGAGGGTTACTGCACCAATGGCCGCTGTATCGTCGCGCCTCGCAACGAGTGTCGCGAAAAAGGATTGGTTGAAAAGTGCAATTTCCACCTGCACTTTGATCGCCTCCCAAAAAACTGTAAAGAAGGCATCAGGGTATGCGGTGACACGGGCCTCGCGCTGCTCTCGTGGGGAGATTGCCACTGTCCAACAGACACAGCCCCGTCCAAAGCAGATTGAGCTGCTAGGTGCAAACAGAATCACGGCCTTAGATACAAGGGAGGCATACCTTGCAAGAGACAACATCACCTCGTTCAACGCGCCTGAGAATGGTCCTGTTGGTGATCTTTTTGGTCGGTCTTGTCGTCGTCGGAAAAGCGCTGGGGTTGGAGAGCTACTTCACCAAAGAGAAGATCATCGCGCTCGTCAAAAGCGCTGGCTACTTCGGCATCGTCGTCTATCTCACGATCTTTGCCCTTGGCGAGTTGTTTCACATTCCGGGGATGTTGTTTGTCGCGACAGGGGTTGTTTTGTACGGTCAGGTCGCAGGTGCATTCATCGGATTGTTTGGCGCGATCGCGTCCGTCTCTGTCAGCTTCCTCGTCGTCCGTTCACTCGGAGGAACAGCGCTGCAAGAGGTCAAATGGAAGATCGTCGTGCGGATCCTCGAACGCATCGAAGACAAACCGATCCAAACTGTTATCTTGATCCGGCTCTTCACGTGGCTCGCCCCTGGCGCCAATTACGCCCTCGCGCTCTCTCCGATCCGCTTTCGTGAGTATCTGATTGGCTCTTCGATTGGATTGATCATCCCTGTCCTTGGCTTCGCATTTCTCTTCGAGTGGTTCATCAGCTACCTCGGCTGGACCGCATCCTGAAACATCCTCAACGCCCCCACGCTCTCACATCTTCCCCTGCAAATCGAACAAAATCCATCGAGTGAACGTTATAGCGCCATCAACCCAAGCTCATGAGGATGGTCATGCACGCACAATATATTCAGCCCAACGAAGAAGAACAAAAGGACCTCGCCCGTATTTTGCTTTCGAGCTTCGCCTCTGATGGTGAAGACGTCACGTTCCAATGGCTCAAACGATGTGGGGTCGAGAACCTCCGTGTACTACGAACACAAGAGCATGTCCTTGGTGGTCTGGTCCGCTACAACATGGGACAATTTTTTGGTGGACAAAGCGTCCCGAATGTCGGACTTGGAGGTGTCTGTATTTCTCCAGAGGCCCGAGGAAAGGGATACGCAACACAGCTCATGACGCGCGCGCTGCAGGAGTTCTACGAAGAGGGATATGCGCTGAGCACTCTATACGGCTCATCACAGCGGCTATACAGAGGTGTCGGTTATGATCTGTCAGGTCACGCCTTTTCGATCGACATGCCCTTACAGATGCTCACACAACTGAAAGCCTCCGAGGAAGTCCTTCAAGCGGCAAAAGAGACCCATATCCGACGAGGCACTAGAGACGATGTCCCCGCGCTCAAAGCACTGCACGCACAATACGCTCCCAAACATAACGGTCATCTCGACCGATGTGAGAGTATCTGGCTGCGTATTTTGCGCCGTGAGGAGAAGCTACAAGAGTTTGTTTTTCTCGAAGAGAACGGACAAACAACAGGCGCGCTCACCTACCAAGTGTGTTCTGCACCTCATAAGCGCCATGACTACGTAAAAGTCCGTGACTTTATCGCGCTCACACCTGTCGCGCACGTTGGTCTGATGAAGTTTCTCGCGGGATTTCGTACGATGGCCGATCGATTGGTCCGCTACGGTGGTCCTACAGATCCATTTATCACCCACATCGCCGAGTACCTCGGAAGCCAATCGCAGATCATCAAGGCGCAAGGGGATGATTATTGGATGATGCGTGTTGTCAATGTCAAACAAGCCCTCGAAACGAGAGGCTACCAGGAGGGGATCGAGGTCTCCATCCCCATGCACATCGATGATCCGATTATCGCGGAGAACACTGGAGATTGGCGACTTGATATCAAAGCAGGTCGTGGGCATATGCACAAACTCTCCACCCCCACAGAAGAAAGTCTATCCCTCTCGATCGAAGCTCTTGCGCCCTTGTACACAGGTTTTCAGAGCGCACACCAGCTCAAACAAACAGGTCTCCTTCGAGGTCCAGACAAGTCTATATCCCGTGCAACGCTCGCATTCTCAGGCCCCCCGCCCTCCCTACCTGACGACTTTTAAGAACCCCATCTTCACAGAACAAATGCGTTCTCTTCATCGAGTCTGGCCTGTTCATCGAGCGCAGGTCCAAGGGCATCCCACAGGACGGCTGCGTCTTTGGGTCGTTCTTCGGGCTCTTTGGCCATGATCGACTGCATCAAGTCTTCGAGCGCAGGAGACCACACTCGCTCCGGCGCAAGCTCGGAGAGTGTGCGGACCTTCTGATTCATCTTGGCGTACATCAGGCTGATCCCCTTCTCCTTCTCAAACGGCTCATGACCACAGATCATCAAGTGAAGGATGATCCCAAAGGCATACAAGTCGACGCGATGGTCGTAATCTCGTTCATCTTTAAATTGCTCGGGGGCAGCATATCTCATCGTCCCAGCGTAATGCCCTGTTTTGGTCAGACGCTCATCATCTTCGAGGGTCACGATGCCAAAGTCGATAAGCTGGACACGCTCTCTCCCACTACGTCTGTCGAGGAAGATGTTATCGGGCTTTAAGTCACGATGGAGAATACCTTCTTTGTGGATATAGGCGAGCACATCGCATATCTGTAAGGCGATATCTTTGACGCGTTCGAGTGGGAGACCATTTTGAAGAGAGGGGCTGACTTTCTTGCCAACGAGTTTTGAGAGATTCTCACCTTCGAGATAATTCATGACGAGATAAAAACCAATCCCCTCAAACAGGCCAAAATCGAGAACACGTACAACACCACTGTGATTGAGACGTGCAAGCGCTTTGGCTTCGCGGTTGAAGCGCTTGATCACGACATCATCGACGAGGTAGTCCTGATGGAGGATCTTGATCGCGACGTCTTCGTCGAGAACAGTCTGTAGGGCTCGATAGACTGCACCATATCCTCCTCGCCCGATCTTTTCGATGAGTTTGTAGTGGTTGATATAACGACCGATCAGTGGATCGAGAATGGTGACAGGCGTCCCGACAGGGAGTGGCGTGATGACTTTGTTTTGAGGGGGACAGGTCACCGCAGGCTTTACATCACGAGGTAGAGGCGTTGCGGTCTCGGGCTTCGGTGTGTTCTTATGTCGCACAGGGAGTGGAGTCGAAGCCGAGTACACAGACGCTTGGACCAAAGAGACGCTCTCTTCGCTCTCAATGTCATCAAACAGAGAAGCATCCTGTTCAGCCATACGCGCTGCGATCGCGCGTTCGATGTCATGTGCAAAGATCGCCCCCGATTCAGCGATTGTGTTCTCAGCCTCTTCGCCCATCGCGAGCGTCTTCTCCATCGGGTCATCCACCTCTCCAGAAGTCGCCATAAGTGTATGGGATGGGTCGAGACCGTCCTTCTCTTCGGTTGTGTGCTGGGACACGACACGGAGTGTCTTCTCTGCTTCGAGCCGGCGCTGACGCGCTTGTTCGCTTGTGGGAGAATGCTCTTTCTTCACGGATATACTCACTCTTTGTTGCCAGGGAACACAATGCAATATTGATACGACAATCATAACAAAGACGTCAACACCCAGATTTGTCAGACAACTTCTTTTTGATCGATCTATTGGTGGAACTTGTACAGAAAAATGTTGACCAACACATACACAATCTCCAGACCATTTTCACCTGATGGTCCCATCCCCATAGAGGTCCAAAATGCTTCCTTTTCGAACATACTCCGCTTTTCTGCTCTGTTTGCTGCTCTCAAACAGCGTACATGGTGCACCTCACAAAAAGTCCTTGTCCCTTCTGCTTACACAACAAGATAAACTCGCAACCCTACATCCACCCACAGCACGTGCAGAGGCGAAAAGAGACATCATCTTCACGCTGACTGCTCTCGGCCTGACACACATCTCCTTACCCAAAGCACAAACACTCTGGCAAGACGCACACACCCCTAACCCCATCAAAATACAAGCCTTCAAACATTGGAAACAGCACGCATCCAAACACGAGCTCGATCGATGTCTTCGTAACTTTGCATCAAACCCCCGCTCGCTCCCTTCTGTTTTGCACCCGTATATCTCACCCTATGAACGAGGAAGAGGACATTTTTTGCGCAGAGGAAGGCACACCACACAAGCCATACGATGGCTCTCCAAAGTCTCTCCCCAAAACACCCCAGATTACGAAAAATCACTCTTTATTCTCGGCGTGATCGCGAACATACGCCAGGATCAAAAACAAATGCTCACATACTTTCGCGCTCTCCTTCAGCGCCCCCGACTGACAACCCCCACACAGCCCATCTACAAGAAACTCAAACGCCTCACACAACACAATCTAGCTCGCGCCCACTACGCAGCAGCCAACCAATCCCCAGGCGACAAGTACACACACCTGAGACGTGCAAAAGTTCTGTACACCTCGTTGATGAACCAATCACACTCTGCCGATATCGCCTCAGAGCTCGCCCATGTCTATCTCCTCTCCTACGAACACAAAAAAGCACAGGCGCTCCTGAAAAAAACGCTGACACAATATCCCCACGTGCTCTCATTGTATGTGACTGCGATGTACGCTTTTGGCTTGAGACACAACACAAAAGAGCGCAGAGTTCTGCTCCTCCAATGGAAACAAAACACGCAAATCCTCCACAAAGAACTCGCTCACCTTCAGCGACAAAGCTCTCAGGCACGTATTCCTCTTCATTCACTCGTGACGCCCTCGATGACGACACCTGCGCTCTTCAAAAAGTGGCTCGCCAGCATCAAAAAAGACCGACGTCTTCGAGTGATACAGACACGCTTCCAAAACGTAAGGGCTGTCCTTGACCTGCTTCACAAGCATACATCGACATACAAACGTTCCCCCTCCTACAGTGCTCTCCGACGTACGCTCTCGATCGCACAACGACAAACGCGCGCACTTTACAAAAAGCACCTCACGTATCATATCAAAAAGACCCAGCGCACGATCAAACGACTCCATCACAGGCTGCAAACCATCCACGAACAGAGCCTCCTGCAAACCATCCAACAAACACATTATCGCGGGGTGAGATTATTCAACCGCAACAAATTGTCACGTGCTCATCAAGCCTTCAATACGTGCTTTGCGATGGCGTCGAAAGACTTACAAGGAAAAGACCTCTCTAAAAAGACAAGAGCATCCATAGAAAAGTATCAACTCTTTTCACAATATTATCGAGGCTGGTGTGATTACAACAAGGGCCACTATTCACGTGCATTGCAAAAGTGGAAGTGGGTCTTTGTGCGGTCATATAGAAACACCAAGATGTACAAGAAGGCGTTCGCAGAGAGTGTGGCGAAGGATATGCTTCAGGCCTATACATATAGAGGCTCGGTCAAAGAGGTCTATCGCGACTTTCGAAAACATCTGCCCAAGAAAAAAGCGTTTATGTTGATGAAGAAGCTCGCAAAAACGTATGAGATGAGGGGGAATTATCCCAAGGCGATGGAGTCCTACAGGTGGCTGCTACAAAAGAGTGACACGATCGCAGAAACACCGTACAGCCGCGAGCTGATCTTTTTTCAAAGGCAGCTCACCAAGATGGTCGTACACATCCACAAAGCAGAGAGAGGACGGAAGGCTTTCCTCGCTCTCTTTCGCTATCTATCTCCAAAACATGCCTGGTACAAGAAGTGGTCAGGGGTCCCCAAAGTGTATACACGAGCCATCAAACAGATCGAGTCATTGATTGTGTTCCAAGCGCGAGTGTATGGACGAAAATCACATGATAAACAGGCCTTCGCCACCTCGACGCATATCATCAAGGCGTACTTGTCTCTCAAACCAAAGGGGAGTCATACACGAACATTACACAAACAACTTGGGAGAGTGTTTTTGCGCCTCGCGCAGCAAAAGAAGAGAACGGATTTTCGGAGGGCTGCTCTGTTCCACGCCCAAAAAGCAAATGACATACGCACACTTCACGCCATCAAAAAGCTCGGTAAGCCTTAAGTGGTCCTCTCGTGAAAAGGACATACAACATCGAGGTCGGACACAAGGCCCGACCCTACCGAACAAAACGTACAACATCGAGGTCGGACACAAGGCCCGACCCTACGGAAAAAAATGCAACATCATACTCGTGCGTTTACTTCGCGAGAGGACCATTAAGACTTTCCAAGCAAAAAAGTCGATGGGAAAAAAGCCTAACGCAGATATTTTGTGAAGTATGCGGTGATATCCTTTGTGGCTTTCTTTGGGTACTTTTGCCAAACCTTGATATGTCCAACACCAGACGCAAGCCACAAGGTCTTGGGTTGTTTGGCCTTTGCGTAGAGTCTCTTTCCATGATGGGGGACGACGATCCTGTCCTTCGTCCCCTGGATAAAAAAGACAGGTCGAGGCGAAATCGTCGCGATCACATCAAGGGGGTCCATCTTGCTCGGTTCGAGCTGTCCACGCCAACTGTAAAAGAACTCCACAAGCGGTAAAAGCGGATAACGAGGGACACCATACACACTTTTCGCGCGTTCAGCGATCACATCGGAGAAGCGAGAAAAGCCACCTTCGAAGAGACCAGCTTTGACACGGGTATCTTTGGCCATCACCAACATGCTCGTCGCTGCCCCCATCGAGAATCCAAACAAACCAAGGTGTTTGACACCCTGCTTTTTGGTCACAAAATCGATGGCCGCGACAACGTCTTTGCGCTCGTGGTAATTCATCGAGTTGAAACTCTTCTGGCTCTTCCCACAATTGCGTAAATCAAAGGCTAATGTGTGTATCCCAGCATCGTGTAGAATCTTCACGAAGCGTATCCCTTCTCGCCTGTCCGCACCTCTTCCGTGAACGAAAATCACGGCCTTGTGTTGATCTTTTGCCGCAGGGATCCACCACCCCTTCAAGAGAAAGTTATCCTTGCTACGAAAGGACACCTCCTTATAAGAGAGTCCCAGCTCAGAGGGGCCCTTGCAGTATACAAATGATTTGACTCGGCAATGAAGTGGACCAGGATACAAAAGAATCGAAGAAAAAAACCACCCCGCCCAAAGATACATGACAAACAAAGCGCCAAATAACAGCGCGACAACCCACTTGGCACGTATGAACTTCATCTTCTACTCCTCTATCAGCCTCACTCTATGGACGATAGCCTGCGATTTGACAATGTGTGCGTCAATATACCACACCTGTTGTGATGGTGTGTGTATTTTTCAACGGTGTGAAAGGAGTGGAATCACAAAAACCAAACGGTATCCTGGAATGAAGCGTCCACAATACTGGACAGGGTAGAGAAGTGAAAACGCTGTATGTCCTCGAAAGCAACTGTTTTGTATAGACTTTCAGACAAATCAAAGAAAACCTTTCAATTTTGGGATGTTGGTATACTTTTTGATAAAAGGGGCGAAGCAAAAACGAAGTGAAACAACTTGACACTCGTTTCAGATCTGTACAGACTGCACCGTTCGCGAATGCGTTTGCATTCAAAAGGATACAAGACATCCCATGTAGACACAGTCTCATGTACAGATGATTCATCAAGAACAGCGACCTGATGGGCAGGTTGCCTTTTTTTGTAAGGATAATGTTGTGAAAGAATCCCACGTAAGAATGTCCCGACAGAGATACAGCATCGTGATCTTTATGCTGATTTTCCTCCTTTTACCGACCGCCGCCTTGGCCGCATCGGACTTGGTCGTGTCCTCATTTGCTTTAAACCCCGCTTCACCTGCGGCAGCGACCGCATTTAAAATCGAAGTGGTGATTGAAAACAAAGGCGCCGACCGCGCAGGCAGCCGCTTTTCAACCTGTTCATTTGAAATCTATGCATATGCAGATGGTAAAAAGATCGGTAGCAAGTGCGACGCATTCGGTCTCGCAGGTAAGAGCAAAGACAACTACACCATCAACATCCCCGCAACGGCCATCGCGACCAACGGACTCAAGAGGGTAGAGCTGTTTGTCGACGCGACAGCAAAGGTCAGTGAGAGCAACGAGAACAACAACAAAGTCTCCCGCTCGGTCAATTTTACGCGCCAAGGCGCCGACCTCGTCGTTAGCCGCATCTGGGTCTCTCCAAGCACCCCCATCACCAAACAAGCGACGACCGTCTACGTCGAAGTCCAAAACGCTGGCAGCACAGACGTCACAAGTTCTTTCTCAGTCAGTGTACAGGTCGGCACAGGGAGCCCAGTCCAGTTGAGCGTTCCATCTCTCGCGTCCGGTGCCAAGCGGGTTCTCTTTACACAAACAACCCAAACCACTGCGGGCAAAAAGACCATCACCGCAAAGGCCGACTCCAAAACACAAATCCCCGAATTGGACGACAACAACAACAGCAAAAGCGCGTCTTTTACGTGGAAAGATAACCTGCCAGACCTCGAAATCACCAAGATCGCCTTCTCTCCAACATCACCTGCAGCAGGCGCGACCGCAAAGATGACCGTCACCGTCAAAAACAACGGCGTCAAGAGCGCTGGTGGATTGACCAACCAATTTATCTTGCGCTACTCCGTCGATGGCAAAGTCTCAACAGACACCAAGAGTTTCGTGTTTGGCCTGGGTGCAGGAAGCACAGGCGACAAGACGTTTAATGTAAGCATCCCCACACAAGGTGCGCACCAAATCAAAGTCGACGTCGACCCCACCAACAAGATCAAAGAAACAGACGAGAACAACAACAGCAAAACAGCGACCTGGACATGGTCCGCAGCCCTCCCAGACCTCGACCCCATCTCACTCGTCGTCAACCCCGGTAGCCCCATCGTAGGCTCCCCCTCAACCTTCCGTGTAGGTATCAAAAACATCGGTCCGAGTAATGCGAGTGGTTCGATCCTCGTAGACTTCTACCTCGACGGACAAAAGCTCGGCTCCAAACCCTTCACCAATTTGTCCGCTGGTAGCGTGAAGTTTGTCGACTACAGCTACACTGTCACCAGCACTGGCGCACACAAAATCAAGGCGGTCGTCAATCCTTCTGGAAGCACGCCCAAAGAGCTCTCCACATCCAACAACACGATCGAGAAATCCTTCACTTGGGGGAGCGTCCCACGTGCTGACCTGATCGTCCAATCGATCTCCGTACTGCCGAGCCCTCCACAAGTCCAACAATCTGTCAAGATCACAGCGACGGTCAAAAACCAGGGCTCAAAAGGCGCTCCCATCGGCGTCCCCTCCTTCCTCGTTCGCTTCTACGTCGATGGCAAGCAGATCGGAGACTCCTCCCAATTTACAGGCCTCTCCGCAGGTTCAACGACGAGTTTTAACAAGACCATCACCGTCAACACACCTGGCCCACACACCATCCGCGTCGAAGTCGACCCCACAGACAAAATTGTCGAAAGTGACGAAAAGAACAACACCAAAGACCTCGCCGTCACCTGGAAGGACATCCCACGCCCCGACCTCACAGTTTCATCTATCGTCACAACACCCACAACAGTCACCACTGGTTCAACCGCGAGCATCGGGATCGCGATCCGCAACCTCGGCATCACCACCACAGACAATATCACCGTCAGACTCACCATCGATGGTAACCAAATCAAACCCGACCTGACTATCACAGGTGGTCTTCAAGAGAAAAAACTCAAAGGTCTCTCCTACAAATACACAGCGACCAAAGCGGGCGCAATCCTCGTAAGAGTCGAAGTCGATCCCGACAAAAAAATCACAGAAGCTGACGAGACCAACAACACCAAAGAATACACGATCAACGTCACGCAACCGACAGTTGACCAGGATAAAGACGGTGTACCGGCTTCTAAAGACTGTGATGACAACGACAAGAATGTCTTCCCTGCATACAACGGGAAACCAGCATCCCCCGAAATCTGCGACGGAAAAGACAACAACTGTGACGGAACTCGTGACGAAGGCTTCGACGAAGATGGTGATGGTGTCACGATCTGCGCCGCTGACCCCGACTGTGACGACAAGAACAAAGATGTCTACCCTGGCGCTGCCGAACTCTGTAACAACAAAGACGACGACTGTGACGGAAAAGTAGACGAAGAGCTCAAACGTTCCTGCCAAAGCGCTTGTGGCAACGGAAATGAGGTCTGTGTCGATGGCAAGTGGTCCTCCTGCGATGCCCCTGCCCCCAAAACAGAAGAGTGTAACGGACAAGACGACGACTGTAACGGTGTCCCCGATGATGGAGACCTCTGCCAAACAGGTGAGAGCTGTCAGGCCGGTGTCTGTGTCAAAGTGTCCCCTTGTTCACCTGCCTGTAAAGACACCGAGACCTGTGTCGAAGGCCAATGTGTCCCCAAAGATCCCTGCGCAGGCGTCTCATGCTCCGCCACACAAGAATGTGTCGATGGCAAGTGTGTCGACAAACCACAAGAAGAAAAAGTCACACAAGTCGAAGCTCCAGCCAATGAGCCAACAGAGACAGAACAAACAACAGGTAATGACGCAGGAAATACAACACCTGATAACGGGAACACAACGCCCGATAATGGGAACACAACGCCTGATAACGGAACCACAACACCTGATAATGGAACCACCACACCTGACAATGGAGTCGCTCCAAGTGGTGGTTGTGGTTGCCAAAGCCAAAGCAACTCCCCATTCTCCTGGCTCGCCTTGTTGATGCTCCTTGGGCTCTTCTTCCAGGCGCTGCGTATCCGCCGCACCAGCTAAGTCGTCCTCTCGCGAAGTGAGCGCATGAGTCCGACATTGCGTTTTCAGTAGGATCGGGCCTTGTGTCCGACCTCGACATTGCGTTTTCAGTAGGGTCGGTCTTTGTGTCCGACCTCGATATTGCGTTTTATCCGGTAGGTTCGTGCCTTGTGTTCGACCTCGATATTGCGTTTTATCCCGTAGGGTCGGGCCTTGCGTCCGACCTCGACATTGCGTTTTATCCGGTAGGTTCGTGCCTTGTGTTCGACCTCGATATTGCGTTTTATCCCATAGGGTCGGGCCTTGTGTCCGACCTCAATGTTGCATGTCCTTTTCGCGAGAGAACCACCCCATATACAAAGTTCTTCATGATGGGAACCAGACATCCCACAAAACGAGAAGATACCTTCCCCCCCCTCTCCTAAGACCCCATCCCAAACACAAAGATCTCCCACATCATCACAGTACAACTCAAAAAGATCTATATCTTTCGTAAAGATACCTTTGGTGGAATGGTTTATGCAAAACACATTTGCAGACAGAAGAACCTTCTTTTCCAAGGGAGTACGATCATGAGACAAGCGATTCAACCCATCAAAAAAAAGAACATTCCACAAGAAGTTATGGTCCTTCGACCAACCTTTGAGGATGGCACCATACAAATCAACCTCTCCTACGAGAAAGAGTACACATCTGATGCGGCGGGTGAGCTTCAACTTCCCCAAGAGACCCCGAAGAAAGTGACTCGTCAAAAAGAACAGTTGAGCACACACGAACGTATCGAGAGAGTACGCAGACCCATACGACAGGCACACGGACACCGTGACCTCGATCAAACACGTCCTATCCCTGTGGTACAAAAGAAGACGCCTGCCAAACAGCCGGGAGAGCGCTCAAAGACGTTGGCCAACCGACCACACCTGCTCTCCGCGCGACAGTATAAACGCGTACAACGCCACAAAAACCGAACGCTCATACCGACGGCAGGAGAGCGCACCTGGCACAAATAGACCCTCTCTCCTCTACAACTCATCGGAGCACAAAAACAGTGGGAAAAAGTGCTGCTTCCATCCAAAAACATCCCCTGACGAAGTAAACGCATAAGTATGATGTTGCATTTTCCCCAGTAGAGTCGGGCTTTGTGTCCGACATCGACATTGCATTTACCCGGTAGAATCGGGCCTTGTGTCCGAACTTGATGTTGTATATCCTTTTCGCGAGAGGACCAGTAAGTGAGCAGATTGCCATACAACCAAAGATCCAGTATGCTCCGGGTATCATAAGTGCACGCTAAAAAGCCTTGCACGGCTATATACCAGGAGGTCCACGATGTTCGGTTGGCGTATTGTTTTTATCCTGTGTTTTGGGTTGTTGATACCAACAGCAAATGCTTCGCAAGCACTCTCAACAGCCCAATGCCAAAAAGCTTGTATCAACCCATCTCTTTTCCCAACAACATCATCGATTCAACTCCCACTCTCAGCACAAGCCTATCGTATGGTGCAATTCAAAACATCGCTCTCTGTCTCCCCGAGTGGGATCTATGTGGATGGTGTGAAACAAATTTCCCTTCGCTCGGGATGGAAACTTCCCAAAAAAACCTTGCGTCGAACAGGTAGCTATCTCATTCTGCCCCTTTATAAACGTCTTTTAGCACGATACAAGCGCAGAAAAGCGCTCGCGAAGCGCACGAAACATCCAACCCACAACGACCTGCTGTTGTTTTTCGATCAAGACCTCCCTTACGGGCTCCTCACAAAGTTGCTCTACACAGGTGGTCAGGCTGGATTTGGCGAGTTTGACCTCGCAGTATGTCACCCCTTCAAAAAGGGAACGCGCTGTGAAGCTCGTATCTTCTTGCTCTGCCCTCCGATGATTGGTGGACTCCCACCCGCCAACAGTCGATGTGGCACGTTCGCACGTGCGCAACCAAAAACGCCTACGCTCCGCATCGAAAAAGCCCCTCAACTCGACACCTTGACAGGTGCGCTCAAAGGTAACAAACAGCTCGCAAAGTGGATGGGCTTCAAGTCTCTCAAAAAGACCACAAGCTCTCGCACAACAAACAAACGCCCTGCCAAAACACAAAAGGTTCCCCCGACAAAAAGGCGAAAAGTGTCCAGACGAAAGGTGACACCGCGAAAAGAACAACGCCCCCTCAATCTAACCATCCACATCAAACCAAAAGGCATCTCATTGCTCGTATACGGCCATCCCATTCCCACTCATTGCTCACCAGGTAAAGCATCACCAAAACCCCCTCCAGCGCTGACCTTCCCAAACAAACAAAATAAGATGGATCTCGCAGGACTCACAACCTGCCTGAAGAAAATAAAAAAAGCATCCCCTCGTGAATCACGTGCCATCATCGTCGCCAATCGCAACATCAAGTACAAAAACGTCATCCAAGTCCTTGACCTCACCAATACCAAACACAAAGGGAAGCGACTCTTTCCCTACGTTGTCTTCTCCGCGACGAGTGAGTGAACATTTTACAAAAACCAGAAGACCCACCCAAAGAGCCCCTCCGCATTTGTTAGCTAAAACGCCACAAAATCAGTTCGTATGTTTCGATCATTGTGCTATAATGGTGCAGGTCTTTTTACCACAGCACAGGCATGGACGCCTTCCCCCGACACAGACGTAAGGTCTCTTTTTCCTTATCCTTTTTCCTATCCGACGGCCTTATTCAGGGGCCTGATACGTTGATACTCTCATCGCCACAGGTCAATACCAATGCCAGAACAAGCGACACAAACACTCGACACGCTCCTCACCAATCAAACGCCCAAACAACGCAAGCAGCCACAGCGATTCTTCCCGATGTTTGTCACATTGTGCGCACACCTCCACGACCCCCACCAGGACGAAGAACGACTAGGTGGACTTGCTCCCGAATACATCGAAGTGCTCGATGAAGAAGAGCCTGTTTTGTTCGCTCTTCAGCAACCCTCTTTGCAGCGCCTTATCGAAGACTCCGCATCTTTCGTAGCACCAGAGGTCAAACAAGGTGAAGAGCCTTCTCCAACAAGTGAGGTCTTCTCCCTCGGTGTCTTACTTTACACCTTGATGTCAGGAACCGCGCCCCTCGGCGCATACCCTCCTGCACTCGCAAACAATGACTTTCAGGATCTTTTGCTACACCCAATCGACCAACTCATCGCCAAAGCGTGCGCCAGAGAGCCAGAGGAACGCTACCAAGACGTCGATGCCTTTCTCTACGCGTTCCAGTGGGCGAAGCACGAATATCTCCTGCGCAAAAAAATCGAAGAGGAGATCAAAGACAAGATCAAAGATGAGCTGAAAGACAAGGTCAAAGACCAACTCAAAGACATGCTCAAGGAGCAACTTGAGGCACGAGCGAAACAATTCGTACAGGACAGTCTCCAACATGCCAGCCAATACGTCGCAGGTACAGCGACTTCACAAGCAAGCGGTGTCCTCGCAGGAGCGTCACAAGCGGCGAGCATATCAGCCGCGGCGGGGACCGTCTCAGCGGGAGGTGCCGGGATCTTTGCCGCTGGTAGCGCCGCGTTCTGGGTCGCAACATCGCTCGCGGTCGTCGCGGTCGCTGGTGCCACAGGCTACTTTGCCCTGCGACAACCCACAAAGACCAACACACCTGCAAAACAGACGCTGGCTGCGAACAAACAAACAGCCCAACCCAAAGCGACTCCCAAGCAAGGCAACACACAAGCACGCAAAGCTCCCCCCTCCAATCGCCAAACCTCTCAAGGCAAGACAAAGACCACAGGCCAACCCCAAAAGAAGACGGGGCAACCCCAAAAGACGAGTTTGTGTAAGCAAAAGAATGGAGTGTTTATCAAAGTACTCCCAGCGCTCAGAAAAAATGCCGACGTCGACGTAGAATCAGGCAAAGCACATCGCGTCAAAGGTGGCTTCTGTGTCCCCGCATCGCCTGGCGAGATCCTCGTCGAACAAAAAGGCTTCGCGCAGTGTGTCTTCCAACTACCAAAACAAAAAAACCCCATCATCTATCTGAAAAAAGAAGGATTGACGCTCCTCTCCGCAGATTATTGCCTCAAGAAACAACCATAACGACCGTCTTTACATGGACGATTCACCAACCATCGACAGTCTAATGGAGTGTTCCGTGAAGCCCCAACTCTCTCTATGGTCTCTTCTCGTCGTCTGTTATGTCTTCGTACCTTCAAAGAGTGAGGCGAGCACAACAACGTGTGCAGCGCTCTCCAACCAAAAACAATACCTGCGCTCTGCCGAATGTTTCCGCGCACTCGCCAAGAAGATGAAGCGAGGCCAAACACTCAGCAAGTTCAAACAGGTCCGAAAAGGTCGTTACCTGCGAAATGGTGCCTGGGCCTACCAAAAGTCCGCACAAAGGACAAACAACAGCTCTGCACAAGCCTATCGACTCGAACAGGCCATCTTTTTGCTGCAAAGCTACATCGATGAAGACCTCTGTGGCAAAGCCTACAGGTGCAAACGCATTCAAAAACAAATCAAAACGCTGCGCAAACGCATCAAATACATCCGCATGAGGATCGTCACAAGACGCGGAATGCGCGCACGTGTCACAGTCAAAGGTTATCGCTATACACGCATCTTCTACAGTCCTCCCATCAAAACAAGACTCGTTCGACCCGGAAGGTACAGCATCTTTGTCAAATACAGAGGGCTCCCCACAGTCACGAAACGCCTCGCGCTTTACAAACGTAGACAAAACCGGACTGTCAGTATCAGCTTTCCCCCTCCCATCAGACGACGCAGAGCGCGCCCAAAACGACGTGTCAAACCAGCCAAGCGTCCAAATACTTCAGCGCCACCCAAAAAGCGAACCGTACGCCTCGCCCGCGTCAAAAAACGCCCAAATCCCCCCAAAAAAGAGACCGCTCCTCCCACACGGAAAAACAAGCCCGTAGCCGCAAACACAACACCGACGCCCCCTCCCCGCACACCTCCGACACAAACAAAGACGACAAAGGCCGCCAACACACCCAAGCCCAATCCACCCACAAAGACAACACAAGTCGCCTCCAAACAGCCCCCACCAAGGGACACAACCAAAACGACTGATTCGACAAAACCAGCAAAGATAACAGCAAAGACGGCTGATTCAACGAAGGTAATAACCAAGAAGGCTGACTCAACGAAGGTAACAGTAAAGAAGGCTGACTCAACCAAGGCAACAACAAAGACCCCAACGAAGACCGCAGCAAAGACAAAAACCCTTACCAAGCGCGTTGTACAGCCGACAAAACGCGCAGTCGACAAGAAAGAGAACCAACCAACCAAAGCGCGTCAAAAGCCCACCAAGACACGCAAGACAAAGCTCGCGTTGAAGCCTCCGACAAAGAAACCCGCACAAGCCACACCACAACCTTTCCCTGTTGCGCCTGTCATTCTCGGTGGTGTTGGTGGATTATTGCTCGCTGGAGGCGTCGTCCTCACAGTCTTTGGACAACAAGCACAAGACCAGGTCCTCTCTAATATCGAAGACATCCGCACACGCAGTATCACCAACACCATCGAAGGTCGACTCCAACAAATCGAACAAGGAGAATCAGCCGCTGCGGTCCAACAGACATTCAGAGACACACAGAATCTCCAGACCGCAGGCTGGGTACTCATCGGTAGTGGCGTCGTAGCAGTGGGGGTTGGTGTCACGCTCTTCATCCTGTCACGTCCCAAACCCCAACCGACCTCACTTACACCATCCCCCCTGTCATCGACACAAAGCACAAGACACATACTGCACAAACAAGGCTTGTAGAGGATATCCCATGACCACACGAATTGTATCCACGCTCCTATTGCTCTGCCTGTGTGTCGCGTCCATCCACTGCACCGGTACACTCCCCACGATGGAGGGGCTCCCTTGTGCAAGCGCAGAAGAGTGCGGAGGTGCGCTCCAATGTATCGGAAGTATCTGTATCTCCAGCGCTCCGACAGAGCCCCGTGAAGAGACCACTTCAGAAGGCACACAAGACGACAAAGAGCCCACCACAAAAGAAGAAAGTATCCCAGACCCAACCACCGAACCCCTTACAGAACCAACCACCGAACCTCTTACAGAAACAATCAGCACAGAGCCGCCCGATCAATCCGAGTTTATCGAAGAAGAGCCGCCACCTGTCGACTATGTGGATGCAGGCGTGCCAGACATCTCCCTTGATGGTGGTCCCACAGACTCTGTTGTCCCGGAGACAAAAGAACCGACGTTTGACAGTGGTCCCACTGATTCCATCCCCCCACCAGACTTTGGGCCAAACCCAGATGGTGGGCCTGCTGACGTTGGATTTCCATCAGATGGTGGACCTATTGACTTTGGATTCCCTCCTGAAGGTGGCGGATTTGACTTTGGATTTCCACCTGACGGTGGTGGTTTCCCGCCTGATGGCGGCTCTTCAGAGTTCCCTTTCCCTGGAGAGTTCAATGGCGAGGCGTCGACCAAAGATGGTGGTCCCTGAGAGCCCAATTCAAACAATCTTCTTCATCTCTTCAAAGAACCTTCAAATAGACGAGGTATCCTACAGGAAAAAACGTTGTAAAGAAGGATCGAGAAGATGAGATCGAGATATAGAATGTGGATGTGGGGAGGGTTATTTCTTGTGGGATGTTCGTCCGTGGCGCTCGCGGGCTTGCGTTTGATCCCCCCAACATCACAGGCCAAGGAGAGCCTCCAGTACATCAAAAACCATCTACACTTGAAGGGCATACGACGTCTCAAAAAACGCGTGGGTCAGCCATTCGCGATGGTCGCGCTCTCCAAGGCTTCCCAGGGGTTGTCCAACATCGCGCGCATCTCTCCAGTGCACAAAAAGCTCGCCAAAAAGCTGCTCACACAGGCGGTCACACTCGCGCTTCACCCAACACTCTCACCATACGGAAAAACCCCCACAAAGCTTCGTCGTTTTGGACACACAGGGTTGTATCTAAGTCATCTCGCGATCGTGCTTGGCGAAGCCAGCCTGACCCAAAAGAAGCGACTTTATCCAGCGCTCCACACAAAGATCATCAAACACCTGCGCAGACTCTCGCTCAAAAGCCGCCAAAAACATCTGCGTTCATACAGAAAGAGTCGGCATCGTTGGCCCGCCGACCAGACCGCAACACTTTACGCGTTCTGGCTTTACGACAAACTCTACAACAAAGATCTCTTACAAGCACCTCTCCAAGGATGGTTGCGTTACATGAAGAGACACGCGACCAACAAACGAGGTCTTCACTACTCCAACGTGACAGGAAGTCGTATGTGGCGATCACCGCGAGGTTGTGGACTCTCTTGGTCGATTCTCTATCTTGGACGTATGGCTCCAAAGGCCGCACGCACACTCTACAAAGCATACAAACGCCATCACTTCGTACAGCTTGCGGGGATGGGGGGTTTCAGGGAGTGGCCTCGTGGAGTAAAGGGTTACGTCGACAATGACACAGGTCCTATCGTGTTTGGGATTGGCGCCGCGGCGACGGCCTTCGGGATTGGAGCTGCCCGTGTGATGGGAGATCACACGACAACGGAGCAACTCCAGCGCACTAGACACATCGTCAACACGTCGATACAATGGGTCGGAAAAAGACGAAGACCTGCGCTCAACAACCTCCTGACACATGGTATCACCCTTCTCACGGACACCATTCAACCTCACACCCCCTCCTCCCAAAAAGCTCATCCACAGAAGACATCCCCCACACACTGATGTCACGCCAAGAGAAACACCGTCTATACGAGGTTTTGCTCGTGAGGTCGTTGCAAAAGACAAAAAGCGCATGCTACAACACAGACCGAAACCAAATCGCCACACAAGGAGTTCGAGCCATGCGCAAGTGCATCGTTCCCATCTTTCTTCTCTTGTCCCTCTCTCTCGTCGGACACGTTCACGCCAAATCAACCTGGATGTTCCCCATTAAAGTCACCGCCCAGACCGCTGAACACACAAAGCTCCCCTATGTCCTCGTCATGGTAAACGAAAACATCGTCGGTACAACCAACCGCCTTGGGGTCTACTACGGTTCCTATCGTGGTAAAGAAGGCCAACGCATCAAGATCCGGGTACAAGGTATCGGGAAAGATAACGAGCTGTTGGTCACGAGGACACTCAGCCTTCGCAAGACGAACTTCGGCAAACTCCCACGCCCCATCTTCGTCAGAGCGGTACTCCGCAAACCAGGGACACCTGCACCACGTCGACGATTCAAACGACGCACGCCTTACAGATTCAAACGACGCACACCTTACAATCCACGTCGATACAAAACATTCAAGAGACGCAAAGCGCCAACCAAACGACCTGAGGGATTCCCGATCCGCGTCATCGTGCTCAATACACAAAAAGTCGGACTCTCAGGCGCGCTCGTCTACATCAACCGCACACTCGTTGGTCGGACCAATATCTCCGGATTCTACATGGGGCACTACAAAGGGAAAGTCGGAGAGCGTATCCAGATCCGTGTCCAAGCACCAGGACCAGACAACTACATCTTGCTCTACACCTTCCTGCGAAAAGAACAGACAGGACCACAAACAGTCTATGTCACAGCCCATCTACGTGGCGATGATGAACCCCTCCCCCCCTACCTCAAGAAAAAACCCATCACACGCAAAACCTCTCCCATGCCTCGCAAGAAGCCTGTCATCCGTAGAAAACCAGCGCTCCGCAAGAAGCCTGTTGTTCGCGCGAAGCCTCCCCAACACAAGAGACCTTCGCCGAGGAGGAGCATCCCTCTACGTCGACGTGTGCAAAAAGGTCCCAGAAAACTCTTCTTGCTCAAGGTCACTGTCCAGACTCCCTTCAAAAAACCCATTCCAGACGCGCAAATTTATGTCGATGGTAAGCTGCTTGGTTCGACAAACTTCTTTGGTATCTATGTCGGAATGTATCGTGGTGTTGTAGGAAGTGACATCAAGATCCGCGTACAACGTGGTCCCAACAATAAGAGCGTCGCCACTCGCACTCTGCGAATGTACAAAGGTTCGAAGACCCGCACACAGCCCATCGAGTTGAAAATCTTTTTGTGGAAAGGCAAGAAGACCACGCGCAAACCCGCCAAAATGCCCCCCAAAAAAGTCACGCACGAGAAGGCACATCAGATGTGGTTCTTCCCTGTAAAAGTCATCGCGATGACATCGAACAAGCAAGGGATCACAGGGGCACGTGTCTACGCAAACAAAAAACTTATCGGAAAGACCAATCGTATGGGGCTATTCTACGGTGTCGTGAAGGGATACACAGGACAGCGGATCAGATTTCGCGTCAGTGGTCACGGTAAGGACAATTATATGCTGGTCACGACCAAACTCAAGATGCGTTCGGTTGGGGGTATCAAGACACCAAGCTCGATCAAAATCGAAGCCTATCTCCGCTCCACACCCCCCAGCCTATAACCACTCGCCCCTGCATGTCGCTCCCTGTACGTCCTTGTTTGGGCGATTTGCCTATACGTCGTTGTTTGGGCGAGTTGCCACTCGCCCCTGCATGTTGCTCCCTGTACGTCCTTGTTTGGGCGAGTTGCCACTCGCCCCTGCATGTCTGCCGCGCTTCGCTTGGCGTCGTGGGCTGGCTGCCCACACCCGCCTGGGGTTTGTTCAACCCCAGACCCCATGATGCTTACGCATCATTTATGTTGCGCCTTCGGCGCTTATTTTTTCCATATTTGAAGGAGTGAAAGAAGATGAGAACATCTGTACGTCGAGTTGTATTTGGGTGTCTTGGATGCATTGGAATGCTTGGTTTGTTGTTGGCTCTCCCGAAGCCGGCGGAGTCTCATTCACGTCAGGAGTTGACGTTGATGTTGCAAAAGATGAAGAAAAAGCAGACGCAGCTTGCGCAGCGGATCGCAGGATTGACGAGTAAGCTGTCTTCTCTTCGGAAGGAGGGCAAGCTGATGGCATGGGAGTTGTCGCTGCTCAAGAGAGAGCTTCGGAATGCGGACAATGTGGTCGAGAAGGTAAAGGCACCTGGATGTGGTGGTGTTGGACGTTGTCGTCGATGCAAGTCGCAACCTAAGAAGCAGGTGAAGGCGCTTCGTTGTGGTCGTGGTGGTGGACATTGTCGCAAAGGAAAGGCGCTCTCAAAAGAGCTCGCGCAGAAGAAGATGCCTGTGAAGTCTTTGACAGGACCGACATGGGGACCTGCCTCGGCGAAGGTGACGATCGCCGCATTCTCTGACTTTCAATGCCCCTTCTGTGCGCGTGGTGCGTCGATTATGCGCAAGGTGAAGCAGGCATTTGGAGACAAAGTGAGGATCGTCTTCAAGCATCTGCCTTTGGCTTTTCATAAGCAGGCCTATATTGCAGCGCAAGCGTCGATGGAGGCACAGCGTCAAGGAAAGTTTTGGCCCTTCCATGACAAGATCTTCGCCAATATCAGAAGCGTCAACAAGGCGCAATTGCTCAAGTGGGCTGGTGAGCTGAAGATGGACGTGAAGGCGATGAAACACGCACTTGATACGAAGAAGTACAAGGCGGTCGTGGACGCGGACCTTGCGCTCGCAAAAAAGTGGCACGTTCGTGGGACACCGACATTCTTTGTCAATGGCGAACGTGTGACTGGCGCACATCCCTTCAAGGTCTTTGCTTCCAAAATTAACAAACTTCTCGGTCAATAGGGGGGCGGACCTTGTTCTTGCATACGCGCTTGTTTTTGAACCTGTTGATGCTTTGTCTCGTCGTGTGGTGTGTTGATGTACAGTGAACCCCAAAACCACAGAGGAATACTTCATGTTCAACGTGCGCTCACTCGGCTATGCAAGCGATCTACTCCTGCTCTCATTCGAAGGCAACGTCATCGATCACGGTGACGTCATTCAGACAATCACAGAGGACAATCAGGATTACTATTGGGGGAACTTTCTCGTCTTCCCTCATCCTCCAAAAGAAGGCGACCACAAACGATGGCTCACACGCTTCAAAGAGCTCTTCTCTGACTATCCTGGTGTGCGTCACGTCGCGCTCGGATGGGATGGTATTGATGGTGAGGTCGGTTGCGTTGAGCCCTTCACGCAAGATGACTTTATCCTTGAACGGCTCGCTGTGATGACTGTAAACGCTGACACCCTCAAACGACCCAAAAGCTGGCATGAGCAGGTGATCGTAAAGACGCTTGATTCAACTGAGGAGTGGGAGGCTGCGACACAATTACAGCTCACACGTAACGAAGATATCCCCGACGAGGAGTTTGAGCCCTTCAAGCGCGAACAGATGAAATGGTATCGTCGCCTCTCCGAGAAGGGATATGGTCATTGGTATGGGGCCTGGCTTGATGGGCAAATTGTCGGTGATTTGGGGATCTTTTTTGGGGACACCTTTGGACGCTTTCAGGCTGTCGAGACACATCCAGACTTTCGGCGGCGAGGGATCGCCAGTACACTTGTGTATCAAGCCTCTCAACACGCCTTCTCTCTCCACCCAGAGCACACCCTCGTGATCGTAGCAGATGATGACTCTCCTGCCATGAGAATGTACGAAGGGGTCGGTTACCAAGTGACTGAGAGGCAGATCGCGACGTTTAAGAGACCCTAGTTGGAGCGGCCTTAGATGAGTGGGGAGAAGGGGAGCCTTTGAGGGCGAGCTGATAGACTATTTGATGAGTCTGAATGTTTTGGCGCCTTGCATCTTCGTGAAGCGACGTGTTGCGCCTTTCATGTTGGCGTAGGAGAGGTTGGTTTTGTGGAGTTTCGCGAATTGGAGTTTCGCGTTTCTCAGGTCAGCCCTCACAAAGCTCGCGCCGTGGCATCGAACAAATCTCATATTTGCGCCTCGCAAGGAAGCCCCATCAAAGCGTGTCTTTTGACATCGGACGTTGACCAATTTTGTGCCAACGAGACGGGCGGAGGTTAGGTTCGCGCCTTGGAGTTTTGCGTAGGAGAGGTCTGTCTTGTTGAAGTTCGCGCCTTTGAGGTTTGCGTCTTGGAGTTTGACGTATTTGAGATCCATGTTGGAGAGGTTGGCACCGGCGAGATTGATCGCGACTTTGGGGTGTTTGAGTCTCCAGGCATTCCAAGTGTTGACGCCTTTTCTGAGGAGTCGGAGCTGTCTTGGGTTGTACGAGGCTTTCTGGCGAGCACGGATCGCTCTCAGCGTGCGACCTCTTTTGATACGTAATACGCCTGTGTTTCTCCTCTTCATACGTCCGATACGAAGGACACGTCCTGTTTTGAGTGTGCGTGTGTTGGATGTGCGCTTGACCATGTACATCCTGGCACCTGTCAGGTTGCTTTTGGTCGGCTTGACCCCACTCATATCGGCATAAGAGAAGTTGGCGTTCTGGAGCTTCGCGAAGTGGATCTTGGCACCTCGCAGATCCGCTCTCACAAAGATCGCTTTTTGGCACCGAATAAACGTCAATTGGGCACCTTTAAGTGATGCGCCTCGGAAGTTCGCCCTCTCGCACCAGATGTGGGACATCTTTGTGTTGTGAAGTGTGGCGGCTTTGAGTGATGTTTTGTAGAGTTGGGCGCCCCACATGTCAGCGTTGCTCAGGTTGGCGCTGTCGAGGCGTGCATTTTGGAAGCGCACGTGTTTGAGCTTTGCGCGCTTCATATTGGCACCACGAAGGTCAGCACCTCGCAAATCCGCAAGTGTGAGCTTTGCGCCTGAGAGGTTGGCCCCACGTAGATTCATCTTCGCGAGTGTTGCAGAGCTCAGGTCAATGCGAGCCTTTGGATGACTCGCTCTCCATGCGTTCCACGCACTGACACCCTTTTTGAGGGTGCGTAGTTGTGTACCGCGATAGGCTGAGGCGTCTTCTGCGTACAAACCTGTCATGGCCAATGCTGCGAGTAATGCGGAATGAACGATCTGTTTCTTCATGGGTTCTCCTTTGTGTGTCATAACCCCCTAGTACATGGGATATATACATCCTGATACAGGGGTGAATGGATGTATATACGTTGGGGCATGACGCATTTTTTGAGAGGAAAGAAGTCATCATCTTCGCCTGTTATCCTTGGCTTGGATGAGTGTTTGATTGCGGCTCGCTCTGTTTGCAAGGAATGATCCAGGCCGTGGTTTGTGTGTTTCTGTTTGCGATTCCAGTATGTTATTGTTTTGTGTGTTTCTGAATGGGCGGAGGGGTGGAGTCTTTTTATCTTGAAGAATGGAGTCTCTTTCCTCCAACAGTCCCAAGCTAGGTATCATTAGACTCTATCAATCGTCCTCTCACGAAGTAAGCGCATGAGTATGATGTTGCATTTTCGGTAGGGTTGGGCATTGTTGTTCGATTTTTGATGTTACATTTTTTCCGTAGGGTCGGGCCTTGTGTCCGACCTTGATGTTGTATTTGTTCGGTAGGGTCGGGCCTTGTGTCCGATCTCAATGTTGCATTTGTTCGGTCGGATCGGGCCTTGTGTCCGATCTCAATGTTGCATTTGTTCGGTCGGATCGGGCATTGTTGTTCGATTTTTAATGTTGCATTTTCGGTAGGGTCGGGCATTGTTGTTCGATTTTTGATGTTACATTTTTTCGGTAGGGTCGGGCCTTGTGTCCGACCTCGATGTTGTATTTGTTCGGTCGGGTCGGGCCTTGTGTCCGACCTCGATGTTGTATGTCCTTTTGGCGAGAGAACCACTTACGCTCGTTTTCCCTGACGCCATCACGATGTCTTGTTGGTGTCTTGGCGTTGGTGCTCATTCCCAAAAAAGAAGTCCCACAGCTCAAAAGGGCAGTACAGAAATTTTCTTCCAACGGTCAGAATCTTTTTTCTGTCAAGCTCCAGGGGCCATCTGAAGAGCGCAACCCCAAAATAAGATATCTGAAATGCTTTCAGTGTTGTAGGCTCGGTGTACAAAGTGGGCATACTGCTTGCTCTATGTGCGGGGCGTGTTGCTCTTCTGTGTGTCGCTCATGTCGTGAATCCATAGATCACTTGTTGGTACCACATCATACCTTCAGATGGAATCTTCACACATGATATCGATCCGACCCTCCCGAAGAACCCAAAGGACAACGGCTTTGGGAGGTGTCTGAAGAAGAGTTCTCTTGTGGTGGGTCTCAGGTACGGTCTGGGGCCAGACGCCTGTATGAGTCCACAGCCGACTCGGAGGGCGGGTGCCATGTGTTGTGATGCACATGCCGCACAAACTCTCTAACCAACAAGGAGATGTACACAATGAGATGCTGTTACGAGTATCCGCCCTGGTTCGATATCATACAGTTCTTTGTACAAGATGCAATCCACTGATAGGATGATTTTTGCGTGTTTTCGCTTTATAAACAAGCCAGAGAAGAGCGCTTGTTGCGGCATAAGAGATCGTATAGAGCGAAAATGTAGATACCTTTCACAGCCAAAAGAGAGATAGACAAGATGGGAAAACAAGAGAAGCGCGATCTGGTATTGGCACCTGGTACATACGCTTATATGCAAGACGAAACAACCGGTGCGATCAAGACCTTTGTCGGTCCTTGTGTGATCAACCAGACCGCGCAAGAAGTGCCCGTTCAGTACATTGCAAAGGACGGACTCTTCAAACGTTGCAGTCGCCTCGAAGAGGCCGCCTGTAAATCCCCCATCGCTGTCGAAGGGTTCTATCTTGTACTCAAGAATCCGGTGTTACAGGATGAACTTCACCCCGATGTCGGTAGTGCAGGAAAAATCTCTCCTACACTGCAAGTTGGGCGGAAGATCAATATCCCTGGTCCCTGTATGTTCGCGTTGTGGCCTGGGCAAGACGCACAAGTGGTGCGTGGTCATAACCTTCGTTCCAATCAATACCTGCTCGTAAGGGTATATAACGAAGAGGAAGCGCGAAGTAACTGGGAAAAAGCTGTGATGAAGCCAGCCTCTGGCCCCGAAAGCGAAGCGGGCGAGACGATGGCGACCGCACCTGCACCCGTGGACCTCACTGTGGGAAAAGAGCTCGTTATTAAAGGCACAGAGGTCTCTTTTTATATCCCACCCACAGGTATGAGCGTGATTCCCGAAGGTGTAGACTCCAGTCGAAAACCAATATATGTTCGCGACGCCCTGACACTCGAACGGTTGGAGTACTGTATTCTCGTCGATGAAGACGGAAACAAGCGATACGAACGAGGACCACAAGTTGTTTTCCCCAAACCTACAGAGACTTTTGTCATCCGCAAAGGATTTCAAAAGTTCCGTGCCATTGAGTTAAATGAAAATCAGGGCCTGCATATCAAGGTCATCGCACCTTACTTCGATGAGACCACTCAGACAGCGTACAAAGAGGGTGATGAATTGTTCGTCACAGGAAAAGAGACCGCGATCTATTTTCCACGCGAAGAACACTCTCTGATCTCCTACGACGGGAAATCAAAACATTTCGCCACAGCCATTCTCGCTGGAGAAGCACGCTATATGATGGATCGGATTACCGGTGAGGTCGAGACCGTTGAGGGACCTGCGATGTTGTTGCCTGATCCAAGACACCAAGTGATCGTGAGACGTGTCCTCTCGGACAAACAAGTCACACTCTGGTATCCCGATAATGACGAAGCGTTCGAATACAACAAACATCTTCGTCAGATGCTTGGACATACCCCCACGACACGCTCTGGTGTCATCAGCGAAGGCGACTATACACGCGGTCTCCGCAGACAGAAAAAAAAGAAGTCCTCCCAGGGACAGCCTGCCGGTCAAATGGAACACTCTATCATCGGTGAACAAGAGTTGATCGCCGACGAGTTTTCACGTGCGTCATCCTATACACAACCTCGTACTGTGATCCTGGATAATAAATTCCAGGGCGTCCCAGACATCGAAGTATGGACCGGATATGCGGTCCAGGTGATCGCCAAAGATGGGACGAGACGTGTCGTCGAAGGGCCCGCGCAGCTGTTGTTAGCTTATAACGAAACCCTGGAAGCGCTACGGTTCTCCACTGGGTGTCCAAAAACACCCAACTCTCTCAAGGAGGCCGTCTTTTTACGTACCAAGAGCAACAAGGTGCGAGACTGTGTCGAAGTCCGCACGCTTGACCACGTCCCCGTCGCCATCGAGCTGGAGTATAGCCTCCACTTTGAAGGCGACTCCACACGCTGGTTCTCCATCGATAACCCCATCCAGCACCTGTGTGACCACACCAGGACGTTGCTCAAACGCGCCGTCAAAGAGGTCTCTGTCGAGGCATTCAGCGCACAATCCACCGGGCTTTTACAGGACATCCTCCTCGGCACACTCGACGACAAACAACGTCGCGCTGGCCTGCGCTTCGAACAAAATGGCATGTTTGTCAGTGAAGTCGATGTCCTCTCCGTCCGTATCCTCGACGAGAGCATCCAAAAAGTGCTGTCCCAATTCCAAAAGAAGACCGCACGCTACAGTATCGAGCAACTCGTCGCACAACGCGAACTCGAAAACACACGCGCACTTGAGCTCATCGAACAAGACAGCGCTGCCGCCAGACAAGAGACACAGCTTCGTATCCTCGCGCTCGAAGAGCAGCTGCGACAGCATCGACAAGAGGTCGCACTTCACGAGGTCCAACGTGCGCAAACACTCGAACAGGCCAAACAGGAGCAAAAACGCGAAGAGGCGCTGCTCAAACAAAAGGTCACCGAGATCGAGAACCAAACCGAACAGCTTCTGCACGCTGCGTTGATGGAACAAAAGGCCGAAGAGTTGCGCCTGGAGAAGGAAAAACTCGCGGCACAGACAGCGTCCATTGTCGAACAATCCAACGCCATCAGTCCACACCTCACGATGGCTCTCGAACGCCTCGCCGACGAAAAACTCCTGAGCGCGATGGCCAACGGATTTGGTGAGTTTGCCGCCGCAAAAGGTGTCGGCTTGCTCGAAACAGCCAAACAATTCTTCGACTTCCTGCCTGAGCACAAGCTCCAAATCCTCCACCACCAACACACCCCTCAACATCACGAAGAGAGCGAAGGGTAAGGCTGAGCAAATTCGCCTTTGATTCATCCTCTCTGTGTGCTATCTTTTGATCCTGATGGTCAGTTGGTTGGTCTCAATCATCAAGGCGGATGGTGAAGATGGAAAAGCACATTGCGACACTGCGAGAGCTCTTCTCATTGGCCACGAGGGGAACGAAGAGCGCTTTTGCAAAGGGTGGATTTTGGTTGGAGACCGCTCCCACACATTGGAAGGACGACTTCTGCGCGTTTCTCAGACGCGCACGTCGCGAAGATCCTACCCATTACCACGATGTCCTTGTCCCCTATTGCGAACAACATTTCCCACAGCTCCCACCCGACGCCCAAGAACTAAAAGTCCTCGACTCTCTCGACTCTTTAAAACAGTGGGTTGAGTTGGCTCCTTTTGGCTATTATCATCTGCGTCTGTCCGACGAGAAGACCCTCAAAGAACCTCTTCAGTGGTTGAAACCATTGTCCCGTGTCCGGACTCTTAGCCTTGGCTTCAGCCCCTCGACGCGTTCACTCGCGGGGGTGATTTCTTGTGGGTATCTTCAACATCTCCAACATCTTCACTTGAACGGCTATCGGATGGACTCTGGGAGCTTACGGCACGTGATCCGGGCTCTTCCTCTCTACACATTGCGTAGTCTGCACATCAAAAACGTCAAGCTCCTCAAGCGCGATCTTCTGTTTCTCGCGAAGGCTGAGACACTGCAGGGACTTCAGTATCTTTGGTTGGACAACGCGCAAAATCTGGAGCTGCTTGGTTCGTCCAAAACACTGGGTGCGCTTCGTTTTCTTGGGTTTGAACACACCGTTGAACGTGCTGTCGTCGATGCCTTCGCGCGCTCTTCTTGTCTGCGCCATCTACAAGGGATCTGCCTACGCCACGTGACGCCGGCTGCATTGCGTGCGCTCGTCGATCCCCATTTGTTCCCAGAGCTGCAAGCGTTGCTCTTTGCGTCTCACTCTCTCAACAATCACCATCTCGAAGCCATCGCCAATACATCGAGTCATGTGCTGCGTTGTTTGTACTTTCACGGCGATGGTGTGCAGAGCCAGATCGACGATGAAGGGGTCAAACGTCTCGCCTCTTCACCTGTGCTCGAAGGTCTCGAAGGCCTGTATGTTCTCGAAGAAAGATTGGATAATGAAGGTGTCGAATATCTCGCACATTCTGCGTTTCTCTCTAACTTGCGTGTGCTACAGCTTGGGGGGCGCTTTCGGGAACGAGCGCTTGAGCAGATCGCACAGACGACGACGCTCTCGCAATTACAAGCGCTGTGGTTGTTCCCGACGCGGGAGCTGCTCTCTGATAGTTATATGGCGCTCGCTTGCTCGAAGACATTGCCCAAGTCCGTGCGTCGGGATATGTTGTCATATGTCAAGAGGAAGCGAGTGGTCGAGAGGGCACGTGCTTTAGGCGTGGAGGTCACGCCAAGGTTGGACAAGCGCGCCATTCTCTCTCGTATTTGGCAGGCCCAAGAGGAAGAAGGGCAAAAGTAGGGTTCTTTTGTGCAATATCTGCGTGTCTCCGAGACTGGAAGAAAATAATCGTGGATGTTTGGTGTTGGTTATGTTTTCCTAAGTGCATCTGTCACGATAAGGCCGCCAGAGGCAAAAAAGGAGAACATGTATGCGGATGGGTCCAACAACTCTACGAGGGCGCAGACCTCTACTTTTTGTATCGTCGTTGGTTGTATTCTTTATCGGTGTGCTCGCCTTCAGGGCGGGGGAGAGTCGGGCGAAGCCTTCACAGCCAGGTGGGATCGTCGTCTCCGTTCCCCACAGGTGGGTTGATCTGACGAAGTCTCTAGACAAAGAGGCCCGACTTCGTTCTGTTCGTCAGTTGTTTCGTGTGCAGCGCTCTGTTTCGGAAACGATCAAGCGCGTCAGAGGCTCTCTGTCACTGCAAAAGGCGTTGATTGAGCTCGTGGTGGACTCCAAACAGACCGAAAAAGACAAGGGATATGCGCTTCATCTGCTCAACAAGGCTGGGACCTACCTGAAGATCCCCGTCTCCTCACTTGTCTCTTGTCTTCGTAGTCCACGTGGCAACGTCAGGATGAACGCCGCGAGTGTTCTCGGACGACTTGGAGAAGACGCGCTCAGTGCGATCCCTGCGCTCGCGAAGCAGCTTCGTGTTGAGAAAGGGGTCATCATTCGTAAGGAGCTCCTGCGAGCGATACGGCTGATCGAGCGATATGCCTCTATCGCGTTTCATCCCCTCGTTCGTGGAAAGCAGGATACAGCTGCGACCATTCGGATTTTTGCAGATGTCATCAAAAAAGATCCTGACACGCAGATGAAGACCCTCGCGGTCAAAGCTCTTGGGGAGCTTGACGCGCAGTGGTGGGATCACGTTCAACCTGTCTTTTTGCGGGCATTCAAGCATAAGGAACCGGACGTGCGTCGCGAGGTTCTTCGGCAGATGCGGCGTTATTTTGCCTCTCACAAGCTACTCGTGAAGGAGGCGTTGAGACTCGCGGAGCGTGACCCGAAAGAGTCCGTAGAGCGCGAAGCGATCAAGACACTCGGTTACTATCCACAATACGCCAAGCAGATCATCCCGTTGTTTCGACGGCTCTTTATGCAGGGGAATGACAAGGTTCGACAAAGTATTCTCTCTGCGAGCGATGTGCTCGGTGCAAAAGGGCGCGAGGTAATGTCATTTGCGCTGCGTGTGTACAAGGAGCGTCCTGACACAGAGAGATTGCGATTGCTTCGGTGGTTGCACGTGTTCTCCCCTGGAACACTACCCGACGCAAAAGACTGGCGCCCCTACCTGACCTCCCAACAGCTTGTCCTGCCGCTCTTTACACTTTGGAAAAAGCACAAAACGCACAGTCAAATGTTGATCCCGCTGTTGGTCTCTGTGATTCGACATGCTTACACACAAGCTGGACTCATCGCGCTTTCATCGTGGTTGAGTGAGGTGGAGACGACAAAATATGCCGATGTGTTGTTGAAGGATATCCTCAGCCACACAAAAGGTGGGGATCGGTTGTACTTACAGCCTGCTGTGTACAAACTCTTACGTCGACTTGTCCGCGATATGAAGAGCCAAAAGGCGCTCTCCTTGTTGAAGTCCTTCATCTCCAAAAAATACGACCTTCGTTCATCTGTGTTGTTTGATCTGCTCGGTGAGCTACAGGGCTCACATGATGGCGCGGCGAAGGTGCTCGTCGAGCATCTTCGACGCAGTTGGGGGCGACCACACGAGAAGAGGCTCCACAACGCGCTTGTCAGACTCGGTAAGCAGACACCTGCGGTCGTTTTTACGCGGCTGCTCAAGGGCCTGAAGGACGTCCCGACAAAGTACCGCCAACGCTACCTGTCATCACTCGCGAAGGTCGCGACAGACAAGAAGCAATACCAAGTCAAACTTCCACACAATGCGTTCTCCGTGTTGGAGAGAAAACAGCTCTCGGGGATGTGTGCGCAGCTCGTCGTGATGAAGAAAAGTCTGGAGGATGATCTTTCCGGGATGGCGTGTCTTCGTGCGATTGGGGAGCTCAAACGAGTAAAGGAGGAGTTGTCGACGTCGTTACATGAGCGTAATCGCAAGTCGACACTTGCGTTCTTGCGGATGTTGCGGCTGGGGAAACAGGAGGCGTCGTGGGCGTTGCCGCTCGTGTTGTGGGCGCTAAAGAAAAATTACAACACAAGGCTCAGGAAACAGGCGGTCCGGACTTTGGGATACTTGGAGGCGGTGAACAAAGCCGTACTTGATGCGATTCATCCGATCTCGTATTCGACTTACAAAAAAGTGCTACGTAGGGCGCTACGTCGGATGGCTGGTCATCCGAAAGGGGTAGAGGTGCTCATCGCACGTCTTCGTGTGGAGACGAAGGTGAGTATGATCAACAACATCATCGTTGGGCTTCGTTGGCACGCGAAGGGCAATTTGGCGATCCAAGAGGTGTTGAAGGAGCTGCTCTCTCACCGCAGTAAAAGTGTCCGTGACTATGCTGTGTGGGCGCTAAAGTACGCTGGTCTTGATGCAGATCTGGCGATGGACATTGGGTTGACGCTCGTACAACGTGATCGTGCTTCGTGGGTGCGTCAGGACGCGGCGAGTCTGCTTGGTCGTCAAAGTCCGGCGTTTATGACAAAGCGACGTGAACGGGCGAGTCTGTTGGCGAGGTTGTTTGCCAAAGAGCGCGATATCAAGGTGAAGAAGCGTCTGTATTGGTCGCTTCATCGTCTTCGGAATTACGTCGAGCGAGCTGATCTGAGGGCGTACAGAGAGGTCATGCACAAGGCAAAGGACAAGCAACTCTTGTTAAACGCTTTGCGGACACTCGGTAGAAAGGGGGGATACTGGAAGCAGACGCTGCCTGCGATGCGTCGTATGCAAGGGCGCGCGTTGGTCTTGGATGTCGAGCAGAAACGTCGCGACACAATCGCTCGTTGGTCTGGAAAGGTCGATCTGTGGACGCTTGAACAGCTCGCGGAGCAGCTGCGTACAAAGCGCACAAAGAAGACGTTCTCCAAAAAGCTCCTCAAACGTATTGGTCACATGCGTTCGGACTCCTTGGTCGCCAACCACGCGGTCATGCATGTGCTGCGTTTTGGATCGAGGGCGCAACGCTTGAACGCGCTGGACGCGGGATATCACCTTGGGTTTCGATTGAGACGATACGCGCCGGTCCTGTTCAAGATGGTGCAACAAGAGAAAGACCCTCACATTCGTCGCTTTTTGGCGTGGCGTTTTGCTGAGAGCAGTGGCACAAAACATTCTTACATCAAGCCATTGCGAGCGCTGTTACGTCGGGAAAAGGAGCCCAAAGTCTTGGTCCCTCTGCTGTGGTCGCTTGGTAAGCAGGGCGCGCGCGCTGCCGAGGCTGTCGATGACATCTTGTATGTCCTCTCCACACAGAGATATTGGATGACCCGATACGAGTGTGTCTGGGCGCTTGGACGTATCGGAGCAAAAGCCTCGAAGGTCTATCCTGTTTTGTTGCGCCTGCTCACCAAGAACCACAAGCTCCCTGTGCGCAGGGAGGCAGCCCATGTGTTGTCAAAGCTCAAGCTCACGCCCAAACAGGTCAACAAAGTGGGCAGCAAACTCGTGCGTGTGCTCTCCTATGAGAAGCACTATGACGTGCGACTTCGGATCTTGTCGACGTTGCTCACGCTCAAGTGGAAGCCGATGTTTTTCCGCATTGTGATGAGGGGTCATCTGCTCACCGAACCTGATCGGGGGCTTCGTTGGGTGATTCGGTATCTTCTGGTCTTTTTGGGCGGAAAGGATGTGGCGCTACACAAGCTCTTATGTGAGCAGGCTGTCGCAGCAAAGCGTCCTGAAAATCGATGGATCGCGATATGGTTGTTGGGGATGTTCAAGGACAAAGCGCACGCACAAAAGAGCGCGAAGGTGCTCTCCGATGTCTTGCGAAAGGAGCGACTCCGGTACATCCGAAGAGAGGCTGCGCGTGTCTTAGGGGATTTGACGTCTGCGTCGAAAATCGCGACCGCTGCTCTCGTGAAGGGGCTATGGGATCCTGCTGAGACTGTTCGTATGATGGTGTTGCGTCGTTTGCGTGAACACGGGAAGCAGGCGTTGTTTGCGTTGCCGTTGATCAAGGCATTCAAACGCGACCATTGGTACGGAGTGCGTCGTCAAGCTGACCTTACCTGGAAGGCATTGTCTGTACTTCAGCCGGCGACAAAACCTGCGAGTCGCCCGACGACAAAACCTGCAAGCCGTCCAACGACAAAACCTGCAAGTCGACCTGTAAAGTGAGCGGTCAAGTGCAGGGGGGATGGGGTCATTTTCTAGGAGAGTGCCGCCAGCCATAGGAAAAAAACCACAAAAAAGTAACCCGATCTGTTCTCTGTGCAATATACCTATGTGGAAATAGAGATTGAATACGATGGAGTCGCATGAAAAGAGGCTCTTGAGATGATCTGGTAGTCAAAAGGATATAAAGATATGCAGAAGAGAGTGATGTGTTTGGTGTGGATGGTGTTGTTGTTGACGATGTCGATCTTATCGGCATGTGGTCCGACGACATCTGGTCGTGAACAATCTTCCGAGTCCCACCAAGAGGCACACAAAGAGCTGAGCAAAGAAGCGGCTCCAGTGGACGCTGGAGAGGGGAGTGGGGGAGCGAAAGAGACGACGACACCTGATGCGCAGGGGCAGGAGGGCACGACACCAGAACAAGGTTGTCCAAACGCCTGTACGAATGAAGGTGATGAGCGATGTGACGGTCAAAAACGTCTGCTGTGTGTGAAGAAGCAAGGTTGCCTTACGTGGGAAGCCATCCAGGAGTGTCCAGACGGCACGACATGTCAGCCCAACGCTTGTGTCTCGACATGTAAAGGCGAGTGTTCGGAAGGGGATCGGATCTGTCAATCGGATCGTCCTATGCTTTGTGTTGTCGTCGATGGTTGCCCTGTCTGGAAGGAAGAGAAGGCATGTGCACAAGGCGAAGTCTGCTCTGGTGGTCTCTGTACACAACAGTGTCAATCGGAGTGTAGTCTTGGTGATATGCGATGTTTTGGACGCAACTCGTTATCTCATTGTGTGCGTGCACAGAACGGATGTTTGCAGTGGGGGACGCCAAAAACCTGTAGTGATGGACACATCTGTGATGGGAATAAGTGTGTGCCTTCCTGTACGGATGTGTGTGTGCCTGGAGATAAGCAATGTACACAAGGCGGCGTGAGTCTTTGTGTGCGTGGGCAAGATGGTTGCGCTGTGTGGGGGAAGGCTTCGAGCTGTCCCACAGGTCAAACCTGTTCAGGTGGTGCCTGTACACAGAGCTGTCAGGATGTGTGTAAGGCGAATGAGACTCGCTGTTCTGGCCAAGCTGTCCAGACTTGTTTGCGACAGAGCAATGGTTGTTTGGATTGGGGACTTCCTGCCGCGTGTCCAACACAACGGACTTGTCAGGCTGGAAAGTGTGTGCTCTCATGTACCTCTACGTGTAAGAGTGGAGCTGTCCGATGTCTGGGGGATTTGATCCAGTCATGTGGCCTTCAAGCGAGTGGTTGTCTTGATTGGGCTGGTGCCAAAGCCTGCCCTGCTGGTGAGGCGTGTGTGAGCGGAGCCTGTAAGAAGGTCTGTCAACAAGTCTGCCAACAAGGTGATGTCCGTTGTGATGCCGTTGGTGTCAGCCGCTGCGTAAAAGATAGCGGTGGATGCTGGACGTGGGGAGCGAGCTCCGCGTGCGCACAAGGGAAGGTCTGTAAAGCAGGCGCTTGTGTTGACAAGACTGGCGCAGGGTATGGGGCAACGTGTACTGGGAACAGCGACTGTAAGAGCGGTTTTTGTTTGAAGACCTCGACGTCTTCGTTTTGTTCAAAGCTTTGCAGCTCCGACACGGATTGTGGCACAGGGAAAGTATGTCAGTCCACATCGATTCAAAACAAACTCCAACGTCTCTGTGTTGTCCCCGGTAGTATCGAAGCTTGTGCTGTGAACGGTGATTGTTCCGCGTACACCAGATGTGTCAACAAAACATGCGCTGTCAGTTGTTCTGAAAACCGCGACTGTTGGTCGTCTTACTACTGTGACAATGGGACATGCAAAGGGCTTGGTGCCAGCACGTGCTCCTCCAACAAGGAATGTCCCGGTGGGTACTCCTGTAAGTCCGGAAAGTGCAAAACTTCGTGCTATTACGCCTCGGACTGTCAACCGACCTTTCATTGTGACAGCAGCAAACGGCAGTGTTATCCCTTACCTCCGGGACAATGCTACTACGATGTAAATTGCCCTAACAACTTCGCATGTAAATCCAAGACGTGTTTGACGAGCTGTCAGGAGAACAGAGATTGCCACCAAGGTTACTATTGCAACGCTGGTGCTTGCAAAAAGTTGAGCGCTGATACGTGTACCTCCAACAGTGATTGTCCTGGTGGATACTCCTGTAAATCTGGTAAGTGCAAAACTTCGTGTTATTATGCTTCGGACTGTCAGCCCAAACACCACTGCGACAGTAGCCGAAGACAGTGTTATCCATTGAAGCCGGGACAATGTTACTATGATGTCAATTGCCCTAACAACTTCGCGTGCAAGTCCAATGTCTGCCTGACGAGTTGTAAAGAGAACAGAGATTGCCACCAGGGGTACTACTGTGGCGCTGGTACCTGCAAAAAGTTGAGCGCTGATACATGCACCTCCAACAGTGATTGTCCCGGTGGGTACTCCTGTAAGTCCGGAAAGTGCAAGACCTCATGTTACTACGCTTCGGACTGCCAACCGACCTTTCATTGCAGCAGCAGCCGAAGACAGTGTTATCCCTTGAATCCAGGGCAATGCTACTACGATGTGAATTGTCCCAACAACTTCGCATGTAAATCCAACGTATGTCTGACGAGTTGCAAAGAGAACAGGGATTGTTACCAGGGTTACTATTGCAGCGCTGGTGCCTGCAAAAAGTTGAGCGCCGATGTGTGTACATCCAACAGTGATTGTCCCGGTGGGTATTCTTGTAAGTCCGGAAAGTGCAAAACATCGTGCTACTATGTCTCCGATTGCCAGCCGACCTTCCATTGCAGCAGCAGCCGAAGACAGTGTTATCCCTTGAATCCAGGGCAATGTTATTACGACGCGAATTGCCCCAACAACTTCGCGTGTAAGTCCAATGTCTGCCTGACGAGTTGCAAAGAGAACAGGGATTGCCACCAGGGTTACTATTGTGGCGCGGGGACCTGCAAAAAGTTGAGCGCTGATGTGTGTACGTCCAGCAGTGATTGTCCCGGTGGATATGCCTGCAAGTCCGGAAAGTGCAAGACTTCGTGCTACTATGTCTCCGATTGTGAGTCACCAGCCAAGTGCGACGGGAGTCGCCGTCAATGCTATCAGTGAGAGACATGTAAGGCTGTCGGATGGAAAAAAGCGAAGACAAGAGGGCAGTGGATGGGGCCTCAGGCAAGGCATGAGGAGAAGGCATGGCAGGGCCATGTCGACGACAAATCACAAAGCCTGTGGCTTCAGCAACAACCTTCTGTCTTCGTCTCATTTTCCGTATCCTTTTTTCCATCCGATGGCCTAAGTGGTCCTCTCGCGAAAAAGACATACAACATAGAGGTCGGACACAAGGCCCGACCCTACGGGGGAAATGCAATATCATGCTCATGCGCTTACTTCGCGAGAGGACCGCTTAGGCTGCTGCAAGACATAATCTCTCGCTTGAGGAAGCACTCTCTCGCTTGTGACTTTTTCTCACCACACATTAAAACTATTTTTGTGAGCCTTCGTTGAAAATGGATGTCCGCATCAATCAATCTGTTCGACGGAGAAGAGCTCATGAAACGTACCTCACCCAGCCCAATCCGAAAAAAGAAGACACACGGGATTGTCCGTATCTTCTTGGTTTTGTCGTTTGTCCTCTCTTTGTTTGGCGTGGTCTCTTTGGTCTCTGCAAAACAGCCAAAGAGCTCAGCCTCAAAGCACAAAACATCTCCACGCAAGAAAACGAAACTCTCTCATCGTCGCCTCAAGAGGTTTTCTTCCAACAAAGAGTTTCGTGCGTACATCTTGCGCTTAAAGTCCCTCTACAAGTCACGGCGTCGACGCTATCGGAGCCGCAGACGCAAGCGTTCTATAGGCGGCTTGTTGGGAGCGCCTACGAAGTCACTCTCAGCCCCTCCCACACCTTCTTCAGCATCATCAAAGACGTCAGGTGGGACGCGGAATGACAAGATCACCAACAACCAGATCCAGGGCGTGGATGAAGGTGATATCGTAAAGGTGATCGGTCGTTATCTCGTGATCTTACGACGTGGTCGTTTGTTCTCCGTAAGGATTGAGGACGGCAAGAAGACGACGTTGCTCCCTGTGGGACGTGCCGATGCACAGGCGCCCAATCTGAAGCGAGGTGGCTGGTACGATGAGATGCTCGTGTACAAACGTCGCATCGTCGTGATTGGTTACAACTACAATCACAGTAGCACGGAGATCAATCTGTTTCGGCTCGGAAAACGCGGAAAGCTCCACTTCCAGACCAGTCATTTTTTGCGTTCAAACGATTACTACTCTTCGAGAAACTACGCGAGTCGTTTGATCGGCAGCAAACTCGTCTTTTACATGCCCTTTCGTCTGCGTTATCAATATCATTCATCTTATAAGCTCCCAATGCCGAGCGTCGCGCGCTTTGGTGTACGCAAAAATGGTCTGCGTTGGAAGAAGATCCTGTTCCCCACACGCATCTATCGACCTGTCCAATTTACGCTCAATCCTACACTGCACACAGTCGTTCAGTGCAATCTGGCCCGTCGGAATCTTCGATGCTCGGCGCGTGCTGTGATTGGGTCTTCATCCAGGACCTTCTTTGTATCACGTGACTCTGTGTACATCTGGGCAGGGGCTGATTACATCCCGTGGTGGGCGCCTTCGTACATGAGAAAGCGCAAGAGAGATGCCTTCTTGTACCGTATGTCTCTGCACAGCAGTCGTGTCTCTGCTGTCCGCGTGCACGGTCAACCTATCGATCAATTCTCCTTCCATGACTCTGGAGATGGTCATCTCAACTTTTTGCTCTCCTCACGTTCTGGCGGGGATTGGATGTGGAGCGCAGAGCGAGCCAAAGGGAAGCTGGCGTTTTTGCGATTCCCCAAACGTTACTTCTCTTCTCGCGCTGGTATCATCGGCAAAAAGCGCTATACGCCGATCCCTGGGCCGAAGTATGGCTCGATTCACAATCGCTTTATTGGTCGTCAGCTCTACTGGGGAGGCGGTCAGGGGTGGTATGCGAGACGACATGGTCATCAGAACAAGGCGTGGTTGCTCGATATCAAGAAGCCCAAAACAGTGAACACGCTTCAGCTCAAGCACAGCGTCGAGCGGATTGAGGCGATGGGGCGAAATGCCGTGCTCATCGGTCACGCTGGTCGCTCTTTGCACTTCACTTCTTTTGCCTCTGGTGTGAACCCTACGCCCCAAGGTCACTATGAGATCAAGAACGCCAGCCAAGGGGAGACGAGAAGTCATGGCTTCTTCTTTTTGCCAGGTAAGCATAACAAAGGGCTGTTGGGTTTACCTGTTCGCAGACGCGCTGGTGGGTCTCGACAATTGCGTCATGGTTCTGCGGGCGTCGTCTTTTTGCGTGTGGATGCCGATCTGCACTTTCATTCTTTGGGGAGTCTTCAGGCGAAAAACAAGCGCGTCAACGATGCGTGTCGTTTTTCGTGTGTGGATTGGTACGGGAATGCACGTCCGATCTTCATGCGAGGGCGGATCTTTGCGTTGCTTGGGTACGAGCTTGTTGAGGGGACATTGATGAAGAAGGCGATCAAGGAGAAGACACGTACGACTTACTTCCTCAACGCGCCTGCACAGATCGCCAGAGATTGAGAGGGAGGTCTTTGAGGACGTCTGCGACGAGGGGAGGGGGTAGTGTCTCTGTGCAGGTGAGCACAGTTGAGAAGAACTTTCTTCCTTTGACATGAGAAAGGAGTCCTCATGATAGAAGTCACCCCCGACGCCAAGAGGTACATCGAGGCGCTACTCAAAAAAGACGATCCAGAGGGTTTGTATGCCATTCGGATCCACACTGCGGGCTATGGCTGAGGCGGGCCTCGGCTTGCAATGGCTCTGGATGAGCCATCAGACAAAGACCTTCATTATACTGTCGACGATTTGAACTTCATCATTGGTGATATCGATGACGCGATCATCAAACGTTACGGCGGTGTCGCGATCGATTATACCAATTACTATGGTTACGAAAGACTCGCTGTTTTCGTGGCCCGTGGTATGAGATGTTGAGATCGTGATCCTCCTGCTTTTCCTCTCTCTCTCTGAGCCTTTTTTCTCCTTTCATTTTATCTTCTTGTGGGATTTGATGTGCGATCGTCCTGGCGATCGCCTGATCGTGATCACCGATCGCGATCAGGTTGGATCGTCTTGATGTGCTGTTCTAGGTATATTCGTGGATGTTTGGCTGAAAAAGCGAATGCTGTATGTGCTTAGCTCACAAAGGATTTTGTTTTTTGCCAGGGATTTTTTTGATATGTGACACGCTTTGTCATACTCATGGAGTAGATTGATTTGTGTCCGAAAGGAACAGTGAAAGAGTGTGTCTGAGAAGACACCCCCTTTTGTTTGCACAAAGCAATGAAGCTTTCTCGAAGAGATACAGATTTCGACGTTTGAATGATGCAGCGTCATTCGGGTACTCTAAGCCAATCATGGTTCACAAGGAAAGCTATTCTGGGTTTGCCAGCCACCGGTGACGGTGCTGCCCGCGCCGCAGCTGGCGCAACTCAGGATAGCCGAGTTTGCGGCGCGGGCAGCACCGTCACCGGTGGCGCAAACCTGTGAGCCTTCCATGTCCCAAGAGATGTCAGGAAATCGACGAGAAACGCTCTCTTTGTTTCACAACCAATAGACACATTCTTTCGCTCTCCCTCGGCTTTATGGCCGACGGAACGATGATCTTTGACAAAAGAAGAACAGAACTTTTTGAGTAGGCTCCTTGAACAGGTGTGCGGCTTTGCCGTGCTGTTCACTGTTTCGACAGTTTTCTCCGTTGACTCATTTGAGATACGAATGCATAGGAGAGAGGAATCCTACAAGTGCTATAAGAAGCCGAGAGCGACCCCTATAGGGAATGTCCCAGCGGGGGGTTGTACGCGTCTGCGTCCATCATGGATGACGAGAGAGGTGACGAATACCATGTCGCCCTACTCCCATGCGGTGATGGCATGTGATGCAGGCCATTCGAAGCGCAGGAGAACAGTGCAGCCAGGACATCCCGCTGGATGCCCTATAATGAAGACCAGGTATCCACCATGACAAAATCGTGCACAGAGCAAGGGCGCGATGATCCACTATGTCAACAAAAGGCTATGTGTCTGAAAAGTAAGGTGAAAGACGCGTGAGTATTTCAGGGAAACAGCGTCCTCGTGAGCGATGGTCTCAGGTTGGTAGGGTGCAGCTTCATCATCCTGAGCGAATTGTCTCCAAAGAGTAGGAATTTTACGCTACTTAAAAAGTTCTGTTTTTCTTCTTGTTCTCCCACAAGAATCTACCACACATCCCTTGTGATATCCTCCAGCAGTGTCGACCAACCAATCATTTGACAACACGTTAATACCGCCGACAATGTCGCTCCAACAACACCAGGCAACAATACGCTCTGTCCTGTCAAGAATAGGTTTTTGATCGGTGTCTTGGGCATCACTGGATTGGAGAGGCTCTCCATATCGTGTTGGTATCCGTAGGATGTTCCTTGCTGTGTGGCAGTGTATCGTTCGTAAGTGAGGGGAGTCGCAGACCAGATTGGTGCATCTTGGATTGGCCACGTCGTCAGGAGGTCTTGTAGGTGTGTTTTGAGTTGTTCTTCTGTCTGCTTTTTGGTGCGGTGGTATTGCGGGGAGCGTCCGTACTCTTGTCCTCCACACCAGGCGACCGCTGTGTCATAGCTCATCGTTGTGAAGCCCTGGAGTGAGCCTCGATCACATGCGAGAAAGAACATCGATGGTCTCTCGATCTCTGGTGTCCTATGAAGTCTGGGGCTGTATCCTCTTGTAACATCTACATCGTCGAAGAAGTAGATGTTGTGATCCAGATCGTACGTGGGTGGCAATTTGAGGAAGAAGCTGAACGCACCGAGGCCGTTTTTACGTGTGAGTATGCGTTCTTTATAAGAAGGGCGAAGAGCCTTTGGAGGGAGCAACCTCATCATCGCGGCAGGGTGGAGTGCACAAAGAATGGATGTAGCCTTGCACGGGGGATGTTCTTTGAAGTGCACTTGTGTCGCGTGTCTCTTTTCAACATCGATGGACTGGACGTGATGACGTAGTAGGAGTGTACCACCAAGCTCTTTGAAGCGAGTGGCGAGAAGATCGGCGAGCTGTTGGCTACCGCCTTCGATACGCCACGCTGACTGCAAAAAAGAGTGCAGGACGAGAAAGTGCAGATGCAATGGGCACTGTGAGGGATGGACGTTGTAGAGATAAGTGGGGGCACATACGATCCCACGAAGCTCTGCTGACGCACCGAGCTGAGCGAGATACTGTCCGAGGCTCTCTTCCTGGATGTAATCTCTCGCGCCTTGTCGCTGTTCATGTGGATTGTAGAGTGGGATACGTCTACAGACGTCCTGCATTCTTTGGATGAAAGCTTCGATCGCGTCGGTGTCTTGTGGGCACGCTTGAAGGAGCGCTTGTCTGTAAGCTTCGACACCACGTGGGACGCGAAAAGAGAACGTTGGAAATTGGTAGACATCAAACCCTGTCGGAGCGAGCTCTTGTAGAGAGAGTCTGTCGTGTATGTCGAGGTAGCGAAAGTAGGTCCACAAGGTCTGTCCTGGTGCCATTGCGCCGATGTAATGGACACTCGAATCAAAACGTTGTTGGTTGCGTGTGAAGGACTGAAGCATGCCGCCTGGGATGGCGTTCTTTTCTACGAGCGCGACGCTTTGTCCTTGTTTTGCGAGGATACATGCGCTGATGAGACCGCTGATCCCTGCGCCGATGACGATCGTGTCGAATGTGTTAGTAGAGGACATCTTCGAGATGTTGCTGCCATTCTTGGCGTGTTTCGAGGTATGTTTTTCGCGACTGTATCAGGGTGAGCAGCTTTGTTTGTTGGTTGAGCGCTTCACGAAAGCGCTTCGCGAGTTGTCGTCTCATCCACAAGACACCTTGTTCACCGACTTGCCAGCCTCCTTCTGGAGTTGGCTCCATACTGATGATAGTGGGCAGCGGCATGGTCAGCTCAACCCAAAAAGATGGTTTGATGTCCGAGCGGCGAAGGTGGGTGCGCAATCCTCGTAACACAGACAGGAGACTGTAGTGGATATAGTCGTGGATCGTGCCGATACGGGCGGGACGATCCACGAGTGCCTTGATCAAAGTGTCGAGCGCACGCAGGCGGTAAGCTCTGGGCTGTTCACCTCGGGACCACTGCTCGTACGTCTCCATGTAAGCTTGGTATGCTGGTGGAGGGGGTTGTTGAAGCAGATCCGTTTGTTCGGGGTAATCCCATAGACAATCGTGAAGAAAGTGTGTCCATACACTCGCAGGGATGACACGAAAGTAAGGGAAGTCGCTTAGCTCAGGGGTGTCTTGTTCGAGCAGGTGAAGGAGTTCATTGGGTGTCAGTGAGAGGTCATGTCTGTGGGACCAGAACTCCTCTTTAGAGAGGTGTTCTTTGGCGTAGGCGCGTTCGAGTTGGAGGATGGCTTCGAGTCTGTGGGGGAGGGTGGGGATGTGTTTGGCGGTGTCGATACATGCTTGGAGTGCGCGTCGTTCGGTGCTTGTGAAGCGTTGTCGTTGTGCAGAGCCAAAGGTGGCTCTTCGTCGAGAAGAGGGGCGGCGCATGATCTGTATGCCTCCTAATGTCGAAGACGTTGGACTGCAAGGACACCTCTGATGTCTTCGAGTTGACGCAGGACCCTTTTGAGTTGATGGAGGTCGGAGACCTGACACTTAAATGTGTTGATGGCTTCGTCATCATCGGTCTCACATTGTGCAGCGCTGATGTTGATGTTGAGATCCGCGAAGATCTTGGATTGAAGGCTCAAGAGCCCCGGTCTGTTCTCCGAAACCACTCTGATATGGACGGTGTGACTGGCTTCCTGGCCAGTGTGCCAGCTCACCTCTACATGTCTGTTGGGGTCACGTGATTGGATCTTCGCGCAGTTTTTACGGTGGACGATCACTCCGCGTCCTCGTGAGATAAAGCCGACAATGGGATCACCAGGGATGGGGTTACAGCAACCCGCCAGTTGGGCCATGATATCATCCATCCCATCGACGAGGACGCCGCGACTGCTGCGTCGTTTGGCCGGCTGGGATTGTGTGACGAGCTCGATCTCTTCGGGCTCTTCTTTTGTCTGCTCGGGTGGGAACAGCCGCAACACGACGTCTTCAGCGGATATCTTTTGAAACCCTATCTGCATCAACAGCTCGTCAAAAGAGGCCTGATTGTAATAGTCGAGGACAGGTGCGAAGAGATTTTGTTTGAGCAGCTTGTTGATGCTCTTGTTGTTTGTGGGGAGTTCTTTCTCCAGCCACTCGCGTCCTTTGGCCAACGCCTGCTCTCTTTGTTCGAGGCGCAGGTAGGAGCGGATCTTGGTTTTGGCGCGGTTGGTGTAGACGAACTTCAGCCAGTGTTGCTTGGGCTCGGAGGAGGGGGAGGTCAGGATGTCGACGAGATCGCCATTCTTGAGCTCGTAGCGCAGTGGGACGATCTTGTTGTTGACCTTGGCACCGACACAAGTGTACCCGACGTCTGTGTGGATGGAGAAGGCAAAGTCGAGCGCAGTTGCGCCTTTGGGGAGCTCTTTGACGTGGCCTTTTGGTGTGAAGACAAACACCTCTTCTTCTTCGAGATAGTCGCGTACACTGGCCATGAAAGCCTGCGCGTCATCGCGTTCATCTTTGAGCTGCAAGAGGTTGCGTAGCCACTGGAACTTCTCGACCGTCGGGCTTTGTTTGGTGGCGTTGGAGTTATTTTTCTCTTTGTAGAGCCAGTGCGCCGCGATCCCTTCCTCTGCGAGTCTGTGCATCTCATGGGTCCTGATTTGGATCTCCATGCGCTTGTTGTGGGGTCCAAAGACCGTTGTGTGAAGGGACTGGTAGAGGTTGGGTTTGGGGACCGCGATGTAGTCTTTGAAGCGTCCTGGGATCGGCTTCCAGTGGCTATGGATCGCGCCGAGGAGCTGGTAGCATTCGGCTTTGGTCTCGCAGATCAAGCGGAACGCTGTGACGTCGAATAGTTGTGAGAAGGTCAGCTTCTTTTTGCGCATCTTGTTGTAGATGCTGTTGATGTGCTTGGAGCGACCTGCGACGTCACATGTGATATCTTCGCGTTGGCAGATATCTTCGATCGTCTGTTTGACATCTTCGATGTAGTCTTTGCGTTCGTTTTGTTTGGAGTTGAGCTGCTCGACGAGTCCGTAAAAGTCGTGTGGGTAGAGGTAGCGCAGGGAGAGGTCTTCGAGCTCATTTTTGAGCCACGAGATCCCGAGTCTGTTGGAGAGTGGGGCGTAGATCTCGCGGCACTCATGGGCGACGATGCGCTGTTGTTTGATGGGGATCCATTCGAGCTGTTTGAGGAAAAACAGGCGCTCACAAAATTTGAACAGGATCACGCGCATGTCTTGGGCGATGGAGAGCAGCATCTTGCTGAAGCTCTCGGCCTGTTGTTTGAGTAGCGCCTGCTCATTTTGCTCGCTTTGCTCTGGGATGTCGAAGGTCGGGAGTTTGAGTAGACTCTCACAGATCGTGGCGATCTCTTTGCCGAAGGTCTCACGGATCTCACTCAGCTCGACACTTTGCTGTTTGAGCAGAGGGTAGAGGAGCGCTGTCGTGAAGGTCGCGGCGTCCTGGTGGAGTCGGAGGAGCAGCTCGATGACACCGAGGCTCTCTTCTTTTGATTTGTGTCCGATGGCTTGGGGAGGGTGGATGTATTTTTCGCAGCACCATTTGTCTGCAGTCTCGATATGTTTCCATTGTTTCTTGGAGATCGTAGTGCGAACGGGTTGCAACAACGATAGAAGCTCTTGACGCATAGATTCAGTCTCACACAAGTTTGGGGATATGTCCGCGACACTTTCCAACCTCCTCAATATAATTTGCAATGTCCAAAATGTCCAGTGATACCGTTTTATCAAGCCTTGTTGTCGCGTTCTTTGGCCATGTCTGTGGGTGGCATCTGTGATGGGAGAGAGGACAGGCAGGTGAGTGTTGGGGGGCGAGGTTGTCTGCGCGCAGACCCTTGTCATGTTTGGGGGAGATTGGGTACACTGCGTCGCATTCATCCGCCAGGCCATGCCTCCAAAACGTATTTCAAAGACACGGAGATACACATGAAAGAACCGCTGTGGAAGCCAACACAAGAACGCATTGAACAATCGAATATGACAAAGTTTTTGTCATATCTACAGCAGCAGCATGGAGTGACCTTCGAAGATTACGACGCGCTGCACACTTGGTCTGTCGAGCAGCGTGAGTTGTTTTGGTCGGCGATATGGGACTTTTGTGGCGTGAAGGCGCAGACGCCTTACGACACCATCCTGGAAAATGGCGACAAGATCATGGAGTCCAAGTGGTTTGTCGGTGCGCGCCTGAACTTCGCTGAGAACCTGCTTCGTGTCCGTGATGATCGGACCGCGCTGTTGTTTCGCAACGAGTTGGGGACGGAGATCTCCTACACGTACAACGAGCTGTATACAGAGGTGGAGAAGCTCGCCTCTGCGATGAGAGCGATGGGGCTTGAGAAGGGTGATCGTGTCGCGGGCTTCTTGCCCAACCTGCCACAGACTGCGATCGCGATGCTCGCTGCGTCGAGTATTGGGGCGATCTGGTCTTCGACTTCACCTGACTTTGGCTTCCGCGGTGTGATGGACCGCTTTGGTCAGATCGAGCCAAGGATCCTGTTTACAGCAGATGGTTACTTTTACAAGGGGAAAAAGAACGACTCTTTGGGCAAAATCAAGGAGATCGTCGAGGCCATCCCATCGATCGAGAAGGTCATCGTCATCCCCTACGCAGAAGCCGAGCCTGATATCTCTGCTGTTCCAAAAGCGACGTTACTTGGTGACTTTGCCCATGACGAACCTACACCGCTGGCCTTTGAACCGCTGCCTTTCGATCATCCTCTGTATATTATGTATTCCTCTGGGACGACAGGGGTGCCCAAGTGCATCGTCCACGGCGCAGGTGGGACACTGTTGCAGCATCTCAAGGAACATTCACTCCATGTCGACTTGAAGCCACATGATCGCTTCTTCTACTTTACGACGTGTGGTTGGATGATGTGGAACTGGTTGATCACGGGGCTGGCGTCTGGTGCGACTGTCATGTTGTTCGACGGTTCACCGTTCTATCCCGAGCCACAATCTCTCTTTCAATACGTCGAAGAGCACGACTTTCATATCTTTGGGACGAGCGCCAAGTACCTGGCAGCCCTGGAGAACGCGGGGGTCAAGCCAAAAGACCTGTTCAAGCTCAAGTCTCTCAAGGCGATTCTCTCGACAGGTTCGCCTTTGAGTGAGGCGAGCTTTGAGTACGTGTATCGAGACATCAAGCCGGACGTGCATTTGGCTTCGATCTCGGGTGGGACAGACCTTATCTCGTGTTTTGTCCTGGGCAATCCCACACTTCCTGTCTACTCCGAGGAGATCCAGTGTCGCGGTCTGGGGATGGCCGTGGAGTCTTTGGACGAAGAGGGCAAGCCTCTTCGCGGTGAGAAGGGAGAGTTGACGTGTTTACGCTCCTTCCCATCACAGCCCATCTACTTTTGGAATGATCCCAACAACGACCGTTATCGTGGTGCTTACTTTGAGTTTTACGACAACATTTGGCGTCATGGTGACTTTGTGGAGATCACAGAGCGTGGTGGTGTCGTGATCTATGGACGCTCTGATGCGACCTTGAATCCCGGTGGTGTTCGTATCGGGACGGCGGAGATCTACCGTGCGATTGAGCCCCTTGAGAGCATCGCGGATGGGTTGGTGATTGGACGTGAGACTGGCGATGATGTAGAAGTTGTGCTATTCGTGAAGCTCAACGATGGGTTTGCGTTGGATGACACGTTGAAGCAGACATTGCGCAAGACGATCCGAGCGAGCGCATCACCACGCCACGTACCCGCGAAGATTATCGCTGTACCAGACATCCCTTATACATTGAGCGGAAAAAAGGTAGAGCTTGCTGTTCGCCGTGTGGTGCATGGCCAATCCGTACCCAATAAAGACGCGCTGGCCAATCCGGAGGCGCTTGATTTTTACAAAGACCTGGAAGAATTACAGGGTTAACATCCCCATCGATGGGATAGTTGCAGAGCAGGAGGATATCGATGCAGCAGAGAGTGTTGACGTACGCTGACTTGTGGCGTCCGAGTTCAAAAGAGTCCGCGATCGTATATGACGTGATGTTGGTGATGGCTGGTAGCTGGGCGCTCGCGTTGTTCGCCCAGATCGCGATCCCACTCCCCCATACACCTGTCCCCATTACAGGACAGAGCTTCGCCGTCTTGATGCTCGGTGTGCTCCTCGGGAGTCGTAAAGGTGCCGCGAGTGTGATGGCGTATCTTGCACAAGGTGCTTGTGGTTTGCCTTTCTTCGCAGGTGGAAAAGCCGGACTCGCGATCTTGTCCGGTGTAACAGCTGGTTACTTCGCAGGTTTTGTGGCTGCAGCTTACGTGGCGGGTTGGCTCGCCGAGAAGGGCGCAGATCGCAACGTCTTCACCTCCGTCCTTGCGATGCTCGTCGGGACCGCTGTGATCTTTGCGTTTGGCCTGAGCTGGCTCTCCTTCATCCTTCCCGCCGGCTCTGTGCTCGCGTTGGGATTGTACCCCTTCTTGCCCGGTGCGCTGATCAAACTCGTCGCAGCCGCTGTCCTGTTGCCTGCTGGTTGGGCCTTCTTGGGAAAAACACACTCCCACAAGTAAGCACACCCCCTCCTATACAAAACCCCCTCAGACAAGCTTCACCCACCATCTCTCGCGACTCGACTTCGTCGGCAAGGGGAGCGGTGTAACGTTGACAGGTGGTAGCTCGTCATAGAATGTATACGGGAGTTTTTTGGTCGAGATAGAATAGTGTCTCACTGTATCCCGTCCAACGCAAAACAGTGCCGTGCCCCCTGCGCGGTCACGCCGTCATTGGCCAACCTATTGGATCTGTAGAATCATTGGAGGATTTCATGAACGTGTCGAAGTGGTCTATGAGTGTACTTTTGGCCGTCGCCTGTTTGTTCATCGCGACGCCTGTTTGGGCTGCCAAAAAGATGGAGACATCTACCGCCTGCAAAAAGAAGAAGTGGAGCCAAAAGCGCTTCAGCCATCGTTTGTTCTCAGGGATGCTCAAAAAGTACGTGAGAAACGGTCTGGTCAATTACAACGGGTTTCGCAAAAAGCGTCGTAAACTCGATAAGTATTTGTGTCGACTCGCACACACCAACGTCAAAAAGATCCGCTCACGCAAGGCTCGCTTTGCTTTCTGGATCAACGCATACAACGCCATCACCATCCGCGCAATCCTCGATCGTTTGCCGCGTTCAAGAGGCGGACAAAAGAGCTTCAGCGTCGTCAAAAAGAAGTGGAACTTCTGGAAGGGATCGAAGTACGAAGTCTCTGGGAAGTGGTACACACTCGATCAAATTGAAAATGGTTTGATTCGTCCCCGCTTCAAGGATGCCCGCCTGCACTTTGCCCTCGTTTGTGGCGCACGTGGCTGTCCTCACCTCGCGTCCCGTAGCTACACCGGAAGTCGTCTCAGCAGAATGCTCACCAAAAATACGCGCAAGTATCTCGCCTCTTCCGCGGGCTTTAAACTCGATCGTGGTGCCAAAACAGTCCACGTCTCGAAACTCTTCCAATGGTATCGCAAAGACTTCGAACAAAAACACAAACACTACCTTCTCTTTATCGCCAAGTTCCTGAAAAAGAGCGACCGCAAGTTTGTGCGCAAGCACTACAAAGAGCTCAAGGTCAAGTGGATTCACTATAGCTGGGCGCTCAACCTCCAATAATCCCTCACAGCTCACTTCCTCTACACCATCCCCTCCATCTCTTACTCTCTCAATACGACCCTTCTACGACTGTATCCAGCGCTGTTTGTGTTTCTTTGATGATGACGGCAAGTTGTCCTTACGAGAGGAGAGGGACAGCTTCGGCGAGTGGGAGGAATGAGTGGGTGTTGGAGATGGTGGAAAATGTGGAGGAAAAGCGTTTGTGTTTTTCGTGGAGTGGGACGCTGAGGTCTGGTTGCTTGTTGCTGAGCTGTTCGAGGAAGGGGTCGACTTTTGGGTCGAGGAAGTCGATCGCGTGCAGCTCGATATTGAGGAGTGGATATTGTCTGGCGAAGAGGGGCGTGAGGAGTTTGAGCGCGAGGGCCGGAAAGAGGAGGATATTGGTTCCGATGAAGGGGAGAGGGAGTCCCGCGAGGACTGGCATAGGGATCTCCCAGAGGGCTTCGTTGTTGGGTTGCCGTTGGTAGGTCGGATAGGTGAAGGCGCGTGGTTGTTTGGTGCGTGTATGTGGGTTCTCCCCTGGCTGGTAAGGCTGAGAGGGGGCGAACAGGACACGTGGCGAACCGAGCATTGAGCGGCTGGGACGACCACGCAAGGAGAGCCAACTCATGACGAGGCCTTTGGCGATGTAGTAAGGGGGGCATGGAAAGACCGATGAATCGTACTGATAACCGCGTTTTCGTAAAATGGAGAGCACCTCTGGAGATGTGTTGTATCCGGGGCAGCGGAACCCAACGACTTGTTTTCCTTCGGGCAGAAGTGCTTCGATCGCGGCTTCGGCGTGGGCGATCTCTTCCTCGATGGCGAGTGGATGTCGTTGTGTGAGCCTGTAGGGATGTCGTTGTGTGTGGTTGGCGAGCTCGTGTCCTTCTGCGACGGCTTGTTGAAGGAGCTTTTTGTGGACCGGGTGATGGAGATCCTCACCGATGACAAATAAAGTCGCGCGTATCCCAAGTTTTGCAAACAACTCAAGGAAGCGAGGCATGGCGTGTGTGTAAACCGGGTCGGCTTGTGTATGGTCCGGCGTGGGGAGCCCGTGGATTTGGTGGTAGAAGCGTAGTGTGTCGATATCTATGCTGATAGAACATGTACGAGGCATGCTGTTTCTCCAGGAAATCAAGGGGAAATCTTGTGTGGCCTATTGTCCCATCTTTCGATCGGATGTATGATTTGGGTCACAAAGATAGAGAGGTTGGAGAAGTCATGCAAGTCTTTTTGAAGGTGTTCATTTTCTTTTCCAACCGGAGTGTTTGTCTGAGCGCTACAGAGAGAGCGATACATCAAAGGTTTCCACACGTTGCACTTTGACGTGGGTGGGGGATCTTGTGGTATGTTGATTTGATCATGTGTTGCTGTTATGTAATGGGTGCTCCAGGTGAAAATGGCACAAGTCGTGGCCAAAAGTGTATTCATTTCCAATGAGACACGGTGATATGCAATCCGATGAATTGATCGCAGGACGGTACAGAAAGCTTCGTTTACTTGGGAGAGGAGGCTTTGCTGAGGTGTATCTCGCCGAAGATGTTCGGTTAGGCAATCGCCGCGTTGCGCTCAAGCTCCTCGCCCGACACATCCTGCACGACAAGGAGCGCTTGCATAAATTTCGTCAGGAGGCCGAAATTATCGGTCATTTGACGAGCCAGAACACCGTCCGAGCGTATGATTACGGTAGCGATGAGAACGACAATTATTACATCGCGATGGAGTACATACAGGGGGAGACACTGCACGAGATCTTGCGTCGAGAGCGCAGACTCTCCGAGCAACGTGTGCTGCTCTTTGGTATCCAGATCCTCGACGCGCTCGAAGAAGCCCACGACCTCAATATTATCCACCGCGATCTCAAGCCCAAAAATATCATGGTCATCCCACAACGACAGGGAGAATTGATCAAGATCCTCGACTTTGGTGTCGCGCGCATTATCAAAAAGGAAGAAGAGGACGAGGACGCAGAGTGGACCATGGTCGGGACCGCGACCTACATGGCGCCTGAGCAAGCACAAGGGAAACCCATCTCCGCCGCGAGTGACCTCTATTCTCTCGGTGTGATCTTGTACCACTGCATTTGTGGGCGTCCACCCTTTACCTCCAAAGAAGATCCCGTCGCGATCATGATCCATCACGCGACCAAACCTGTCGTGAGCATGCGCGAAGCTCGTCCTGAGCTTGGTATCTCCGCCGAAACCGACGAAGCGATCCTTCGCGTCCTCGAAAAAGACCCCACACAACGCTATGCCTCGGCTGCTGATTTTCGGATGGCGCTCGAACGTGCGTTTCGCTCTCTACACGAAGAAGACGACGATGACGAGGAGGACACCATCCACGCGACTGTCGTCGATTTTGTCGAGCTGCCACCAGAGACGCCTCCCGTCGAACCGACAACGGATCCAGAGGCCGCCGCGCACCGACCACAGAGTATCTCCGAGGGGCAGCTCCCACTGACGACGCCGTCTTCTGTCCCAACTATGCCACGTAATCTCGCACACCCAAGCCACCTTCCGCCTCCCAAGCCGCTCCCTCATCCAAGCAATCTCCCTCCCCCCAAGCCGATCTCCGCGACAAACGCACAAAAGCCCATAACCCTTCAGGACACACCGACCCCCTTGGGAGATGAAGAGGAAGAGGGGACGATCCGGCAGTACGTTGGCGCTGACTCTTCAGGGGCATCTGCAGAGGATGGGAAAGAGACGCCCGCGCTCGCCAAGCAGGATGATCTCGAGACCTCCTACGATTGGGAGGACAGGGCCTTTGGAGATCTCGAAGATGAGGACGATGGGCCGAAAGCCACAGTGAACCTTCGCTTTGATCGACACCCAAGCCAAAAAAATGAAGCCACCGCAGTCGTCGATCAGTCCTCTCCTATCAAGGACACTTACTCGTACGTTCCCGAAAGAGAAACAGGCGGAGGGCAGCCGAAACCTGCGCCGACGATCGATGATGCGGATGATGACGAGAGCACCGCGCGTGGACTGCCACAGCCACTACCAAAGAGTCTCCCCGAGCCTGTCTTCAATAAAGGTGAATTGGATGGGACGCTAAAGGATGGTGAGCTGTTTGCGCCTGTGATCCAGCCAAATCTGGAACCTGTTCCTTCGCCACCGACAAAGTCTCTTCATGCTTCTACAACGGTCGCGATGCCTCCCTCTGTGGACGCTACAAACACACAACCTGCGACACCTGCGATGTCACCCTCCGGGCTCATTCCGATCTCCAGTCCGCCGGCCAATCACGTCTTTACAGGGAGCGCTGAGGTGTTCTCGCCTATGAACACCCACCTCTCGCCAGAGAATCAATCTCGCACACCTGCAATGTTTCCTCATCGTGCGCCTAACGCGACGCAAGAGAATCTCCTGCCTGCATCCACGCCATCTGTGAACACACCTCCTGGACTGAAAGGAGCGGGGCTTGATGTTGATGAGGCGTTTGATTCCGTCGACTATCGACCTGATGCTTACGGGACGTCTGCTCGTTTGCAGTGGCTGGGGATTTTGGTTGGCGGGGTCTTTGTGGTGGGCATGATCGTCTTGTTGAGCTCTGGAAACGGACGCTCACAAGCCGCGCTCGAAGAGAAGCTGCGCCAAACAGCCTATCGCAATGCGATGAGTCGCTCTCGTGACGCGCTCGGAAAGAAAGAGTACTCAAAGGCCTACATGTATTTGAAAGAGGCGGAGATTCATCGCCCCAAAGATCCAAAGGTGTCAGCGCTTAAGGAGCAGATTCAGCAAAATCTCCAGCGCGAAAAACTTCGTCGGGGTGTCGTCGCGGCCAGACGACAATTTGTGATGGGGAAGGTGCTACCTGCATATGAGACGTTGCGTAAGCTCAAGACCAGTGAGGTGAGCGTGCTCAAAGAGAAAGATGCGCTGCTGTTAGAGATGAAGCCGGGGCTGATCCGGACGTTGTTACAGAGCGTATTGCAAAGTGCGCGTGGTCGTCAGTGGGCGTTGGGAAAGCGCTACTGCCTCTATCTCACCGAGCTGAAGGCTGACAAGTCGAGAAAGGCTCGTATCCTCTGTCGTCGTATCCAACGTCGCCGTCGATAATTCATACCACCCATTCCCCCATATTGTCCCACTCTACTTTTTCGTCGAAGCGTAGAGGAAAGCATCTTCCATAATGTGGTAGTAAGAGCGCTTCATGCCCAGTGTGTGGTAGACGGATTGGGCCACTTCGTTTTCTTCTTCGACGTAAAGGCGGAGTCCACAGACTCCTGGATCGTTCTCTGCGAGCTGCTTGATGTGTTGATGGAGTTGGGAATAGATGGCACGTCTACGTCGGTCTGAACGGACATATACACTTTGAATCCACCAAAAATTGGCGTTTCTCCAATCGCTCCATTCATAGGTGACTGCGAGTTGTCCGACAATATCGTCTTGTTCGAGCGCGATCACATAGAAGCCTTTGTTGGGGTCCTTGAGGATCGCGCTGACACCGGAGAGGACGCGCTCCCATTCGAGCGCAAGGTCTTCCGTTTCGAGGGCGATTTGTTGGTTGAAGTGGGCGATGCGTTCGCGATCTTCCCACAAGGCTCTTCGGAGGTTGAGTGGCTGCATAGGCTCGTTCCTTTTGGTGGGATGGGTCTCAGTGTGATGTGTATTCTTCGAGGGTTGGGACGTTGGACAGGTGTTGTTGAAGTGTGAGGGCGACCTCGCGTGCGTCTTCAGCAGTGAATTGTTCGCCCCGTGGGCTCCCACCGATGCTCTCGCGTCCTCCCCATCCAGGCCCTAATTTTTGAAAGAAGTTGTGTAGGCCACCTTGGCCGAGCAGGGATTCGGCCGTTTTGAGATCTTTGCAGCCGATGGTGATGGAGTTGTGTTTGGTGCTGTAAGAGACGATGAGAGGGGCGCGACGGTACCATCTATCAAATCCCCATACGCGAGCCTCGACGTACATCACATGGGGCGGAAAGACCTCTTGGGTCGATTCTTCGGCCATCTTGATCCGGCGTCTCTCCGAGCGCCTGATCTTGCCACGTTTGCCCGAAGGGAGTCCAAGCTCTAGCAGGCGGGCCATCGCCTCGACTGCACGCACAAAGGATTGTGCGTTGCGCGTTTGTTGGGGGAGCTGCTGAAAGTACAACAGCTCTTCGCCGTGTTGTTCTTCGAGCAGGTCGATGTGGATGGGGTCGAGGTCCTGTCTGTTTACGAGTTCCGGAAAGCTCGAAGGGATCATCTCTTTGGGCAGCCACCCTGTCAGACAGAGGATGGCGAGCGTTGCGTCGGCGTCGGCCGTACCTGTGACGACAAAGCGTGGGTCTTCTCGTCGGCTGCCGTAATGATCGCGATATGCCCGGATCGCGACGCCTTCTCGCCAGGATTCCTGACCGTGGTGATCCATCGCGAGAGGTCCGAGCACAGAACCTCTGCCAAAGGCACACTCGATGGGTTCATATCCCTGTGTGGTGAGTGTTTCGGCCTCTTCGAAGCTCGTGGTGTGTCGAATGTCGAGGGGGATAGATGTTGTCATGATGGTGCGAAGGTTTTCACATCCATGGCGCAGCGAAATCCGAGGGCGGCGCTTGGGAGTGAGGGCAATCGGTAGCCTCTTGTGAATGTGGAGATGACACCAGGAGGATCGGCATGTGAGCCGCCACGTATGACGCGGAATTTTCCTTCTTGTGGGCTCTGTAAGGTTTGGGTGATGTTGGTTCTGTAGGCGTCTTTGCTGTACCAGTCGTAGACCCACTCCCAGGCATTGCCGAGGAGGTCACGCACGCCAAAGACACTCTCGCCGTCGGGATACATGTGGACAGGGGTGAGCTGAGGGGTGCCGAAGTTGGAGCGCTGTTCTTCCCAGTGATTGCCCCAGGGGTATCGCCTCGCGTCTGTACCACGAGCTACCTTTTCCCACTCGGCTTCTGAGGGGAGGCGTTTGCCACTCCACTGACAATATGCGAGGGCATCTTCGTAGCGGATGTTGGTGATGGGATGGTTGGCTTGCTCCGGTGGAAAGAAGTGTTGCTTTTTGCCCGCGCTCCACCAATGTGCAGGTGCGGGGTAGTCCGTGTCTTTCACAAACTGGAGGTAGCGTTCGTTGGTGACAGGGTATCGATCGATGTAAAAGGAGGGCAGGTAGATCTCCTTTGTGGGCGTTGCGTCAGCGTGTTCATCGTCACATCCGATAAAGAAGCTGCCGGCGCGGATGTAGATCATCTCGGCACCGTCGTTGGAGATCATACTTGAGGGCAAGGCCGCAGGGGGCTTCTGTGCCGTGTGTCCAGGATCCACGTGGAGCCGATGACTGGAGGTCTTGAGATTGGTGGCGACGACATTGGAGGCCGAAGATGCTTTGGCCGGCGTTTGTCGGTTGGGGTTAAAGCGCGGAACGTGTTGTGGGGTGCGATCCGTTGGGTTGACGTGTTGTCCAAATGAGCGTGTCGAGACGGTCTTCGCCGAGTGATAGTCCGCGGTGGGAGAGGACTTTGGAGGCTGTGAGGGGGCAGGGACAGGGGCCTGTATGCCAGGAGAAGATGCTGTGGGGAGCTCCGATTGTCGTGGCGCGTGGGAGGAGGGAGGTGGATGATGGGCTGCGACATGGTGTTGAGAAGAGGAGGGCTGTGCGTGAGGCTCCGATTGTAAGTCGAGTGAGGCGATTCGATCGTTGGAGGAGAATGCCTGACTTTGTGGAGATATTGCGTGTGATGGTGGTGCGCCGGGATGAGAGGCCGGTGGTGACACCTGCTGTGGTACATGTGAGGCCGGCTTGAGCTGTGATGAAGCGACCTGTTGTGCGTGTGATGATGCGGGGGGCTTTGGAGGTTTTGGTTTGCTGAGATTGAATTGTTCGAGTGGCTGGTCCTGCAAGGTGGGGTTGTCTGTAAATTTATGGAAGCATCTTTGGCAGACAGGTTGTTGTGGTGCGAAGTGAGTACGGCAAAGCTCACTGGTGCCACACTCCGAGCAGGTGTGCCCTTCGTGTTGTGGATGGAGTTGGTGGCAGTATGGGCAGGGGATCAGTGGGATGACATCACCGACAAAGGGCAACGCGTCGCGGAACTCTTCGGCTGTTTGGTAGCGATCTTCTGGTCGTTTGGCCAGCGAGCGAAGGATGACACGTGATAATTCTTCTGTGATGTCGCTGCGATAGAGTCTGGGGTCTGGAGGCGGTTGCTCGACGTGGCCTTTTCGCACGTTGTAGTCGGCTCCTTCGAATGGGAGGCGGCCTGTGAGGGCTTCGAACATGCTGACACCCATGGCGTAGATATCGGAGCGGGGTTCGGCGTTGACGCCTTGGATTTGCTCGGGGGCCATGTAAAAGACCGTACCGACTTGCGCGCCAGCGACGGTGAGGCGGAGTTCTCCACTCACACGTGCGATGCCAAAGTCGATGAGTTTGACGCGCCCGTCTCGCGTGACGAGGATGTTGGCGGGCTTAAGGTCTCTGTGGATAACGCCGTGGTTGTGGGCGTATGCGAGTCCGGAGAGGGCTTGGCTGAAGATGGGCACAACGCTCCTCATGGAGAGCCCACCACAGCGGCGAAACATCGCGTCGAGATCCTGCCCATCGATGAATTGCATGATCAGGAAGAACTGGCCATTTTCTTCGATGAAGGTGTGCAGGGTCATGAGGTTGGGATGATCAAAAGAGGCGAGCGCACGTGCTTCTTGGAGGAAGCGTTCACGTAAACCTGGATCACGTGAGAGGTGAGGAGAGAGGGTCTTGATCGCGACGACTTGACCTGTCAGGTCGTGACTGGCTTTGACGACACGTCCCATGCCACCTTGTCCGATGACACGTTCGATAACGTAGTGGTTACCAATGCGATTACCGGGCTGCAGCTCTGTTGTTTGCTGCGCGCCACAGTGTGGACAGAATTGTTCATCTGCTCCGACGGGTTTTTGACACTGGTAACAAGTAAACATATTGCTCATCGTTCGCCTGGGTACGCTTCTCTTGTTGGGCGGAAGGCCTTCCGCAATAGACGCTCCAAGATTACACCACAATAGACGTATTTGGCTAGGTTTGATTCATAGTGGTGTGGGTTTATCCTTATATAGGAAGGACATACCCGCGATACTTTCTTTGCTTTGGGGCGCCGTCGTATACGATATGTGTTCTTTGCTATGGGCTACGAGTGTTGTTTGATCAGCGCTTTGATGGAGCGCACCATCTTCTCCGCATCCCACTCAAAAGGACCAATGTATTTAAACCTTAACACCCCGTTGGGATCGATGAGATATGTCTCTGGGAACTTTTGGGTACCGTAACGCGCGGCGTTTTTGTTTTGGGGGTCACGCAGGTAAAGCATGCGTGTCTTGACCGTTTTGAGCCAGGGGTGTTTGCCGACAAAATTGTCGATGGTCTTCCAGCTGTCGTCAACAGACGCGACGATCAACGAGACGTTGGGGAGCTTTTTGGCGAGACGTTCGAGGGAGGGCATCTCTTTACGGCATGGAGGACACCATGTGGCCCAGAAGTTGAGGAGCACCCAGCGACCTTTGAGCTGTTGTTTTTGCAGAAATTGCCCATTTCGTCGAAGAAGTGAAAGCTGTGGAACGGCTTGACCGACTTTCGCTGGGCCTTTGGGGGCGATGGGCTGCGCAGACATACCAAATAACCAGACACCAAAAGCCGCAGCCGCAGACAACAAATACAACCAACGCACGAGGCGAGGGACAAACATATCTTCTTACTCCCTATCAAAAATGCAAATCACAAACACAAACATTAGCGTGAGGAGATACTATTTCTTTTTGATGTTGTCGAGATCCACCCAATCATCATCGTCCCAACTGTCCTCGGAGTCTTTGGAGTCTTCGACCTCCAAGACCTCTGTCAGCTCAAGGACTTGTGGTGTCGAGATGGGTTGTTTGGAGATGTGTGAAGGTGGTGACAGATCGAGCTCACCTGGAGCTGACTGCTCCCAGGGATGAGCGCCGCCGCTCTCATGGGAAGGGGTCGGCTCCTCGGGGGTCTCTTCTGGAAGATCGACCTCCCAATCATTCCAGTCGTCCTCTGCTGTTGGTGGGGCAAAATCCTCAATTAACGCAGAGGGGTCGACCGTTGTCGCCTGTCTGTGCTCTCTGGTGACCTCCGGGGTGGGGCGGGTAATTTTCTTAGGAGCGGTCAATACATCCGGGAATCCTCCCTCATCATCACCTAGATCGAACTCTGCTTCCAGATCGAGATCGGCGGAGAGGGAGGCACCAAAGGCGTCTTCGTTGTCCGAGGGGGGAGGTGTTGGTTTCGATATACTCGCTTCTTCTGGTGCTGCGAGCGTGAGCGAGACTTCGTTCTGGGAGGCTTCCTCGAAGGGAGTGATGAAGTCATCGTCTTGCGGCGCAAACATCGACTTTGCTGCGGGTTTGGCGGCCGAAGGGGCAAACATCGAGGTGGGGCCATCATCTGCTGCATCTTTTTTCTGTTCGCGCTTGAGCACGAGGGAGGGCAGCTCGGCCCAAGAGGCGCTGGAGTCCGCTTGTTTGCTCTGGGCTTTTTCCGCGAGCGCTTCGTATAACTCAAGATCTCGCAGCATCTTATCATCGATGTCGACAGGCTCGCTCTTTTTGTTTTTCATGTACTCGTCAAAAGAGGGGGAGACGAGTTCACCGCCAAGATCGTCATCGTCATCGCCAGCCTCGCCAAAGGCGAGACCACCTGAACCAAACATCGCGTCGAGCTGCTTCTCTGCTCTGGCTTTCCCGTGTGTAATAGCCTCTTGATACTCGGGGAAGTGAGCGAGAAGTTCTTCACCTTCCTGGAACAATTGAAGGGCTTTTTCGGTTTGTTTGCCCATCTCAAGTAGCGACTCAGCCTTGAGTAACAGCGCCTTCATGTAGAAGGGGTTGCTGCTACCTTTGTCGAGGATTCGGTCGGCCTGGATCGAGGCTTCTTGGAAGAGTTTGCAGCGCTTGAGAGTGGTCGTAAGCAGGAGACGGTCGCGTGCCGAGATCGGTGTGGGGCCGTGTACCAGGACAAATTGGTGGTAGAGTGATTTGACCTTGTCTGTGTGTCCTTCGTCGGCGGCGACGCGGATGGCGTTGATGTATTCCTCGGGCCTCGCGCTCAGCTCCGATTTTTCACACGCGGTCAACAACCCTTCGAAGATCCAAAGTGGTGTCTTGCCAGGAGTGATGGCCTCTCGATATAGACCCACAGCCTTGCGATAATCGCCTTTCTCGTAGGCTTCTTTGGCTTTCTCTGCGAGGGCTTTTTCATCGATGTCAGGGCGGGCCTTGGGACGCATTCGGGGCGTCGTCAGGTGACGTGTCGTCTCGGGGCGGGCCTTTTGGATGGGAGCGTCTTCATCTGTATCCTGGAAGACGCCCTGCTCTTGTAGGACAAACGCCAACCCTGCACACAACCCGAAGCAGACAATGTGCACCAAAAAGACCGCAGAGGGATATTGAGAGACAACGAGGACGTCGAGAAAACCGAAGATAAGCCAGGTGACACCCAGCGCGATCGCGGGCAAACTCACGCTGCCTTTGTACTTGGTCCCCGGGACGTTGTAGTGGAGTTCAAATTGTCCGAGGCCACCGAGGAGCATCCAGGCACCAAAGCACCCTGCCAAGGCACCAGATGGACCGAGTAACAGAAAGTTTTGCTTGGAGGCCAAAAACATCAAGGCGAGATTGCTGACCAGCCCACCGATCAAAAAGAAGGCGAGCCACAATGGTCCCGTTTGGCGTTCGAGGAGCTGTCCGACAAACCACAAAGCGAGCAGCGCCCACAGCAACGAGAAGAGATGTCCAGGGATCCAGAAGGAGGTGAGGATCGTATGCCAACGGCGCTCAGATGGACGCAGCCCCCAGCCGTAGTGAGGGTGTGAGAAGCGCGTCTGCTTGAGCTGTTTGACGAGCCTGTCAAGGCTTGCTTGCTGGCGTCTGAGTGGGCCTTCTTTGAGATCGGCGAGGGCGACAAACACTCTGCGTTTGGGGTGGCGGCTCAGATAACCAGCAGCGATCGCGGCGCCCAAACAGTCCTGTTTCTTTTTCCCCTCGATGTCGAGCGCCTCCCAGTCTCCACCACCTTCTTGTAGCCACGTCTCTGCCTGACGACGGGCGGTTGGATCGCGTTGATATTCGTTCACGACCTCGACCACGCGCTCGTAGTGACGTTGGATCACGGAGGGTAGGAGCTTGATATCTTCGTCGGAGATGCGCAGATAATCGTACTGCAGGTAGTGACAAAGCAGCTTGTTGGTTGATTGTTTGATGGCTCGTTCTTGGCCTGGGGCGGTGAAGGCGCTCCACAAATAGACTGCCAGCAATAGACCCATTAATCCGAGGGTTGACCAGGGCCACACCCATGATGACTCGTTGTTTTGGGAATCTTCGTCAGCTGTCGGCCAGAACATATATCTTTCTCCGTTGGGTGAGGTCTGCAAAGAGTGAGTCGGTGAAGACTAACCCCTGGTATCATTCGCCAATTGATATGCTTATGTTGTCTGGTTGGTTGGACATCCAGACATGTTCTTGCCACTATCCTGCCTCAACTCGTGCGGAAAGGCAAGCACAAGCGCGCTTCATTTGAATGTCGGTGTTGTTCGGTGTTTGCTCTGTGGTATATATCTGCAACGTAACCTTTGTGGTCTGCTCTTTTTGGACCACGCGTCACTCGTGTTTGTATACACCTCTCTCCAGGAGAGGGGACTTTCGATATCTTCGATACGGTGGTTATTTGATAACACATCGTGTGTGAGCTACTTGTGGAGTCACTATGTTCTTTCGAATCTTTTTGCGCGTCATGGATCTCGTCCTTCCAGAGCGAATGCTCAGCCGATTGTTTGGCGTCTTCGCGCGTTTGCCGCTGCCGGCTTTTCTGTTGTTACCGCTGCTGCGTTGGTATGTAAAAGCCTTTGACGTCGAGATGTCTGAAGCTCGCTATCCTCTCTCTTACTACGGCACATTCGTCGAGTTCTTTACACGTCCCCTCAAAGAAGGTGTCCGTCATATCGATGAAGCGCCTTCTTCTGTGATCTCGCCTGTCGACGGGCGTGTGTACACTTACGGTCACATCGACGAGGAGACCATCGTACAGGCGAAAGGTATCGACTACACGATCGCAGAGCTGCTCGCCGATAAAAAGCAGGCCGAGACCTTTCTCAATGGATCCTTTATGATCATTTATCTCAGTCCACGAGATTACCACCGTATCCATTCACCGGTCGCTGGTGAAATTGACGCATATCGCTATATTCCAGGGACGCTTTTGCCTGTGAACCCCCCAAGTGTTGCGATGTTTCCTCGTCTGTTTGTTGAGAACGAACGCCTGACCTCCTACATCCAGCATCCACAGGCTGGTTGTGTCGCGCTCGTGAAAGTCGGCGCGACAAACGTCGGACGCATTCGACTCTCCTACGAGGACTTTGTGACCAACACGTGGACAACTCCCAAGAGCGTGCACACACCCGTCGAACCCGCTGCGAAGGTTGAAAAAGGCGGAGAGGTTGGGATGTTTGAGCTGGGTTCTACTGTGATCTTGTTGTTTGAGGAGGGCGTGACATTGAATACGTCACTTCAGGCTGGCGAGATGTTGCAACTTGGCCAAGTGATAGGCCATTTTGGTGATTCTGAGGTCGACAATGGGGACGCCGAGGCTGCCACTGAAGTCGGCTAAAACTGGAAGATATTGACGTCTGGGGCAAGTCTGTTGGGGATGATGGGGCGATCGAGCCAGTGCTCTTCTGATTGGGTGATGGCCGTCAAAAAGCTCGCACGTACGAACTTATAACGACCTTTGACGATACCATCCTCTTCGTGTTTGATGTACAGCCCTTCCATATCAGTGCTGCGATCCGTGCCTTTCCAGGAACGCTCCAAGTTGAGTTTGCGTTGTTCACACTCCTCGCGAAAATGCTCATCCCGCCCCGGACTGACAAACAGAGAGGTCTCGATCCAATCGTGAAAGAGTTTGGCAGATTTGACCTTTCCTTGATGGAGAACCGCCACGGAGACGATCGGCAGACCGTCGAGCATTCCCATACGTTCGGGTGTGCTCAAGAAGTGGCCAGTCTCCAAATCGAGGATGTCAAACTCCATGAAGTAGTGGGGGAGCATGTCGTAGTACATGGTGTGTTTGGCGTAGAGCCATTCACCGTAGACGACGTAGCGTGTCCCTATCACTTCCCACAGCATGGGTGCGATACAGCTCGCCCACTGTTTGAAGAGGTGGAATTGACGTTCACGTGCGCCACCTGTCAGGTAGTGGCCACGACTTTGCAGACGTAGCTCTCCGTCAGGTCCAAAGCTGATGCCGGCGTTGGCGCCGTCCATCTTCTCTTCGACCACGAGATGTTTGCCTTTAATCTCTCGAAAGCGCACACTGTCGAGGTCTTCGTCTCCTGGTTGCAGGCGCGAACCCTCGATATGGTGTGTGCGCGGGTATTTATGCATTTCGGCGTACATGGCTTTGCTCCGAATATCGATAGATTGTGGTGGTTGATTGTATTGGATGTGTGGAAGAAAGAAAAGGTCATCCTTTGTGGGGCTACAACGGATGAGGTGGTCAAGAGGTTCAAAGTTTTTGGGGATTGAACTTCCTGTGCCCTTTTGCGTATGATGTAGATGACGGTAGGTTATTGATGGTGGCCAGTGGTGCACAAAGACCTATGGGAATCGGGATTGTGTATCCCACGTCTCGGCTTCTTCTGTAGCGACCGTCACGTTGTCCAGGTTCGAATCCTGGTCATTCTGTCACTGGAATGATGGCGAAACAGGTAAACGCGATTGACTTAAGATCAATTAAACAGACTTTAACACCCTGCAGAGGGGACGCTCTCCTCTCGTTCGTCGGCTGCGCTGGCCGTTGGCTTGTGTCGTCTTCGACGAAGAGACTACCGGGCGCGATCTTGCGGTCCGGATCACGATATCATACGTTTGTATGGTATCTTGTACCTTGTCCTGTCATAGGTTCTTCGGGAGGATACTCTTGTCACGTATGGTAGGCCGGTCGATCCACCCCATCGCTCTTCGTAGCGTCGTCTTCTCTGTAGGATGTTTTTTTTGTGAGTGATCATGTCTGATTCCCCGGCTTTTGCGTTTTGTCGTGTTCTCTTCGTGCTGCTCTTTCCTGTCCCCCAACTGTACGCACAGACCCCCTCATCACAGCCGACAAGTCGCCCCACAACTTCTCACCTGCACCGACACCTTACAACATCAAGACCTTCAGCTCGCCCTGTCCATCGGACACCGACGACAAGATCTTGCAATATGGCCTGTCGTCTGCAACAGCTCATGTCATCGTGCCAGAGACCTTCTTCATCGTGTACCAAGCTGGTGAAGGGGATTCTCCGGGAGCGAGCATCCTGGAAGCAGGGGAGAGCGTGGTTGTTGACACGCTCCGAGAACGAGCAGCAAGCCGTCTTGAAGATTTTTTCGTGGAAGCAGACGTTGTCATTTTCGTGGATTCGCTATCTCGTGGCGTCAGGTGATCGTTCGTTACGCGGTGAGATCGCGTTCCGTTTGCGCCCTCACTGTAAGGGGAGGGCGGATGTCCGTCGGTTGTTAGGGGAGCTGTTGTTGGACAAGCGGCGTGATGTGTCGAGGGAAGCCATCGCGACGTTAGCGATGTGCGGTGATGTCGCGCTTAAAGCGCTTCGTCATGGGTTGGATGCCAGGGATCCGCTCGTGAGGATCTTGACCGTTCGTCGCCTCGCACGTGCTCCCCAGAAAGCCTTCATGTCACTGCTGCGTGCTTCTTTGCACGCTGACTCTCAGGTGCGTTGGGCAGCACGTCAGGCGCTGCGTTTGCAACACGCGACGCTTCTTCCATCGTGGATGCAGCGGCTTACATCCGCTGATGTGTCAGCTCGTCGTCTGGTGGCCCAAGTGTTGATGACAGAAGGTATAAGGGTCTCTTCGTTGGTGTATAAGATGCTCTCGGATCGCGATCTCACCGTGCGTTTGTATGCGTTGCGTTGGGCGGGACGCCAGACGACGCTCTCGCAAAGGTGGATGCGTGCGTTACATGGGAGTCTTTTGGCGTCTGATGTCTCGATTCGAAAGCAGGCGTTTGTGTGTTTGTTTCGCTTGCTCTCGACACATCAGGCGCGACAGGCTTTGCTCTTGCAAGCCGTCCAAGATCGCGACAAGGCGTTGCGTTTGCGAGCGTTGAAGTGGTCGAGTGCGTTGAGCGTGTCGAGCCTTCCCATTTTGCGCGTTGCGCTCTTTGATCGCGAGGCAGACGTGCGCTGGAAGGCCTTTGCGCAGTTACAAACTCTGGGCCGTGAGGCATACGATGAGGTGTTGTTGAGTCTCCTCCACACAGACGGGAGAATCAGACGTGAAGCACGTCGCAAGCTCAATGAGTGGCGTTTGTCTGATAAGGAGCGGACGAGGCGTTTGCTTCGTTTGTTTCGCCAGGGGTCTGCAAAGGTGAGCGCGTCTGCTTTTTTATTGCTCAAGCGGATGGGGCAGCGCGCCAAAAGCGCGGAGAAGTTGCTTCGGAAAATGTTAAAAGATGTGCAGGGGGCCAAGCGCAAGCGCACGTATATCTTGTTGCGTGCAATGCAGCCTCCCAAGACCTCTCCAAGGAAAAGGAAGAGGTGATGTGAGAGGGGGGATGTTTGATTTGGAGGAGAGGGCACTATCGGGGGACATGAATGCCCCCCAGGCGCGGCCTTCAGCCTTGCCTTCCCCCTCTGTTGAACCCCTGCGGGGTTGTTTTGATTTGTTGGGTGTTGATCAGGTTTTCTTTTTGCGTTTTTTGGGTTTCTTTTTCTGTTGGCGCAGGGCCGCGCCGTAGCCGATGTCTGCCCAGTGAAGAGCCTGCTCTTCGTTGTCGTAAATGGACGCAGGTGCTTCGTAGTAGGACATTGCGACGGGGGCTTTGTCTTCACGCTCGTACATGAAGGGGCCTAAATCTTCATCGATGAAGTGCTGTTTGTTCTCGTCGTCCACTTTTAGATACAGGACGTCATCGGCGAAGAGGCCGAACATCAAGTCATCTTTGTAGAGCCCCCATCCTCCGAACATCGCGCGAGCGCGGATGTGCCCCATTGGTTGAAGCAAATCGACGACATATTCGACAAACTCACTGCGCTTTTTGGCCATTACGCGGTCCTTCTTCTGTGGTGGGGAACGTCCGTCCGCTTTTTGCTCTTTTGGCCACCTTGAATCGCCAGCTGTCCACAGGCAGCCGAGATGTCATCTCCGCGAGTGGTCCGTTTGGTCACACGCACATCTCGATCATGGAGCAGGTCGTGGAATCGATACACACGATTGTTAGAGGGACGCTCGTAGGGGGCACCTGGGTGTTCGTTATAGGGGATGATGTTGACCTTGGCGCCGAGAGATTTGGCCATTTTAGAGAGTCGCTGGGCGTCTTCATCGGAGTCGTTGACATCTTTGATCAGCGTGTATTCGAGTGTGACGGCAGCGCGCTGTGTCTGTTGTTGATCCTGGAAGGTCTTGAGTGTGTCGAGCAAGGTCGCGAGATTGTAGCGTTTGTTGATGGGCATCAGCTCATCACGTTGTTCATCTGTCGTCGCGTGCAAAGAGATGGCGAGTCTCGCACTTGAACGCTTTCCAAGCTCAAGGATCTGTGGACAGAGCCCAGCTGTAGAGACTGTGAGGCGGCGACCGCCAAGTCCTGGACCGTTGTGGTCTGTCATAATGGACAGGGTGTTCATCAGATTCTCGAAGTTGACGAGCGGTTCGCCCATCCCCATAAAGACGACGTTGGTGATCCGTTGTCCTTTGGGAAGTTGCTGTTGGGAGGTCAAGAATTGACCCATGTATTCGGCGATGGAGAGGTTGCGTCCGGGTCCCATGGTCGCGGTGTAACAAAAGCGACAGGCGAGGGCGCAGCCGACCTGTGAGGAGATACAGAGGGTGTTACGCTTCTCTGTGGGGATCAGGACGGACTCGATCTGGTTGCCGTCTGCGAGGCGAAAGAGGATCTTCTGTGTGCCATCTTTTGAGCGCTGGTGCGTCGCGATGTCGAGGAGTTTTATCTCTGCGATCCCTGCGAGCTTTTGGCGGAGTTTTTTGGAGATGTTGGTCATCTCTTCGAAGTCGTATACATCACGTTGGTAGATCCACTGAAAGATCTGGTCCGCACGAAAAGGCTTCTCACCGATGGAGGTAAAGTAATCCCTCATTTGCTCTCGCGAGAAGTTGAGGAGATTGACCTTCTCTGTGGTGATGTCGGATGTGTGAGTCGTGTCTTGTTGCATGGTGTTTGTTCTCTATGGTTGCGCTTCTCGTGAGCGGAAAGTGAGTTGAGTGATGTTGTTGAGATGCATGACGAGGCAGGAGGTGTCAAGGTTTTCTTCTTGGGGAGGTGTGGGAGAGCTGATTAGAAGTGGATCGAAGGCCCGAGAACAAAGATGTGTACGAGTGTCAGGAGCGTGGCAGCGATGAGCCAGGGGAGGCTTCGAGTCAACTCGATGGGTGCATGTTCGCCACTTTTAAAGGCCTCTCGCTCAAGCAAGTTGGGCATCCAAGTAAGCGCTGAGTTGGCCCCAAAAGTCGACGCTGCAGATGTCAAGATCATACCAAAGCCGACGGGATTCAGAAGGGCACCGATCGTCGCAGCGGCGCCACCAAACAGATAACTCCACATCATCAGGCGGTTACCGTGAGCGATACGTTCTTCCTCTGTGCGTCCAAGCATCGGACTCAGCTCCTTCAAACAGAGCCATGCACAGAGCATGTATATAACAAGCCCAAAGAGGATGTTCCCTGTGCGCCAAAGCCAAGCTGGTTGCCAGCCCTTGACCATATTGGCCCAATCCCCAACCCCCAGAACTCCTGAGAACAAAGGATACCCTGCCGCGCTCAACAGGTTGACGGTCATGCTCAACCACAAGAACAACCGCAGATGTGCAGAGGCCTTGCGAAAGATACGCAGTAACCACCAGCACAGGAGCCCGACGATTGCGTTGACAAAGGAACCTGCGAAGGCGATCCATCGAATCCCCCAATCACTCGTTTGTGATTTGTCCCCCTGAAAGTACGACGTTGAGAGCGCTAGAGGCTTGCATTGCACGGTCAAACAGGCTCCTGCGTGACCAAGTCCTTCGTGAAGGATGTTTTGTAGGATGAAGGCGACCGCCGCGATCGCCGCGAGGGTCCATACATCGATGTGAGGCTTCGTGTTGGTGGAGGTTGGTTGTTCTGTCATGCTCTTCTCCAGGTATGAGCTACAAACAAAGACGGAATGTTGGGATGGTGTGGTGGTAGAGATACTGGATTGAGCGGGCTTGTCAAGGATTTTAGGCGACCCCAAGAAAACGCACTTTTTTCCTTGTGGTAGTCTTACGTGGGGGAGGGGGGAGATTTGATGTGCCCTCTATTTGCTTGGAGGAGGGATGCACATCAAAGCGTCACGCAACGCGATCAATCTGCGTAGGGAGTGTAGACACAGCGGAAGTTGTACTTGTTGTAGCCATATCCGACAGCGCCGTAATTTGAGGTGTTGGTGTAGTCCCAAGAGACTGTCCCTGCGCCTGTCCATCGCGCGAGTGAGTAGCCGTATCCACCGTTGTACCAGTACATCGGTTCACCCATGTACAGCCAACGGTTTGTGCCGTTGGGGAGCGCTTGGTGCATGAGGCGCGTCATCTCACGTGTTGTGGGGACATGTCCACCTTCTTGTCGACAGTCGTGGTATGCCCCGACGGCTGTCACTTTGGGGCGATCGTACTTGTCCATGACGAGGCCATCTGCGCCTTGGAAGCACTCTGAGCCCGGAGGTCCATAGCAATTGGCACCGTGGAGGATGTCGCTCTTTTTAGCCGGCCAGATACAGCGGAACGGTCGCGTCGCAGAGAGGATATTGTAATGGTTGGTTGCGCCATCTGAGACCCGCACAGCTTCGTTGTTGTCCGTTCGGTAGTTGGGGGTCGTGGTCCACAGATAATTGGTGCTCGTTGTTGCGCCGAGCGCTTTGTGGGTGTTGTCACTTGACGCGCGGCCTCTGTAAAGCTCACTCGCGGTCGGGAGTCGACCTCCCAAACTCTTACATTTGGCTTCTGCGCCTGAGTAAGTTGTGGCCTGTCGCTCGATCACGTCCCAGGCGTTGCCCCAATCGTCGATGATCTCTGCCGTCGCGTTCCCATTTGAAGTGCCTTTTGCGCCTGCGACACACGCCAGTTTTCCACTCTGCCATTGCATCACCTCACCTGTCTTACAGGTGGGGAGCGCGGGTTTTTTGGAGCGCCAGATGCAACGGTAATTTCTGTTGTTGGTGGTGTACGCTGCGAGACTCGCCTTGGTGCCCCAACCGTTGAATGACCAATCTTCTGTGCCGTTGTTGGTCCAGCGGACATTGGGGTGTCCATAGCCGCCGTTGTACCAGTACATCGACTCTGCCGTCCAGTTCCATTGGTTCGTTCCACCAGGGAGCCCCATGTGAAGAGCTTCTGTGAATTCACTCATTTTGGGGACGTCAGCTTTTAGTTTGCGGCATGCGTCGAAAGCCGTGCGGTAATTGGCTGTCCCGCGGTCTTGTTTGTCGATCAGGATCGTGGAACGACGTGCGTCGACCTTCATGCAACCACCGCTACAAGTCGTCGAGGTCGAAGGGACAGTCAATTGGGACAGGTCGTTGTACCCTATGCAGCGGAAGGCGCGTAAGTTCGATGTGTATGTGACGCTGCCAAAGTTGGCGCTGTTGTAGTAATACCATCTCGGTGTCCCTTTACCTTTCCAGCGGATCTGTGCGGCACCATGGCCACCACTGTGCCAGTACATCGCCTTGGCCAACCACAACCACCCATCGGAACCATTCTCCAGACCGTTGTGGATGGCTGTCGTCCAATCTCTCAGGTTGGGAAGACTCGCACCGTAGAAGGAACACTCATTCGCTGCAGCTGCGTAGTCGAGTTTGGGGCGGTCGATCTTGTCGATGTTTTGGAAGGGACCTACTTTTTGGCAGGTGTCGCCGGGTTTGCCATTGCAGCGATAGCTGTCAAAGCCCTTGGAGTTTGTCGCGTAATCCGCAGAAGGCCAGATACATCGATACTGTGAGTTGTTGGTCTCGATTTGATTGCTCGTGTTTCCGTCACTCAAGCGGACTGTGACTTTGCGATCGAGGCGATATGTCGTGATGAATGTCCACAAGTATTCGGTGGCACGTGGTGTGCTGATCGAACCTTGCCCTGTCTGTGTGTTGTTTCGATGCAGCTCGGTCGCTGTTGGGAGCCGTCCGCCGAGCGCTTTACAGGTGTCGCTCGCTTGCTTCCAGGTCGTGGCTGGGCGTGGTGTACCATCCCATGTCGCGCCCCACGCGTCCTGTACGGGGAAGCCGTTGTAGTGACCACAGAAGTACCAGTGCCAGCAGTCCGAATCCTGACAGTCTGTTTTGCCGTCACCATCGTTGTCTTTCTTGTCCTGGCAAGCGCCAAGGGAGGACTCCAGTGTGCTCTGTTGGCAGAATGTGAAGACCTGACAGCCTGGATCGTCACAGTCGGTCTTACCGTCGCCGTCGTTGTCTTGCTTGTCCGAACACGTCGCAGCGCTGTTTTCAACTTTGCTACAAAAGAAGAAATTTTGGCAATCGGTGTCGTCGCAGTCAGTTTTGCCATCACCGTCGTTGTCTTTCTTGTCCTGGCACAGGCTGGAGTTGTTTTCGACTTTGATACAGAAGGTGAAGCCTTGACAATCAGTGTCGTCACAGTCCGTTTTGCCGTCACCGTCGTTGTCCTGGTTGTCCTGGCATAGGCTGGCAGTGTTCTCCAACTTTTGGCAGAAGAAGTACCCTTGGCAGTCGGAGTCGTCGCAGTCTGTCTTACCATCGCCGTCGTTATCTTTCTTGTCTTGACAGAGCGCCGGAGAGTTTTCGAGGTTGTTTTGGCAGAAGGTGAAGCCTTGACAGTCGATGTCATCACAGTCAGTTTTGCCGTCACCATCGTTGTCTTGCTTGTCCTGGCAGAGGCTGGCTGTGTTCTCGACTTTTTGGCAGAAGAAGTACCCTGAGCAGTCAGGATCGTCACAGTCAGTTTTGCCGTCACCATCGTTGTCTTGTTTGTCCTGGCACAAGCTTGGTGTGTTTTCGACTTTGCCTTGACAGAAGGTGAAGACCTTGCATTCGGGGTCATCACAGTCGATTTTGCCGTCGTTGTCGTTATCTTTTTTGTCCTGACAGAGATTGGCGTTGTTTTCGACCTTTTGACAGAAGACATAGGCTTGGCAGTCAGGATCGTCACAGTCCGTTTTGCCGTCGCCGTCGTTGTCTTGTGTGTCCTGGCATTGTGCGGGGCTGATCTCGACTTTTTGGCAGAAGGTGAAGCCCTGACAGTCTGAGTCTTCGCAGTCAGTTTTGCCGTCGCCGTCGTTGTCTTGTTTATCTTGACATAAGCTGGCAGTGTCTTCGACCTTTTGACAGAAAGTGTAGACTTGACAGTCGAGATCGTCACAGTCCGTTTTGCCGTCACCGTCGTTGTCTTTGGTGTCCTGACAGAGGGTAGGGCTGTCCTCTACTGTGACAGTGGTGCAGAAGGTAAATCCCTTACAGTCGGGGTCATCGCAGTCGATTTTGCCGTCACTGTCGTTGTCGAGTTTGTCCTGGCATTGTACGGCGCTGGTCTCGACTTTGGCGTTGGTGGAGCAGAAGGTGAAACCTTTGCAGTCTTCATCGTCACAGTCTGTTTTGCCGTCTTCGTCGTTATCTTGTTTGTCCTGGCATTGTGCGGCGCTGGTCTCTTCTTTGCTGGCTGTGGCGCAGAAAGTAAAGCCGAGACAGTCGGAGTCTTCGCAGTCAATTTTGCCGTCGTTGTCGTTGTCTTGTTTGTCTTGACACTGTGCGGCGCTGGTCTCTTCCTTGATGCAGAAGCTGAAGCTCATACAGCTCGCGTCATCACAGTCGATGTTGCCGTCATTGTCGTTATCTTGTTTGTCTTGACAGGCGGTCGCAGTGTCTTCTGTTTGGGGGGTGTTGCGACAAAAGTCGTAGCCTGCGCAGGCTTCATCTGCGCAGTCGGTTTTTCCGTCACCATCGTTGTCTAGCTGGTCTTGGCATTCGACAGGTGTCTCTTCTGATTGACCTGGTGCGCTGGGAGAGCAGCCTATTACAAGAAAGAATAAGCATCCTATCAAACACATAGAACGCAAGCGAAGGGGTACAATTCTCATGATCTGCCTCTTGTGTCGTGAGGGTGGTATGTTTTGTTGTCTGGAGGTATCCTCAGACATTCACACCAAAGCACGCAAGTGCGCGCTCGTGTGAAACATGAGGGTATCATACAACATGTTGAACGGAATGAATATATTTTGGCTGTATGTGTCGCTCTATGAGACCTATGAGGGTGTTTCTTGTCATCTCTAGTGGGGAGGGTTGAGGAAGAGAATGGTTGACAGATCGTCAAGCTCTTGCCATTCTCTTGGCGATTTGCGTTGTGGGATCGACGTACAGTCCTGTCTTTGAGGTGCGTGGAGGTGCCCATTTGCTCGGGATATTCGTCGGTTTTGTGACATTGTGGAGACACATTTGTTTGAGGAGAAGATCGATGCGTGCGATTGTGATCGGAATTGCTGGTGGAACAGGCTCTGGAAAGACGACTGTTGCCCATAAAATTGCTTCTTATTTTAGTCCCGATGAAGTCGTGCTGGTGGATCAGGACTCCTATTATAATGATCTATCCCATCTCGATCCCGAAGAGAGAAAGCGCATCAACTTCGATCATCCCGATGCCTTTGACACACCACTCTTGATGGAACACATCCTTTTGCTGAAAAACGGCAGCGCTGTTGACAAACCAATCTATTCGTACAAACTTCATTGTCGTACGGATGAAACAGCGCGTGTTGAGCCAGCACAGGTGATCTTACTCGAAGGGATCCTCGTCCTGGAGTCAGAAGTCCTCAGACGACTGATGGATGTGAAGATCTTCGTCGATACAGAAGATGATATTCGCTTGATCCGTCGTTTGCGACGAGATATTCGCGAGCGAGGGCGTGACCTGGAGAACGTGATCATTCACTACGAACGGACCGTGCGTCCTATGCACCTGGGATTTATTCTCCCATCCAAAAGATACGCGGATGTGGTGATCCCTCGTGGTGGTGAAAACGATGTGGCGATCCGTATGGTGGTTGCAACAGTTCGCGAGCAATTGCGACAAAATGCCGAGCGGCGTGACTCCGAAGATTGATCTCATTCTCTCATGGAGTGGACGCCTGTTTGGAGGTGAAAGATGCCAACATATCGAGTTCAACGAGATCAACAGCGCTACCTTGCCAACAGCTTCGCGGAGCTTCGACAGTGGGTCGATGACGGGCGCGTTGGACCTGACGATTTTGTGTGGTCTGAAGGTTGGACCGACTGGGTCAAAGCCTACAACATCGAAGGTCTCAAAGACCTCTTTCATCGGCGTAATATGCGTCCCTCCAAAAGAAATATGCGTCCTGCGAAACTTCCTGACGTGGCGCAAAAATCTGTCGCTCCATCCATCTCCTCCAAAGAAGCCAAAAAGAAGGTCTCTCGTCGGGCGTCTACACCGCGGACACAGGAACCTGTCACACAACAAGTCAAACCACCAGCCGTGCAAAAGAAGGGATATGTCCCCCGTCAACCCTTCTTGTTGGAGCTGATGTTCCCCAAAGAGGAAGCCCATCACGCGTTACGTCTACGTCGTGACGATCTTATCGAATACCCCTACCGTTATCTCAAGGCAAAGTTGTCCTTTGAGCGCTTTCGTGCCGCGGTGGCAGAGGGGACCTTCTTGATGTCCGCCAAGCACGATCTCGCAGGGAAGGTTTTTCCACTGCTCGATGGACTCTCCGTCGATATCTTCCGCTTGCCCGAAGAACCTGATGTCTTTATTCAGCCAAAAAATCCATGGGCCTGCGAAGCATATGCCTGGGATGGGCATGCCTTTCTGATCTTTGGTGGTTCCTTTTTGCGCACCATCGAGCCTGCTCATCTGTTGTTTGTGCTCGCTCGCTTCTTGGGGCAAATTCAACGTGGTGACCTCGAAGTCCGTAGCGCCGCAAAGTTGTTGAATGACCCTACTCTTTGCCACCAATTGCAGCTCGGTGCACCTCCTCACTTCTCGACCGCTCATTATCTCAGGTGGCTGAAAAAGTGCGATCTGATCGACGATCGCATCGCCTTTTCGCTCCTGCAAGATGTTGGAAAAGCGCTCGGCGCGTTGCGTTTCTTGCAAAAGCATTCCGAACAGTCTGTCAACGCGTCTGTACAGGAACTCGATGTGTACTTTCGCAGCCTCGCGCCTGCCTATGAACACCGCAAACGCGCGCTCGAAGATTATCCTCGAAGCACCCTCTATTCCCCACACAAAGACCATCTCGCACGTTTTCGTGACCTCGAAGCGACACGCAACAAGCTCTGTCGCGTTGTCAGCCGAAGACGCTAATACACCCCAAGGGATCTGAATGACAAGGAGAGCCCGATGTTCGATACTATGAAAGACGTGATCAACAGCACCATGGATGAGATCCAGGAGGCTGGTACATTTAAAGCGGAACGTATCATCAAAACTCCTCAATCTTCGGCGATCGAAGTGCGTGAGCATGATGGCGCGGTCCTCAACTTCTGTGCCAACAACTATCTCGGATTGAGCGACAGCCCAGAGCTTATCGAGGCTGCAACCAACGCACTCCAGACCTACGGTCTTGGCCTCAGCTCCGTTCGCTTTATCTGTGGGACGCAAGATATCCACAAAGAGCTCGAACAAAAAATCTCCACCTTTCACAAAACAGACGACACGATCCTCTACTCAAGCTGCTTTGACGCCAACGGTGGGCTGTTTGAGACGATCCTCACCAAAGAAGACGCCGTCCTCAGTGACGCGCTCAACCACGCCTCCATCATCGATGGGATTCGTCTGTGTAAGGCACAGCGTTTTCGCTACAAGCACGCAGATATGGCCGATCTCGAAGCCAAACTCATCGAGGCCAAAGACGCGCGTGTACGTCTGATCTCGACGGACGGTGTGTTTAGCATGGATGGTGATATCGCACCCCTCAAAGAGATTTGTGACCTCGCCGACAAATACGACGCGGTCGTGATGGTCGATGATTCCCACGCGACTGGATTCTTCGGAAAGACAGGTCGCGGCACCCCCGAATTCTGTGGCGTAATGGATCGTGTCGATGTCATCACCTCTACGCTCGGAAAAGCCCTCGGCGGCGCGACAGGTGGATACACCACAGGACGCAAGGAGATCATCGATCTGCTTCGCCAACGTTCACGTCCCTATCTCTTCTCCAACAGCATCGCACCACCAGTCGTCGGCGCCGCGATCAAAGTCTTCGATATGATCTCCGCGACCACCGAGCTGCGCGACAAACTCGAAGAGAACACGATGTACTTCCGCGAAAAGATGACCGCCGCTGGCTTTGATATCCGACCCGGTGAACACGCGATCGTCCCCATCATGCTCGGTGATGCTCGACTTGCAACCGAATACGCCGACGATATGCTCAAACACGGCATCTACGTCATCGGCTTCAGCTACCCCGTCGTCCCCAAAGGCGCAGCTCGTATCCGCGTCCAGATCTCCGCAGGCCACTCCCGTGAACAACTTGATAAGGCGATCAACGCGTTTATCCAAGTCGGTAAAGAGCGCGGTGTGATCAGCTAGTCCAGTGAGCTAAAAGAGGGGAAATACAATGAGGGGAGTCGTTGTGTAGCACATTTGTATCTGAAGCGCCGGGAAAACACATTCCTGGCTCCTACCCTTTGATGGCATATCCATGACAAAACATGCGCGTTCCTTTCGACCCTCTCTCGATCATTTGTTCCCACTGTGGTGTGTCTTCTCTTGTGCACTGTACCTGATTTGGGAGCACCTCTTACCACAAGCATCCATGTCTCTCGCGCGGACGTTTGGGTGGATGGTCATCTTTGTTGGCTGCGCAGGTTGGCTCTCTTCGTGGTTGCGACCTCGACCACAGCGCGCGCTGTGGGCCTCTTATGACAACAAAGTGCAGCGCCTTGTCTGTTGGGCAGGTGGGAGTCTGGCCTTGCTCGGGAGTCTCACCTTCTTGGGTGTTGGACTCGATGTGTGGGGATTTCTGCTCCTACTTGTGTGGGCTCTTTGTGCGTGGAGTACCCACTTGAAAGAGCTCGTGCTACTCACACCTCATGGGTTGTGGCTACTTGGACGAAGTGTCGAACGTGTTCCTCTCTCGGAGATATGGGGGTATGAGCGTGTGTCGCCCCATCAACTCGAAGTCTTCGATCGACAGGGGTATATGTACGCTGTGACTGTAGAGCTTCCCGCACGGCTTGATGACCTCCTTGCAGTCCTTACACAACACGGTATCGCTCCCGAACCGGATACACACAAAGACACATCTGCAGATACCCATTCTGACGACGCAGAAGAGCTGGCAGCGTCAGGGGAGGAGCGCGCCAAGAAAACGCTGTGGCATCGACCTAGACGCGCGTTGTGGAGGACGTTGTTGTATTGGGCTGGGCTGTTGGGGGCGGCTGTATGGCTATGGCGTGATGAGAGCCTCGCTATGTGGGATCTTTGGTCAAGACTTACTCTTCAAAATATCCTGATGTTTGGGATGTTCGCGTGGACGAGTGTGCTCCTTTCGGAGTGTCCGCCCCGTCTGCTTCCACCAAAGGGCAAGATCTACTTGGAAGACAACAACGCAAGAGGCTTGTACGTGTGGGGATTGTTGCCTGTCGCGCTTGGGGTGATTTTGTACGAAGGCTATGTACTATGGGGTCTATGGAGCGCTGGTTCGTATGATTGGTTGGCGAGTTTTACGGCGCTTTTTTGTCTGAATGTCGCCTTCACAGCGCTCTACGATGGGACCAATATTCACGCCTGGATTTCTGTGACCCCCGAAGGTCTATGGCGTCGTTACACTGGTTGGAGGGAGTTTGTGTTGTGGGCTGATGTCTCATATGGCGTGTACAAAGATGGAACACTTCGTCTGTTTCGGGGGGAGGACGAATATTTTGAGCTGCCGCTGTACACAGATGTTGATATCCTCGAAGAGATCGGCAACCATATCGAGCTACAGAGACATTGATGTTGTGTTAGTATCCCCACGACGTTCAAAACAGATACGAATATAACGAGGAAAAGGAGTCGTTGATGGCGAAGGTGGCGTATACACTGGTGAGTTTGATTGGCCTTGTGGTGATACTCTCTTCTGCCAGAAATTATCTGATTCCGCTGTTGCTCGCGGTGTTGTTTTGGTATCTGATCCGCCAAGCGCGTCTGTGGTTGCGACGGTTCTCCTTTGTCGAGCGTTGGTTCTCCCACAACTTCCAGAACGTGCTCGCGTCGTTGATCTTGTTTGGTATCGCGTTCTTCTTGCTTCAGGCGTTGTTGAGCAATATTCGCAGCCTCAATGCTTCGTTGGATCTCTACCAAAAGAACATCGCGACGCTCAACGCCGAACTACTTCAATGGACCGGGTGGGACGCGCTCAAACAGCTCGCAGAGTACAGCAAGTCCTTTCAACTCTCGACGTTGATTCGACCGATCAGCAAGGCCGTCTTTTTTGTCGCTGGAAACGGTTTGATGGTCACACTGTACACGCTCTTTTTGCTGCTTGAGGAGCCACGACTCGCGCAAAAGCTTGAGATGATGTTTAAAGACGAAGAAGATCTGAAGAGTTTTCGTCAACTCATCACCGAGATCGACTACACCTGCTCCCAATACTTGAACATCAAGACCATCATCAGTGTCCTCACGGCGATGCTCAATTACGCTATCTTGTGGGCGCTTGGGGTGAAGTTTGCCTTCTTGTGGTCCTTCTTGATCTTTACGTTAAATTATATCCCCAACATCGGGCCTCTCATCGCGACGATTTTTCCGACGATCGCGGCGATGTTGCAGTTTGGCCATATCGCGCCTGGGTTGTGGGTGCTCCTCAGTGTAGGGACAGTCCAGACCCTCTCTGGGAATATCGTTGAGACCAAATGGCTCGGCGATTCGATGAATGTCAGCACGCTCGTCATTTTGGTCACGTTGGTCTTTTGGGGCGCTGTGTGGGGGATTGTTGGGATGTTTTTGAGTGTGCCGTTGACGGTGATTTGTTGCATCATCCTGTCACACATCCCATCCACACGCCATATCGCGATCCTGCTCTCTGCCACAGGCAACGTCTGTTTTGGAATGATGCCTGGCACACAAACAGAGCAAAGACATGCTGCTCCCGGCCAGTCAGAGGCCGTCAAGACGAACACGGCGGTCAAAACGGACGTACAATCTGATGACGAACAAGAGACGACTCTTTCGGAGAGTGACAGGGAAGAAGTGGACCAACAACAATCTGCGTCGTCAAAAAAGACTGCAAACCGGAAGAAAAAGAAGAAAAAGCGCCGAGGAAAGAGATAACAAGGCGAGACTCCTCAAAAATGGCTAAGGTCATTCAAAGGAAAGTGATGGCCCTTCTCCGTTCACCGGCCTGATGGCTGAAAGGAACCCAGTCTAATGGAAACGAATACAGCGCTTGTCTACGTCTATTTGGCAATCGGGATATCGGTGTGGGGAGGGATGTTGTACATGCTCGTCGCATTGAGTCGCGACGCGCTCGCCGATAAAGAACAGGCAAAGAGCGTCAACGCGCTCGTCTTTGCTTTGTTTGTGTTGTCTTCTGTAGGGTTTGCGGGATGGTTTGCCTGGAAGACCTCTGCTCCTCATACAAGCACAGCCTCATTTAAGGGGCCGTTAAAGGAGCGTTACTTCAAGAAGCTGTTGGTGTGTGTCCAGAAAGACAAGCTCCCGACACAGCAAACAGGCGATCTTTCCCGATTTGAGTGGCGTTCATTCCCTTGTATGAAGCGGATCATCAAGCATGGAACACCGAAACAAGTCGCCCAAGCCTGGAAGTCGATATTGACGAAACCTACACGGGCCTTTCACTTTTTGTTTGAGGCAGAGGGGCTTCGTCTGAACCCGGCCAAAGCGCTCTTTGGGCTCCTGCGTTCCTCTCACCAAGCGGCGACCCTTCAGGTCCTTCGTGATGGCCTACGTGATCATCATCCGATGGTCAAACATGCCGGTCATCGCGTCGCGATCTTGCATCTTCTGAAAGTCTATTCTCCCTCACTCTCCGGCTTGTTCAAGGCAATCCAGGCGCGCCCTGTTGATTACCAACATATTCTTGGAGAAGGGGCGTTCTGGCTCGCACAATCACAAGGCAATCAAAAGGTCTCTTCACTTTTGCAGAAGGCGATCAAGCTCTGTTTGACACAGAAAAAACAAATGCGTGTGTGTGAGTTGATGATGGAGCGACTCGTTCATTTTCGTCGTAGTGCTCGATTGTGGGGGGAGAAGCAAACTTCTGGTGACAAGCAAGATGTCGTCTCCTGGAAGATCAGCAGATGGCGTCCTGCGTTGTTACGTGAGAAGCGTTTGACGCAGCTGTTGCAAAGTGGCAGAGGTGGAACCTCCAACGAGAAGGGGAGCGTTGAGAATATCCGTCGTGTGTCCTTTACCAAGGGAAAAGAGGGACAAACGATCGTCAAAAGCCTTGGGAAGCTTGGGCAAGTACTCACAACACAGCAAAGAGATGTGCTGTGGAAGCAGCTCTCATCTGCAGATACGCGCTCTTTGGGGTGGCTTTTGTTGACGTTACCTGCGGGTGATCAGACGATGTGTGTGCGTCAGACGTGGTCGCTGCCTGCGCCTTCATGGCATAGAGCCAAAAAACCTTATGATTCTGTTGCCTACTCGGTCGCCGAACGTTGCGAGCGAGCACATCGACTTCCTGTGGGGGTGACAACACAACTTCTCGACAAAAAGTGGCCTGCTGTTATCCGGGCTGGACGGGCGAGTGATTTCTACAAGGTGACATACGTCGACCACGGTAGCATCCTGATTCCTTTTTCGTCCTACCAGAGAAGTCTTGATGGGGCTTTGGAGACGATGCCTATCAAGCAAGGTCTCTGGCCGCGTCCTTCGGCAGGTCGTAGTGTGTTGTTGATCGGCCCACTTCCTGTTGGGGAGTATACATTCTCGTATGGGGGGATCAAGCGCACTGTTGATGTGAAGGACGACAAGACCGAGCAGATCTCCTTCGCGAAGTAGTGGTGGGTTGTAGGCTGTCGCAAGTCAAAAAGAAGGTCGGAAGAAGAAACGCAGGAGAGAGGGGCGTTATTGTCTGTTGATAAGTCCCTGAATGGCGGTGAGTGCGTGATCTTGCTCGTCGGGATTTTGTTGCAGGACGTGGTTGTCACTGTCGATGATCTGAAGATCGACTTGGTCACCGAGTAATTCTTTGAGCGCGATGCTGGAGGATGGATCTGCGAGGGGATCGTTATCTCCGTGGATGATGGAGATGTTTCCTTGGGGGCGGAGTCCGTGTTGGAGGAGTGTTTGCATCCGTTCGAGGTCTTCGTTGGCGGAGGACATGCTGCGAAGTTGTGCTCTTACATCGTCGAGGACGGCGGTTTGTGCGCCTTTTTGTGCGCCCACTTTGTCCGTGGTTAAGACGGGCACACCTGCGCTTGGTGCCTGGATACGGTTGAGCAGGGGGAGTTTACTTGCGAGCCCGAGGACTTCGTTGGTGAAGCTGGGTGTTGAGCCGAGGAAGGGAGCTTGAAGGTAAGCATCTACTCCCTCAGGCATGGGAGCACCTTCGAGCTCGATCATGTCATTGTCATTCATGAGGATTGCGCCGAGCACACCTGGTCCTGCGCCCATACTATTTCCGTAGAGCATGACACCAGCGTCTGGGTTGTCTGTATACTCACTGTCTACGACCTGTTGGGCGAAGGCCGTCATTGCGGCGACATCTCTTGCGACACCAAAGCCACTGTCGACGCGTCCTGGTTGGCCGTCACTTTGTCCTGCCCATTGATGGTCCATCACGATAACGTCATGACCTTCTTTGTTGAGTTGTTCGATCTGTTCGTAGAAGTTACGACCTGTCTCTTGAAACCCTGGAGACAACACGATGACTTTTCCACTTGGTGTGGAGGAGGGGGCAAATCGTTGGTAGAAGAGTTCACGGGGTGGGATCTCTTGTCCATCCACTTTTCCTGCGGCAGTGACGAAGCCTTCGGTTACCTCTGCCGGGGTACGTCCCATACGTTCGAGGGCGATGGCTTTTTGTGTCGCGAATAGCTCACCATGTTTGAGGCGTTCGAGGGGGAGCTGTGTAACAGGTTGTCCCCACTGTGCCTCTTTGGCTTCTCGGAATTGCTGTAGCGCATTGACTTCATCGGTCGTGCTGAGCCCTGTACTGAAGCTCTGTGCGAGCTTGGAGGTGAGGGGGTTGCGTTCAAAGATGTTGCCGTGGCTGCCTGGAGATTGGTCTTCGTTGTTCCAAATCCCATCGCGGTTGCCTTGGACATCTGCGAGTTCTTTCATCGTCGCAGCGAGCTGTGAGCGACTTCCCCATCCTGCAGGTGCTGTGAATTTCAAGCCCATGTTGGACATCCTTTCCATTTTTGTGTTGATAGAGATCGTTGTCCATCATACAAAGCGAAGCTGATTGTGCTACCTTTATTTTGCACGGTTTGGGATCGAAAAGTGACTTGTTGTCCGAGTACTTGTGACATTATGACTTCAAACATCACTGGAGGGGGAGCGCTTTCGAGAGCTTGCATATGCTTTTGTGGGGAGTGGAGAGCTCTCACTCAAACTCTTCTTCAAATTGTAGCTCCATGTGTGTATTGACGGGGTGATGTAGCTCTCCTGTGACCAATATCTTCATGCGGACTTCCGAAGAGGCTGGGATTTGGTAGTGTTCACGTAACAGCTCCTCAATACGATCAAAATACACTTTGTGTTTGCCAAACATCATGTACACGCCAGCAGAAGCCTCAACATCCCCCTGAAATTCGGATGGTATGGACATTGGAACATACGCACTTTTACGCTCAAGGTTGTCGATCTGTTCGACGCCAAAGTGATTGCACAGGATATTGTGGATAAGATTGAAGTAGACGTTGATATCCACTTCTGCGGTTGCTTTGATCTTTGGGCTCATGTACCAAACCTCTTGGAGTGGGCTTTTGGAAGAGAAGATCTCCTAAAGAGTCTTTGATTTTCGACAAATATACAGTGGTGCGCCTTGAAGTTCAATCGGTCTGGACCTAAGCGGTCGCTGTTTCTTTTGTCTGATGCGAATAGTGCTTGACTTTTTCACATTCTCATGGCACAACCACCATGAAGTTTGTTGGATCAGCCAAACAAACAACAGAAGACCAATTTGGTCACCACAAATGAAATCAGTTCGTTTCCAAAGTGTCTATCCTTCGCCGAGCCTCCTTGAGTGTCTTTGCCTTCGTTATACACCCCACTAAATGAAAATGATTTTAAATGTGCACAACAGATTTGTGTTGCTGACGTAGATGTCGCAATTTCAGGAGTTTTTGATGAGTAAAAAATTATTTGTTGGTGGTATCAGCTGGGGAACAAGTGAAGATAAACTGAACGAAGTTTTCGGTCAGTACGGAGAGATCGAAGAAACAAAGATCATCACAGATCGCGAAACTGGTCGTTCACGCGGTTTTGGTTTTGTCACATTTGTCGATGGTGCTGATGCTGACAATGCAATCCAAGAGCTCAATGGTACCGAACTCGACGGTCGTAACCTCAACGTCAACGAAGCACGTGAGAGAGCTCCCCGCAGCAACAACAACTACGGTGGCGGCGGCGGTGGCGGCTACAACCGTGGTGGTGGTGGCGGATACAACCGTGGTGGTTGGTAGATAGCTCCCCCCCTCTGAGACACACTCTCTGTCAGGTGTCTCAACCTCTTCCTCACACTTCTTTCCTGTCATCCATCCAAATCATCTCCAAAAACATCATCTCCAAAACATCGTGTGTGCTACATTCATGTGGTTACGTGGTTTCTTTGCGAAGCAACGAGACAACAGCGGTTTGACTTTTTCCGTAACTTTGGGCCTTGTGTTCGAACTTGTTGTCGTACGTTCTTTTCGCGAGAGCGACCACTTGGGGTGCACTGTTGTGTGTGGCGTCTTTCGCCAGACATGGTACGTGGCGCCTTTTTCCCCGATTTTGTCTGAGACAACTCTAGTCACGAAGGAGATCCCATGAACGCAACCAAAACATCTCTCACCACTCACTGTTTGTCGCTCCTGTGTGGCTACGTCCTGCTTGTCAGTGTACCATGTGTCGCATTGGCAGATATTGCACCTCCTGTCGGATACATCGAGAAATGTACTGTCAAGAAGCAACAAAAAGCAGATGAAGTGTGTCGTTGGTGTCGCACCTATTTTCGCAAACCCAAGGCCTGTCAAAAGCGTTTCAAAACGACGGTGTTCAAGAAACGATGTCGCAAAGGTGGTGCGTCTGTTTGGAGTGAGTTGTGGTGTGCTCCCAAAAAAGCCATCAAACAAAAGGCCGCAACAAAAGAGCAGAAGTCATCGGCAGGAAAGGTCGATCATTCCAAGCCTGTCGAGGTTTTGCGTACTGTGTTTCGTGCCGCACGAAGCAACGATACATCGCTTTTGGCCGGATTGTGCGATCCCAAAGGGGAGAATGACGGCGACACACGTCGACTTTGTAAAGCGACGAGTAAAAGCCCACGCTGGAAGATGTTTAAGAAGTTCTTTGAGAAAGGGAGCACCAAAGGGACTGTCAAATTCGTGAAGGGTAAGGCCTACATTCCATTTATGTTTGGACCCGATGGGAAAAAAGGCGAGACAATGGTGCTGATCAAACGCGATGGTAAGTGGTATTTGTATAGTTTCTGAGTCTTGGCGTTTCAGCCTGTCCTATTTGAGTTTTCTTGCGAGATACCAACTTCCTTTGCTTTTTGCGCAAAACCCCGACTTGATCGATGTGCTTCCTCTCCACTTGCCACATCTTTTTGACTTGATAAAACGCAGAGGAGGGCGCGCCCAACAGATCGCCTTTCCGTTTTTGACACCGAGGAAGTGACGTCTCCCTGGACATGTCGGTGTCGATGGTTTGGGGACGCCTGCGTTCTTGATTTGTCGTGCGAGATACCAGCTTCCTTGATGCTTTGTACAAAAGCCCGCTTTGATCGAAGTGCTCCCTCTCCAGCGTCCACAATGTGAAGCCGCGATAAAACGCAGCGGCGGTCGCGCCCAACAGATCGCTTTGCCATACTTGACGCCGAGCAGTGGGCGTCTGCCTGGACACTTCACGCCACCTGTATTGCGAGGCGTTGGCGCGCCTTTTCCTTTCAGCTTTCTGACGAGATACCATCCTCTCATATCCTTTGTACAGTGTCCCGAGAGGATGCTCAACGAACCTCTCCATCGTCCACAATGCTTTGTCTGGATGAAGGTCAATGGTGCTTTGGCCAGACACAAAGGCTTGCCATATTTCTTGCCCATTTGATGACGTCTTCCTGGACAACTCACTCCTGATGAATTGGGGGCTCCTTTTCCTCTGAGTTTGCGGGCGAGATACCAACCTCCCATACTTTTCACACAGTAGCCGGCCTTGATCATTCTGTTTCCACCCCAGCTTCTACACTTTCTCGCGAGGATCGTGGGTTTGGGCTTGAGCTGCCAACAGATCGCGCGTCCATTTTTCAAGCCGAGACGTGTCTGTCTGGGAGGGCACACTGTCGACGGGAGAAGGCTCCTTGCATAGAGCCCTTTGACTCTCAAGAGTGTCCCTCTCGGCTTTTTGGCACCAGGGCGTGGGCTGCGATTGTTTGCGTGAATACGTTCCCACATCTGCAAGAAGTTCTCCGCAGAGTGGCGGAGGTTGTTGATGTCAGCGCCCACACGTTTTAAGTCGAGAAAGAACTCACCGAGCACACCAATGTGTGAGAAGCCGATATTGTCGAAGGTTCGTCCTGTAGCAGTGTTACGTTGTTTGTGTTTTTGGTAATCCATCTCGCCCAAAAGAGCATTACATGTGAAGGATTTTTCGTCTTTGGCCTGTTGGATTTTTTTGAGCAGGATGGGGAGCCCGATCGTAGCAAAGAGTCCAGCCTTGATGCCCAGACTTGCAACACCAAGCGCCGCTGGCGCGAGGAGGAATTTGACGAGAGGCGCGCCGATGATGATGCCACCAGTGATCAACATCGGTTTGACTCTTTTGATCACTGCGTGAGCGGGACCATGTTTCCCGATGCACTTGGCGAGATAACTTCCGCCACAGGCGTATTGTCCAAAACGTGGGACGGTCATCGGGATGAAGCCGTTCAAATCGCTACCAATCCCGACATTTGCGCCCAGACCAAAGTGTGTGTAGTTGTACATTTGTGCAAAGGAACGTGTTGATCCGTGACATGTGTTGGCGACCGCTTTGGATGTGTTACGTGGTCTGTAGCCGACCTGCTCCTTGTTTCCTGGACGAAGACCGATCATCCCTCCTGTGCGCATGATCAGATCGATCTCTGTGCGACTAATCGCGTTGTGGTGCGCCATAATCTTGCTCTTGGAGGTTGGATCTTCACCGCTGCGATTCAGTTTGGCGACAGTCGTCTCTTTGATCCATGCGTGGGATGCAAACATCGGATAGTAGCGGTTGCGTCGGACGATATTGTAGGTGTCCCGGATGCCTCTCATCGACAGGTGCGCGACATCGATCAGCAAGCGATGCTTCATCATCTCTCTGATCAAGTCTTTTCCCTGCCTTGTCAGCCCGAAGATATTGCGTCCATGACGATCCGTTCGAAACCCTCGACGGATTCCTTTGATGGCTTTTTTGGCGAAGGCGTCGCCGTATTTTTTCCGGCTCTTCAATGCTTCAAAGATCTTGAAGGGCATGGCGTGTAATTGTGCGCCACCAAAGCGGTTGTCCATCTCATGGACCGGCTGGATCGAACGCACGCCTGCCTGGACGAGTTTCTTGAGCTGTGTGCGCCAGGGGCCGTATGTGGGATCCATGAGGTTGGAGACTTCGAGGTGGAGGATGGCCGCGAGTTTTCCCTGACGGATCGCGAGGCGAGCTTCTTGTGGAGAGCGTACGATCCGGAACCAGGATCGGTGTTTGTGTGCAAAGCGTTTGACCGCGTTGATTTGGTGCCACACAGCGCGCATGTCAGCGCAGCGTTTTGTGAGCTTTTTATCTTTGTTCCACATCCTGCTCTTGAGTTTGCGGCGCAAAGAGGGTTTGAGGAATCTTCTCGCGACGTCGAGGATGTGACAAAGAGGTTCGTAGTTGACGATGGAGACCAGCATGATCTTCAAGCCTTCACGGTGGGCTTTTTTGAGCCATGTTGTGTGCATCGCCTGGTGTTGGATATTGCTCCAAATGGGTGTTCGTCTGGGGCGGTCGTCGTTTCTGCCTTCAAACCACTGTCCATTGTGTGCGAGATGGGCAAAGTGGTGCGCGTGAAGGTCGATATACCCGACGACTTTACTTCTCCCTCGTCTGCGTGCGTCTACATCTTGTGGAGGGATGCAGATGAGCGTGAGCATGAATAGTAGGGTCCATTTGTGCATATTGCGTCTCCTGTGTGGGTCTTTTTCGGATGATAGGTGCTCTGAGATGAGCTTCGTTCTTAGTGTCGACGCAAAACGTAAAAATGCACTACACGAGCCATTTTTGCCTTTTCATGCTTGTCGTGGGGGTTTGTTGATGGGCCAGAGCAGCGCGCCGAGGAAGAGTACAATAGACACGAGGAAGCTCCCGTAAAGATACTTATCCAACGCAGCTTGCGTGGGCTTTTTGAGTGTGATCTCCAAACGTCCGTCTTCTTTTTGGTACCAAACAGGGGTGCGTTTCGTTGGGGATGAATGTGGTGGGAGACAGCAATATCGATGTCGTTGACCATCACTGTCTCGAAAGGTGATGGCGAGCTTCCCGTTTTTTATGGGGTGTGGAGTGGCCATTGATTCCGACCATATCGCACCAGTCAAAAGTGAGACGAGGAGGATCGCTCCGACAGAGATGAGCCAAAGGAGCGATGTGACGAGGATGGCAGGTCTGACCCAACCGCTGGCGATATGGTTCGCGGGGAGACGTATCTGACTTTCCAATACAATCGTCTCATCAAGCTCAGGCAGAGAGTCCAAAGGGAGGAGCTGGAGAGCGTTCCATGTGTCCATCGATGGTTTGGGGATGGATTGGGATGGGTCCCAGCCGAAAAATGAGACGTATGCAGCGTACAGCTCGGGGAAGAGAAAATTCAACTCGTGGGGACGTTCGAAAAAGTTCTCTACACTGACCGCCCAAAACTCCTGTCGTTCGGTTTTGCCGTAGGGATCCTTAAAAAGCTCCAAGCGCTCTAGAATGGCATACTCATCAGGTGTGGGTTCCTTTGTGTTCCAGACCGCGTGATATTGTGCGACAAGTCGTTCGATGTGAGGGCAACCTGGATCTCCCCAGGCGAGGCCATCGCGAAAATCGACGATGTGTGCCAGCTCATGAATGATGAGATCGTGCCCATCATTGTGTCGTCTCAGGTCTTTGTCGGCATCTTTCCAGCACAACCAGACAGCTCCGTCGTAAGTTGCATACCCACTCACAACGATACCTTCGAATGTTGGACGGTTGTTGGTCAAGATGACCTTGTGGAGTCCTTCGAGGTGGTGTGAGTGGATGAGTGAGATACGTGCTGCCGCTGCCGCGACCATGATGTACATCTCGTTCTTGAGTTTGAGCCCTTTGCCTGCAAATTGAACCCGCTTGAGCAGTCGCACCATTTCGTTGTGTAGGGTGTGTCTGAGATCTTTGGGGAGGTGTCTGTAAAAGAGTATTTTGCGGAGAATGACATTCCATTCCCGTGGGATCGTACCTTCTTGGAGCTTCTCTGCGCCGGGGTACAAAGAAAACACCAGCCGTTTTTTCTTCTTGGATCTTTTGGACATCGTTTTGTCGCCTTCTGTATTGTGTAGAGGTGACATACTTCCATTGGATACCAGTCCAAGTCAACAGTGTCTCTCGTCGTCGACCAATAGACGAAGGGCGCGGCTTGAGGTATCTGGGATGTAAAGGTCGACGAAAGGGGTGAGGGCGGTGGGTGTGGGGTTGATTTCGATCAATGTGGCTCCGGCCTCTCTCGCGATATGGGGAAGCTCGGCGACAGGATAGACTGTCGCTGAGGTGCCGAGGACGAGCATGACTTTGTTGTGCTTCACCAGACAGATGGCTTCTTGCCATGTCGAGGTGTCGAGTGGGTCGCCAAAGAACACCATGTCAGGTCTACGAGCACCACCACAAGATGGGCATGTGAAGAGATCTTGCTTGAGTTTTTTGAAGAGCTTGATCCTGCCGAGTGGTTGCCCTTCAAGTTCATTGAGGAAGGCGCGGAGAGCGTCTTTGCTGAGGGTGTCTTGGCGTTTACATGTTTTGCACACAGAGCGAAAGAAGTTGCCGTGTACTTCGACGACATGTTGACTCCCTGCGTCCTGATGAAGCTGATCGACGTTTTGTGTGATGATGCCAGAGAGCAGGCCCTGTTGTTCGAGTGTTGCGAGTAATGTATGTGTGTCATTGGGGGTGGCTTGCACAAAGGTCTTGATCGTGTCTCGCAAGAAGCTCTGGAACCATTTGGGAAAGCAAGCGAATGTGAAGATGAGACCTGGAGTATGACCGAACAGTGAGGGAGGATACTGTCTCCAGAGTCCATCTGTGCCCCGAAAGGTCGGGATTCCACTGTCCACAGAGACACCGGCGCCAGTGAGTACGCAGACAGGCCCACGTTCATGGATGATTCTGAAGGCTTCTTTATGTTCGGTGAGAAGGTCTTTTGGTGGGATGTTGTGTGAGGACAAAGCTATGCTCCTTTGTATGTGTCGGTGTGTCTTTCTACGATCTAGGGTGAGTCCGTGTGTTGGATCGTCAAGGAAAAAGTGCAAGGACAAAGAAGGGGGAGCGTTCCTTGCGAATGTGTAGGTGACTCCTTAACATGTGTATATTATTGTACTCATATGGAGGAGATTATGAACGAAAAAGCCCCTGTTTGTGTTATTGGTTGTAGCGGATTCATCGGAAGTCATGTCACCGCGACGTTGCTGGAAAGAGGCTACTCTGTCCACGGTACGCTCCGCGATGCGAGTGATGAACGTACACATTGGTTGCGTGAGCGCGTCGCGTCACGTGCTAAGGATGATGCAACACTTACATTCTTTTCTGCACAGATGAATGATCCAGAAGCGCTGACTGCTGCAATGAAGGGATGTGATGGTGTCTTCATGTGCGCAGGCACAGAGAAACAAGCTCCCGAGACCATCGAGATCATGCTCAGCGGTGTCCGTACAATCTTACAGACAGCCCGTTCATTAGGCATCAAAGACGTTGTGCTCACATCAAGTACAGGCTCCACAAACCCTCCAGGACCCGAACCCAACCCAAAAGTCGAGACGAAGCACTGGTCCGATCCGATGCAGCAGTTGTCTGTTGGGAAGTTCTCACCAGCGGCCAAGACGTTGATGGAAGCGCTCGCGCTCCGTTTGATGGAAGAGTCTGAAGGCGCGCTACGTGTCTGCATCATGAACCCCTCTCTTGTCGCTGGTCCCGTGTACCAACCTGAGCTTGTGATGGGGATGAAGTTCTTGCGCTCGATCATTAAAAAAGAGCGTTGGGCCGACAGTATCCCGAATGGTTCGATGTCCGTGATTGATGTGAGAGACCTCGCGATGCTGCACGTCAAAGCCTACGAGAACAAAGAGGCAAGTGGTCGATACTTTGGGGTCAAGAAAAGTTGGTCCTGGCGTGACATCCTATCAACACTTTCACAAGTGTATCCTGCCTATACATTACCTGACGTTCCAGAGCCTGAAGAGCCTGCGCAACCGACGCAATTTGATCTGTCTCGCCAGGAGACGTTGGGTGTGTCTCTTCGGGATTTGCCAGAGATTCTTGAGGGTGTGATCGATGAGTTGACAGCTCGTGGTGAGCTGTCTTGATCATCTCTTGGTAAGGCCGTTGGATGGAAAAAGCGTACGTAAGAGGGTCGGTGATGGAGTCTCAGGCAAGGCATGAGAAGGCGCAATCGCAGCGCTATTGCAACGACGAATAACGATGCTTGGGGTTTCAGCAACAACCTCTACGGACGTTTCTTTTTCTGTATCCTTTTTTCCATTCGATGGCCTAAGTCTTTTCTGCCACCCCTATCCATCCAAATCCCCACCACATAGCAAATAAGACAGTCTGGAACCTACCCTGCAAAAAGTGTCCACGTATGAGGACACAGGACTGTGCAAGTCCATCTACACTTCCCTTTTCTTTCTTTGTATGGTTTTGTTTTACAAAAACATTTGTTTGTTGGATGAGTGGCGTATGGATTGCAGTAGACTGTTTTGTCCGACACTCCAATTGTGCAGATTGCCGGTCTTTTGTCTTGGTCGTACCAAAAAAGGGTTTGTGATGTTCAATCGATCTCGTGATATCTTGATGCTCTCAATGGCGTTGTTTTTTCTCGTCTCGACCTGTTGTGTGGTGTACGCGACACACACAGTCCTCTCCGAAGATGGGAAGTGGGTTGGGGGTGTTGTACGTCACGTGGTCTCGGATAAGGGGAAGGGGCATCCTGTTGTCGAGCGGCTCGTCGATCGTGTGACGGACAAGATCTTGTCGCGTGTGCTCGCCAAGGATGAGCGACTTCATGTGCTCCCGCTCGTCGAGAAGATCCTCGATCGGATCTTGCATCGTCTCGTGCAAAAACTCTTCTCAAACGAAGGGGATGTGTTGTTCAAGGGGATCGTCAAGTCTCCTGAGGTTGAGCACTTCATGAAGAAGGTTGTGGATCATGTCCTGATGAAGCGACAAACGCAGCTCGTAGCGGTTGTCAAAAAGGTCGCGCCTGTCGATCTTGCGCGTGTGAGTCGGGGGGTTGTGAGCCATGTCCTGCGTCGAGAGCGCAAGCCACTGATTGCTGTTGTCTCTCGGTTGGTTGGGGAGCTGATGAAGCAGTCATCAGGTCGAGGTGGCGGGAAGGCGTTGGCGACAGCGGTGATCGATCGGGTGTTTGCAAAGCACCAAAAAAGCCTGACCGAGATCTTGCAGAAGGTCGCGCCGCTTAACCTCAAAACACTCACACAAAAACTCGTCCAACAGATCCTCAATCGCAACCGCAAAGATATCGCTGACATCGCCCAAAGTATCATTGTGAAGCTGACCAAGAAGATCCGCCAGGGGGATGTCGAGAAGCTGACCAAGAAGCTCCTCACACAAGTGATTCGTAGACACAAACAAGACATTGTTGATATTGTCAGGCGGTCCAACAAAACCAATCTTGAGAAGCTACTTCCTCGTGTCACCAAGCGCGTACTCAGGGAGAACAAGAAGCAGATCGTTTACATCGTGCGTGAGGTGTTAAGGGTCGATTTCGCGAAGCTCCTCAAGCAAACATTTTCCAAAAAGAAATGAACAGCCCTTGTGGGTTTGCTTTCATCGATTCGCCCTGCGCAAAGCGGGTCTCCTCTGACAAAAAGGAATGCTCTATGTGGTCGATACTTTCATCCTCCCTCCATCTCCTCGTCATCCCTGTCTCTGCGGGCGTGATTGGGTATGTGACCAACGTCCTCGCGATCAAGATGATGTTTTATCCCATCGAGTTTACGGGGAAGAAGCCGTACTTTGGTTGGCAGGGGATTATCCCCTCCAAAGCGACGAAGATCGCCGGGGATGCCGTTGATATCGTGCTCGCACGTCTGATCAGCGTCACCGAACTTTACACGCGGCTTGATCCTGAAGAGGTCTCTAAAGAGCTCACACCTGTGCTCAACGAGCTGACCGAGGAGATCGTCGAGAAGGTCGTCTCTGAGGCATATCCAAAGGTGTGGGAGACGATGCCCAAGTCTCTCAAAAAGAAGACGTTCAACAAGATTCAAAAAGAGATCCCCCATATCATCGAACAAATCGTCGAGGATGTAGAGCTACATATCGAAGAGATCTGTGATGTAAAAGCCATCGTGATCGATGCATTCGTGAAGGACAAGAAGCTGCTCAACGAGTTGTTCTTACGTTGTGGTTCAGAGGAGTTTAAGTTTATCGGTCAGTCCGGACTTTACTTTGGGTTTTTGTTTGGCGTCCCACAGATGATCGTGTGGTACTTTGTGCAGCCATGGTGGTTGTTACCTGCGGCGGGATTGCTCGTTGGGTATGCCACCAACTGGGTCGCGTTAAAGATGGTCTTTGAACCTGTGAACCCTGTGAAGATCGGTCCTTGGGAGTGGCAAGGGCTGTTTTTGAGACGTCAGTCTGAGGTCTCGGCTGAGTATGCGGAGGTCTTCGCCAAGGAGATCCTCAACGCCAAGAATATTATCAACGCGATTATTCGTGGCCCCGCATCAGACCGACTGTTTATGATCATCCAACGTCATCTGAAAGAGGCGATTGATGACACTTCGGGGATGAGCAAACATTTTGTGCAGTTTGTGATTGGGACAGAGCGTTACATCGAGATGAAGAACAATATCTGCGATGGTTTGATGGATTCACTGCCTAATGAGCTCGGACGAATCCACACTTACGCGGACGAGGCGCTCGATCTCAAAAGAGAGCTGGAGGATGGCTTAAACTCCTTGAGCCCTGAAGAGTTTGAGGGGATTTTGCACCCTGTTTTCCAGGAGGATGAATGGATTCTGATCGTCGTGGGGGCGTTACTTGGGATGGCTGCGGGTTTTGCACAACTCTTGATGGTGTAAACCCACACCAAAAGCGGTGTATTCCATGTTCAGTTACAAGCATAAGGGGCGAAAGACCTGGACTGTTCTTGCGATGGTGACACATCATCATCACTTTTTGAAGCTACGAATGACGTATGACCACAGCATTCATCATCGCGTAGGGCGGATTTTTCTCGCAAAAGTCTTCAGGGATATGGGGCGGCTCATCAAAAACTCCACAAAACCATCACGCTAAACAATCGAGACCATCGAAGAAAATAATGGCGAGAGTTTTGTTAAGTCATGTGTTTGTTGGTTACTCTACGTGAATTCGGAAGGTGATATCTGCGTAGTTATTTCGTCTCTTTCCAAATCCTTCAACAACGACGGGTCCACGACAAAGGTCTTGCCTCTTTTGATAAGAGCAAATTCCTTGGTTGCGCTTGCGTGGGTGAGAAGATCTCGCAAAGATGCATCTCGTATCTTCTTTGAGTGTGTTGTTGCTGTGATTATGTTCAGTGACACGGTGTCACCCCAAAAATTCAGGTGTGGTGCTTTCTGGATGGGGATGAGCGCCTGTATGTGGGGTTTTGGGTTGAGGCAGCGACATTTTTTTGCACCGCAAGGTGTGTCAGGTATTGTTCGATCTCTGGGGTATCCATGGTCGTCGGGTGTCTTTTGTTGTGGAACAGGATGAATCTCTTGATCCAGCCGACATAGGTCTTTTCTGTTGCACGGGAGTACTGCTTCAGGCGGATGGTAGCTCGGACGCGTTCCAACAACTTTCTTTTGGGAGGTTCGGGGGAGTTCATGTTTTTTTCTTTTCTGTTGTTTGGTTCTTGAGTGAGTTTTTTGTCTTGTGTATGGGCTTAAGCAACAGATGTGCCAGTTGGGGAGCGGTGGATATCCTGAATTTTTTCCCGATATCACACGATATCGATGGATATCGCGAATTAGTTCAAGATATCGCTTGACAGGTGTGCGATATCTGGACATACTCTGTCGATATCTGGACAACCATCGTGGATGTCACCTAAAAAGCGGACAAACATTGAATGAGTTCAATAGAATAACAAGTTAATTGTTTTATTGAAATTCAGGGTTTTATTACTTGCATCAAAAAAAAAACGACATCAAAGTCGTATTTTCTTCCATCGGAAAGTTGAAAAGCATGTAAATCTACCTTATATTTTTTTGCTTTATAGGTAAAAATATAAAGGTCTACCCAAGGGAAAATTAGCGCAGGCTTACCATATCATCTTTGCTCCTAATAATATCTTGACAACAAAACTATATTCGGATATTGTTGTGAGTGAAAAAAAAGGAGAACTTTTATGTTCAATCCAGAAAACGGTTTTACTTCAGATGTAATAAAAAGTCCTGACAGGTTTGTAGGAAGAACGAATCTTGTGATGAGTTGTCTTCGTGTTCTAAATTCAGAACATAGCCTGATCGTTATTTATGGCAAAAGAGGAGTAGGTAAATCTTCTCTACTTCGCCAAATCCAGCAAATTGCTACGGGAGATTTCACTCTCCCGAAAAAAATGAGTTTACAATACCTGATATCAGAAAAACAGAGGAAGTATTTAACGGTTTACTATCAATGCGATTCATTAATTGATGGTTGTGATGAACTGCTACTAAGGTTAGTAAATGATCAAGATGGAGAAGATGGCCTTCTTCGACTCGTTCCGGATGATGGTAAAGAATTAGTAGAGTTTTCGAGAGCAAAAAGCGTAAATGCAGGTGCTGATCTAAAAATAGTAAAGTGGGGGACTCAGGGAGTTGAAACATCAAGGTATGCAAGGACTGTACCTGGTGACGTTGTCCAAACATTTAGAAATTTTTTGAATTCTATTATCACACACCAGTTAAATAAGTATGGGAAAGACGGGATTCTTATACTTATCGACGAGTTTGATGTGATTAAAAACAAACATGGAATAGGGTCATTGATAAAGTCCTTAACTTCAGACAAAATAAAATTTGCTATATGTGGTATTGCAGATGATGTAAGTTCTCTTGTCGAGGATCATCACTCTGTCGAAAGGTTACTTGAAGAAGGTTCAATGCCTGTTCTCCAAATGCCACATAGTGAATGTTTGCAAATTTTAAACAGAGCAGAGGAACTTTTTGACAACGAAATTAAATTTGTAGGAGAGGCAAAGGAGAAAATATCTCAACTGAGTTCAGGTTACCCTTATCTTGTTCAACTGTTTGGTAAAGCGTGCATTCATGAATTAAATAAATATGGAAAAAGTGAGGTCGATGAGTTCGTATTGAATGCCGTACTTAATGCTATAAAAAAAGGTGAAGCATTTCCCAGTCTTGAAACTAAATATCAAAGAGCCATTGGGAATTCAGAACAACGACAACTTTTGCTGCATCTATTGTCTGAAGAAGAAGATAATAGGGAGCAACAAGATTTGGAAATGGGATTGGTCTATTTGAAAAACGTTCGAAAAGAGGCTGTAGGTTTAGAAATAGAGAATATGGACCAAATCATCCCAAGATTGGTAGATAAAAAATATGGACCAGTTTTAAGTAAAATTCGAAAAGGTGTATACGAATTCGTTGATCCTGTATTCAGAATATATGTGAACCTCAGGGAATTGTAAGAATCAAGGAGCAACTTAGCGATGAACAAGTCGTTGGAGCGAACATGCCAGGGCACATTCGGTAAAGTCGTTTTCCTACACGATATGAAGAGATCCTCAACTACACAAAGAGCCCTGTCATATGCGCTCAACTCAGGCGTTATGTTCTGAAGGAGAAAGAGTAAACGCCTGACATAGGCGCAATATCAGCAGGAATTAGCTCAATAAAGGTTGCAATAGAAATTGCAAAAGACCTTAAAAATGCAACATCATCTCTTAAAGACGCTGAGGTTAAGCTGAAAATAGCTGAGTTATTGGAAGCTATGTCTGAAGTAAAGTCGGCAAACACCAACTCCCTTAACATATTTAATGATAAATTTGTCACAGAGAGAGACTCTCTTAGAGAAAATAATCTACAAAGATATGGTTTAATGGTTTTTATCTAGAGCGTGTCGAAATTTGGCTTGAACTGTAATGCTTACCGTGATATAGGATGGAAAAATAATATAGGAGGACCTGTGAAATGAGTACTGCACTTTCACAATATGAGAGAACGGCATTGCAAGAGATCAATGATTGGAAAAGTCCTGAAGAGCAAACTTGGTTTGGTGCAATTGCCAATGCTGTGTCTTATCCTTTCGATTTGGCAGGAGATGCAGTCATGTCAATTCCAGGAGCACAGACTGCTGTAGAAAAAACTGTGGGAGGACTCATCTCTCTGCTTAATGATGCTGCACAGTGGAGTATTCCTGCAAACTCAGCTGTCGAATATTACAAAGGAAAAAAGCGCTCTGTAAACAATCGCAAAGATATTTTCAAACTTGATTTGGAAGAAATAGATGAAGCTATATCTTATACCGGAGCAAAGTACAGGGCTCTTGCTGCAGCGGAGGGGGCAGGAGCTGGGGCAGTAGGAGTTATTGGTATCCCCGTTGATATTGTAGCACTGGTTGCGATGAATCTGAGAGCGATAGGTGAATATGGAACCTACTGTGGATTTGATATGTCAAAAGAACATGAGCGCCTCTTTGCAATGAGAATACTTGGAGTAAGTTCGAGCCCAACTGATGCTGCAAAACAGGTTGCCTTAGCTCAACTTACAAAAATAGGGAAAGAAGTTGCAAAAAAACAAACTTGGAAGCAATTGGAAAGGCATGGCTTTGTTCGATTAATTCAAGAGATTGCAAAATCACTAGGAATTCGACTGACAAAAGCAAAGCTTGCTCAAATCTTACCAGGTGTTGGAGCCGTAATTGGAGGTGGATTCAACGCGTATTATACAGGAAAAACATGTACAACTGCATACTATATGTACAGGGAAAGATTTCTTTTGGAAAAGTAGAAAGAGAGTGTTCTTGATTACAAGTGAGAGATTTTGGATGTCACTACTCCTCTTTCACCATGAAAAGAATGAAAAGATAAATCGATTTGTAAGCAATACAATAAAGCAATTAAGCGGTGAACAAATCGTTGGAGCGAACATGTCAGGGCATAGTCGACAAACCCATTTTCCGTAACCGGGCGAGCTAGAACGTCTTGAAAAGGAAATGAAAAGAAAAGAAGCAAGCTCCTTCAAAATATCAAACCGAAGGAGAAAAAATATGGCTTACAATCGTTCCGAACACTGGCGACCAATCATCGAGCAATTCGAAGTCTCTGGCCTTACGCAAAGTGACTTCGCCGAGCAACACGACATAAATGTCGCC
>MDTC01146754.1_pt1 | contig 160076 bp, 142 predicted proteins | sample 811181 | NCBI WGS metagenome assembly MDTC01 (sample SAMN05326644, study PRJNA326480) | marine metagenome | isolation source: seawater | place: Pacific Ocean: North | collected 2011
GAAGGTCGGGCGTGATGGTCTGGTCATTGGGTCACCTGTAATCGAATGAGGTGATGCTATCACCTCTAATTAGGTGGCCAAATTCACTATGCCACTACAAGAAAAGATCCTGAGTATATAGAACTCAAACACAAGATCGCTACCTGGAGAGCACAAGGGAAAGGCGTCGTCATGGAAGGCATCGAAAACATAGGCCACCTAAAAGCGGCTAAGGCACTAAATACCAGCCATGCGCAAGGCTACCACTACTCCGAGGCATTGCCTTTTTTAGACGCGGTTCAGTGGACCAGAGACCTCAAGACGGAACAGGCGAAGAGCATAGAGGCCCAACAAAGCAGAGCCTGACACCGACACCCACCTTCTTAACATCACTCAATGACACCAGAGGACACTTAAGTGTTAACACCGTTAGCAAAACAGAAACTTAAGTTTTTTCTATTAGCCATATTAGTTTGCACAGCAGCGATTACCTTGCTACCTACGCCGCTCTCCAGCAGAAGCACCAACATAGATGCCAGCACGAGCGGCATAGAACCTAGGCAAGATAACGGCCTCACACAAAAAGCTTCTGCCCGGTTAACCGTAGAAGTCGCAAACGGCGTGGATTTCTTATCAAAAACTGAACTACGCCTCGGTAGCCGACTACAAAAATTTCGTGTCGCAGTCGCCTCAAAAAACCTTTCAAGAACTAAGTTCTGTTACTACACCACGTGGAATGATCACACCGCCAACGGAAACCGCTCACCGCTGAAAGGAGAGCTTACTTCTGACAGATCGGGAATTATTAAAATCGACGAAACCAACCCCGATTTAGAAAAATACTCAAACGCAGCAATAACAGTCACAACAGCAACTGATGGGGTATGCCCATGAAAATAGCCACGGCTATAGCCAGTGTTCTGCTGTGCGCGATATTGCTGAATATAAAACTTCTGCCAGAAAGGGTGAAGTTCACACCTAATCGAAGCATTAACTATAACGGGCTGTTGCTAGATTTAGCCCACGAAACAGAGTCCAAGCCCTCTGGAGAGAAATTCCTTCACATTGTCATAGAGCCAAAGACAAACGAGAAAGTTAAGTTTCTTCTACGAGTTACATGGCTGCATCAAAACGGCGTTGTTTTCTCCATAGATAACGGATGGCTCGAACAGGACATACAAAAAGACGAGATACGGGCTTTTGCATTCCCCTACCCCATGCTAGCCAGCGACTACATGTTGAGCGTGATAGAAATATGAGACCAAACTATATCATCGCAACTCTATTTATAGCGTCTGTTACAAATGCAGCCCCGCCCCCCAGCCAGTTATACAAAGAGCTAGAGGCTAGATACCTTCAACTCCAGAACACATCAAAGGTGATCCGCAAAAAAATAGACTACTGTAGCCACTGGCTCCCTCCCGGCGACGAAGCATCAAAAGCAAGCATCTCCAGGCTAGAATTGCTGGAACAAGCCGTCGCCAACACAATGGACAAAATAGAGCAGTGCTACAACAGCACGAGATGGATAGCAAAGTCGCTATCAGATCTAGCCAAAAACAGACCACCACCCGAAATAGCGGGCGATCGACTTCATCTATATGGTGCAAGTGAACAAAAAGTTAGAGAAATATGTTACGAAAGCCCAGCAGATACCGCCTACTACCTAACCAAGCTAGAGACATGGCTTACCACCATGCAATCCATTTGTCGAACTCGATAGACCACATCGTAACCACTTTAGGGCTTAGGATCTGCGTTTTGGGCCCTAGCTCTTGTAGGGAGCGATTGCTATCCGCCATACACGTAACAAGGGGCTCAAGCCGACAGTACTACGCTGCGCTCCGTACCGGCGGCTTAGCCCAGGCGTTATCAGTCCGTGTGCCCGATGCGTTTATCGAGGGGATTGCGGCGATGGGGCGCGAGTATCTGAGCTTTGGTCCGGCTCACCACAGGGGTGAGCAATGGGATTTGGTTTATCTGCAGTTTTCATTTGGCGATCAGCTTGTGGAGGTTGGCAGTGACAGGAACTGCCGAATCAGGGAAGCGAGTTCCGGCGAATGGCATAGCAAGGTGCTGAATTTTACGCGCTATCAAACCCTTCCTGTTTACGGTCGCAGGGTGAGGATCATGGATAAGGCGGATCTGATCGCCTACAAGCGGATACTGGGGCGCGAGGTCGACCGGGAGGATATTCGGCAGTTAGGCGGGGTCTGAGCGGTTCTCAACCCCTGCCGTCCCCTGTTTCGTTGTTGATCGGGGTAAATACCACGGCGTAGCCGCGTCCGTTGATGCTGGCAATGCGCGTCAGGTCGCAGGCAACGGCAAAGGATTTTTCCTGCCCCTGGTAGATGAGTTTGATCTGGCCATAGCAGGTGGCCGGTGCGCTGTCCTCGTCGGGCAGTACCAGCCCGCGCTGAAGGAGGTCGGCGAGGCTGCCGATGTCGTTTTCCGCCAGTAGCAAGTGAGCATGCCGGTTGAGCTGGATGATGTCGCCGTGGGTGGTGGCTTTCAGAAAGGGGACAGGGATGTTGATGCTCGGGTCGATAAAGCGGTCCTGACTTTTGAGCTGGGTAAAGCCTTCAAAGCATTCGTTGATCATCAAGTCGTGCTGGCTGCCCCGATCTTTGCGGTAACTCATTACACAGAAGGCATGCTTGGGATTGCCGTTGGGGTAGAAGGTCCACGAGGTGTTGACTTCCCGCTCACCGCTGTCGAAGCGCAAGCGCATGCTTTGCAGGCGAATACGCACATCATTGCTCATATCTTCAAAGTCGCGGGCTTGCAGCTCCGTCAGTGAGGAGACTTCCCAGAAGGCCAATGCGGCATTGTTGGCCCAACTGATGGTTCTGTCGTCAAAATCCCAGACCCAGACCGGGTTGTGTTTCTGTGCGAGAAACAGGCGCTCGTCGTGGGTAAAGTATTCGGACTTGAAGCTGGGCAGCGCATCGTGTGGGGCCGCGCCGAGAAAGCGGTTGCTCTGATACCAGTCCAGCAGTTGGCTGCGGTCGATGCCGCGACTGTACAGGTAGCCCTGTGCGCGCTGCGCGCCGAGATTCACCATCATATTCTGCATGTGCAGCGATTCGATTCCTTCCACAACGCAGTCCCAGCCGAGATTGTGGGCGAGGTGGATAATGGAGGAAACGCCGGCGAGGCTTACGCGATCATCGAGGGCGTGGCTGACAATGCTGTGGTCGATTTTGACTTCGCTGAACACGTTGAGCTTGGCACGGTCCAGCGTGGAGAACCCCGTCCAGAAGTCGTCGATGCTTAGCTTGATCCCCATTCTGAACAGCTCGGTGAGATTGGCTTTGGGCACCATGTCGTCGATGCTGGCGGATTCTGTCACTTCGAAAGTCAGGCCCAGGCTGAGGCAGGCTGACTTCTCCAGTGCGATCGCGACATCGCGGGCGAAGTGGCTGTCTTCCAGATCCTGTGGCGAGATATTAATGGAGAGCTGGCCGGTAAAGCCGTGCTGGTATAGCTGGTCGCGGGCGTCGAGTGTTTGCGCCAGCACGAGCCGTGTCAGCAGATAGGTCTGCCCGGATTCTTCCAGCATGGGAATGAATCGGGCGGGAGAAATGTTGCCGTATTCAGGACTATGCCAGCGCGCGAGCGCCTCAAATCCGGTGACTTCCCCTGTACTTAAATGGATTTGTGGTTCGAAAATGGTGTAGAACTCGCCGCGCTGTATGCCTTCAACCGGATCGATTTTTATTAGGCTCAAGGTGGTGACTCAACATACACGCCAATACCGGGTCAGTATTGGCGGCTGCGGCGATGGCGAGAATGCGGTCTAGTACCTAGCGCCGTTGGGATAAGTCACAGTGCGGCGGTAATGCGGCCTACAGCGGCGTGAAGGTGACGGGCAGGCCATCGGCGGGGAAGATCAGCGGCACCCAGCTCCTCGGCATTTCGTAGCCCGCTTTGACGCTGATGTTGTAGCGCGTGAGCAGGTGGAACAGGAAGAGCTTAGTTTGCACTTCGGCAAAATTGAGGCCGAGGCATTTGTGCGCGCCACCGCCAAAAGGAATCCACTGGAAGAAGTGCTTTTTGTCTTCGGCGCGGGTCTTGGAGAAACGCTCGGGGTCAAACTGTGTGGGGTTGCTCCAGTATTCCTCCATGTAGTGGGTGAACAACGGCGACAGGCCAACCGAGGTGTTTTTGGGGATGTGGTAGCCGAACAGCTCCATGTCTTTGACAGTGCGCCGGGGGATAGCCGGAACTGGCGGGTGCATGCGCAGTGCTTCCTTGAATACCAGCTTGGTGTCTTCCAGCTTGGAGAGGTCGTCGTAGCTCAGTGATGCTGTGCCCAGACTCTGGTATTCCTCGCGCAGGCGCTGTTGCCATTCGGGGTGTTTCGCCAGCGCATAGACGATGGAGCAGAGCGTGCTGGTGGTGGTGTCGTGGGCGGCGAATAGCAGGAAAATAATATGGTCGCGTACTGCGCTGTCGGAGAACACATTGCCGTCTTCGTCGGTGGCGTGGCAGATCTGCGAGAAGATGTCCTGCGCTTCGGTTTCGCGCTTGGCGGCAATATGCGTCATGACAAAATCTTCGAGGTGTTTCCGGCCTTTCAGGCCGCGATACCAGAGCGTGCCCGGCACCGGAATTTTGAAGACGGCCATGGAGGCGAGCATGGTGTCGACAAAGGCGGTGTTCACGCTGCTGGCTTCATCGCCCATTTCCACACCCAGAAAGACTTCGGCGGCCACTTCCAGCAGTAGCTGTTTGACGGCGTGCTGAAAGAAGAAGGATTTGTTCTGTGGCCACGCCGTCAGCCCGCGCTCCAGATGCGGGTTCATGGTGTCGAGGTAGCCCTCAATGGCACTTTTCTTAAATGCGCTTTGCAGGATTTTCCGGTCGTAACGGTGGGCGTCGGCGTCTTTGAGCATCAGGCCATCGGGGAACAGGCGGTCGAGCAGCGGGTTCCAGGCGAGGCGGCTGGAGAATTGCCCCTCGCTGTTTTTCAGCACGATTTCATTGGCTTCGGGGCCGAGCAGCATCAGGTTGTGCTGGAGCAGGGTATTGCCGCGAGAGATCAGCCCGAAGCGGCGGTAGCGCTGCTCCACCAGGCCGCGATAATCCCGCAGAAAGTGGAAGGTTTGGCCGAACAGTGGCAGACCGCTGTCACCGGGGATATGGGTCAGATTTTTGTTCGGGCGTCGTGGGTAGTCACTGTAGTTGATGCTTGGGCTGCTCATGCTTCACCTGCTGTTGGCCGCCGTTAGGGAGCTAGCGGCGATTCCATTCGATTTTTTTGAAAACAGTAGGTCAGTCGCTCAATGCCGTCTAGTCATTGAGCGACGACCGTAGTCAGGTCGCGCCAGCACGCTTGTTCTGAAATTTTTTGTAAGAAAATGTCAATTGTATGTCACGGCGAATCATTGCCGCTTATGTGGCAGGAGAGCGATGCTTGTCGCCGGAATAACCGGGTCGTCATCAAGGGCGGCTGTGATAACAACAAATTATCGGGCGCTTGCAGCCCGGTCACTGATGAGAGACTGACTATGCTTCCGAGAAATTTCACCGAAGAACAGCAGATGTTCCGCGCGGCGTATCGCAAGTTTCTGGAAAAGGAAATTGCGCCGAATGTAGAGCGCTGGCGCGAGCAGGGCATTGTGGATCGCGAGGCGTACACCAAGGCGGGTGAGCAGGGTTTTCTGATGATCTGGCCGGACGAGCAGTACGGCGGTATGGGTGACCACGACTTCCGCTTTGAGCAGATCATTATCGAGGAAACGGCGAATGTCTACGCGGGTGACTGGACCAATACCCTGCACAGCCGTTTGGTCGGCCCCTATCTCGACCGGTTTGGCAACGACGAACAGAAAGCGCGCTTTCTGCCCAAGTGCGTGAGCGGCGAGTGCATTCTGGCCGTTGCGATGACCGAGCCGGATGCCGGGTCGGATCTGGCGGGTATGCGCGCCACCGCAAAAGACATGGGTGACCATTGGCTGCTTAATGGCGCCAAGACGTATATCAGTAATGGCATCAATGCAGATCTGGTGGTCGTCGCGGCGAAAACCGATCCGGAAAATAACCCGCATGCGATGGGCCTGTTCCTGGTTGAGCGTGGCATGGAAGGTTTTGAGCGCGGCCGCAATCTGAAGAAAATGGGTATGAAGGCACAGGACACCGCCGAGCTGTTCTTCAACGACGTACAGGTTCCCAAAGAAAATGTGCTGGGCGACCCGACTCTGGGCTTTGTTTATCTGATGCAGGGCTTGGCGGAGGAGCGTCTGATTGGCGCGGTGGGTTTCCTGGCGGCCGCACAGAAGGCCTTTGAGGTGACCCGTGACTTTGTTATGGAGCGCAAAGTGTTTGGCAAGCCGCTGTCGGCAATGCAGAACACGCAATTCCAAATGGCCGATCTGCGCACAGAAATCGATGTGGCACAGGCATACGTTGATCAGTGCGTAGCGGTGCATAACGAAGGCAAGCTGACCGCCGAAGATGCGGCCAAGGCGAAACTTTATACCAGTGAGGTGCTGTGCCGAATGGTTGATGAAGGCGTGCAGTTGCACGGCGGTGCCGGGTATATGGATGAGTATCCGATTTCCCGCATGTACACCGATGCGCGCATTACCCGCATTTTTGCCGGGACCTCCGAGGTGATGAAGCTGATCATTGCCCGGGATCTGTTTTCTGACAAGTTCGCGCCGTATATCGACCGGACTTGAGTGGCTGTTACCGAAACCATTAATGATAAATTGAGGAGCACACAATGGATGTAAACGGAAAAGTTGCGCTGGTTACTGGCGGCGCATCAGGGCTGGGGCGCGCAACGGTAGAAATGATTGTTGCCGCTGGCGGCAAGGTGGCGATTCTGGACATGAACGAAGGTCTGGGTAACGCACTGGTTGCCGAGCTGGGCGCAGATAACTGCCTGTTCGCGGCGACCAATGTTGCCGACGAGGCGTCGGTGCAGGCGGCGGTGGATGCCACGCTGGCCAAGTTCGGGGCGATTCACATTTGCTGTAACTTTGCCGGTATTGGCAATGCGATAAAAACCGTCAGCAAAAATGGCGCGTTCCCGCTGGATCAGTTCAAGCGTGTCGTCGACGTTAACCTGATCGGCACCTTTAACGTGCTGCGTCTGGCGGCGGAAGTGATGAGCAAGCAGGACCCGCTGGATGATTTCGGTGGTCGTGGTGTGATCATCAATACGGCCTCTGTGGCGGCGTTCGATGGCCAGATTGGTCAGGCGGCTTACAGCGCCAGTAAGGGTGGCGTGGTCGGCATGACTCTGCCCATTGCCCGCGATCTGGCGAGCTACGGTATTCGTGTTAACACGATTGCGCCCGGCCTGATCGACACCCCGCTGCTGGCGACCCTGCCGGAAGAGGCGCGTCAGTCGCTGGCGGCATCGGTGCTGAATCCCAAACGTCTCGGCCTGCCCGAAGAAATCGCCAGCCTGGCGATGCACATTATCAGCAACGATTACCTCAATGCCGAAGTCATTCGTATGGATGGCGGCATTCGCATGCAGCCACGCTGAGTTTGCATCCATCGGCTGCGCCTGACATTGTCGTCGGGCGCAGCCAGCAAACGGCGCCCAATGACCTAGCTGCAGGAGGTGTATCTGATAGCCTGACTTCAGGCTCAAAGCTTGCCTCCCATAATAAGAGAGAATGCTATGCACGCGACGTTTTCCCCCGAAGAATTGGCCTTTCGTGACGAGGTCAGAGCCTTCCTTCGAGACAATTTTGACGAGCAACTTGCCGCTCGGATTCACAACCCCAAGACCTTCAAGACCGCGACCATTGAGTGGCAGAAAAAGCGCTACGACAAAGGTTGGGTTGCGCCCGGCTGGCCCGTTGAGCACGGCGGCTGTGGCTGGACGGATACGCAGAAGTATATTTTCGACAGTGCGCTGGCCGAGGTCGGCGCGCCGGATGTGCCGCCGTTTGGTCTGAAAATGGTCGGGCCGGTGATTTACACCTTCGGCAACGACGAGCAAAAACAGCGTTTTCTTCCCGGCATCCTGACCGGGGACACCTGGTGGTGCCAGGGCTATTCAGAACCCGGCGCGGGTTCGGACCTTGCCGGTTTGCAAACCCGCGCCGAGCGCGATGGTGACGACTACATCATCAACGGCACCAAAATCTGGACCACTTACGCCCAGTACGCTGACTGGATTTTCGCCCTGGTGCGTACCGATAACAGCGGCAAGCCCCAGCAGGGCATCAGTTTTCTGCTGATCGATATGCGAACCCCGGGCATCACCGTGTCGCCGATTATTGCCATTGACGGTGAGCATCACCTCAACGAAGTCAGTTTCGACAATGTGCGGGTGCCGGTGGCAAATCGCATCGGCGAGGAAAATCAGGGCTGGACCTACGCCAAAGCACTGCTCAGCCATGAGCGCACCGCGCTGTCGGGCATTGCCTACTGCAAACAGGTGCTCAGCAAGGTGCGTCGCTACGCGGCGGAGGAAAATGATGATGGCAGCCGCCTGCTGGATGACCCGGTGTTTCAGGCGCGTATGGCCGATATTGAGATGGAGTTGATGGCGCTGGAGTACACCGAGTTGCGTGTGCTGGCGACCGTGGCGCAGGGCGGCGCGCCGGGCATGGAGTCGTCACTGCTCAAGCTGAAGGGCACCGAGCTGCAACAGGCCGTACAAAGTCTGCAGTTTGATGTGGCCGGGCTCTACGGCAGCGTGCTGCCCACCGAACATGAGGTGGGACATGCCTTCGGCGACCGCAGTCGTCGGGAGTATATGTATGGCCGCGCCTGCACTATTTACGGCGGCAGTAATGAAGTACAGAAAAACATCATCGCCAAATTCGGCCTGGGACTGTAGGAGCGCGCCATGGATTTTTCATTAAGTGATGAGCAGCAGCTGCTGAAAGACAGTGTCGATAAATACATGCTGGAGCGCTACAGCAGCGAGCAGCGCCGCGGCTACATGAACGCGGAGACGGGCTTCAGCACAGCTGTCTGGTCGGACTTTGCCGAGCTGGGTTGGCTGACCGTGCCCTTGCCGGAAGCATTGGGTGGTTACGGTGGCAGTGTGGTGGATACCTCTCTGTTAATGGAAGCATTTGGCCGGGCAGCGGTTGTTGAGCCCTACTTGGGAACCGTACTGCTGGGTGCCCAACTGCTTGCCGGTGGCAACAATGCGACGCTGCAAGCTCGCTACCTTGACGAGATTTTGTCCGGCCAGTGTCAGGCGGCTTTTGCGTATTTGGAGCGTCGCAGTCGGCATCAGCTAACGGCGATCGACAGCCGGGCCGAACGGCAGGGCGAGGGGTTTGTTCTGAACGGCAGCAAATCTCTGGTACTCAATGGCATGGCCGCCGATGTGATTCTGGTCACCGCGTGGCTGGAGGATGCACTGGCACTGTTTGCCGTTCCCGCAGACAGCGCCGGGCTTAGCCGCGAGGCCTTCCAGTTGATGGATGGGCAGGCGGTGGCCAACCTGCGTTTTGATCAGCTGACGCTGGCGACTGACAGTCTGGTTTGTGAGCCTGCAGACAGCCTTGCGCTGATTCAGCGGGTGATCGACGAGGCGACCATCGCCGTGGCCGCGCAGGGACTCGGCGCGATGGAAACGCTGTTGAAGGCGACTGTGGAGTACAGCAATACCCGCAAGCAGTTCGGTCAGCCTATTGGCAAGTTCCAGGCCCTGCAGCACCGCATGGTGGATATGTATACCGCGACCCAGCAGTGCCGTTCGCTGTTGGTGCGAGCCCTGTGCTCACACAGCGCGGGTGAGCCGCAGGCGGCCATGGATATTGCCGCGCTGAAGAGCATGGTCGGCAAACTGGGCCGTGGTGTCGCGGAAGAAGCCGTGCAACTGCACGGGGGGATGGGCGTGACCGAAGAGTTGAGTGTGGGTGATTACCTCAAGCGATTGATGGTCATCGACAGTCTGTTTGGCGACAGCGCCTGGCAGCGTCGGCGGTTTGCCGAGCTGCGCTACGGAGATGCGGCGTAACGCCTCTCCGTCTTGGCTTTACAACAATAATGCACGACAGGAGCCAGTGAATGTTCGAAAGCTATCTTGATTATCTGTCCTTTCAGGTGCGCATGCGGCCCCGGCAGCTATTTGGCAGCGACGGCCTGCAAAGCCTGACTTACGCCGAGGCTTGGCAGCGCGCTGGCCATGTGGCCGCTGCCTTGCAGCGAGAAGGCTTGGGCGCGGGTGATCGTGTGGCGATTCTCTGCAAAAACTCGCTGGATAACCTGCTGGTGTTCTTTGGCTGCGCGCGTGCAGGCATGGTGCCGGTGGGCATTAACTATCGGCTGACGGCTGACGAAGTGGGGTTTATCGCCGAGGATGCCGAGGTGAAGCTGCTGTTCGTGGACGGCGAATTCGCGCCCTTGATCGGCCCCTTTCTGGCGAAGAAACCGCAGGTGTCTGTCTTGGGTGACCTCGATGGCGCCCCCTCACTGTCAGGCTGGCTTGAGGGTGTGGGTGAGCCGGTCGATGTGGCGATCCGCGCTGACGACGTGCTGTTTCAGATGTATACCAGTGGCACGACGGGACTGCCCAAGGGCACCTTGCTGACTCACCACAATGTGATCTGCAACAGCGTGCAGGCGCCGCTGACCACCGGTCGGGCGCCGCGGGCGGGGGATCGCTCTCTGCTGATTGCCCCGACTTTCCATGCGCTGGGGCTGGTTGGCGCGCTGATGGCGATCTATTACGGCAGCTCGCTGATTATTCACCGGGACTTTGACCCGGTGGCGATGGTGGACACCCTGCGCGACGACAATATCAATTACCTGTCGGTGGTGCCGGTGATGCTGCAGTTTGCGCTGGCCTGCGTTCCCGACATCGATAGCTACAGCTTCCCGAATCTGAACTGGATGAATTACGGCGCATCGCCTATTTCTGTCGATCTGCTGACGCGTTGCCTTGAGGTTTTTGATTGTGAGTTCTATCAGGGCTACGGTCAGACCGAGGCGACCACTGCATTGACCTTCCTCACACACGATGACCATATGCGTGCGCTGGAGAGTAAGCCGGAACTGCTGCGCTCCTGCGGGCGGCCGGTGTTTGCTACCGAGCTGCGTATTGTGGATGACCAGGGCAAGACACTGCCCACCGGAGAGATTGGCGAAATTCTGGCGCGTGGCCCTCAGGTGATGAAAGGCTACTGGAAGCGTGAAGAAGCAACGGCCAAGACGGTGGTCGACGGTTGGCTGCATACCGGTGACGCGGGCTATCTGGATGACGAAGGGTATTTGTACATCAAAGACCGCGTGAAAGATCTGGTGATTTCCGGCGGCGAAAATATCTATCCCGCCGAAGTGGAGAACACGCTGATGTCGCATCCGGCCATTGCCGATGCGGCGGTGATTGGTGTGCCGGATGAAACCTGGGGCGAGGTGCCCTTGGCGGTGCTGGTCACCGGTGATCAGGGCCGGATCTCGCTGGAAGAACTGACGATCCACTGCCGCAAAACGCTGGCTGGCTTCAAGGTGCCCAAGCATCTCGAATACGTCGATATGCTGCCGCGAAATCCCAGTGGCAAAATCCTCAAAAAAGAGCTGCGTGCCAGCATTGTGCCTAAGTACACGGCAGAGAACGCCTGACGGTAAGGAGTCTGGTTGTGAGTAAATTGATTCGCACGGCACTACATCGCCTTTATCTGGCGTTAATCGCCATTCCTTTCAAGCTGATGCCGTCGCTGGCCTATATGACCTTCAGTGGCGCTGGCAGTACGCAGCAACTGTGTCGACATATTGCCCGGCAAGGCTATAGCCGAGTACTGATCGTCAGCGACGGGCCCCTGGTGGCCTTGGGGATTGTGCAGCGCGCCATCGATGCGCTGGAGGCCGAAGGGGTGAACTGCACGGTTTACGATGGCATTTTGCCGGACCCGACGTTTGCCATGGTTGAGGAAGGGCTGGCTATGTGCCGTCAGCACAACTGTGATGCGGTGCTGGCGATTGGCGGCGGCTCGTCAATTGATTGCGCCAAAACGCTGGTGAGTAGCTTCAGCAACGGCGATGATCCGCGCAAGATGGTCGGCTACTTCAAGGTGAAGAAGACGCCATTGCCACTGTTTGCGCTGCCCACTACCTCCGGCACCGGCTCCGAGGCAACCATTGCGGCGGTGGTCTCCGATCCGGCGACGCACGAAAAATGTTTTATCGCGGATCCCAAGCTGCTGCCTCTGGCCGTAGCGCTGGATGCCGAGCTGCTGTTGGGGATGCCCAAGCCGATTACCGCCGCGACAGGCATGGATGCGCTGACCCACGCCATCGAGACCTACATCAGCTTGTGGGGCTCAGACAGCAGTAATGCGTACAGCCGCGCTGCGGTATCGATGATTTTTCAGTATCTGCCTCGTGCGTATCAAGATGGAAGCGATGCCGATGCCCGGGAACAAATGGCACTGGCGGCTTACTATGCGGGGATGGCGATCAACAGTGCCAGCGTCGGCAATGTCCACGCGATTGCGCATCAGCTGGGGCGTCATTACAGTACGCCGCACGGTCTGGCGAACGCCTTGGTCATGCCCGCTGTGCTGCGGTTTTCTGCGGCAGCCGCGCAAGCACCTCTGGCAGAGCTGGGGCGCCTGATCGGTGCGGCTGCGGTCGGCGACAGCGATGCTCTGGCAGCCGACAAATTCATCGATGCGGTAGAGGCGATGAATCGCCGTCTGGATATTCCCTCTCAGCTCGACAGCCTGCGAGAGGCGGATATTTCCGCGATTGCCGCCGATGCGGTCAAGGAGGGAGCCAGCTATCCTGTGCCTGTACTGATGAGCCGCGCCGAATGCCAGGATATTTTGCGGCAACTGCTGCCGGGGGCTGCAACCGCAGAGGCCTTGGCTTGAGCGGGTAACTTTTAACTGTGGTTTGCGAGGGGAAGGATAGTGCCTGAGTCAGAGGTATCGGCATTTATGCATGAGTATTGCCGTGCATTCCGTCCCGGGAATGCGTCGGCCATGCCGCGTTATTTCCACTTCCCAGCCTCGCTGATGGCCAGCGGTTTGCGCTTGTCTATCAATGCCCCGGATGAGCTGGTGCAAATGTTGTCGGTCGGCTTGTCGGATTTGGCAGCGGCGGGATTTTCCCATTCGGAAATTCAGGATATCCATGTGCACGAGCTGGCGGATGATATTGCCCTGGTGAGTGCCCGCTACCATCGCCTGAAGGCTGATGGTCGTTTATTGGAAGAAATCGCTGCGAGCTACACCTTGTATCGCGAGGCGGATAGCGGCTGGGGGATTGTGGCGATTGTTACCCACGATCCCGACAGGGTGATTGCTGCCAGTCGCTGAGTCTGAGCGGAATTAAAAAAGGCCCCTTTGCTGGGGCCTTTTTTGTTTGCGGGCTGTGTTTGCGCGATATGTTTGCAGGATATATTTTCGAGAGCCACTTCGCTCAGTCGAAGCGGAACAGATTGTGCGTTTCCCCGGCACTTACCTGGCCGCGCTGCCCAATCACATCTTCGCTGAGTAGCTGCTTTAACAGGGTCTCGTCCTGCTCCGTGTGGGCGATGAACCGTGCGCCGCTGTCCAGTCTGCCGACGATAATGCCCTGATCGGGAACGCCCTTGTTGCACACAACGGTATAGCTGTCGACACGTGCCGCGCCTTCCGGGGCAGCCTCAACCTGAGGGTGAGGGGCATTGTCGATACGTGCCTGAAGCTCGCGGTCATTGCCGCGCTGCCACGCTGAACTGGGCGGTGTGGCGCTGTACACGCCGATGGACTGCTTGGTCATGTACCAGCCGTTCGCGGTAATCAGGCCGCGGTCCTCTGGCCGTTCGCGCAGTTGCTGAACGATCGTCGTAATCGCGTGCAGGCTGTAACTGTGGCCGGGGCCGCCGAAGTAGGGCAGACCGCCGGTCAGGCTCAGAGCGCGGTCGCCAAAGGGATCGATCGACAGGGCGTCGCAGGCGAGTTCCACGGCGCAGGGGAAGCAGCTATAGAGATCCATGATGGCGATGTCATCGATATCACAACCCGCGCGTTGCAACGCCGCCTTACCCGCGATTTCAATGGAGCTTGAACGGGACAGGTCTTCGCGCTCCGAGACATGCCACACTTCATTGGCGTCAGCGCAGCCGTGCAGATAAATCCAGCGGTCGCTGGCAATGCCAAGCTCACGGGCAGTACCTACCGTGGTAAGAATGACGGCGGCGGCCATGTCGACGTTCATCTGCGCGCAGAGATAGCGGTTGTAGGGAAAGGCCAGATAGGGGCTGCTGTCGCCAAAGCTCATCAGCGTCGAGGCATCGCGGGGGCGCTGGTAAGACCAGGCATCCGGGGTTTCACAGGCGGTATGGCTAAGGCCTTCCATAATGCGGCCGATATGCGCGAGGTGCTGTTCCAGCGTGTGGCCGTAGCGGTGGCGCAGGGCGTTTTCAAACAGCGGGTACATGTGGGTGGGCAGCCACAGATTGTGGCGGTGCTCTTCGGCATTGGCGCCGTCGCGATTGGGCCAGGGCTCGTCGCATTGTCCCGGCTCGGCCTTTGGCCAGTGACTGATGTCGTGCCCGTTGCCGAGCAGTGCGCGCAGACTGGCGCTCAGTTCGCCGCCGGCAATGGCAACCGCGCGGGCTTTGCCTTCATGCAGCTGTTGGGCGAAATGGTTGACCAGCATCTGCGGCCCGTTACCGCCTTCGGGGGCTTTGAGGCAGCGGCTGTCGAAGCCGAGCCGCTTGGCCAGTTCAATGGACGGATACTGTGGCAGCAGGGCCGCCAGTTCGGGAGTGACCTCCAGCAGGCTGGGCTCGGTGATCAGGACGTCAATGGCGCCTTGCAGTGCTTTGTAGGCACCACTGTCTTCCATCGCCAGCTCAATCGCACATTGCAGTGCATCGACGGGAGTGCGCTCCCGGTGGCCGCTGTCTCGAAAGGTACGCTGGCCAACGCCAACGAGAATGGGGGTGTTGTCTGCAACTGTCATAGTCAGCCCTTGTGGCGGATCGCATTATGGTGGTGGCAAGTATCGCAATAACTCGCGGCAGGGGCGAGTGCTAAACCGATTGTGCCAGCCTTTGTAATGGGCTTTAGCGGCGCGGCGCGCCAGCTTGGTTAGCGGGCGCCACGGGCTCTTCCCGACCACTGTTCTGGCGCATACGCCGGGGGGAAACCGCATAGTAATCGCTGAACGCCCGGTTGAAGTTATTGGGGTGGGTGTAACCTAGCTGAAAGGCAATTTCCTTGAGGCTGAGCCCGGTGCTGGTCAGGTATTCCTTTGCCAATTCCATGCGGACTTCCAGGCACAGTCGCCGGAAATTGACCCCGGCATTTTCGAGATGACGGCGCAGACTGCGAGGGCTCATATTCAGCAGTTGAGCTGTGTTGTCTAATTGAAAGGCCGTGTCATGGGGACGCGACATCAGCAGCCGCTTTACCCGCTGCACGATGCTGGCGCTGCGGTAGCTTTCTCCCAGTAAGCGTTGTACCTGACGGGCACAGTCGGCAGCCGCTTGTTCGTTACCGCTGGGAATGCGGCGTTTTAGCCAGGCGGTGGGCAGCATGATGACATTGCGCGGAGCGTCGAAAATAACGTCGCAGCCCAGCATTTCCCGATAGCGTGAGTGGTGGGCAGGCGCGCTGATGCTCAGTTCAAGCCGGTCGGGCACTGCGGCGCGCCCCTCTGGAAGAATCGCTTGTATATAGCGCCAGGCCGCGACGCTGCACAGTTCCATCAGCAATGCCTGAATGGGCAAGGCGTTGTCGGTGAGGTGAAAAAATACGCGGGACTGCTCTGGACCGGTTTCAAGTTGCACTTGCACCAGAAAGCTCACTTCACTGAAGGCGTGGCAGCTGATCATGGTGGCCTGTTCGCAACTCGGCGAGGTCAGCATGGCGTAGCCCAGCAGGCCGAGATCACTGAGCTGAGCCAAGTCGCCGAGCTCCAGCGCGATTTCGGGTGCCTCGCTGCGACGGAGCTCCTGCAACAGGATCAATGCATCTGCCAGCGGGTTGGCGCTGTAGTGTTGCCACCATTGCTCGGTGAGCTGGCAGCGCCGGCCCAGCTCGGCACAATCCACCGCCGGGTAACGACTTTGCAATACGCGCCACAGCACTCTGAGGAGGCGGGTGCCGAGTTGCTCTATTTCAATAAGTTGCACAGGAAATGATCAGCTATGGCCGGTAATGATAGAAAGTGGCGGTCACTAATGATAATACTTTCCGTGGCGCGGGGGGACAAGTGGGCGGGGAATCTTGCTAGTCTGGAACCACTGCAAATGCGGGCATGAGCGTTTGTGAAACCATAACAATAATGCAGTGGGCCGATGGGGCACTGCCATGCAAGCCGGGGGATGTTGCCATGCGCACACCGACAGTATGCAAAGAGTACCTCGATAATCTTCTCGAATATTTATACGGACAGGGCGTGACCCAGCGGCAGCTTCACTCGCTGCTGCGCTTGAATCCGCTGGCCCACCTGAGTGATCAGGGGCGTGTGCCACTGCGGCTGTTTGAGATGACGCTGGATGCGGGCAGCACGCTGCTGCATGACCCTTGCCTTGGGGCGCGAGCCGGAACGCATTGTTCCCGAAGCCCTTGGGGCATGGTGAATTATCTGGGAATGAGCGCCGCCAATACCCGTCAGGCGGTGGAATCGATGCAGCGCTTTTCGCGCTTATTGATCGATCAGGGCGACATGGTGCTGAGTGAGATCGACAGCAAAACCATCTGCCTTAGCTGGCAACTGGCGCCGCGCCAGCAAGTGTCCCGTCAGCTTGTGGAATTCTTTTTTGCCAATTGGTACCGCGTGAATAAACCGCTGCTGGAAAAGGGCTGCGATTTCCGCGAAGTGCATTTCTCTCACCCGGACGATGGCAATGCTCAGGAGCTGGCACGGCTGTTTGAGGCGCCGGTGCATTTCTCTCGTAAGATTAATGCCGTGCATTTCAGCAAGGCTTTCCTCGATCAACCCACTCGCTATCCGCACCCGACGATTCACAAATCGCTGGAGCAGGCGGCGTTGATCGAGCTGTCCAACCTCCATTTTGAAGATCGTATTATCAAAGAGGTGCGGGATTGCATCGTCAATCAGCTGGCGGAGGGCGTGCCGCGTTTGGAAGAAGTGTCCGCGCAGCTGGGGATAGCGCCGCGCACCTTGCAGCGCCGCTTGAATAATACGGAAACGAGCTATAAAAGCCTGGTGGATGAAGCGCGCAAAGAGCGTTCTCTCGGATTAATTTCACGCAGTGAACTCGGTCTTCTGGAGATTTCCGCTGAGCTGGGTTTCAGTGACCAGAGTGCTTTTCAGAAGGCATTTAAGCGCTGGTACGGCCAGGCGCCCGGCCGCTATCGAATGATGTTGCAGGCTTGTTGATCGCCGGGGTTTTGCCCTTTAAACCGCTGGCGCGGTGATGAGGGCGCCCCCTTGACCTGTTCGCCCGGATTGCGTGTAGTGACCGCTCAACAATAACAGCAAGAGAGCGCACGTATGGACGCTGCACGGGAAATCGAAAACCTGCTTTATCGTTACGCCGAGTTGATAGACCGTGGCGATTTTAAGTCGCTTGCGCAATTGTTCTGTCAGGGGGAAATCTATGCCCCGGCACACAACACGGTGTTTCGGGGTGTCGATGAAGTTGAGGCGATGTACCGCAGCTCCACCCGTCTGTATCCGGATACCGGTACCCCGAAAACCCGGCATGTAATCAGCAATGCCATCATCGAGGTCGATGCCGAAGCGAATATCGCCTCTTCTCGCGCCTGTTATACCGTATTTCAGGCGACCGACGCGCTGCCGTTACAGGCGATCATCAGCGGTCGCTATCACGATCAGTTCAAGCAGTCCGATGAAGGATGGCACTTCGTGCGGCGGGAAATGCATGTGGATCTGCTCGGGGATTTGAGCCAGCATCTACTTTTCGATTTGCAGGGATAAGACAATGCTACTTCAGGGAAAGCGTATTGTGGTGACCGGTGCCAGCGGCGCGCTTGGTCAGGCTACGGTTGCGAGGGCAAGGGCGCATGGCGCGGAGGTGATTCCGCTGTATCGTCGCGCGGCAACGGCCGATGCCATTGCGGTGGATCTGAGCGATCGGCAGGCGGTACAGCGCGCATTTCAGGAAATCGCCGTGGTTGATGGCTTGTGTAACGTTGCTGGCGGCTTTGACATGGGCGACTTTGATGCGGACGCTGCCACAGCGATCTGGCAGCGGATGCAGACCATGAACGTGGACACACTGCGCAATGCCACAGCGGCGGTGCTGCCCGGTATGTTGGCGCAGGGGCGTGGTGCCATTGTCAATGTCGGTGCGATTGGCGCTCTGCAGGGGCAGGCGCAGATGAGCGCTTACGGTGCGTCCAAAGCGGCGGTCATGCATTTGACCGAAAGTCTGTCGGCGGAGTATCGCGAGCGGGGCATCAATATTAATGCGGTACTGCCCAGCACGATCGACACGCCAGCCAATCGCGAAGCAATGCCAGAAGCCGATTTTTCGCGGTGGGTTTCGACCGAGCAGTTGGCGGAAGTGATGTGTTTTCTGCTGTCGGAGGCCGCGTCTGGTGTGCACGGTGCACTGCTGCCAGTGCGCGGCCTGAGCTAACTTAGCTGATATTGCCGGTCACACGAACGCGGCGGCTGGCTGGCGCTTCATCCGTCTTGCGTGCGGCTTCGCGCTTCTTGATGCCATCGTCAATGACGTTTTTGAGTGCGATGATGAGTCCGGTAAAGATAAATGCTCCCGGCGGCAGGATCGCTACCAGCACCGCTTTATAGTCTTCCACTAATACGATCTGCCAGTGTTTGGCGCCTTCGCCAAACAGCAGGTCCATATTGGCGAAGATATGACCGGTGCCGATCACCTCGCGGATGGCGCCGAGCAGCAGCAGAACTGCGGAAAACCCGAGCCCCATAATGAAGCCATCGTAGAGTGATGGCAGCAGCCGGTTTTTGCTGGCGAAGGCATCGGCACGGCCGAGAATTACGCAGTTGGTGGTTATCAGCGGCAGGAAGATACCGAGAATCTGGAACAGCTCGTAGGCAAACGCCTGCATCAGCAATTCTGTGCAGGTTACCGCTGCGGCAATAATCATCACAAAGGCAGGCAGGCGCACAGCGTCTGAGGTGATATTGCGAATCAGCGAGACACTGGCGTTGGAGACGGTCAGTACAAAGATCGTCGCCAGCCCCATGCCCAGTGCATTGACCACCGAGCCGGTGACCGCCAGCAGCGGACAGAGGCCCAACAGCTGAACGATGGCGGGGTTGTTCTTCCACAAGCCGTTAAGAGACAGTTCGCGGTAGCTGATATCACTCATTGTCTTGTTCCTCGCTGTCGGCTTCGTCCAGCAACATGTTGCGGTTGGCCGCAAAAAATTCCAGTGCGCGGCGCACACTGGCGGTGACGGCGCGGGGCGTGATCGTGGCACCGGTAAACTGGTCAAATACGCCGCCGTCTTTTTTCACTTTCCACTTTTCAATATCGGGGTTGCCCAGAGCGCGACCGATAAAGTCATCGACCCACTGGCTTTTCTTGTAATCGACCTGATCGCCAAGCCCCGGTGTTTCACGGTGGCTGAGCACTCGTACTCCGGCGATGCTGCCATCGCGTTTGATGCCGATAATCAGATCGATATCGCCGGTATAACCGTCGCGCGCGGTTGCCGGCAAAATGACGGCTTCTACACTGCCGTTTAAACGCGCGCGGTAGGCATTGCGGGTATCGCGCAGACCGAGCAGCTCGCTGTTGTTGAGAGCCACGGCATCGTCCAGCATGCTGTTGTCGTGGGTGTCACGAGGCAGGATTTCCAGCAGTGCACGTTCCTCTGCCGCCCGGATGTTGTCCTGTACCAGGCCTCGGGTCGACAGGTAGGTGCCGGCGATCACGCCGGTGGTGAAAATTGCGAACAGACCGAGTAGCAGGCCGTTTTTGGTAATCGACTGGCCAAGCATCAGACTTTTTCCTCTGCTTTCTGTTTGCGGTGACCGTAGGTGCGCGGTTGCGTGTAATGGTCGATAAAGGGCGCGGCAAAGTTCATCAGCAGCACAGAGAACGCAACAGCGTCGGGGTAATTTCCCCAGGCGCGAATGACGTAGATCAGTACGCCAATGGTGGCGCCGTAAGCGAGGCGTCCACGGTTGGATACGGCTGAGGTCACCGGGTCGGTGACGATAAAGAAGGCGCCGAACATCGTTGCACCGCTGAACAGATGGAACAGCACGCCGCCACCGGAGGCGGAGCTGCCGCCGTCGTAGAACAGCAGCGCCATGAGGCTCAGTGACAGCAACATGCTTACCGGAGCGTGCCAGGTAAACACCCGGCGATAGAGCAAATACAGGCCACCAAGCAGAAATCCGGCGTTGGCCCATTCCCAACCGATACCGGCAAACTGCCCGAATTGCGGAGTTTGCGCCCACAGGTCAGACAGCATGAGACCGTCGTTTTGCTTGAGCACATCGAGTGGGGTGGCCATGCTCATGCCGTCCAGTTGACCACCACTGGCCAGTCCCAGACTGCGCAACAGGGCATCAATGGGGCCCAGTAAATCAGCGGCTGGCACCGCGCCGCGGGGCGCCAGCCAATCGGTCATTTCTACCGGGAAGGAAATCAACAGAAAAACGTAGGCGGCCATGGCGGGATTGAACGGGTTGTAGCCCATGCCGCCATACATATGCTTGCAAAGTAAAATGGCAAAGCCGATACCGATCAGCAGCAGCCAGAAAGGGGCGGCGGGGGGCAGCGCAATGCCGAGCAGGATCGCCGTGACGAGAGCACTGCAGTCGCTGAGGTAAAAACCAATCGGTCGTTTGCGCAGTTTCAGTGCCAGGGCTTCAAATGCCAAGGCGCCAGCGCTGGCCCAGAGAATATTGCTGAGCGTTCCGAAACCAAAAAACCAGGTCAGCGCGACCAGGCCCGGCAGGGTAGAAATGATGACCAGACGCATCACACGGCCGGTACTCATCGGGCCATGGGCGTGGGGTGAGGTGATCTTCAAAAAGGCCATGGCTTACTTCTGTTCCTCGCGCAGGGCATCCAGCGTTTGACGGGCAGCCGTCAGCTTGTCCTGCAGTTTGCTGAGAGAGTCCGCAAGGATCTCGGCACTGTCATCTCCGGCCGCTTGCGCCTCGGCCAGCTTTTGCTCGGCCTTGGCCAGACGTTTTTCCAGCGATGCCACATTGTTGGCCGCCTTGTCCGCTTCGCTGAGATCGGCGTTGGCGGCGCGCGCAGCCATGGCGCGGGCAATGGCCTGGGCGGCCGGATCGTCACTGGCGGCTGGCTCAGTAGCTGTCTCTGACGTGGGCGCGTCTGCCTCGGCACCCTGTATTTCCGCCAGTTCGGCTTTCAGCTTGTCGAGCTTGCTCTGGGTCTTCTCGACAGCGGTGGCAAAGGCATCCACTTTGTCGTCGCCCTCGGCTTTTGCGGCCGCCAGCTTGTCTTCTGCTGCGCTCAGGCGCTTGGTGGTGCTGTCGATCTGCGCATTCAGCCGCTCAATCTTGGCCTCCGGCGTTTCGTCCTCGCTGCCGCCGGCCCGCTTAGCTTGCGCGCGGGCGATAGCCGCTGCTGCGGGGTCGAGGTCGGCGGCCGGTTCTGCAGTCGCTGCTTGCGGTTCTGTCTTGGCAAGATGTGCTTCCAGCTCCTGTTTGGCGGCAGCCAGCTTGGCGTCTGTTTTTTCGACGGCCGTGCGGAAGGCGTCAACCTTGTCATCGCCGTTGGCTTCAGCCAGCTGAAGTTTTTCCTTCGCGGCTTTCAGGCGTTTCTCGCTGCTGGCAACGGCGTTTTCCAGGCGCGTGGTTTTTTCTGCCGGGCTTTCCTCCGGTGCGTTGCCATCGCGTTTGGCCTGCGCTCGGGCGATGGCCGCCTGGGCAGGATCTGTCGGAGCGGCTTCGGTACCGGCTTTTTTCGCTTTGCTGCGTTCTATCGCGGCCTGGATAAGGTCGGTTTTGTCGTCGCCCTTGGTGGCGGCGCTGGCTTTGGCCTTGGCGGCTTCCAGGCGCGCTTTGCGCTTGGCTTCTTTCTCTGCCGCCTCGCGTTCAATACGGGCCTGACGCGCTTCAAAGCGCTCCTTGGAACGTTCAGATTTGATCTTGTCCTGTTCCGCCTGGCGGATTTCCGCTTTGGACGCGCGGTAGTACTGCACCAGCGGGATATTACTGGGGCAGGCATACGAGCAGGCGCCACACTCGATGCAGTCAAACAGATTGTGTTCTTCGAGCTTGTCGTGCTCCTGAGCGCGGGAGAACCAGTACATTTGCTGTGGAAGCAGCGATACCGGGCAGGCCTCCGCGCACATACCGCAGCGGATACAGGCCTGAGCGGGTGGCGGTGGCGGTAATTCTTCGACGGTGGGCGCCAAGATACAGTTGCTGGTTTTGACCACGGGGACGGCGGTGTCCTGCAGGGTATACCCCATCATCGGCCCGCCCATAATCAGGCGGATGCACTGCTGCTGATTGAAACCGCTTTGTTCGAGCAGGTACTGGACCGGGGTGCCGATCAGTACTTCATAATTGCGGGGTTGGGCCACCGCATTACCGGTGACGGTGGTAATGCGAGAGATCAGCGGCTCGCCGAAGCTGACGGCACGATATATGGCTCTGGCCGTGCCGATGTTCTGGCAGACCACGCCGATATCTGCGGGCAGGCCGCCGGAGGGCACTTCGCGCCCGGTCAAAATCTGGATAAGTTGCTTTTCGCCGCCGGAGGGGTATTTGGTCGGAAAGCTGACGATCTCAATGCCCGTGCCTTCCGCCGCTTTTTGCATCACTGCCAGGGCTTCAGGCTTGTTGTCCTCAATGCCGATCAGGGTGTCGCCTGACGGCTGAATCAGGTGGCGGAGTATTTCCGCGCCCGCGATGATCTCTGCGGCGTGTTCACGCATGAGAATATCGTCGGCAGTAATGTAGGGTTCGCACTCCGTGCCGTTGAGGATCAGTGTGTCGATCGGCTTGTCTTTGCCGCCGCTGAGTTTCACTGCCGACGGGAAGCCTGCGCCGCCCATGCCCGCAATACCCGCGTTGCGAATCAATTCCAGCAGGCTGGGTTTGTCGAGCTGGGTATAGTCGGCCACGCCCTGGTGGCTGATCCATTCATCCTGTCCATCGCAGTGAATAATGATGCAGGGAGCACTCATACCCGATGGATGGGGAATGACGCGGGCTTCAATGGCTGCCACGGTTCCGGAACTGGGTGCATGAACCGGCGCGCTGACAAAACCCTTGGCCTCGGCAATCATCTGGCCTTTCAATACACGGTCGCCGACTTCTACGATAGGGGCGGCCGGTGCACCGATGTGCTGTGACAACGGTACGATCAGTTGGGCGGGAATGCCCGCTGGGCGGATGGCTTCGCCCAGAGACTGCGTTTTATTCTCGGGCGGATGAATGCCGCCGTGAATATCCCAAATCTTTCTCATTATGCGTGCTTACCCCGGAACGCGTTGAATCAGGCCGCTGCAGAGGACGTGCTGTCCTGGCGATCACTGGCAATCAGGTCTTCGGTTGGTGTCGGTTTATCCCAATGCCAGGTTTGCAGTGTGGTTTCGATGGGGCGCATCTCAATGCAGTCCACCGGGCAAGGCTCAACACAGAGGTCGCAGCCAGTGCATTCGCTGGCGATAACCGTATGCATGTGTTTCGCCGAACCAAGAATGGCGTCCACCGGACAGGCCTGAATACACTTGGTGCAGCCAATACATTCCTCTTCGCGGATAAACGCGACGGAGGGAACAGACTCTTCGGCGGCATCCAGTGGTTTGGCTTCAACGCCGAGCAGGTCGGCCAGCGCGGCGATGGTAGCTTCACCGCCGGGCGGGCATTTGTTGATTTCGTCGCCATTGGCAATGGCTTCGGCGTAGGGACGGCAGCCGGGGTAGCCACATTGACCACACTGGGTTTGCGGGAGCAGGGACTCGATTTGATCCGCAATGGGGTCGCCTTCCGTTTTGAATTTCACCGAGGCGAAGCCCAGCAGTGCGCCAAAAACCAGTCCGAGACTCAGCAGGGACAGCAGGGCGGCCGCGAAAGGGTGTTGGCTGACAAGTTCAATCATCACAGCTCTCCGCTATACCAGGCCGGCAAAGCCCATAAAGGCCAGCGACATCAGGCCTGCGGTGACCATGCCCACGGCAGCACCTTTAAATGGCATTGGCACATCCGCGACAGCAATGCGTTCACGCATTGCGGCAAACAGCACCAATACCATGGAAAAGCCCGCGGCGGCGCCAAAGCCGTACAAGGCGGACTCCACGAAGCTGTGCTCTTTGTTGATATTGAGCAGGGCAACGCCGAGAACCGCACAGTTTGTGGTGATCAGCGGCAGGAAAACCCCGAGAACTTTATACAAAAGAGGGCTGGTTTTACGTACGACCATTTCGGTGAACTGAACCACCACGGCAATCACCAGAATAAAGGTGATGGTACGCAGGTACTCCAGGCCAAGCGGCTCCAGCAGCCACTCGTAGGTCATCCAGCTGCAGATCGATGCCAGCGTCAGTACGAAGGTGGTGGCGCTGGACATGCCGATAGCGGTTTCCAGCTTGCCCGATACCCCCATAAAGGGGCACAAGCCCAGGAATTGGACCAACACGAAGTTGTTAACCAGAATGGCGCCCAATAGCAGTATTGAGTAATCCGCAAGCAAAGCCGTTGCCTCTGTCCGTGATTTCACAGCCGTACTTCCAGGATGGAAGCCGGCCGCTGGTTGTTATAAATCGAAATGCTATTTTATTTCGATCAAGTGTTCAATTTAAAATCTTTTAATCCACAAACGCTTATCGGCTACGGCGATAAGCGTTTATTGGATGCGCATCCCCGGTTTGGCGCCATCATCCGGGTTCAGCAGCCAGATCTCGCTGCCGCCGGGGCCTGCCGCCAGTACCATCCCCTCGGAGACACCGAAGCGCATTTTGCGCGGTGCCAGGTTGGCGACCAGCACGGTCAGTCGGCCGACCAACTGTTCCGGGCTGTAAGCAGATTTAATGCCGGAAAATACCTGGCGCTGGCCAAGTTCGCCGAGGCTTAGCGTCAACTGCAGCAGCTTGTCGGCACCCTCTACGGCCTGTGCGTCGATAATCTCGGCAACACGCAGGTCAATTTTGGCAAAATCCGGAAATTCAATCGTGTCGGCAATGGCGTCGACGTTGTTTTTGGGCGCCTCGCGCTTGCTTGCCTTGGGTTCCGCCGCGGCGATGGATTGGCGGCTGTCCTCAACCATGGCATCGACGACTTTGGGGTCGACACGGCCCATCATGGCTTTGAAGTTCTCAATGGGGTGATCGAGCAGTGGCTCGAACGGGCCTTCCCAGCTCAGCTTGACGTTAAGGAAGGCTTCGACCTGTTCCGCCAGTTTCGGCAGCACGGGCGCGAGGTAAGTGGCCAGCACCCGGAAATTGTTCAGGCACTGTGAGGCCACGGCGGCGGCTTCGGCAGCACCGTCGTCGGTCTTGGCCAGTTTCCAGGGTTCGCAGGCATCGAAGTATTCGTTCGTCGCGTCTGCCAGGCCCATGATGTCACGAACGGCTTTGCCGTAATCCCGGTTTTCCAGATGCGCGGCGATGGTGTCGGCGGCACTGATGACCTGCGACCACAGTTCGGCGTTGTGGAGTTCGGCGCTGAGTTTGCCGTTATTGCCCTTGTGCACAAATTTGGCGCTGCGGCTGGCGATGTTGACCAGTTTGCCGATCAGGTCTGAATTCACGCGCTGGGTGAAATCTCCCAGGTTGAGGTCGATATCGTCGACGGCCCCTGACAGCTTGGCGGCAAAGTAGTAGCGCAGGTACTCGGCCGGCAGGTGTTTGAGATAGGTTTCCGCCTTGATAAAGGTACCGCGCGACTTGGACATCTTTTTGCCATTGACGGTCAGGAAGCCGTGAGCGTAGATCGCGGTCGGTTTGCGGAAACCCGCTGAATCGAGCATGGCGGGCCAGAATAGACCGTGGAAATTGATAATGTCTTTGCCGATAAAGTGGTACAGCTCGGCGCTGGAATCTTTGGCCCAGTACTCATCGAAACTGCGACCTTCGCGTGCGCACCAGTTGGCGCAGCTCGCCATATAGCCGATGGGGGCGTCCAGCCACACGTAGAAATATTTGCCGGGTGCGCCGGGAATCTCGAAGCCAAAGTAGGGCGCGTCGCGGGAGATATCCCAGCTTTGCAGGCCGGCGTCCAGCCACTCGCGGAGTTTATTGGCGATCTGTGGCTGCAGGCTATCGCTGCTGGTCCAGTCTCGCAGTAGCTGTTCAAACTCAGCGAGTTTGAAGAAGTAATGGGTTGAGGCTTTTTCAACCGGGGTGGCGCCGGAAATTGCCGAACGCGGATTGATTAGCTCTGCGGGGGTGTAGGTGGCGCCGCAGACTTCGCAGTTATCGCCGTACTGGTCGTCGGCCTTGCACTTGGGGCACACGCCTTTGATGTAGCGATCGGCAAGAAACAGCTGTTTTTCGGGATCGAAAAGCTGAGTGATTTCCCGGCGTTCAATATGACCGTTGGCATCCAGACGTTTGTAGATTTCTTCAGAGTAGTGTTGGCACTCTGGAGAATGGGTGCTGTAGTAGTTGTTGAAACGAATCAGGAAACCGTCCAAATCCCGCTCATGTTCGGCTTTCACCCGCGCAATTTGTTCTTCCGGGGTGATCCCCAGTTTTTCAGCGGTCAACATGATGGCCGTGCCGTGGGCATCGTCGGCGCAGAGGTAAACGCAGTCATTGCCGCGCAGCTGCTGAAAGCGCACCCAGATATCTGTCTGGATGGATTCCAGCAAGTGGCCAAGGTGAAGTGGGCCGTTGGCGTAGGGCAGGGCACTGGTGACCAGAATCTTGCGCGACATGCTAATCCTTTACTTTTCAAAGCGTAATGAACTCGGCTTCTCGCATGGCGTGGTGGTGGCGAGTGCCGGTATGGGGCGCGATACTATAGCGTTTTTGGCGCCAGGGCGCATCCGTCGGGCCGTTGTGAGCGCTAAGGTGGCGGCGTATACTCGCCGCCTTATTATGGCTTTTAGGGTTTGTGTTGCAGGCCCGGCGATTCAGGAGTAACGAGTGCACGCAGAACAGGCGATACGCGAATGTCTGCTGGCAGCAGTGCTGCCCGGTTTGAGTTCCCCGCTGGCGGAGCTGGCCGACGTGGGGCCGGTGGAGCAGGGTGCCTGCGAAGTGGTGCTGGGGTTTCCGGCACGTCGTCAGCAACAGCAGTACCAGGATTTTCTGCAGTCCAGGCTCGCCGAGCAGGGCTTGGAGTGTGCGGTATCTGTAGGCTGGCGCGTTGCCTCGCATCAGGGCAGTGAATCCGCGCCGGCCATGGCCAACGTCCGCAATATTATTGCCGTGGCCTCGGGCAAGGGCGGTGTCGGCAAGTCGACCACTTCGGTGAATCTCGCGCTGGCCCTCGCTGCGGAGGGCGCGCGAGTCGGCTTGCTGGATGCCGATATTTACGGCCCCAGCGTGCAGATGATGCTCGGCGTTGCGTCTGGCACCAGACCCAAGCAATACGGCAGCCAACATCTGTTGCCCGTTGAGGCTCACGGCTTGCAGTCCATGTCGATGGCCTATCTGGTGACCGAGAAAACGCCCATGGTATGGCGCGGTCCGATGGCCAGCGGTGCCCTGCAACAGCTACTGAACCAGACATACTGGCAGGATCTGGATTATCTGATTATTGATATGCCGCCGGGAACCGGTGATATTCAGCTTACGCTGTCGCAGAAAGTGCCGTTGGCCGGTGCTGTGATCGTGACAACGCCCCAGGACATTGCCCTGCTGGATGCCAAAAAAGGCATTGAAATGTTCTCGAAAGTGTCTGTACCGGTGCTGGGTGTCGTGGAAAACATGGCGGTTCATATCTGCAGCCAGTGTGGCCATGCGGAGCATATTTTCGGTGAGGGCGGAGGCCATGCCATTGCGGCGGAATACGGGGTGCCGATGCTTGGTGCACTGCCGCTGTCGCTGCAGATTCGCGAACAGGCTGACAGTGGACAGCCGGTGATGGTGGCTGATCCCGATGGCGAGGCGGCGGGGCTTTACCGCGATGTTGCCTTGAATATGGCTGCCGCACTGGCCAAACGCTCGCGGCACAGCGACGCGGCGCCCAGTATTTCTATCAGCGACGATTAATAAAGAAGCCGCCTTGGGGTGGTGCAGAGGAGCAATATGGCGATTAAATCAGACAAGTGGATTCGTCGCATGGCGGAGTCCGAGGGCATGATTGAACCCTTTGAGCCCGGTCAGGTGCGTGAGCAGGATGGCAGCAAGATTATTTCCTACGGCACCTCGAGCTATGGTTACGATGTGCGTTGTGCGAACGAATTCAAGGTGTTCACCAATACCTACTCTGCCACGGTTGATCCCAAGGCGTTCGATGAGCGCAGTTTTGTGAACATTACCGGGGACTACTGCATTATTCCCCCGAATTCGTTTGCACTGGCGCGCACCGTGGAATACTTCCGCATTCCGCGCAGTGTGTTGACCGTGTGTCTGGGTAAGTCGACTTATGCTCGCTGCGGCATAATCGTTAATGTCACGCCGTTAGAGCCAGAATGGGAAGGTCATGTGACCTTGGAGTTTTCCAATACCACCACGCTGCCGGCAAAAATTTATGCCAATGAAGGTGTGGCGCAGATGCTGTTCTTTGAATCCGACGAGATTTGTGAAACCAGCTATCGCGACCGCGGCGGGAAGTACCAGGGGCAAAAGGGCGTAACACTGCCTAAAACCTGATGGTGGTAGCGCGCGGTGACGCGCTATTTAGTTATCGCCTTGCAGGTCGACACTGAGCAGTTCCAATGTATAGCGCTCGTCATCGTCGATCTGCTCCATTTTGACAATCATGTAATTGAGTGACGGCGCCAGCCACAGGGTGGCCTCGCTGCTGCTGCCTGGCCGCTGTCGATGCAGTTTGACCGTGTCCAGCGCGCCGATGGCCGTGTCCAAACGCTCTTCGCCGAGGCGGGTGAGCGAGTAGGTTTTAATCTTGCCTTTTTTGGCTACCAGCGTTTGCTCCAGACTTTCGTCAAAGGTCCCGGTGATCAGCGCATGGCGCAAGGCCAGCTGTGAACTCAGTTGATCCTGATAGCCGCTCTTGAGTGCTTTTTCCCAGGGACGGCGCGCCTCTTTGTCGGACACGCGCCCAGCCTGCCAGTCAAAGACAAAATTCTGATCGCTCTTACTGCGAAGATTGTTGTGATACTGGTAAGACAGCGGGCGCAGCGCGCCGTCGACTTCTTCAATCAGGCTCTCTTCGTCGACCTTGAGAAACAAGACGCTGGCATTCTGGCTGAGCCGCCAGTGGTCGCCTTCCTTGCGCAATGTGCGTTCAGCGGTTGCGGCCAGCGCGCCGTTCGTCAGTTGGTATTTGGCTGTGTAGGCTTGTAAAGCGCCAGTGTCTCCGGCGTGGCTGGCTGCCGCACTTGTCACGGTCAGCAGGAAAGGCGCGATGCCCTTCGTGATGACGCCGTTAAGGGAGGTCGTCGAACAAGATGCCGTTTTGCGGAAGAATTGTGCCATCGAGTACCGCCTTTGAGTTTTCCAGAGTCAGTCTGCCCTCGGCGAACCAGCAGGCTGCCAATGGGTAGATGCGATGCTCTTTGGACAGGACCTTGTCGGCAAGAGTTGCAGCGGTATCGCCATCACAAACTGGTACTTTTGCCTGTAATACCGGCGGTCCGCCGTCCAATTCTTCGGTAACAAAGTGAACCGTGGCGCCAGCCTCGGGGTCGCCAGCGTCCAGTGCGCGCTGGTGAGTGTGGAGTCCGGGGTACTTGGGCAGCAGAGACGGGTGGATATTGAGCAGACGTCCCAGGTAGTGGCGGACAAAGCCGGGCGTGAGGATGCGCATGAAGCCGGCCAGAATGACCAGATCCGGTTGGTATCGGTCTATTTCCGTTTTGAGGGCGTCATCGAAGGACTCGCGGCTGTCGAAGTCGCCGTGGGCAATGCAAGCGGTGGAAATACCTGCGGCGCGGGCGCGTTCTAGTCCACCCGCTTCGGCCTTGTTACTGATGACGGCAACAACGCTGCCGCCGGCAAGTTGATCCGACTGCGCGGCATCAATCAGCGATTGCAGATTGGAGCCACCGCCGGAAATCAATACGACAATACGACAGGCCATCTTACAGGCCCGACAGTTCCACGCGCTCCTGGTCGTCGTCGGCGGCCTCAATGCTGCCGATAACCGTTGCGTTCTCGCCGTGCTGGCGCAGCATGTCGAGAATGCTGTCCGCTTCGTCGGCGGAAACGGCCATGACCATGCCAATGCCGCAGTTAAAGGTGCGGTACATTTCCCGCGACTCGACATTGCCCTGCTGTTGCAGCCAGTCGAAGATGGCAGGTTGTTCCCAGCTATTGGTGTCGATCACCGCGCGAGTGTTGCGGGGCAGAACACGGGGAATATTTTCCAGCAAGCCGCCGCCGGTGATATGGGCCAGGGCATTCACTTGGAACTGCTTGATGATGTTCAGCACCGGTTTCACGTAGATGCGCGTCGGTGCGAGCAGGGTTTCGCCCAGCGTGCTGTCGCCAAAAGGGCTGTCCAGCGGGTCGCCACTGACATCAATAATTTTGCGAATCAGCGAGTAGCCGTTGGAGTGGGGGCCGGATGAGGCGATGCCGATCAGTTTGTCGCCGATGCGTACTGAGCTGCCGTCGATAATGCCGGATTTTTCCACCACGCCCACACAGAAGCCGGCCAGATCGTAATCTTCGCCTTCATACATGCCGGGCATTTCCGCCGTCTCGCCGCCGACCAGCGCACAGCCGGATTGTTCGCAGCCTTTGCCGATGCCGGTGACAACACTGCTGGCGATATCGACATTGAGTTTGCCGGTGGCGTAGTAGTCGAGGAAAAACAGTGGCTCGGCGCCGGTGACCAGCAGGTCGTTGACGCACATGGCGACGAGGTCGATGCCGATGCTGTCGTGAATGCCGACATCCATGGCCAGCTTGAGCTTGGTGCCCACACCGTCGGTGCCGGACACCAGTACGGGCTCTTTATAGCCGGTGGGCAATTGGCAGAGTGCGCCAAAGCCTCCCAGGCCGCTCATGACTTCCGGGCGGCGGGTGCGCTTGGCAACATCCTTTATCCGCTCAACGAGGGCATCTCCGGCGTCGATGTCGACGCCAGCGTCTTTGTAACTCAGGCTTGGCTTGTTGGTATCGGTCATAGTCGCTTGGCTGTCCATTTTGAGGGCGCTATTCTAGCTTGGTTGGCGTGGCAATTCAGCAGCTAAATCGGGAATTTTGGCCTAGTTCAGGACTTGGCTATTGCAGCTTGCTACACTGTCGCGCCATATACAGGGAGCGAGGTTTACCTACTGTGAGAGTTGCGCTGACGCGACCACTGCTGTTGTTACTGTTGTTGCTGGGCAGTCTCGGCAGTCACGCTGATATTGTTGATAATCTCTACGACGTGCGTCTGCCGGTGGCCGATCAGAGTCGCGACGCCCGTAGAACGGTGGCGGGGCAGGGGTTGGAGCTGGTGATGATTCGGGTGTCGGGGAATCGCAACCCCGCTGAGTCTCCTGCAATTGTCGAGGCTTTGTCATCCCCGGAACCCTTTCTGACGCGTTTTCGCTATCAACGCCAAGACACTGAAGATGGCGGCAGTGAGTTGTGGTTGGATATGGCATTTTCTCCCCGCCAGGTGAATTCGGCGCTTCAGTCTGCGGGCTTGCCCGTGTGGTCGGCGAATCGTCCCCCGGTATTGCTTTGGCTGCTGGTTGATACTGAGGAAGGGCGGCAATTTGTCGGGTCTGGCGCTGCCGCAGATGTTGAGCAGCAGCTGCGCGACGACGTTCGGCGTCGCGGGCTGGCCTTGCAGTTGCCGCTGTTTGATCTGGTTGATGCCTCGAATCTCAGCAGTGACGCGCTGTGGACGCTGTCCGTCGATCAGGTACGAGAGGCGTCGCAGCGTTACGGTTCGCCTTTTGTTCTGATGGGCAGGGCAACGCGGCTATCCAGTGGGCAGTGGCTCGCCAGTTGGGTGTTGCTGGATGGTGATAATACCCAGCGCTTCGACAGCGAGGGTGATGACGCGTCATTTATGGTTGGCGCCATTGATCGCGTCGCGGATATTCAGGCTCAGCGTTACGCCGTACAAACCTCAGGTGGCGGCGCGGAAGGCAGTGGTACGCTGGTGCATATCGACGGACTGGAGAGCTTTGCGGATTACGCGCAAATGGTGACCTACCTCGAGTCTCTGGCGGTGATCAAGCATGCCAACCCCGCGTGGATGTCGGGTAACGAATTGGTGCTGGACCTTGTGTTGAACGGTGATATGGAAAAAGTGCAGCGTTTTCTGCAGCTTGACGGTCGCCTTCGTGAGCGGTCGCTCGACGAGCGAATGAGCAATGCGCCGCTGCCGGTGGCGGCCTATTATCGCTGGCAGGGACGGCGTTAAAGGTGAATATGCGCCTTGTATGGGTCGCGGCGGCGCTGCTGTTGGTGGGGCTGCTGCTCAATGCCCTGAGTCCGATTCTGATGCCGTTTGCCATCGCAGCAGTGCTGGCCTACATGGGAGATCCGTTGGCAGATCGCCTCGAGGCGAGAGGGGTAGGGCGCACGGCCGCCGTGGTAATCGTTTTTTGCTCCCTCAGCTTTTTCTCTCTGCTGATGATTCTGATTACGCTGCCACTGCTGCTCGATCAGACGCAGCTGTTAGTGCAGCGACTATACGATCTGGTGGCCTGGGTGCAGGAGTCTGCGCTGCCCGGGCTACGAGATTATCTGGATTTACCCGAGCAGGCTCAGCCGATGGATACGGCCAAAGAGGCCATCAGCAAGCACTGGAGTGCAGCGGGTGGTGTCTTTGTCTACCTGTGGAAGAAGATCAGCGGCTCGGGCCTGGCGCTGATGGCGTGGATTGCCAACCTGACCTTAATTCCTGTTGTGACGTTCTATCTGCTGCGCGACTGGGATGTGATGATTGCCGCGATCCGGAAATTGCTGCCGCGTTCGCATGAGGCGCTGTATGTTGAGGTGGCCAGGCAGTGCGACGATATTCTCGGCGCCTTTGCCCGTGGGCAGTTTCTGGTCATGCTGTCACTGGGAGCTATCTATACCATCGGCCTGTTTATCCTGGGGCTGGATTTGGCTTTGGTGCTGGGTTTGATGGCCGGCTTGGCCAGTATCGTGCCTTATCTGGGCTTTATTGTGGGTATCGCCGCCTCAGGGCTGGCAGCGTATTTCCAGTTTGATCTTTCCTGGCAGTTGTTGGGTGTGGCTGTCGTCTTCGGAATCGGACAAGTACTGGAGAGCGTCTTCCTTACGCCAACGCTGGTCGGCGACAAGGTCGGCCTGCATCCGGTTATGGTCATTTTTGCCGTGCTGGCCGGCGGACAGCTATTCGGCTTTCTGGGGATATTGCTGGCGCTGCCGGTGGCATCGGTACTCAAGGTCATGGCGACCTATCTGCATGCCTGGTATGTGCGCAGCGAGTGGTATCGGGAGGGGGGCGACCTCGCTATTCTCGATGACGACCACGATGAGACGGACGAGGCGTGATGGAGCGGGGGCAATTGCCACTGGCGTTGAGTCTGGATACCGAGGCGACTTTCGATAACTACTATACTCCGCAAAGTCAGCGGCTTGTGGTCAACCAGCTTCAGGCTGTTGCGGATGGGCAGGGCGAAAAACACCTTTTTCTTGCTGGTCGTACTGGTCGTGGCCATCTGCTGCAGGCATGTTGTCACCGTGCCAGCGCGCTGCAGCGCGATGTCCGCTATATTCCGCTTGAGGATGTCCGCGACTATCCGGCAGACGCGGTATTGGAAGGCATTGAGCAGAGTGAGCTGATTTGCCTGGACAATCTTGATGCCATTGTCGGCAATCGGGATTGGGAGGTGGCGCTGTTCTCGCTCTACAACCAAAGCCTCACGAATCATTGCCAGCTGGTCTTTGCCGCGGCCCAAGTCCCGTCTGCGATTGCCTTTGATTTGCCTGATCTGGCCTCTCGCCTGAGGAGCTTTAGTGTCTACCAGATCACAGAACTCGACGACGAAGAACGCATCCGGGCGCTTCAGCACCGGGCGTCGGCGTTGGGCATGGAGGTAAGTCAGCCCGTCGCGGAATATATCTATCGACGCTGTCAGCGGGATTTGCACAGTTTATTTCGGGTGTTAACCGAGCTCGATAGACACAGTCTTGCGCAGCAGCGCCGGCTTACAAAGCCCTTTGTTAAAGAAATTATGTGTTGGTGACGGGAACTTTTCTGTAATTACGGGTCCTTGACGTGTGACGCAATTTTGCCGATTACGCTTGTCTAACAAGTGCTTAAGCGTTTACATGCAGCGGTAAAATTACTCAAACGCGCAGCTGCAAGAAACAGTTTGCGTGGTATTCTTATCCCAAGGCCTGATAAACCAAGGTCGGACGGAAGAACTAAGTGATAAATCAGGGGGAGTTACAATGCGTAAACAATTGATGGGTGCAGCCGTTGCCGCGGTCATGATCGCGCCTGCTATGGCCGCTGATGCGGTTGGCAATAACAAATGGTACCTGAACGCCGGTGTTGGTTATCACCTCTTTGACGGCCTGTGGGATCTTGATTCCGAAGCTGCAGCGGTACTGAGCGTTGAGCGCCGCCTTGAGAATAACTGGGGTGTTGAAGTCAGCGGTACCTACGCTGAAGCAGATAACAGCTTCGGGAATACTGCTGGCGACGCTGAGGTGTCTTTCTTCTCTGTGAACGGTATCCGTTATTTCCCGGTTGCCAACGACAAGCTCGAGCCCTATGCGGCAGCGGGTCTGGGCATGGGTATCTTTAACCCAGACGTCGTTCGTGAAGAAGAAATTACCCAGGGTAATGTCGGTGGTGGTGTTCGCTACGCACTGAGTGGCCCGCTGGCTCTGCGTGCCGATGCGCGTTACTACTACGGCTTCGACCACGAAACCAACGACGGTGTTATCACCATCGGTCTGAGCTACGCGCTGGGTAGCCAGGACAAGCCTGCTCCGGCACCGGCTCCAGAGCCTGTGGTTGATGACTCTGACGCCGATGGCGTTGTCGACAGCATGGACCAGTGCCCGGGCACGCCCGCCGGCATCGCGGTTGATGCCAAAGGCTGTGCACTGGACAAAGATGGTGACGGCGTACCTAACTACCGCGACAAGTGTCCCAACACACCTGCGGGTCGTCAGGTAGACAAGTTCGGTTGTAAATTTGTACTGAAGCACACCGAGTCCATCAAAATGGACGTGAAGTTTGCGTTGAACTCTGACGCAATCCCCACTTCTGAAATGAGCGAGCTGAAGAAAGTTGCTGATTTCATGAAGCAATTCGGTGGTGTTAAAGCCGTTGTGGAAGGTCACTCTGACAGCACGGGTGCAGCCGCTTACAACAAGCAGCTGTCTCAGCGTCGCGCTGACGCAGTCCGCAACACGCTGGTTAAAGAGTTCGGCATCGATGCTAGCCGTCTGAGCGCGGTAGGCTACGGTGAAGAGCGTCCGATTGCGGACAACAGCACTGCGGAAGGCCGTAAAGCCAACCGTCGTGTTGTTGCTGTGATGGAAGCTGAAGTGGCTAAATAAGCCCTCACTCTTGAGCACGAAAAAAGGGTCCCACACGGGGCCCTTTTTTTATGTCTTGTAAAACGCTGTTCGCAACATGCGGCGGTTTAGCGAAATCTCTCAGTCGAGTGATCGCGGTTGAAGCAGATAGACACCACCGCCGGGCAGGTTCTTCGCGGATTTTTTGGCTTCACTCGCCAGACTGCTGACTTCATGGGCGTCTCTTGCCCCGGCGCAGCCGATGGTGACGATGCCAATGGACAGGCTCATGGTAGAGAAGAAGGCGTCTTTTCCCTGGCGATCATGCGACCAGATGCCGCCAAGTTGCTGGTGCTCTGCCGTGTAGAGTTGGGCTGCCTCGTTGGAAAATGTCTGGCAAAGCTCTTCACAACGAAGCTGGAAATCGGGCGATTGAAGTACCGCAATAAAATCATCGCCACCGACGTGGCCCACAAAGTCGCAGTCGTCGCTTAACTCTTGAAGTTGGCGAGCGAGGATGGAAATGGCTTTGTCACCCATCGCATAGCCATAGGCATCGTTGTAGGCTTTGAAGTCATTGATGTCGCAGTAGGCAACGGCGAAGTCCGCATTACTTATCAGCAGGGCTTCGATATGTTCATTGATGGGCACATTGCCCGGTAATCCGGTTAGCGGGTTGGCGTAGCGGGCATTGCGAATCTGTTGGTCAGTAATGCGGCGCAGCAGGTCACTGGTGCGAACCGTGCCGAGGTAGCGACGCCGATCGACGGCAATAAATTCCTGCGCCAGATTGCCACGCGAGGCGTCGGTCAGTTGGTAGCTGACATCCTCGAGTAACGTTGAATGTTCAACAATAACCGTATCGCGCTCCATGAAATGAGCGACGGTTTTGCGTCCGTAGAGTTCGCGTCCAAAATCACTGCTGAATACTTCCAGTGCGCGTCGACGGGTAATGGCACCCACAGCCATGCCATTTTCTATCAGCGGCAGACTATCCAGTTCCGGGTGCTGCTGGAAATACCGAACGATCTCCTCCATCCGGGTGTGTTGGGGTAGCGCGGCGGTGGGACGGATCAGCGAGGCAATACTGTGATCACCGGTGCGCTCTGCTGCGGTGTTCGGCTGGCAGGGGCTCATCAGCTGCGGGGGCAGCGAGTGGAGTAGCTGGCCGGGGCGCTGAAAATAATAGCCCTGCATCAGGTCTATCCCCAGTTCCTGCAAGCGGAGGGCTTCTTCCGGGCGCTCAACTCCCTCTGCAATCAGCGTGGTGCCAAGGTGCCTGGCCAGCGCGATTAGGCTGCTGAGCAGCGCGCATTTGTCGGGGTTTCGATCGATATACTGGCAGAAAAAACGGTCTATCTTGACGTAGTCGCTGCGCAGTAACAGCCAGCGCTGCAAGCCGGAATGTGCAAGGCCGAGGTCGTCGATCGCAATGCGGATGCCGTCTTTTCGCAATTCGCGTATGGCGTCATTCAATGCATCCGTATCGCAACATCCGTGCTGTTCCGACAGCTCGAGAACCAATCGTGAATGTCGTGAGGCCAGTGATCGACTGTAATGTTGCAAGTGCTGCCGATGGCTTGCTTCCAGAAGCAGTTGGCTGTTTACATTCACGAACAGCAAGCTTTCATTGCGAGTAAAGCGCCGGCAGGCAAGCTCCGCGCAGTGCTGTTCCAGATGCAGCCCCCAACCGTTTTCGTAGGCATGTTCAAACAGCGCTTGGGGGTGATGGAGGGGGCCTTCAGGGCCTCTGGAAAGCGCCTCATGACCGACAATCCGGCCCTGACGGAGGTCGACAATGGCCTGAAACTGCGTGGAAATCGGTGGTGGAGCGGGATAGTGGGTGGCGGCTGAGCCCTGCATGATACATATCTGACATTACGGCTTCGTAGCAACAGGGTGGCAGGGCTCAATGACAGCTTGATGACGCGAGTCAGTGTGGCCCTACTGAAAGCGCCAGTATCATGCTCAGCTCGCTCAGTGTGCGACCACTGTCTGCTCTCAACTCGTTGAATGCGTTCTGCACTTTCAGCAAATCCCGCTTGGCGGTAACTTGAGGCTTGTCGATGATGCCTTCGGCTCGCAGCGCGGTGCACACATCACGGCTGAGGATGAACGTGTCTTTACCTGAAAAGCGCAGAAAATACTGCCCACTATTGCCGCCCAGGCGACTGCCATGCTTTTTCAAATAGGCCCACAGGCCGATAATGTCGTCACTAGGCCACTGTGCGAGAAATGCCCCTACTCCGCCATATTCTCGCTGTAAATCCGTGACCAGCAAGGCATTGTCCTGTACGGCCTTAACCTTGCTCAGGTTGCGGATAATGCGCGTATCGCTAGCCATATCTTCGATCTGTTCCGGTGAGCGCGATGCCACCCACACCGGCAGAAAACCATTAAAGACCGTTTCGAAGCCCTGCCATTTCTGCTCCACCACCCGCCAGACGAAACCGGCGCGAAAAATACAGGCCGCCATTTCGGCCAGGTAGCGATCATCACCCTGGGTGCAGAGCTGCTTGCCGGACTTGGCTGCCGGGAGGCGTGCCTCCAGACTGGCGAGATTACCCTGGTAGCTTACGGCCCGCTCCAAATAACGCTGATAAAGGCTCTTCATGCTGTGGCTCCACATTGTTGTTGGCCTCATGCAGACGGATGATTGGGACTCAACCGGCCGGAGGCTACCATGTCCGGCAACGATAATACGTAATACGCCTGAACAGTGCAGCACGTACTCAACGGGCCTAACGCCGGAATTATAAAACAATGACAGAGAAAAACTGGGACTACAGCGTCGATGTACTGGTCGTCGGCAGCGGTAACGGCGCCATGACTGCGGCGCTGAGCTGTTACGAGATGGGCTTGAAAGATGTACTGCTGATTGAGAAGTCCGATAGGGTTGGTGGTACCAGTGCGACCTCTGGCGGCGGCGTATGGATTCCCAACAACCGCTATGCCAAGGCAGCCGGTGCTCAAGACAGTATCGAAGACGCAAAGAAGTATCTGCTCAATACCACGCCGGAAGGGGCGGTTCCCGAGGAAATGGTGGACGCCTATCTGGAAAACGGCCCGAAAATGGTCGATTTCCTCCACGAGCGCAGCGATGTGCGCTACGAGACGCTCGAACACTATCCTGATTACTACACCAATGTAGACGGCTCGCGCACGGGGCATCGCTCGATGGAGCCGGAGCGTTTTGACTCTTCGCTGCTGGGCGACGATGTGAAACGCCTGCGTCCCTCACACCACATGATGCGCCTGTTTGACCGCATTTACTTTACCCAGGTAGAAGCTGCACTGCTTACCGTACAGGGGCCGGGTTGGATCAAACTGACCATGAAACTCATGGCCAGTTATTTCCTTGATTTTGCTTGGCTGCTGCGCGGCAGAAAGACCAGCCGGAAGGTCTGCACCGGTGCTGCGGGTGTCGCGCGTCTCTGGTACTCACTGAAAAAGCGGGATATTCCCCTGTGGACCGAGAGTCCTATGGTGGCACTGCTCGATGAAGAGGGGCGTGTTGTGGGCGCCGAGGTGAAAAAACAGGGTAAAACACTGCGCATACAGGCGCGCAAGGGCGTGATTCTGGCAGCGGGCGGTTTCGAACGCAATCAGGCCATGCGTGAGCAGTATCTGCCCAAACCGACCAGCACTGCCTGGAGTGGTGGGGTGGAAACCAATACCGGCGACGCCATTGTTGAAGGGCAGCGGCTGGGTGCGGCAACGCGCCTGATGGATGGCGCCTGGTGGTGTACGACCATTTCTGTGCCCGGTGAACCGGCGCCGCGATTGAGCATCATGGAGAAGTCTTTCCCCGGCTCATGCGTGGTGAACATGAACGGTGAGCGTTTTGCCAATGAATCACAGAACTACATGGCCTTTCAGAAAGATCTGTATAAGGTGCACACCGACGACAACCCCTGTTCGCCGATGTACCAGATTTTTGATGCCCGATTCCGTCGCGATTACATCGTTGGTCCTTTGATGACCGCGCAGCTCAAACCAGACTGGACCATCCCCAAAGACTGGTTTGAAAGTAAGCTGGTGGGTAAAGCCGGCAGCGTTCGGGAGCTGGCCCAGCAGCTCGGCATCAATGCCGATAATCTGGAGAAAACGGTTGAGAAAATGAACGGTTACGCGAAAACCGGCAAAGACCTGGATTTCCAGCGCGGTGATTCTGCTTATGACCGGTACTACGGTGACCAGCGTTTCCAGCCTAATCCCTGTCTGGGGGCTATTGATGAGGCACCGTTCTACGCTATTCGCGTTGACGCTGGTGACTTTGGTACCCAGGGAGGTTTGGCGACCAACCCCAATGCCCAAGTAACGAAGGAAAACGGTGAGCCGATTGAAGGCCTCTACGCGGTCGGTAACTGCAGCGCGGCCGTGCTGCCAACGTATCCGGGACCGGGGTCTACACTGGGGCCCGCCATGACCTTCGCCTATCAGGCGGCCAAGCATCTCAGCGGCTTTAAAGACTGATACCCTCTCGCGGCGACCCACTCGGGTCGCCGCAATGTTTCCGCAACAAAAACGTCCCGAAAATGTAGCAGTGCCCCCATAAGCTCATTCGCTTCTGGATGAAGAGATAGCTGTGGAGGAAACATGCGTTTTAATAAGAATGCGATCGTAACGGGTTTGCTGCTGGCTTCATCGGTCATGCTGGTTGCCTGTGACGGTGACGATGGCCGCGACGGTGCCCGTGGTGAAGTGGGGGCGCAAGGCCCGGCTGGAGATCAAGGCGCTACGGGAGATCAAGGTCCTGCAGGTGATCAGGGCGCAGCAGGCAGCAATAGCCTGGTGAAGCAGACCACACTGGCGGTAGGTAATGAGCAATGCTTTGCCGGCGGCTTGCGCATCGACTCCGGTGTCGACAGCAACAACAATGGTGAGTTGGATGACGCCGAGATCAGCGAAAGCTCGCTGCTGTGTTCACCTACCCAGTTGAATGACGCGAAGAATTTTAATCGCATCGCCAGTTTCCCGGTGTGTCTGCAGCAGGACGTGAACTGTGACGACGATACGACCACAGCGTCTGAGATTGTTGCGGCCAGCAGTGATGGCAATACCCTGATCTACACTGACAGCCCTCTCGAAGCTATCGGCTTTATTGATATCAGTAACCCCGAAGCACCTACGGCATTGGGCACATTGCCCCTGAGCGGCGAGCCCACGTCGGTTGCGGTGAAAGGCGACTACGCATTGGTGGGGGTGAATACCTCTGCCGATTTTGTGAATACCAGTGGTGAGCTGGCGATCGTCGATATTGCCAGCCGCGTTATTGTTCACACCTTGGCCCTGGCTGGGCAGCCCGATTCCGTGGCCGTCAGCCCCGACGGCCAGTATGCCGCTGTGGCCATTGAGAACGAGCGGGATGAAGACCTGGGTGATGGTGCGCCGCCGCAGCTGCCTGCGGGCAGTCTGGATATTGTCGACATCGCGGATGCGGATGTGAGCAACTGGGGCGTACGCAATGTGGCCATGACCGGTCTGGCAGCGTTGTATCCCACCGATCCCGAGCCCGAGTATGTGGACATCAACCGCGATAACATCGCGGTGGTCAGCCTGCAGGAAAACAACCACCTCGTGTTGGTGAATCTGGCTGATGGCAGTGTGGTGAATCACTTCAGCGCGGGTAGCGTCGATCTCGATATGATTGATGCCACCGAAGAGGATATCGGCCTGGTTGATCAATCCGAGTCACTCAGTGACGTGCTGCGCGAGCCCGATGGCGTCACCTGGCTGTCTACCGATTACTTTGTTACTGCCAACGAAGGTGACCTGGACGGTGGCAGCCGTGGCTTCAGCGTGTTCGATACCTCCGGCGAGGTGATTTATGAGAGTGGGAATACGCTGGATCACCTCACTGCGCGCTATGGTCATTACAATGAAGGTCGCTCCAAGAACAAAGGTAACGAGCCGGAGAATGCAGAGTTCGCCGTCTTTGGCAGCGAGCGCTATCTGTTTGTTAACTCCGAGCGTTCCAGTGTGGTGTTTGTCTACGACGTCGCCGACATGACCAAGCCGATGTTCAAACAGATGCTGCCGGCGGCTATGGGGCCGGAAGGCGCACTGGCTATTCCCTCGCGGAACCTGCTGGTGGTGGCCAGTGAGGAAGATGCTCGTGACGATAAAATCCGCTCAGCGGTCAACATCTATCGCTACGACAGCGCACCGGCCCAGTATGCCACGCTGGTATCGACCGATCGTGAGAACGGCACGCCGATTCCCTGGGCGGCAATGTCCGGGCTGGCCGTTGATGGCGAGCGAGCAAACCGCGTTTACGCGGTTGAAGACAGCTTCTTTCAGCGCAGCCGTATTTTCGATATTGATGTCAGCAGCCATCCTGCCCGTCTGGACCGTGAAATGCGCGTAATGGACAGCAACGATGTGCTCAGCACCATGCCCGCCGCCGCGCTGGCAGATGCCACTGTGGACGACGATGATGCCAGCCGAGTCAGTGTTTTTGACGTGGCGGATCGCGCGGCGCTGCTTAACGGCGACAAGACTGTCAACCTCGATCTGGAAGGCATTGCGCAGGCCAGCGATGGCGGTTTTTGGCTGGCTTATGAAGGTGCGGGAACCATTGGTGATGGCGATCGCCCGATCAATAGCCTGAATATGCTGATTAAAACCGACGCCAGCGCGGTGATTGAGCGTGTAGTGACGCTGCCCGATGCGGTCAATGCGCTGCAACAGCGCTTTGGGTTTGAAGGCGTAGCCGAGCAGGACGGTAAGGTCTATGTCGCCATGCAGCGCGCCTGGCAGGGTGAGACCAATCCACGTATCGCCGTGTACGATCCGGTCGCGGACAGCTGGAGCTTCTTCTACTATCCGCTGGATGCTCGGGAATCCCAAGCCGGCGGTTGGGTCGGCCTGTCTGAAATCACGGCCCTGGGCGGCGGCAAGTTCATGCTGGTTGAGCGCGACAATCAAGGTGGCCCAGATGCGGCCATCAAGCGCCTGTATCAGATTGACGTTACCGGCCTTAGTGATGGCGATACTCTCAGCAAGACCCTGCTGCGCGATCTGATGCCGGATCTGGCGGCTCAGGGTGGTCTGGTGCCCGAGAAAATCGAGGGTGCTGCGGTACTGAAGAACGGTGACGTCCTGATCATCAACGATAACGATGGCGTGGATGACAACAGTGGCGAAACCCAGTTGCTCAATCTGGGCGATATCCTGCCCTAAGCGACAATAAGTCCAGCAACACGTCTTAAGCCCGCCTCAGAGCGGGCTTTTTTGTGCCTTTTGGTGATGTCTGTGCCGCTCTCCGGCTCCAGTTGCTATAGTACGTTCCCTGAATGACTTGATGATTCCCAAGGAGTTTTACCCTGTGAGTGAGTGGACTCGGCAGAGTTGGCGCGAGCATATTGCCCTGCAGCAACCCCAATACCCGGATAGCGGCGCGGTCAATCGCGTGGAAGAACAGTTGGCAGCGATGCCGCCCCTGGTGTTTGCCGCCGAGACGCGCGCCCTGCACGCACAGTTGGCCGAGGTTGCGGAAGGGCGCGCCTTCCTGCTTCAGGGCGGGGATTGTGCCGAGAGCTTTGCCGAATTTTCCGCCGTGAATATTCGCGACACCTTCAAGGTGATTATGCAGATGGCGATCGTACTCACCTATGCGGGGCGTTTGCCGGTCGTCAAGGTGGGCCGACTGGCAGGACAGTTTGCCAAGCCGCGCTCTGCCGATATGGAATCGCGAGACGGACAGTCGCTGCCCAGCTATCGTGGCGATATTGTCAACGATGCGGCGTTTACCGCCGCCGCGCGGGTGCCGGACCCGGAGCGCATGATTCGCGCCTACCACCAGTCTACGTCGACATTGAACCTGCTGCGTGCTTTTGCCAGCGGGGGGCTTGCCGACCTGCATCAGGTCAATCAGTGGAACCTGAGCTTTCTGGCGTCAAATCCGCTGCGCGAGCGTTATGAGGCAGTGGCGCACAGTATTCAGGATGCCCTGGCATTTATGGAAGTCTGTGGCATTAACAGCGACAACACGCCGACCTTGCGCGAGACCCACTTATACACGTCTCACGAGGCGCTGCTGCTCAACTACGAGGAGGCACTGACCCGCCAGGATCACCTCACTGGCGATTTCTATGATTGCTCGGCACATATGCTGTGGATTGGTGAACGCACCCGCCAGCTTGATGGCGCCCACATTGAGTTTTTCCGCGGTCTGAAAAATCCGCTGGGCGTGAAGATCGGGCCGTCAATTGAAGAGGATGAGCTGATTCGTCTCATCGATGCGATGAATCCGGAGAACATTCCGGGGCGACTGACGCTGATCAGCCGGATGGGCGGCAATACCCTCGCCGAAAAACTGCCCGCGTTGGCGCGTCGGGTTCAGGCCGAAGGGCGCACCGTGGTGTGGTCCTGCGACCCGATGCATGGCAATACGGTGAAGGCGGGCAATGGCTACAAAACACGCTCGTTTGACCGCATTCTGGATGAGATTCGTCAGTTCTTTCTGGCCCTGCGCGGCGAGGGCGCACATCCCGGGGGGATTCATCTGGAGATGACCGGTCAGCACGTGACCGAGTGTGTGGGCGGGGCCTACCAAATCTCTGAAGACGACCTCAAAAAGTGTTACCAAACCCAGTGCGATCCACGCTTAAATGCCGATCAGGTACTGGAGTTGGCTTTCTGTGTTGCTGACTTCCTGCGCGAAGAAAAGCGCTGAACACCACCACGCTAATGGATACGACAATGACCGCTAAACGTTACCTGTTACTGCTGCTCTGTCTGGGGCTGTGGGCCTGTGAGTCCACCTATTACAACGCCATGGAGAAAGTCGGCATTCACAAACGGGATATTTTGGTCGATCGGGTAGAAGATGCCCGCGACTCCCAGCAGGATGCCCAGGAAGAATTCCGCGATGCCCTCAGCCAGTTTCGCTCGGTGGTCAGTTTTGACGGCGGTGATCTCGAAAAGCTCTACGATCGCCTGAATGCCAGCTACGAAGACAGCGCGGCCGCGGCGGACGATATCCGCGAGCGTATCGACGCCGTTGAAGGGGTGGCGGAGGCCTTGTTTGAGGAGTGGGAAGAAGAGCTTTCTCTCTACAGCAATGCTCGCTTGCGCGCAGAGAGCGCGTCGAAGCTGCGAGAAACCCAGAGCCGCTACCGTCGTTTGCGCGATAGCCTGCGCCGCTCCGAGAAAAGCCTTGATCCGGTGCTGGCGACGCTGCGCGACAATGTCCTCTATTTGAAGCACAACCTCAATGCCTCGGCGATCAGCGCCATCAAGGGCGAATTGACGGTGATCGACCGTGATGTCACCGCCCTGATTGCAAGAATGGACGAGGCGATCAGCGAGTCAGAGGGCTTTATTGCGCAGTTGCGTTAGGCAGCAAAGGAATGTCCGAATTTCTAAATACTCTGTCCGTAGGGCCTCTGTCGTCCGGGAGGCCCAAGGCACTACTCTGAGCACCGTATAACGTCCCAATAACAAGGTGCAGCACTATGTCATCACCGGAACACAGCGGCGCGGAGACTCCGCTGTCTTGTGAGTACGCAATTATCGGAACAGGCTTTGCCGGCATTGGCATGGCCATCGCGCTGAAAAAGCAAGGGCGCGATGACTTTGTGATTATCGAGCGCGCAAAGGATGTCGGGGGAACCTGGCGGGATAATCATTACCCCGGCGCGGCCTGTGATGTGCCTTCACATCTCTACTCCTTTTCCTTTGAGCCCAACACCGAGTGGTCGCGGGTGTATCCCAGTCAGCCTGAGCTGCACGCCTATCTGCGTGATGTGACGGATCGCTGGACGCTACGGCCGTACATCCGCTTCGAGCAAGAGCTGCAGGAGGCCCGTTTTGACGAGGCGACACAGCGCTGGTCTATTCGCTGCAACAACGGACTGTTGCTGTCTGCGCGGGTACTGATCAGCGGCAACGGCGGGCTTGCCGAGCCCAAGCTGCCGTCGATACCGGGTGTGGAGAGCTTTGCCGGGCATCATTTTCATTCTGCCAACTGGGACGACAGCTACGACCTCAAGGGCAAGCGGGTGGCGGTGATTGGCACCGGCGCGTCCGCCATTCAATTTGTGCCTGAAATCGCTGACAAACCCGATCAGCTGGACGTGTATCAGCGCAGTCCCAACTGGATTCTCCGTCGTGGAGACCGTCCCTATAAAAACTGGGAGAAATGGATTTTACGCAATGTGCCCGGCGCGCGTCTGGCGCTGCGGGCTGCCATCTACTGCTGGAACGAAATGCGGGTACTCGGGATGGTGATACACCCCTCGATCATGCGGCTGTTTGAGCGCGGGGCATTGGCACACATCCGACGCCAGGTTGCCGATCCGGCCCTGCGCGAAAAAGTGACACCGAACTATCCGATTGGCTGCAAGCGTATCCTGATTTCCAATGACTGGTATCCCGCCTTGCAAAAGCCCAATGTTGCACTGCTGACGGACGGTATTGGTGAGATTCGTCCACACAGCATTGTCGACAGCAAGGGTGTTGAGCGCCCGGTGGATTGCCTGATTTTCGCGACCGGTTTCCACGCAACGGAGAATCCGATAGCCGGGCGTATTTTCGGGCGCAATGGTCAGAGTCTGGCCGAGGCCTGGCGCGATGGCGAAGAAGCCTATCTGGGCACCACGGTGCACGGTTTCCCCAATCTCTTCCTGATCGTTGGCCCGAATGTCACCTTGGGACACAGCTCCATGGTGTACATGATCGAGACACAGATTCAGGCGATCAGCCGCCTGCTGAATGCCAGTGAAGAGCGGGGTGGGGCCGTGCTGGAAGTGCGCGATGAGGTTCAGGCGCGCTTCAATGAACGTCTTCAAGAGCGGCTTGCCGGATCAGTTTGGGCCAGTGGCTGCAATAGCTGGTACCAGCACCGCAGCGGGAAGATTACCCAGCTTTGGCCGGACTTTACCTTCCGTTTCCGTTCAGCTCATCGCGAGTTTAACGCGGACGACTACCGCTTTTATTCTGACGCCAAATAGCGATGCGGCAGGCGGCCTGATGAAGCCTGCCGTATAGGAGTAACAATAATGATAAGTGGAAAACTGGCCGAGCTTGCGCTCACGGCCGAGCGATTTAGCTGTGGCCTACGGCGCCATCATTGCGAGGTGGACGGACACCGCTGGCACTATCTTGAGGGTGGTTCAGACACGGCGGAGACCTTGGTGCTGTTGCATGGTTTCGGCGCGGATAAAGACAACTGGAACCGCTTTGCGGGCGCTCTGCGACGCGATTACCACATTCTGGTTCCCGACCTGCCGGGCTTTGGCGAGAACGCCTGTCTGCCCGGCCAGGACTATTCTATGCGCGCGCAGGCCGAGCGCTTGCACGCCTTTCTGCAACGTCGAGGCGTCAGTCGCTGTCATCTTGCGGGAAGTTCTATGGGTGGTCACCTGTCAGCGATCTATGCCTATCTGTACCCGGAGGCTGTCATGTCGGTCGGCCTGTACAACAACGGCGGCATCAAGGCGCCACAGCCCTGCAAGATGGAGCTGGCGTTAGCTGAGGGAGAGAACCTGCTGTTGGTGACGTCCGAAAAGGACTTTGAGCGTCTGATCGCACTGGTCTGCGAGAAGAAGCCGTTTATTCCCGGCCTGGTGCGACGTCATATGGCGAGGGCCGCCATGGCAAGACGCAATTGCATCGCCGGTATTTTCACCCAGTATCAGCGGGAAATTTACGGCGGATTGGAGAGTGTCCTCGACAAGCTCAGCCAGCCGGTATGGGTGGTGTGGGGCACGCAGGACCGCGTGCTGGACGTCAGCAGTTGCGAGGTCATGAGGCCGTTACTGCCGTCAGCCGAGTTTGACATTATGGATGACACGGGGCATCTGCCCATGCTGGAACGTCCGAAGCTCTGTGCGCAGCGCTATCGGGGTTTTCTTCGTCGTCGCGCTCAGGGCTAGCGACTTTTAGCGGGTCTGGTGGCGCCGCCGAAAGCTGCCGGGGGTCTCGTCGGTCATGCGCTTGAATGCCTGCGAGAAGCTGGAACCGTCTGCGTAGCTCAGGCGCTCGGCAATCTGCTCGATACTCAGTGGCGTGCCACGCAGCAGCTCCTCAGCCAGGGTCTGGCGAATCTCATCGCTGAGCTGACGAAAGGAACTGCCTTCGGCGTCGAGCTTGCGGCGCAGTGTGCGCGATGTCATGTGCAGGGCTGACGCCACGGCTTCCATATCCATTTGCAGTGAACGCTGCTGCAGGAGCAGGTCGCGCACTTTGCCCGACAGACCGCGTCGTGCATTGCGCGTGCTCAACAATTCTCCGCATTGTTTCGCGAGTAGATTCGCGGTGCTGGCATTGCCCATCACGCGGGGAACGTCGAGCACGGTATTGGATATCTCGAAGAGATTGCTGCCGGCATTGAAGTGCAGTTTGCCGGGGAAGGCGCGCCGGTATTCCTCCAGATACGGGGGTGGTCCGTGGCGGAAACGAATTTGCTCGACAGCATCCGGTTGCCCCAGCAGCTCTCCCAGAATCACCGCGGCTGCCGCCATATCGCGTTCCAGACAAAAACGCTGAACATCCTGAGGGATACCTTCGTCGTCGAAGGCAATGGTTGTCTTTTCGCGGTCCATGGAAATATTGAACGGCGCAAAAACAAAGGTCAGTTCCTGAAAATTGCGAGCCAGCTCAATGGCCTGACGGGCATTGGGGCTGCTGGCAATGGCGAAACCCCAGATTCCGTAGGTGGAAAGCTGGTAGCGTTGCCCGGCATGTAGCGCGAGTTCGGGGTTGTTGGGAAGCGCCCGTATCAGGTTGCGGACAATCGTGAGCTCGGACTGCGCCTCGACCACGGTCTCGGGATTGTAGAGTTGCTCCTCGCTAATCCCGCTATTGTGCAGCAGTTGCTGGCGAGAGACACCGCGCTCCTCTCCGAGCGCAACCAGCAATTGGGCACTCATTACACTGCGGCAGAAATCCCAGCGATACATGTGTCTCGGCTCCTTTGCTTATTACTGTTATGCGTCTTGCAGAGCGCGGCTATCATAAACTGGCGGCAATCAGCGGCGAAATGTACCGAACTGGCGGCGTCCGCGTGCTGTGATCATCCCCGCAAGGCGACAAAGTTGTCCGTAGATTGCGACAAATGTCCGGAAATCTCAATTGTTTGTGCTGTAAACTTTACTCGCCGCGCCTTACCCGCGTCGGCATAAAACAATGATAACGATGTTGTCGGTCTCCCTGCCGACGCAATCAAATGGAGTGGCATCTATGTTGTTCTACTCATCGGCCATGCGCCGACTTTTCGCTCGTTCAAGTTTGGCGATTGCTGTCAGCGCAGCATGCGCCGCCAATGCGGCTCCGGTACTGGAAGAAGTGCTGGTAACCGCGCAGAAACGCGCCCAGAGCGCCCAGGATATCCCTGTTGCGGTTACCGGCCTGGGTGGCGATCAGCTCGACAAACTGGGTTTTGAAAATGCCACCGATGTCTCGGCACAAGTGCCGAACATGCAGGTGAGCGGCCCCTACGGCGATGTGCAGCCGATCTTCTCGATTCGCGGCGTCAGCATGTCGGATTACAGCTCCAACCAAGCCAGCCCCATTGGTGTGTATGTCGACGAAGCCTATCTCGGCCCGGTATACAGCCACGGTGCCAACTTTTTTGATGTAGAGCGGTTGGAAGTTCTGCGTGGCCCGCAGGGGACGCTGTACGGTAAGAACACCACGGGTGGTGCCATCAATATCATTACCCGTACCCCCGGCTTTGATGAAGGCCCCAGTGCCTATGTCAAACTCGGTGCGGGTAAATACGGTGCCACCACTGCCGAGGCGGCAGGTGAGATGGAATTGATTCCCGGCGTGTTGTCCGGTCGTATCGCCGCCAGTGCTAAACGCAATGACGGCTACGTAGAAATCGTGGGCAAAGACGCCAATGGCGCGCAGACGGATTTTCTCGGTGGGCGCATGGTATTGAATTGGCGCATCAATGAATCCTGGGATGCGGTACTGCGCTATACCAAGTCCGGCAACGATTCGCTGAGCACACCGCCGCGTAATGAGCCGCGCACCGATGTGCGGGGTCTGCTGCAAGGCGACTCCAACGGCTATATCGACTATATCGGCTATTCCCGCCCCAGCCGTGGTTTGGACTTCCATGAAACGGAAGCCAACCGTGTTGGCGCGCTGGTGACCAATACCGATCTGGCGGTGTTGACGGTGAACTACAACGCCGATAACTACACCCTGACCTCCGTCACCTCTTACCTGGATGCCGACTACTCTCAGGCGGCGGATACCGATGGCAGCCCCAATGGCCTGCTGGAAATTACCTGGGGTTCCGACTCGATCAGCTACAGTCAGGACCTGCGTTTCACGTCGAACTTCGACGGCATGTTCAACATTATTGCCGGTGTCTTCTACAGTGAAGAAACCATGGATATGCACAACCTCTACGATATTTACGATCAGATCCCCGATCTGCGCGTAGGGGTCTCCAGACCGGACAATATTCCCATCTTTCCGTATCTGCTGGACTTCGGTCAGTTGGATCAGCGCATGATTACCGAGAAGACCAGCGCGGCGGCATATACCCAGATGCGCTTCGACTTCACGGCCAACTTCGGTATGGATCTCGGCCTGCGTTATACCCGTGACGAGAACCGCCTGACCTACCTGAATATTTCTCGTCTGACCAACGACGGAGAGCCTGTTGGCTCCTACGTGCCGGGCAATAATACCGGTGTCGACAATGGCTGGATTACGCTGCCGCTGACGATTACCGACCTGCAGGATCTGCTGTCTGATCCGTTGGGTTCGCTGGCTGAGCTGCTGCAAGTCGGCTACACCCACGGTCCCTACACGACCGCGTCGGCCAAACAGCTTGAGGCCGTCGAGAACGAGTGGACCGGGAAACTCGGTCTGGACTATCGCTTCAACGACGAGTGGATGGTGTACACCAGCATCAGCCGCGGTTATCGCAGTGGCAGCTTCAACGGTGGCGTGTATTACGAGGAGCGCCCCCTGGAAACCGCCTATGCGGCGCCGGAATACATCGATGCCTACGAAGTGGGCTTCAAGGCCGACCTGTTTGAAAACAGCATGCGTTTGAACGTGGCTGCGTTCCTCTACGACTACACCGATCAGCAGTTCATTAACGTGGTGAACCTGTCGAACTTCCTCGAGAATGCCGGCGGTTCAAGCATTCAAGGGGTCGAAGCCGAGTTGTGGGCGCGCGTGACCGAGCGTTTGACCTTGCAGCTGGCGGTTGGCTATCTCGAGACGGAGTACTCGGAGTTGACGCTGGCGAATACCGAAACCATTGCCGACACCGACGATACGGTTGATCTGGCTGGCAACGAGCTGATTTCTGCGCCGAAGTGGAACTACAGCATCTCTGCCGACTACGATCTGCTGGTATTGGAGTCGGGCTATCTGAGTCTGAACGTGAACGCCAACTTCCAGGACGATCAGTGGTACAGCGCGTACAACGACGACAATGGCTATGGAGAGATCGGTCAGGATGCCTACTGGCTCTACAATGCGCGACTGAGCTGGTATGCCAGCGATGACAGTTACAGCATCTCTCTCTGGGGCAAGAACCTCGCCGATGAGGAGTACGATGTCTACGCCATCAACCTGCAGGCCGGTTTTGGCTTTGACCAGTACTTGGCTGGCGAGCCCCGCAGCTACGGTGCAGAGGTCACTCTGCGCTTCTGATTCACCCGGATCGCTCTTTGCAATAACACTTCAGGCCCGCCAATTGGCGGGCTTTTTTGTGTCTGTGACGATGCGGCGGCTTCAAGTGATGTTAGAACCAGCCTCGGATCCCGATAAGCCACTGCTCGCTCTGCGCTGTTTCCGCAAAATCGCGCTGGTCCCCCAGCGTTCGGTGCCACGCCAGTCCAACCGCAGCGCTGTCTCCACCTCTGCCAGTCCGCTACCCAGCGAGCGCTCGCGATCCGTCTCGCTGTGGGCGATAAGGGTGATTTCCGGCTCCAGAATCCACTGCTGCGTGAATCGCAGTTCGTAGCCCAGCTCAATTTCCGCCGTCACCATGCCGTCGTCATCAACAAACAGTGCCGCGTCAGTTTCGACATTGAACGGGGCGAGCCCCTGCACACCGAGCACCAGGGCGTTGTTAGCGTCTCCGTCATCAATATGGCGGCGCAGTCCGGTTTGAAGATCCCAGAACGGGGCGATCGCGCGGCTATACAGCAGTTGCAGCGCGGCTTCGTCGGTACTGCCCGCCTCGGCGCTGCGCTCCAGCTTGACCCAGAGTTTGTCGATATCGTGGCCCAGCCAGGCCTCCATATCTACTGCACTTTCGCGCTGGTCGCTGCGACGTTCCAGTTCGTTGATGATTACGCTGCCAAGCATCGGGTCGGCTTTGCCACCCGCCAGTGCGGTATTGCCCAGGCAGCTGCCGAGTAAAAGAATGGTTGCCTTTTTCATGCGGCACCTCCAATCACTCGCACCTCGCGAAACATGCCGGGCATGTGGAAACTCAGGTGGCAGTGATAGGCCCAGCGGCCGACCGCATCGGCGCTGACCAGATAGCTGATTTTGGAGCCGGGCTGCACAATGATCGTATGCTTGCGTGGAATACGCAGCGGCTCACCGGTTTCCAGTTCGCTCCACAATCCGTGTAAATGAATGGGGTGAGTCATCATGGTGTCGTTAATCAATACGATGCGCAGGCGCTCACCGAAGCGCAGCAGAATCGGTTCGGCATCGTCGAACATTACGCCGTCCATCGACCACATATAGCGGCTCATATTACCGGTCAGATGGATTGCCAATTCCCGCTCCGGGTCGCGGCGATCCAGTGTTTTACCGAGATTGAACAGCTGACTGTATCGCAGCACTCGGCGACCGTAGCGCTGTGCGTGCTCGCGCAGTCCAATGCCGGGATCGTCGAGGCCATTGGTGGGCATCTGCGCCTGCATATCCACGCCCGGGTTGTTTTCACTGGCAGGGTGACTAATTACCGCGCGGCTGCCAGCGCCTGCAGGGGCAATCGGCGCATCTGAGGGCACGGTCCGGCTGTGCATGCCGTGGTGACGGTGATCCATCTCCGCTGGCGGCCTGTGTCCGGCATGGCTGTCCCTGTCGCGCGACATGTCGCGTTGGTCCATCTTTCCGTGGTTCATACTGCCGTGGTCCATATCACCCGGCGGTGTGGCGGGATTGGGTGTATGACCCGCATGTGCCGCCCCGGCCATCGCCATTGCGCTGTGGTCCATGCCCATGTCGCGGTGATGTAACCGCGGGGCGTGATCCATGGCGGGAATCTCGGCCTGCCACTCACTGTTGGGGCTGAGTGTGGCGCAGGCGTAGCCGCTGCGATCGATACTCTGGGCAAACAAGGTGTAAGCGCGATCGGCACTGGGGCGAACCAGAACATCGTAGGTTTCCGCTGGTGCAATACGGAATTCGTCTACGGTGACCGGCTCGACATTCTGCCCGTCGGCAGCGACTACGGTCATTTCCAGGCCGGGAATGCGCAGGTCGAACAGCGTCATTGCCGCCGCATTGATAATACGCAGGCGGACCGTTTCGCCTGCCTTGAACAGCGCGCGCCAATTGTCTTCGGGGCTGTGGCCGTTGACCAGAAAGGTGTAGGCCAGACCGTTGATATCGGCGATATCACTGTCACTCATGCGCATACGATTCCACATCGCGCGATCCTGCCAGGTAGCACTCAAGCCCTTCTCCCGCAGGTCTTGCCACAGATCGCCCACGGTGCGCTCGCGGCGGTTGTAATAGTGACTCTGCTTTTTCAGCCGGGCATACAGGGCTTCCGGTGCCTGATCGGTCCAGTCTGACAGCACCACCACATGGTCGCGGTCAGCCTGCACCGGGTCGGGTTCTGCAGGATCGATAACAATGGCGCCGTAGACGCCGGTCTGCTCCTGAAAGCCCGAATGGCTGTGATACCAGTAGGTGCCGCTTTGCTGCACATCAAATGTGTAGTCGTAGTAGCTGCCGGGCTTTATTCCGGCGAAGCTCATACCCGGCACACCGTCCATATTGCTGGGCAAAATCATACCGTGCCAGTGAATCGAGCTGTCGGCTGCCAGATGATTGTGCACCCGAAGATGCACGCGCTCGCCTTCTTTCCAGCGCAGGGTCGGAGCGGGAAGCGAGTTGTTGACGACGGTTGCCAGTGCGTCGCGCCCGGTAATGTTCACCGACTGGTAAGCAATATGCAGATCGAAGCGTTGACCGCGCAGCTCGGGTACCTGGCCGGGCTGGCGCTGTGGCGAGCGCGCCAGCACGCTGCCCGGAGACAGGCCAAGCAAGGCCGCGCCCGCCGCCGCGCCGGTAACAAAGCGGCGGCGGGGCAGGGGAGTCGAGAGTATCTTGCTCATGATCCCTCCTATGGCTGCAGCTCGGTAATGCGTTCGTAAACGCGGTGCTGGCCATCTTTGCTGAGCAGAATGACGGCGTAGGGATCCAGACGTTCGCCCATTTCCATGCCGGGGCTGCCAATGGGCATGCCGGGTACACTCAGCCCATACGCGCCCTCGGGCGGGGCTGCCAGAAAGCGCTCGATGGTGGCGGCGGGGACGTGACCTTCAAAGACATAGCCGTCGATCGTCCCGGTATGGCAGGACTGAAGCTCATTGGGGATACCCAGTTGCGTCTTGATGGTATGCATGTCCTGGCGGTTATGCAGTTCAGTCGCAACGCCCGCACGATTGATATGTTCGGCCCAGGCCGTACAGCAGCCGCAAGTCGGACTTTTATACACGGTCATGCTGGCGGTCTCGGCCAGCGAGGTATTGGCTGCCCAAAGGCATAGCAGGGCAACGAGGAATCTCGGTAGTCGTGTCATGGTATTTCACCTGTGTTGAAGCGATATGTTGGTTTTGCGCTCAGGGCGCAGGCAATCAGCTAAACAGGTGAATAGGCGGCCTCAGGCGGCGAGTCGGGGGGACGTGCTTCAGGGCATCCGGCGGGCGGTTGAACTTCGCCTGAATGACTGCCTGCCCGGGAATTGTCATCGATGACAGCAAGCTCAATTGACAGCCGATACTGCACTGACAGTTGTCTTCACAGCAGCTGTTGTCCTGAGCGTGTTCTGAACTGTGGGACGCCATAGCGTGAGACGTTGTTCCATCGCAGCAATCGTGTGCGCTGGCCGCATGCGTATCGCCCATCCTCATCGCGGATGCCGGTGCCTCGTCATGGGCATGCATAACATGTGCGTGACTCGCAGGCACCAGCGCCGCCAGCAGGGGCTGGCAGAGCAGAAGCAAGATACTTAGCAGGGCGATACGAGGCATTGTGAAAGTATACGTCAGCAGCAAAAAAATAGTTGCGAATCGAGTGCCGAGTGTAGGCCTTGAGTCCACTTCAGGGTCAAGTCCTGTTTTCTACTGGTTTTTGTCGCGCAATTACGGCAGCGTTACCGCTCGTCAAAACAATAACAGATAAGGTTGATTGAGATGCGCATTTTACTGCTGATTCCCCTATTACTATTGGTGGCGTGCTGGGAGCGACCGCGCCTGATCAGCGACTGCGAAGACGTGGGGGATCGCCTTGCGCTCTGTGGTTGGCAGAAGCCCGAAGACATGGAAGTACTGGGGGATCGTCAGACATTAATCGTGAGTGAAATGGAAGCCCACGGCAGCGGCAAGCCCGGTGCGCTGGCGCTGTTCGATACCGGGAGCGGGGAAAAGCGTCGCATTGACCTTGGGCTGGCGGTGAAGACGCCCAGCGAACCGTGGGGGAGTGCGGAATGCTCCGCGCCCGATATCCATCATTTTGCCCCTCATGGTATTTCCCTCTCCGAGCGTCCTGATGGCCGACAGCAGCTGCTGGTCATCAATCATGGCGGCCGGGAATCCATTGAATTTTTCGAAATCGAGGGTAGAGGCCTGCAAAGCCAGTTGCGCTGGCAGGGCTGTGTTATTCCTCCTGAGGGCAGCAATCTCAACGATGTTGTCGCGTTGCCGGAGGGCGGTTTTATGGCCAGCCATATGTACCCCCGTGGCGACACCCCTGTGGGTGAATTGGGGTGGCAGGAAATCACCGCGCTTGCAGGCTTCAACCCGGGCCGCATTCTCCATTGGGATGGACAGGATTTCAGTGAACTGCCCAACTTCAAGGGTGACTACCCGAATGGCATACAGCTGTCAGCCGATGGCAAAAGCCTGTTCATCAACCTGTGGGCGGGCTCGCGTGTACAGAAGCTCGATCGCTTCACGGGTGAGCTTTTGGGCGAAGCGGAAGTGAAGAGCCCCGACAACAGCGAGTGGGATGCCAGCGGCAAACTGCTGATTGCCAGCCACGACCTGAGTCTATGGGACTTTGTTATCTGCCTGGGGGCCGAGCAGGGGGCTTGTCCGGCCAAGTTCCGTATTGTGCGACTTGATCCGGAAACCATGCAGACCGAGGTCGTCCTCACCCAGCAGGGCGCGCCGATGGGAGCGGGAACGGTTGCTCAGCAGGTGGGAGATCGCCTTTACATCGGCTCCTTCATCGGCGACCGGATGATGAGCGTCCCGTACGTGGCCAAGTAGCGGGCAGCATTGCTCAAATCTCGTACAAGGCGAGGATTTTTAAGCTTTTTTTAAAAAAATGCGTTGACAGCAAAATGGCCCTTGAATATAGTACGCCACCTCGACGCGCTCGTAGCTCAGCTGGATAGAGTACCTGGCTACGAACCAGGCGGTCGGAGGTTCGAATCCTCCCGAGCGCGCCACTATTTAAAAACCCGGCCTTGTGCCGGGTTTTTTTATGGCTGAATACTTCTCTCTCCTTACGTCCATCCTGATGTATGACCCGCACGGACATTTCTCGCGATCGGGCCGCAATCATATTGGCAAGCCCCTGTGATTTGTCACTGTTCCCAAGTCATGATTGTTGCTTGCCGACTGTCGAATTGTGACGCATAAGAATTGACCGATTGTCGATGGCATCGGACACTAGGGTGCTTTGGGTAATTCCCATTATCTTGGAGACTAAGGATGGTATTTCTAGCAAACACGAAGACACCGTTGTCGCTGCGTCATGACGACAAAAAGACTATTTTGAAAAGTACTTTCGCGATGCGGCGGCTCGCGACAGCATCGAGAGCGGCAGTATTGGGCCTGTGTCTTGCTCAGGCGGGTATGGCAAATGCCGCAAGCAGTGGTTGGCAAGTGAACTACAGTGGTGACCTGAATGGTTCAGTCGGCGGCGGCATTGTGGTGCCCGGCGGGACACCGATGGTGTCGATGGTTCGCGGTGCCAGCATGTCGAAAGACATGAAATCAATGGGAACTGCAGAGTTATCGGCGAGTATCATGTCACTACCCGGGCAGGCGCCGTCGCTTAAGCAGCTCGATGTCACGCTTGAAGACGGCACGTCCTGTCGCTTGCAGGGAGATGGCAGCGAAGCCGTCACCGTAAACAGTTTGGACCGTAAAACTTATGACGTCGCAATGGCGGCAACGTTGTCTTGCGCTGGTGGTAAGACGGTGAAGGTCGACGTTACTGCCAGAAAGTAACAGCTTCTCAAAAAACGTCAGGGCGTGACCGAGGTTGCATCCTGACGTTCCCTAGCGGGACCTACCAATCCACACTCACACTGGCAAACACACTGCGTCCCGGATTCTGGCTGGGGTTGTAGGTGCCGGGGAACAGCGCCGTATCAATGACCTGATTCAGACGGCGTTCGTCCGTGAGATTTTTGCCACCGATAGTCAGTGCCCAGCCCTGCAGGGCATGACGCAGGGAGATATTCCCGGCGTACTGGGTGGTGTCGGGAATCTCTGTGTTGGGGTCGAGGTCGGTGTCGGTGAAGTGTTCGCTGCGGTACTGGATATTCAAGGTCGCTTTCAGTTGCAGATTGCCGAAACTGTATTCCAATGACGGGCTCAGGGTGGCGCTGACTTCCGGTGCAAAGGCGAGGGTTTTTCCGCTCAGGTCCTGCTGGGCACCCATGCCCATTGTGATCGGTGCCGGGGCTGAGTCGTAGTCTTTGTAGCGGGCGCGCAGGTAGCCAATGGAGGCATCGATGCTCAGCGGTGTGTAGGGTGTCAGCCATTGAATGTCAGTTTCCAGACCTTCTGAGTAGGCGGCAGCGGCGTTATTGACGTCGAAGAACAGGCCGTTAAAGGCGAGCACTTGCAGGTCGTCGAAATCCATGCGGTACAAGGTGGCGTTAAATTTGAGGGTGTTGTCCAGCAGTTGGCTGCGCATCCCCAGCTCGATGGAGCGCGCCTGCTCCGGCTCGTATTCCAGGCCTTCGCCGGAGAAGGAGATGGCGTTTACGCCCCCGCTTTTGAAACCCATGGAGGCGGCGGCGTAAAAGGAAATGGCATCGGTGAGGTAATAGCTGAGCGACAGCTTGGGTGACAGCTTGCTCTCTTTGCGCTCAATGGTGCCCGGTGCGTAATCCTGGCCGCCGACCAGCGTGGCCGTCAGGCAGGGCAGCAGCCCTTTATTGGTACAGACTGCGGTGCCGGTGGGCGTGGATTTCTTGGTTTCCGAGTTGTAGCGCAGCCCCGGTGTCAGTACCCACTTGTCGGTAATGTCCCAGGATACCTGACCGAACAGGGCGACAGCTTCCGTGTCCTGAAAGTAGTCGAAGCGGTAGTAGTCGGTTTCATTAATCAGGTCTGTCAGCGGCGGAACGAGGCCACCGAGCAACCCGCCCAGTGGATTGCCGGGCACATCCAGGCTGCCGGTCAGCATTTGCTGGGCGTCCTTGGTGACCAGGTAGGAGGCGATGTCCTGACCCACGATAATATCGGCGATGATATTGAAGTCGGACTGGAAGTAGTACGCACCGGCAATAAACTCGACGCTCTGCCCGAACCCGAACAGGCTATCGGCGCTGCCACTGAAACGCCATTCCAGCGAGGTTTGGCGGTAGTCGTCCACTTCGTCCAAATTCAGCAGGTCGGCAGGGGAGACATCGAGATCCTGACTTTGCTCCACGTCCAGCCATGACACCGCCGCGATAATGGTTGTGTCCAGCGCATTCAAGCCACCGACGGGGCCGATATCCCAATTTGCTTTCAGGCTCAGAGTATCGGAGCCCTGATAGAGCGTACCGGGTTCGCTGAAACTGGTCTGGAAGTCATAGGGATCGTCTTCGATCTCGGGGTCGAAGTTCTGCAGGTAGTCCCGCGTATCCTGATCCAGCGCCATCAACTGCCGGGGCCAGAAGTTGACGTGGGTATCGGATTGCTGGGCAAGCAGCTCCAGGCTGAGATCATCGCGGGGTTGCCACTCCAGTTTCAGGCGCCAGGCCTGCTGATCGCGGTCGTCTTCTTTACGGTCCAAAAAGGTGTTTTCCAGTCGCCCGTCGCGCTGCCAGTCCAGCACGGCGATGCGCAGGCCGAGGCTGGGCGAGAGGCGGTAGCCGAGTGCCGCTTCAAGCCGTTGTTCGCCGTATTCTTCGTGTTTATAGGCCAGTCTGCCTTCACTGCCGACGTTGGCGGGTGCGCCGCGGCTGGCGACGTTGAAGATCCCGGCAATGGTGTTTTTGCCGAATAGCGTGCCCTGGGGGCCGCGCAATACTTCCACGCGGTCGAGGTCGTACATCGACTCGCTGAAATACGAGGGACGGCCGAAGAAGACGTCGTCCTGCACCAGCCCTACGGCGGGCTCAAAGCTGGGGTTGAAGCTGTTGGTGCCGAAGCCGCGGATAAACACCTGCGGTGAGGAGGGGCTGGTAAATTCCACCCGCACATTGGGCACGTAGGTGGAGACTTCCACGAGGTCGCCTATCGCATTCTCCTGCATGAAATCGCCGGACAGGGCGCTGATGGAGATGGGCACATCCTGCAGGCTCTGCTGAGATTTCTGGGCGGTCACCACCACTTCTTCGATGACGCGTGCGGGTTTATTCGGCTGTGCCAGCGCCGTGCCGGACAGCGCCAGGGTGGCAACGGCCAGACTCGCCGGCACCGGTCTGAGGCGCGAGGCGCGATGGGCGGTATTCTTAGTCATGGCGTACTCCTTATTGTTGTTATCGGCCTGCGCTTACAGCGTGGTGATGATGAGCAGGGCGCCCGTCAGTAATAGCAGGGTATAGACCAGTTGCTTGAATAGGTTCTCGTTGACCCGGTGATGCAGAAATTCGCCAATCACTACACCGGCCAGCAGCACTGGCAGCATCATGCCAATGCGGGGCAGTGCTGGCAGCAGGCTGCCATCGAGTGCAAAGACCACTGTCAGCAGGCCGTTCAGGCTCAGCCAGACGCTGATGAGCGTGGCGCGAAAGGCCGATTTCGACAGTTGCGTGCCGGTCAGGGCGTAGACCAGCAGCGGTCCGCCCGAGGCGAACAGGCCGTGGGTGATGCCCGCGACCAACATCCAGCTACGGGTCCACCCGCTGCCGTGCTGACTGACCTTCAATCCCCGGATGCTGCGCCACAGTTCTCTAGCCGCAAACCAGATAACCAAGGCGCCAAACAGGATTTGCAGGGTGTTGTCACCCAGTGCCGGGCGCAGCAGATAGCCCAGCAGTGTGCCGCCCACCATCAATGGCAGAATCATTTTCAGCAGGGTCGGCCAGTGAATATGCTGGCGGTGGCGAATGGCGAGATAGCTGGTCATACAGATGTTCAACGGCACCAGTACTGGCAGCATGGCGTCAATCGGCAGCAGCAGGGCGCCCAATGAAAGCGCGATGACAATGCTGCCAAAGCCGGTAATGGCCTCGATGCCAAAGGCGATAAAAATACATAGGCCCAGCCACATCCATGGGTCCATTGTGGTCTCCGAGCTCAAATCTGTTGCAATTCCACCGCAAACTTGCGGCGCATCAGGGTGTGAAACAGTCCGGGGGCCAGTCGCCACAACAGGCTTGCCAGCCAGATTCCCCGGTGCGGAAAGAGCTGAGTCTGACCGCGATCCATGGCGCGCAGAATTGCCGTTGCCAGCGGGGCGGCTTCGCCTATGCCACCGATGGTGGAGCGGGCGTGTTGCGCTTTGCCGCCATCGGCGCCCAAGGCATTCTGCTCAATGGAGGTGTTCACAAAAGCGGGGTAGACCATCAACACCTTGACGCCGTTGTCTTTCTCTTCCGCGCGCAGCACTTCAAAGAACTGTCCCAGCGCCGATTTGGCGCTGCAGTACGCCGCCCGCCCCAGCACCGGCATCCAGCCCGCCATTGAACCGATATTGATAATGCAGCCGCGCTGTTGGCGCAGTGCGGGAAGCAGACCGACCGCCAGCTCAACCGGTGCCTGCCAGTCGATGGCCATGACCTTGCGAAACACTTTGGGGTCGGTATTGCCTGCCAGTGAGCGATGGGTAATTCCCGCGTTATTGATCAGTACATCCAGTTGCGGCAGCTGCTGTGCTGCGTCGAGGGTGGCGGCAATGCCGCTGGCTTCGGACAGATCCGCCACGCAGCTCAACACCCGCGTCGGATCATTGAGTGTGGCCTCGCGCTGCGTGAGCAACGCGGCATTGCGATCGACCAGCAGCAGCCGGTCGCCCCGCGCGAAACACTGCTGCGCCAGTTCCCAGCCCAGTCCGCTGGCGGCGCCGGTAATGAGGACGGATTTCGTCGGCGCTGTCATCGAAACGGCCATCAGAGTTGCCCTCGCTGGCGAGCGTGATCGAGAAACAGTTCGAAGGTTTGCGCGGAACTCAGTTGTGGCTGGTAACCGAATTCTTCTTTGAGTCGGCGGTTACTCAGTACCGGGCGGTAGCGCAGAAACTTGACCTGCACCGGAGAATAACGGCTCAGGCGCAGGGCGTGGCCAACCGTCAGCGCGGCGCGAATCAGTCCGGCCGGTAAATTAATCAGGGGCTTGCGCAGTCGCTGAGCGACTTCGCTGATGGTCAGCGCGCCGTCGCCCGCAAGGTTGTAGATGCCCTCGCGATGTTCCCGCAGACCTTTTTCGATCACGGCGACCAAGTCTTCGTCCCAGATAAACACGAAGGGCGATCGGGAACCGCGAATGCCCAGTACCCGTTTTTTCTCGAACAGATTGGTAATCTGATTGCGGGTGTTTTTGCCGAGTACGGTGCCGGGGCGCAGCACCAGTTGCTTCAGTTCCGGATGCGCTTGGCGAACCTCGGCCAGATACTGCTCCACCAGATATTTGTGCCAGGAATAGGGGATTTCGCGATTGCCGCGCAGGGCGTCCTGTTCATCCAGCCATTCCGGTGAATCCGGGTGATAGCCGTAGGCGGCGCCGGAGCTGGTGACAATCAACTGACTGACACCATTGGCAAGACAGGCTTCGACCACATTGCGAGTGCCGTTCACGTCGATATCGTAGTCGCGCTGTTCGTCGCCACTGCTTTCCAGCACCGAGGCGAGATGAACGACCTGAGTCACACCATATTCGCGAATAATATTCGTCAGCACGGCGTCGCGAATATCGCAGCAAATGATTTTGCCATAGGCCTGTTGTGGTTCGCGGATATCCACGCCCACCACGGTGTGCGTTTTACTCAGGCGCTCGGCCAGTTTGCTGCCTATATAACCGGCGGCACCGGTAATCAAGATGACGTCAGACATGTCGCCTCCGCAGTTTTTGACCAGTAGAGCGCGAGCAGCAGGCCGACCAGCAGATGCCAGAAGCTCCAGAACCCGGCAATCAGCATCATGCCGCCAGCGTTGGGGAAGAAGGTGAAGATGATCGACAGCCCCAGCGCGGAATTCTGAATGCCGACTTCCATGGTGACGGCGCGGCGCTCGTTTTGAGGCAGGCGAGCGGCGCGGCTGGCAAGATCGCCGAGCAGCAGAGCGCCGAGGTTTTGCAGGGCGACAAAGATCAGTATCTCGTCGGCGTACTCCGCGGCTGCCTGCTGATTGTTGATAAAGGCAATCGCGACAAACACCACGAAGACCATAAGCGTGACGACGCGCATCGGTTTCTCCGCACGCTCGGCCCACTGCGGGTGGCGCTTGCCGACGGCCATACCCAGCAGCATGGGAATCACCAGTACCAAGGCGACCAGCGTGAGTATGCTGAGCGGCTCGAGGGAAATATCCTGTAACAGTGGCCGGGTAAGCGGGTTGAGGTAGCCGTAAAGCGCAAAATTCAGCGGTGTCATGACGATGGCCGCCAGGCTGGAGACCGCCGTCATACTGATCGACACCGGCACACTGGCGCGGCCGATCCAGGTCATGATGTTGGAGAAAGTGCCGCCGGGACAGGAGGCGATCAGGATCATCCCCAGCGCCAGTTCCGGTTCAACCCCGAACCACCAGGTCAGCAGGCCGGTGGCTGCGGGCAACAGCAGGAATTGTGCAATCAGACCGGCGACGGGGGCTTTGGGTTTGCGAATGACCCGCAACAGGTCTTCACCTTTCAGTCCCATGGACACGCCAAAGATCATGCCGGCGAGAATGCCGTTGAGAACGATCAGGTTCTGGGTGCTGAAACTGATGGGAACCGATTCATACATAACAGCGTCTCTCGCGTCTGGGCAGGGTTAAACTGCGTTTGCCGAGCGCGATGTGCGGTTATCCAGATCTGCCCTCAGCGAGGCTGTGTGTTGCTTCAGTGCCTTGCGATAGCTGTCCTTGTGAACGTAGTAAGCCATTCGCTCCAGCTTGAGATAGTTATAGCCGCCATCCAGGCGTTCGCCACCAAACTGGCGAATGCGGCTTTGCAGCGCGGCGGCAGAGGCTTTGCCGTCGCGCAGTTGGCGAATATACAGCGCAACCATTTCCGCCTGTTCGTTGCGACCTTCCCAGCCGAGGCCGGTGGCTTCAATCATGCCCATCAGAAACAGATTGTCGCGCTGCGGATGAAAGCAGTTCAGGTAGAGCGACGGCGCATCGCCATCGCGCCAATTGAGCAGGGCTTTGTCGATAAACGGATAATGCAGAAGGTAGCCGGTGGCCATCAGAATCAGGTCGTAGTCCTGCTGGTGGCCGTCGCTGAAGGTGACGGTTTTGCCGTTTACGCTGTCGATGCCCGAGCGTGCCCGGATATCGCCATGACCGAGGTGGTGCAATACCAAGGAATTGATGACCGGATGAGACTCATACATTTTGTAGTCGGGGTCGGGCAGGCCGTAGTCTGAGGGCTTGCCCACCACCATGCGTACCATGGCCGCATCGACTTTCTGTTTCATGGCGCGTGGCAGCGGTGTTTTGCCGCCCAGCGTGTCGGTGGGGCGGCCGGCAATAAACTTCGGCAGGAAGTAGTAACCGCGGCGCACGGAAATATCCACGCTGCTTGCACGGTGCACGGCATCGACCGCGATATCGCAGGCGGAATTGCCGCAGCCCACCACCAGCACGCGTTTGTTCGCAAAGACGTCGGCGCTGCAATACTGCGCCGAATGCATCAGTTCGCCCCCGAACTCACCGGGCAGGCTCGGCATATTGGGCTCATGCAGCGTGCCATTGGCGATCAGCACGCCATCAAAGTTCTCGGTTTTTTCAACGCCGTCTTTTGCGGAAGTCAGTGACCAGCTGCCATCGTCGTTGGGCGCCACAGACACGACGCGGGTATTAAAACGGTAGTCGGCATAGAGATCAAAATGTTTGGCGTAATCGCGAAAATACTGACGCAGCTCGCTGTGATGGGGGTAGGGTGCACCATCTCCCATGGGAAATTCCGCGTATTCCGTCATTCGCCGCGACGAGATCAAATGGGCCGATTCGTACATGGTGCTGTGGGGGTTGTCGATATCCCAGAGACCGCCCACATCGGCGTGCAGCTCAAAGCCGACAAAGGGAATATGGTATTTCTTCAGATTGCGAGCGGTGGCAAGCCCCATTGGGCCTGCGCCAATAACGGCGTACATGCTGTCGACTCCGGGCAAGTTGTTATGCTTTTATGTCTCGGTTAGCGCGAGAATAAGAATACGCATTCCCGGCAGCCCTGTGATGGCTTATTCGGGACGCAGTAAGGGCGATTCAGGACAATGTTAGAACAGACGTCAGTCACTCTGTCGTATACCCAGGGCATTCTGCAGGCGGCGGAACGCAACGGGATTTGTCTGCCGTCTGACTTATGTCAGCAGGCGACGGCCCAGGGGCGAACGCCCATGCACATTCAGGACGAGGTTTGGGAGCACTACTGCGCAGCGGCCGACGACCCGCTGGCGGGACTGCGGCTGGGTCTGAATCTTCAGGTTGGCCATCTGGATCTGGTCGGCATGTTGCTGATGAGTTGCGAAACGCAGGGGGAAGCACTGGACCTGCTGCTGGAGTATCACCCCATTGTTGGTGAGGGCGGCGACTTCTCTCTTCGTCACCGCGGACAACACTGCCTGTTGAGTTACGAACCCCACTACCAGATTCGCCAACGCGAGCGCGTCGACGCCGTGCTGGCCTGTGTGCTGAATATGGCGCGTTGGGTGACGGGCGGACATTTTGAAGCCGAGGCCCTGCAGCTGACGATGCCGGAGCCGCCAGCGGAAGAGAAAGCCCTCTACGAAAATTTGCTGAAGGTGCCGGTGAAGTTCGACCAGGACGGCAACGCGCTGGTATTTGCTCCCGGCTTGCAAGCCACACCGTTGATACAGGCAAATAAAGCTATGCGTGATCAACTGCGATTGCTGGCCGATCAGATGCTGGCGGAGCTGGAGCGCATCGGCCTGAGCGCACAGGTCCAGAACCTGATTCGCGAGCAGCCCCGCTGGGGTAAAGAGCGCATCGCCGAGCAGTTGGGGATGAGCGGTCGCCATCTTGTGCGAAAACTGCAGGAGGAGGGCACCACCTTCAAACTGCTGCGCAGTCGCCTGCTGCAGAAGATGGCAGAGGAACAGTTACTGGCGGGAGAGCCGGTCAGCGATGTCGCGTCGGCACTGGGTTTTTCCGATGAAAGTGCCTTCAGCAAAGCCTTCAAACGCTGGGCAGGGATGACGCCTGCGCAGTTTCGCTGCTGAATGCGGATCACGCCGCCTATCGACAGTCGAAAAGGAGGCGCCGGGTTTTCCGGACACCTCCTTTCTTTCAAGCACCGAAGGGACTTACTTGACGTCGGTCAGTCTCAGGTAGGGGCGCAGCTCATCCCAGCCCTGCGGGAACAGGTCTTTCGCCTCGTCGTTGCTGATGCTGGGCGGAATGATGACCTTGCCACCCGGTGTCCAGTCTGCCGGGGTGGCAATGCGCTTGGCATCGCTCAGTTGCAGCGAGTCGATGACCCGAAGAATTTCCGTGAAGTTGCGACCGACGCTCATCGGGTAGGTCATGGTCAGGCGGATTTTCTTATTGGGGTCGATGATAAACACCGAACGCACCGCGGCAGTTTCGCTTTCACCGGGGTGGATCATTTCGTACATCTGCGCGATTTTATGATCTTTGTCGGCGACGATCGGGAAACGCAGGCTGGTGTTCTGCGTGTCGTTCACGTCTTCGATCCATTTCAGGTGTTCTTCCACCGAGTCGGTAGACAGGCCCAGCGGTTTGACATTGCGGGCTTCAAACTCGCCGGAAAGCTGCGCTGTGCGGCCCATTTCCGTGGTACAGACCGGGGTAAAGTCGGCGGGGTGGCTGAAGAAAAACACCCAGGAATCACCGGCCCAGTCGTGGAAATCAATATCACCGCTAGTGGTGGCAATCTGGAAGTTAGGGGCGGTATCACCAAGTCGTAAGCTCATCGTATTCACTCCATTGTGGGTAACATGAGTAGTGCGTGTCTGTGTATATACTTTTACGGAATAAGCTAATAACTGTAAAGAATATTATTCCTATCGAAACGATAGGCGTTTGATCTGTATCAAGCATTGTGCAATGGCTGGCGTTGCACGTTAAGGCTGTGAGGTATTCCGGTATTCAGTGAGAAGGAAACGTGGGGCGCCTGTTGCCAAGGTTAACGCTCTTCGTTTTATAGACGCTGGGTGGTGTTAGTGCAATGCGACGGAGTGGTGAAGCGCTCCCCGTAGACGGGGAGCGCGATATCAGCAGGTAGTTGCCTCAGAAGGTGTAGCGCGCGCTTACGGCGACAGAGCGGCCCGGTTCCAGCAGCGGTTTCACCGTGGTGAATTCCTGGCCGTAGCTGGCGCGATCGGTGTACGCGCGGTCTGTCAGGTTATCGACCTCCAGTCGCAGCGACAAACAGGAAAGGACGGCATAGTCGGCGTAGAGATTGACGACCGTGTAGCCCTTTTGCTTGGCGCCACTGTCGCGGGTGTCGTCATTGCCCAGTGCAACTTCTGCGCTCATTCCCAGCATCAGTTGGTCCGCCAGCAGTTTGAGTTTGCCATTCAGCGTGATCAGCTTGCCGAGCGGCGCGGTAAAGTAGTTGCCGTCGTAAGAGCTTGCCGGTTCGCCATCTTTCTCAGACTCGATGTCGGCGTATTTGAGAGAGAGCTCAGTGAGCGCAGTGTTATAGCTGAGGGCGAGGTCATAGCCGTCAATGTCGAAGTCAGCGACCAGCGCAGAGCCGCCGCTGTAAGACGGTACACGGCCATTTTCGATCTTGGTGCGGTAGCGGTTGGCTTCCACCATGATATCCCCCAGCAGCAGGCGCAGGCCGACGGTATAGTTGCTGGCATCAACGGCGTTCAGATCGCGGTAATCCCAGGCGCTGTTCAGGATAAAGTTTTCGGCTAAGGCAATCCCGCCCCACACCTTGGCATACCCCGCGTTGACGCTGAGCATGTTGTTGACGCGATAATCGGCAAATACATTGCTGCTGCTGCCGGAGTCACTGTGATCCGAGCCGTCAGTGCCGGTAAACGACTCTCGGTCATGCCGCAGACCATAAGACAGATCCAGTGTGCCGTCTGCCAGCGTTTGCCGAAGCTGAACAAAGGCCCCGGTGTTGTCGGCCTTCTCTTCAAGGGTAGGGGAGCCGGCGGACATGAATGCCGCGCGGTCATCGTAGTAATCCAGGCCAGCAGTGATCTCGCCAAAACGGCTGTGGAAGCGGTTTTTCACGGTTGCGGACTGGCTTTCCGTCAAACCGGTGTACACCAGTGTGGTGCTGGGGGCGGCAAGCGGGTGTTCGCGCGTTTCCAGCTCCGTCTCACTTTTGGCCAGCGTAATGCTGGGGTTCCAGAGGCCGCTGCCGGTTTCACGGCTGTAGTTAAAGGTCGTGTTCTCTCTGGTGAGATCATAGACCCGTGACTCGGGGACCGGGCGCCCCGCCGTTAGTCCGACAAAGTTGGCGCGATAGGGGCGAAGTGAGTTGTCATTGACCCGCTCATGAGACAGTTCGAAGCGGTCCTGTTGCTCGGTTTCGTAGGCGACCTTTATCAGTCGACTGAGCAAGTCGGGAGCGGTAAAGCGTACCGTGTCTCCCTCGCCATTCTCATAGCTGTTGCCATTGCTGTGATTGATGAAAGCCAGTGCTTCCAGTCCCCCGCTTTTACCGTACAGCGAGCCCGCCGTGGTGAGTTGGTCGCCGTTGGACGCATAGCGGCCATTCAGAAAGCCGCCAAGCGATTGACCGGGTGTGAGCACATCGGCGACATCGACAGTTTCATATTTCAGGCTGCCACCGAGAGCGCCGGGGCCGTCGTCGGCCGCCGAGACACCCGCGGAGGTACTCGCCGCTTTTAGCAGTGCCGGATCAATCAAGTTGGTGGCGTTGTGGTGAAAGACCTTGTTGTTCTGGCGTGCGCCATCGACCGTGACCAACATGGCACTTTCTTCCACGCCGCGGACATAGACTTTCTGATTGACGGGGATTGAGCCGCCGACGGCAACGGCAGATTGATCGCGAAATACGTCCTTAATACTTTGCGGTTGCTGTGCCTGCAGCTCCTCATAATTATAGCCGAGGGTGGTTTGGGTGCTGGCGGGGCTGGAGGCGCTGATGGTCAGGGGCGGCAGAGTCGTCGTGCCTTCCTGCGTCTGGCGAATACTGTAACCGCCGCCATCCTGTCGGGTCGCGGTAAGTGACGTTCCCGCCAGCAGACGCATCAGCGCGGCATCCACGGTGAATTCTCCTTGCAGCCCCGCGCTCTGCTGGCCGCGGACCAGCTCACTGGGAAACATCAGAACAATGCCCGCCTGGCGTCCCAGCGCATTCAATGCCTGCTCGAGTGTGCCTGCAGGAATCTGATATCGCTGGACGACCGTTTGCGCGGACGCCGCCTGGGCGGTGATGGGCAGCGCCAGAGGGGCACTTAACGCCAGCGCGATAAGCGATGGGCGAAACAGATGCCAGTGAGGAAATTGCGATGACATGATGTGATCCTTTCGACAATGAAATAGAGGTGCTTACCTCTACTTGTCGGATGAGCGCCGAAAATGGCTCAGCGATCTCAGTTTTTTTTAAGCGGGCAGGAGCGTGATCCAGTAACGGGTGAGGCGTCGTTGCCGGATAGGCAGCGCGTCACTTAATGCTTCCAGCACCTGATCAGTTTGGCTGATCGGATAGGTGCCGGAAACCGGATAGGCGGCCAGCGATGGATCGAGGCGAAGGATGCCGGGCCGGTAGCGTTGCAGCTCGGCGATAAACTCGGCCAGCGGCATGTCGAGAACCACTATCATGCCGTCAATCCAGGCGGCTTCGTCCTGACGCACCGCTGTTAAAGGGAACCACTCATGCGCGGTGAAACGGGTGGCTTGGCCTGCGCTGATTAGGCAACTGTTTGAGGCTTGCGCGGGGCGTAACCTTGCTTCTCCCTCATAGACGGCCAGCCGGCAGTTATCCTTGAAGAGGCGTAGCGCCAATCGGGAGCCAGGAGCCAGTTGAATGCGGCCGTTCGGGCTAAGCAGGCTTATTGGCTCGTCGTCGTTTGCCTTGCTGGAGACATGGATTTCTCCCTCCAACAGTGACAGCGTCGAGTGTGAGTCGTCCAGTTGAATGGCTGTGTTGCTGTTTAATACCACCGTTGTGCCATTGTTAAGCGTCAACCTGCGTTGCTCGCCGGTCGCGGTGTGGATATCTGACTGCCATTGCCGGATCAATCCACTTTCTTGGCTGACGTAGGCGACGGAGCTGGTGATCAGTATTGCCGAGAAGCCTTTCAGAACCGTGCGGCGTGAAGGACTTGTCGCCGTCAGCGTATCTTGAGCCAACTGGGCGTGTTCGGGGTTTGCCAGCAGACCGAAGTGACCACTGAGCTGTTCAACCTGTTGCCATGCCTGCAGGTGCTCGGGGGAAGCCGCGCACCAGTTGGCGATGTCTGCCCGGATTTTTTGAGGTTGCTGCGCGTCCTGCAGGGCCAGAATCCACTCAACCGCTTGCTGGACAACGTCGGGCGCAAAGTCGTTTCGGATGTGGCGGCTCCCTGACGATTTCTGTGCTTGCATCAGTGGTCGCTGTCCAATGCGAAATAACATTGCGTATAGGCGCGGACCAGATGGCGCTTGACGGTACTCAGCGATATTTCCAGCTCCTCGGCGATCTGGTGCTGTTTGCGCCCGCTGAGTTGTGCCAGTAAAAATGCCCGCTTGACGACGATGGGCAGGCCGGACAGACGTCGATCTATCTCTACAAGGGTTTCCAGCAACAGGTGCTTCTCTTCCGGTCCGGGAGCGTATTCGTCGGGCCGGTTTGCCAAGGCTTCCAGATAGGCTTTTTCAATGTGTTCGCGGCGCCAGTGATCAATCAAAACGCGCTTGGCAATGGTTTGTAGGTAGGCGCGTGGCTGTTTTAAAGGCGTGTATTCCCCTCGCGTCAGCAGGCGCAGGAAGGTGTCGTGCATCAGGTCGGCGGCTCTGTCGCTGCATCCCAGCTTGCCACCCAGCCAACGCTGTAACCAGTTGTGGTGGTCGCTGTATAGATCACGAACGTTGGCAGTTATGGTGGCATCGGTGCCCGGCACAGCGGCTTCCTCTGAAGATCTTTTTAGATGATAATGATAATAAGTCTCATTATATAGCTTGGGCGTGTACCGATGCAATCGCTGTCGTTTCTGCAGGGAATGGCCCGAATGCAGAAGCCCGCGGGCGAGAGCCGTTGAGGCGCGGCTAGCGCTGGGTGGTGATGGCTGCGCACTATTGGGTCTGATACAGTAAAAACAACGGTGCAGAGGGAGTCTGCGCCACAGTGTGCTGACAGGGATGTGATGATTTTGATACCGCTTCTGCGTATACCCCGCTTATTGATTCTCTGCTTTCCCTTGGGACTGTTAGCCGCTGAGACGCCAGCCAGTTGCGAGTCCTACGCGCACCCTCAAGCCCTTACCGCCACACTCCAATACACGCAGCGACTCGCTATGGATAAGCAGTTTAACGCGGCAATCGGTGAACTTGATCGCGCGGTGCAAGCCGCGGATTTGCCGAATACGGAAGCCTCGCTGCTGATGTTTGCCGGCAGTCTGTCTCGTGCATCAGGCGACTTGGCGCGGGCTCACGAGTATCTCGCTCGGGCGATGGCGCTCGCGACGCCCTCGAATATGCTGCGACACCAGATTCTGGCAGAGCAGGCTAATGTGCTGCTGGACAAAGGGCAGTACGCTGCAGTGCTTGATCTGTATGAAAATGCCGCTGTTTGCGACGGGCCTTTCGTCAAGCCCTCCTTCGAGTTGGGGCTGGCCAAGCTGTATCTGCAGGATTATGACGGCGTTAAGCGCATTACCCGGCAAGCCTTTCACTACTTGGAGTCGGTCCTGCCAACGCTTCCCTTAGCGCTGGATGCGCCATTTGAGGAAGAGCGCAGATGGGGTGTGCTGGCCATGCATGCAGACTGCTATGGTGAGGCGAAAGCGGCCTGCGCACATAGCTGGTGGCGTGTTTTACATCTGGTGAATCGCGGGCCGAAAAGCGAATGGGCGAGGGCGTCACTGGAAGATCATGTGCAGCGTTTGGCGTCCTGGTCAGAGGGTGATGCGGTAGTGAGGCGGGCTCGGGCAATCCAATTTTTGGATGACAAGGGGAAACTGGTTCCAGGCAAGCTGCCGCTTGTGCCCCAGACAGATTTTGACGTGAAGTCCTTCAGAATTCCGACGTTACCGCGCAGAGTGGCGAGCGGGGAGAGCTGGGGCTGGGTCGTGCTCCATGTGCTCGTGGACCATAAGGGGCAAGTGGATGATGCCGAGGTGATCTTTGCTCGCCCGGCGGAAAAAGGCTTTGAGCGGCCGTCAGAGCGAGCTGCGAGAACCACCACGCTGCGTATGGTGAAGCCCGTGGCGGAGGGTGAAACGGTGCGGGTACTGATGGCGATCATCTATAACCCCGGAGGGGTTATGGTCTGGCCCGCACAGTGACTTTCCTGCTGTTTGATTCGCCTAATCAGCGAATATAGACCGCCTCAAAGCGCGCCAACGGTGCCATGCGCGCGCGGTTAAGGCTCAGTGTTTCGTCGCTGATACTGAAGTTGTTGATACTGCGCAGCATATCCATGAATGCGGCTTCAGTTTCCCGGCGGTCGGGACAGGCCATCATAGTCGAGGCCAACTGGGTAAAGCGCAGTCGTGACGCGGAGGCATCCAGCTCATAGCCACCGAAGAAACGGTTGCAGCCAGCGTAGCCGGTGATCCGTCCGGTTTCACTGTCCAGCGAAAAATACGGCGTTTGGGGCGATGGTTCCAGTGCTTTGCCATTGAGTTCCACCAGAGTCCAATAGCGCCCGGTAACGCCATCGGCAAGCTTGTTCAGCGCGTATTGATTGGCAAGAGCCCCATGAATGCGTGCGCCATTCTGATTGAGGTGAAGCAGGCGATTTTCAGCCACGAAATAGCGGACGTCCTGCTCGGGCAGGGTGATGGTGTGACCGGCTTTGTTCCACTCGATGCGCCCCTGAGCCGAGAAAATGTCATCGCTCCGCCCCAGATATTTTGACTGGCTGGTGTAGTGACCGTCGCTGCGCAAAACGACGACAGTTTCTATGCCCTCACAGTCGGCGCAGGGCAGTACGCCACGATAGACTCCCATCCAGTCCAGCGCATTGCGGGCATTGTGCGCCGAGTCGGGGTATTGCTCAGGCGTATTGCTGCAGGCGCTGATCAGCAAGGTGACTGCGATGAAAAGGGATAGAAGAGAAGTGCGTGTTGTCATGGTGAAGTCAGTCTCGAAATGGAATACAGCAAAGTCTATCAATGATAAACGGCGCTTACAGTGACAATCCTGTCGCAGGCGGGTTCCTGCTGGAGCGTGCGGTTTTGATGGTGAGCGGTCGCGTACTTACAATGCGTGAACACGGTGATAGAGAGTCAGGCATAAGGTGAGCGTAATGATGTTAAACGTACTCGTTGTCGGTCTGCTTGTGATGACGTCGGCCTGGAGCCAGGCCGATGAAAAGGCCACGGTCGGGTGTCCCACCCCGCAGTATGTGTTTAGCTGGAATCTCAGTGGCCCTTGTTTTGACGCCCCCCGCGGCGGCACCACACAGGGAGCGCCGGTGACACTGTCAACTGAGCCAAGTGCAGCCTGGAAGGCGTTGCAGGCACCCGGCTTAAGCGATTTTGAGCGGGATCGCCGGGCCATTCTGGCAATGACAGGGGGCTATCGCGCCAGCTTCGAGTTTGTTGAAACCATGGGATTTAGTGCCGATTACACGCCGACGCAGCCATATCAAAGCTGGGGAACAGAATATGTCTACGTTGTGGAAGATCGCGGCGACTTCATTAGCCTCCAGCACATCATGGTGATGGTGTTTCAGAATGAGGAAGGTCGTCTCAGTGAGCCGATGGTCATGAAGCACTGGCGTCAGGACTGGCAGTATGAGGGACGCGAGCTGCTGGCCTATGTGGGGAAAGCGCGCTGGCAGCGCCAGCGCCTGAGTCGCTCAGAGGCCAGGGGTCGCTGGGTGCAGAGTGTGTATCAGGTCGATGATTCACCGCGCTATGCTTCGGTGGGACGCTGGCAGCATACCGGTAGTTTTTCCGCCTGGGAGAGTGAGACGACCTGGCGGCCTCTGCCGCGTCGTGAATCGAGTGTGCGGAGTGATTACCAGGTGCTGGAGGGCGTCAACCGACATGTCATTCTGCCAAGCGGTTGGGTGCAGGAAGAAGAAAATCTGAAGCTCGTTCTGGGCGACAAGGCGCAGCCTGCCGCGTATCTCGCCAAAGAACTGGGCAATAATCGATATCAGCGAATAGTAGACTTTGATTTCAGCGAGGGTGATCGCTATTGGCGGGAAACCGGCGCCTATTGGCAGTTAGTGAGACAGCAGTGGACGCAGATGTTTGATGCACATCCGGACTTTTCTTTGCGCAAAGTGAAAGACGGCAAGCCACTGTTTGCGGCGTTATTTGAATTGGCTGATAAGTATAAGGGCGACGCTTTTTCAGAAGCGCCAGCCCAACGAGCGGTTGCTCAAATACTGGATGATTACCGGCGGGAGTAAGTGCGAGCTATTGCGGGGGGGCTTTTTCCGGCCATCGCCACAGCCAGATTAATACGGCGGCCATACACAGCAGCGTGACGACCACACTGATGCGGTGCGACACGGTCAGCACCAGAACCAGTGCGGCGATACTCATAGTGAAGGTGGTCGCCAGTTTTACTTTGCGAGGCAAATAGCCTTGCTGCCACTGTTCGAGAATCGGACCGAATATCCGGTGCTGCGTAAGCCAATTGTGAAATCGCGGTGAGCTGCGCGCAGCAGCCCAGGCGGCAATCAGCAAAAACTCCGTGGTAGGCAGACCCGGCAAGATCACACCCAACATGGCAATACACAGGCTGACGATGGCCAGCAAGAGCAGCAGGTAGCGCAGCGGACCTTTTGCCTGGGGCGGTGTCACTTCTGGGGTAACCTCAGTTGTCATGATATCGGGCAATAGCGCTCCACGTAGGATAATACCTGAGTGAATGCCGCTTCGGCGCCATTGTTAGCGCGTTGTTGTTCTTTATCGTCCAGCTCAATGGCATCCAGTTGCTGCATAAAGGCGCGCCAGCTAGGGGCTCTTCCTTCAGGATGTGGCGCTAGATGCCGGGCGCCGAAGTCGGCGCTGAGATCCAGTTTGCCCGCCATTTTAAACAGGATGGCGCCACCGAGGTTGGAGCCTTCTTCGACATACAGCCAGCCAATAGCCGTGGGGAGATCGATTTGTTCGCCGAATACCGGGGGCATTTCCGGCTCAGGTAATGTCTGCCCGAGATCTTTCAGATCCTGTGCGACAGCGGCAAATCGTCCCCGTTCTTTGAGACCGGGTAACAGAGTGTTGAGCGAGGTGTTGTCAAACAGGGCGGCAACATCCCGGTGAAAACAGTACTGCACTTTAAGAAAAGCCGCATAGCGCTCGCGGTCCGAAAAGGGGCTGTATGCCATGATGCGCTTGTCCAGCACATCGTGAGTATCGTGGGTCAGGGCGCGGAAACGAGCACAGTGGCCCGGGCTTACAGTGGTGGTCATAGCATCTTCCTGTGATGGTGAAATAGACCCCCGCCGAGATTGATTGCGGTCGTGTGTGGATAGCGGTGTCTCAAAAACAGTAAACGAGCGAGTGCGCCGTATTTTTCATCGCATGGATTGCCGTACTGCGGCAGCAGTCCGGTCAGGAGTGGCGCGCGCATCGGTCGCGAGGTACAGCACAAGGTACTGGCTGGTCCGGAGGTCTTTGGACATGGCGAAGCAATAAATAGGTATAAAGGATAAAATGAGAATCAATTTCATTTTAGGGTTTGGCTTTCGCAAATGCAAACGGTTTGCGCGGTGTGAAACAGTGCTCTCGTGAAGCCTCGGCAGGCTATTGCCGGTGAGCTGGGGGTATATCGCTGGTGAGGGGGATAAACGAAAGAAGCAGTGACTTGGCACTGCTTCCGGGAGAGAGGGGCTCTGTGGACGTTTTCGGTGGGGATTACACCAGAAGCCCGGTCAGACGCCCTGCCTGAACAGGGCCAGTACCAGCAGCAGTGCGAGGAACAGAACGACCCACGCCACCATGCTGCCAATACTGGTGTTGCGCGCCAACAATCCGCTATCGCTGTTCAGCGTAGCAACGCGTTGCAGGAAAGCGCGGAGCCATTGCATGGCGGTGGCGCGGATTCCCTGATCCAGTTTTACGACGACGCTACCCACGCCACTGATGACTTTCGGTGCCAGGCGGCGGTACAGCCAGTCGCTGTCCAGGTTTACCGAACGTATTTCCGGCGGGTACCAGCCCTTGCGTATCAGTACACAGAAGGCCAGCGCGGCAAACATCAGCAGCTGCAGCTGGGTGATGACGTGGTAGCTGGTATACGGGGCGTAATCCACCGGGTAGGGCAGAATCGCGTACAGTGGCTCCGGCCAAATGCCGATGCCAATACACAGAAAGGCGGTAATCCCCATCGCCAGCAGCATATTGAGTGGCGCTTCTTTTACCCGGTGACCCGCATCGTGATAGAAGAAAGAGAAGAACGGCACCTTGATGCCCGAGTGGTCCAGTACCCCGGCTGAGGCAAACAGCAGCACGCCCCATACCAGCCAATGGTGCTCGGCGGCTGCCGCCGTGAGGATCATTGATTTGGTGACAAAGCCGGAAAACAGCGGGAAGGCCGAGATCGACATGCCGCCAATGATGCAGAATACCGTGGTCCAGGGCATGGACTTGTAGAGACCGCCCAGCTCGCTGGCTTTTACGGTGCCCACGCGCAGCAGCACGGCGCCCATCGACATGAACAGCAGCGCTTTGTAGAGGATGTGGGCAAAGGCGTGAGCCGCTGCACCATTCAGTGCCATCTCGGTGCCCAGACCCACACCTACCACCATAAAGCCGAGCTGGTTGTTCAGGCTGTAGGACAGCACCCGCCGCAGGTCATTTTCGATGACGGCGAAGAAGATCGGGAAGGCGGTCATCACCGCGCCGATGGTGATCAGTATTTCTTCCCCGGCAAAGCCGCGTGCCAGTGAATACACCGCCAGTTTGGTGGTGAAGGCCGACAGCACCACCGTGCCGGTGACTGTAGCCTCAGGGTAGGCATCCTGCAGCCAGTTATGCAGCAGCGGGAAGGCGCACTTGATCCCGAAGGCCAGGAAAATCAGCCAGGCACCGGGGGCATTCAGACCCAGATGAGCGAAGGCCAGCGAACCGGTTTCCCGGTAGTAAATAATCGCCCCGGCCATCAACAGCAGGCCGGAAATCACTTGAATAATCAGGTAGCGCAGGCCCACCTTATAGGCGCGCGGTGTGCGATTGGCCCAGATCAGCAGCACCGAGGACAATGCGGTCAGCTCCCAGTAAAGGAACAGGGTCAGCAGATCGCCCGCCAGTACCGCACCGATGGCAGCGCCTGCGTAAATCAGCGCCGCAGACTGTTGCATCCGGTCTTTTACATGCCAGGCGTAAAGTCCCGCCAGCATGGCGGCAATATGGAAAATCACTCCCCAGACGAAACTCAGACCATCGACTCGAAGGGTGGTCAGGGCCATGCCGTACAGCGTCACGGCACCGTGTTCGCCCTCGGGCAATTGCCAGAGCATCAGCAGGCCCAACGCCGGCGTGACAATCGCCAGCGGTCCCAGCAGGCGCGCGGGCAGTCGAATCGCCAGCAGGCCCGCCAGCATCATCAGCAAGGCGGGGTTCATCAGCCAATCATTCACCATAGTAGTCCTCGCTGCGTTTCAGCAGGCGACGCAGCGCCTTGGCAGAGAACACGATGAAGCAGTAGGCCAGAAAGCCATAACCGGCGTAGAAACCGAACCAGCTCTCGGCCGCAAAATGGGGATGCTTTTCGTAGAAGAACTCGGCCAGTACCAGCAGGCCACAGATGATCCACACGGCATAGACAATCTTGTCGACATTGGCGGGCTTCTCGAACCAGCCCGGCTCGTTGGGCGTTTTCATCAGAGGTTCATCCCTTGCAGAAATTGCTGGATCGCGCCGGCATAGAAAAACAGCAGCAGGCAGCTCAGTGCGGTAAAGCACAGCGCCAGTAACGATGGCCACGGCGCTTCACCGCCGTCATGGTCGTCGTTCCCTGCAGCGGGTTCGCGCAAAAAGGCGCGGGCCGGCAATTCCAGCAGATACACGATGTTCAGCAGAGAACTCAGGGCCAGCACGGCGATAACGAACAGGTGGCCGCTGTCCACAGCGCCGAGCATCAGTGTCCACTTGCTCCAAGTGCCGCCCGTGGGCGGCAGACCGATAATCGACAGCGCGGCAATGCTGAAAGCGACAAAGGTATAGGGCATCTTTCTGCCAAGGCCGTCGAGTTCGCTGACCAGGGTTTTGTGGGCGGCGACATAAATGGCACCGGCACAGAAGAACAGGGTGATTTTACCCGCGGCGTGCATGGCAATGTGCATGGCGCTGCCGATGACGCCGGTAGCGCTGGCCAACAAGACGCCCAGCGTGATGTAGCCCAGTTGGCTGATGGTGGAGTAGGCCAGTCGCGCCTTGATATTGTCCTGCCGCATCGCGACCAGCGAGGCCAGCAAAATACCGGCGGCGGCCAGGTACAGCAGGTAGTCGGTCATTGCCAGTTCGCTGAGGGTGTCCAAACCGAACACATAGACCAGAATCTTCACGACGCTGAACACCCCGGCCTTCACGACAGCCACGGCGTGCAGCAGGGCGCTGACCGGTGTTGGTGCGACCATGGCGGCCGGCAGCCAGCGGTGGAAGGGCATCATGGCGGCTTTACCGATGCCGAATACAAACAGCGGCAACAGCAGACTTAGCAACCAGACCGGCGCGTCATCCGGCAGAATGCCGCCGGGCGTAAACGAGACAGTGCCACTGATAAAGCTGGTGATAATGATTGCAGGCAGGAAGAAGGCGATAGAGGTGCCCATCAAAATGCCCAAATATACCCGTCCGCCGTGGCGGGCTTTGTCGGTGCCCGCATGGGTGACCAACGGATAGGTCGCTAACGACAGCACTTCGTAAAACACAAACAGCGTCAGCAGGTTTTCGGCATAGGCAATGGCCATGACGGCCGACAGCGCCAATGCAAAACAGGCGTAGAAGCGCGTCTGGTTCTGCTCGTTGTGACCGCGCATATAGCCGATGGCGTAAATCACCGTTACCGGCCACAGGGAGCTGGCGACCAGCGCAAACAGCAGACCCAAGGTTTCCACTTCAAAGCTCAGGCCCAGGCCCGGTAGCATGTCCAGCCAATGTGCAGCGGGGGCAGGGCCCTGCTGATGGGCTTGATACAGTGCGATATTGACAGCGAGCAGCGCGATGCCGCTGAGCACCGATACGGCTTCGCGCAGGTTCTGGAAGCGCCCGGTGGCGGCGATTCCCACTGCGGCAAATACCGGCAGTGCTATAGCGAGGTTGATCAAATCTGCGGGGCTGAACATTATGGCGTTCCTCCCATCAGCGTCATCGCCGCTTCAGCCGTAATCACCACCGGCAGACGGGTATCGATACCGAAGTAGAGGTTGCCGATAATCAGCAGCCAAATCGGCAGCAAAAATGGTAGCGGCGCCTCTTTGACAGTGAATGCGGTTTCGCTGGGCTTCTGGAAATACAGGGTTTCCACCACGCGCCAGATGTAGGCGATGGCGAGCAGCGAGCCGAATACCACCAGAAACGCGACAGGCCAGCGGCCCTCTGCTACGGCGGCGCTCACCAAATACCACTTGCTGACAAAACCGACGGTAAGGGGTACGCCGATCAGGCTCAGACCGCCCAGCACAAAGCTCATGCTGGTCCAGGGCATTTGTTTGCCCAGCCCTTTCATGTCGCTAAGCTGCGCACTGCCTACGCGATAAATCATCGCTGCCAAGGCCATAAACAGAGCCGCTTTCATTAATGCGTGATTGAACAGGTGCAGCAGCGTGGCTTGCAGTCCCATCGCGGTGCCCAGGCCAAGGCCAATAATCATGTAGCCGATTTGACCGATACTGGAGTAGGCGATGGCGCGTTTGATATTGCCCTGATAGATGGCTGCTGCAGAGGCCATAAAGACTGCCAGTACACCCAGTGCGACGAAGATGTCATACAGGGGGAAGTCCCCGGCGCGGAAGTTGGCGGGGAAGACCGTGTACGTGAAGCGAATCAGCAGGTAGACCGCCACCTTGGTCGAGCTGGCCGCCAGAAAGACAGTGACAACCGAGGGGGCCTGACTGTAGGCGCCGGGCAGCCAGTTGTGCAGCGGGAACAGCGCCAGCTTCAGGCAGATGCCCACAATGATAAAGGCATACGCTGCGACGACGGTGTAGGAATCATTGATGGCCGGCAGTCGCTGGGCCAGATCGGCCATGTTCAGTGTGCCGGTCATCATGTACATGAAGCCGATGCCGATCAGGATAAACGTCGCGCCGATGGTGCCCAGAATCAGGTAGCGGAATGCGGCCCAGAGGGCTTTGCGGTCCTTGCCGAGTGACACCAGTGTGTAGGTCGACAGCGAGGAAATTTCCAGAAAAACGAATACGTTGAAGGCATCGCCAGTGGCCAGAATCCCCAATAGCCCGGCCAGGCAAAGCAGCCAGGCGACGTAGAAAAAGACCTGCTTTTCCGCGGCGATTTCCCGGCTGATGCTTGTCTGCGCAGCAAGAAGTGCCAAAGTACTGCTACCGGCAACGATTAACAGCAGCCAGGCGTTAAGCAAGTCGATGCGGTATTCAATTCCCCAGGGGGCATCCCAGCCACCGAGTGCATAGCTGATGGTTCCGGTGTCGTAGACCTGCAATAGCAGCAGTGCCGCCATGAAAAGGCTCAACATGCTGACCAGCAGCGAGAATGCCCAGGCCAAACGGGCCCGGCCTAGAATAAGGCAGGCAGGTGCGCCCAGCAGGGGCACAATAACCTGAAGTATGGGTAAATGGCTTAACACGAAGGATCTCGCCGTTGAATGTCGTCTTCTTCAATACTGCCGTAGGCTTTTTTAATGCGCAGCACCAGGGACAAGCCCAGTGCGGTGGTCGCGATGCCGACGACAATGGCGGTAAGAATCAGTACATGGGGCAGGGGGTTTGAGTACAGCGCCACGCTGTCGCTGAGAATGGGAGCACTGCCCCCCGACACCTTGCCCGCACTGATATACATGATGAATACAGAGGTCTGGAAAATGTTCAGGCCAATCAGCTTCTTCACAAGATTGCCTTGTGCAATGACCACGAAGAAGCCGATCATCATCAGGGCGATCACCACCCAGTAGTTGTAATGCGTCAGAAACTGGCTCATTGCGCGGTATCTCCGCTGTCTTTATTGCTGAGCTGTCCGATGAAGCTGTAGAAAATCAGCACCATCACCGAGGCAACGGTGATGCCGACACCCGCTTCAATAACGATAATCCCGAGATGCTGGCCGGCAATGGGATCTGCCAGCAGCACGTTGTAGTCGAGGAAGTTGCCGCCACTGAGCAGAGACACCACGCCCACCGATCCATAGAGCAGCGCTCCCATTGCCGCGAGAACGCGCAAGAGGTTTTCCGACAGCACCTGACGGGCCAGGTCGATGCCGAAAAACAGGGTATAGAGAATCACCGACGCCGCGAAAATGACCCCGGCCTGGAAGCCGCCGCCCGGACCGTAATCGCCGTGAAATTGGACATAAAAAGCAAACAGCATGATGGGCGGAATCAGAATCTTGCTGACGACGCGCAGAATTGTGTGGTGCCGGGCACCGTCGTCGCGGGGGCCGCTGGCGGGTTGCGCGCCAATACTCAGCAGTGACATCACGCCAATACCCGCGGCAAACACCACCACGACTTCGCCGAAGGTATCGAAGGCCCGGTAGCTGGCCAGCACTGAGGTGACGACATTGGGAATGCCGATCTCGCCGTAAGAAGCTTCAAGGTAACGGGGGGCAACATGCTGATGAACGGGGGCATCGGCGGTGCCGAAAGCGGGCATGTCGATGGTGCCGACAATCAGCAGACCGCCGGTGATGAGTACCAGAATCAGCGCCGGCAAGCGGTAGCTGCGCTGGCAGGTTTCGTAGCGACCGACCATGGCCAGCGTCAGCAGCATCAGCAGCGGTGAAATACCGGAACCTACAGCGGCTTCGGTGAAGGCAACGTCTACGGCGTCCATCAGGACAAAGAAGCTGGCAGACAGGAAACCATAGATCCCGGTGAGCATCACTGACACCAGCAGGTCGCGACTGACGACAATGCCGATGGCGGTGGCCAGCAGCAGGCTGAGCAGTGAGATATTGATAAACAGTTCCACGTCGCTATTCCTTGTCGCCGTCGTTATGGTCGCGATGGCGCCATGCTGCTTTGGCGAGTGCGTGGCTCGCTGTCGGGCTGGTAAACAGCACGAAAATCAGAATAAACAGCAGCTTGAGCAGAACCAGTCCCCAGCCAGCCAGCAGCATCAGCCCGGCTAGCAACAGAGAGGTGGCGAGAGTTTCAGTAATACCGGCAGCGTGCATGCGACTGAATAGATCGGGGAAGCGCAGTACCCCCAGCGCACCGGTAAACATCAGAAAGCTGCCCAGGGCCAACAGAATGCCGCTGATGATAGGAATGATCTCGCTCATGAGGCGTCTTTGCCCTCGCTGTATTCCACGTAGCGCAGCAGGGCTATCACGCTGATGAAGTTCATTAGCGCATAAACCAGCGCGATATCCAGAAACTCAGGGCGACCGAATAGAAAGCCGAGTACGGAGATCAGCAATACGGTCTTGGTGCCGAACAGATTGACCGCCAGAACGCGATCGAAAAACGTCGGGCCGGCAAAGGCGCGGATCATTGCCATCAGCATGACCAGTACGAGTGTGATTGCACAAACTGCCAGCATCATTTTTCCAGCTCACAGGCCCGGCGGCTCATTTCGCCGGTTTCCAGGTCGTTGATGTTGGCCGAGGTCAGCGCATGAACCAATACCGTGTCATCGTCCAGTTCAACGGCCAGTGTTCCCGGCGTCAGATTAATCGAGTTTGCGTAGATAACCCGTCCCAAATCGGTCTTCTGTGCGACCGGCAGGGTTTTCATTTGCGGGTCGATACTCGCATTGCCGCGCCAAATGCGTTTTACCACATCGATATTGCTCAACAGGATTTGCCAGGCCAGCCAGCCGTAGTAGCGGGGAATATTGCGAGTAAGGTGCACAGGCTGTGATTCGTGATCTACCACGTCCATGCGGTGGCAGATCCACACGACAAGCGCCACTGATACGGCGCCAAGGCTAAGCAACAGACCGTTATAGTGGCCCGAATTGGCCAGCCAGATAATGCTGAGTAGTAGAGAAAGACTGATGGTGTGGCGCATTGCGGTCTCAGTTGATCCGCGTTAGCGCTGTGCTCACGCGGTCTATTCTTTATTGGTTTTTGCAGGGGTAGTGTGCTTTCAGCACCGCCTCCAACAGCGAGCTGGCATTGGCATCCCTGGCATTCTGTTCGGAATCAATAATCTGTTGGGCCAGTACCTCGGTATCCACGCCCTCGGGTAAACAGTACCGTGACATTTTCAGCGTGTCGATATCTGTTGAACCACCGGGTGCGCGAGTTCTCAAAGCGCGCTCCATAAATTCTGAGCGCGGTGCGGCAACCGATACCTTGGTGCTGCCACTCACAAACCCCTGGAGGTAGGCTTTACACACTTCGCCATAAACGTCCCCGCTTTCGTTCAGCATGCGGGTACAACTTCCGCGCAGTGTATTCGCTGACATCTCTTCAACAGCCACCGCAGGGAGCATGAGAAGTGTACAAAAAAACCCTACAAATATACGGGTTAGGCGCTTGCTTGGATCCTGCATCGCGCGGCACCTCCTTCTGGTTTGCGCCCAGCATGTTGGCATTGTCGTCGAGAAAAGTATTGTCAGATTTGTAAAAAAGTGTGGCGAGAGCGCTAAGATCGACGGTGATCTGCATGCTAATAAAGCTTGTCAATGCGCAGTGCTTTTCGACAGACTATGGCAAATTTTAGGAAACCAGCCTTCTCGTATGAGTATTGAACCTCAGTCCTGTATTTTGCTTGTCGACGACAATGCCGATATCCGGCATTTGGTGTCGGAATTGTTGGAGACGGAAGGCTATCAGGTGATGACCGCCGAAGACGGCGAAGAAATGTTTGCCTGCCTGTCGCAACAGCAGGCGGATCTGATCCTGCTGGATGTAATGTTGCCCGGTCAGGACGGCTTTGCGCTGTGCAGGAAGCTGCGCTCAGACCCGGAGATGCCGCCGATTATTATGCTCAGCGCCAAGGACGAAGAGATTGATCGCGTCGTCGGTCTGGAGCTGGGGGCCGATGACTATATTGCCAAGCCCTTTGGGCGCCATGAGTTGGTCGCGCGAATTAAAGCGGTGTTGCGCCGGGTAAATGGGGTCAACAGCCGCCGCGGACAATTCGCCTATCGCTTTTCCGGCTGGCACTTCAAACCCGCCCGCATGGAGCTGCTGGATGCTGAAGGCACGGTCATACAGCTTTCCACCAGTGAGAATGACCTGTTACTGGCCTTTGTTCAGAATCCGCAGATTCCCCTTTCCCGCGACCGACTGTTGAGTCTCACCAAGGGGCGCAACAGTGCCGCCTTTGACCGCAGTATCGATTCCCACGTCAGCCGCCTGCGCCGCAAACTTCGCGAGGATGCCAAGCAGCCGGAAATTATCAAAACCGCCTGGGGATCGGGGTACCTGTTTTCCTGTCCTGTCGACACGGTGTGATGCCGCGCCTGCCCGATACGCTCAAAGCCCGCAGCATGTTGCTGCTCAGTGCGGTGTTTGTACTGTCGCATCTGCTCAGTCTGTGGCTGTTTGAACAGCACCGTAACGAGAGGGTATTGCTCGCCGAGGCGGCGGATCTTGCCCAGCGTATCAGCGGGATTGTCGATTTGGCCTACGGTTTTCCGGCTGCCGAGCGCGGCAAGATTCTGGCGGCTGCGCAAACGGGTTTTCTGGCCGCTTACGATGATTTGCAGAGCACGGTCGACGACGCCTGCCTGAAAAATACCTTCGCGAACGATGTGGCGTTGAATATCGACAAGGCGTTTTCCCAGCACCCTGACTACGATATTCGCGTCTGTCTGCGGGGTGCCGACCCGGCATTGCGGGGAGAGTGGCGCGATGACATCGATATGCTGGTGAACATTCGTTTTCCCGATGGAGAAACCGCCGCTTTTCGTGCGCGCTTGCCCGAAGCGGGCTCCTTGCTGCACGAGCCCATTGCCCTCTATCTGCTACTAGTCATGGCGCTGTCTCTGCTGCTGGCCTGGCTGTTGATCCAGCGGCTGATTCGCCCCCTTGAGCAGTTTGGCGAGGCGGCTTCGCGCTTGGGGAGAAACCTGGATGCGCCGCCGCTGGTGGAGCAGGGACCAAAGGAATTGGTACAGGCATCGAAAGCGTTGAATACCATGCAGGCCCATGTGCAGCGCCTGCTGAAAAGTCAGGCAGAGATGGTGGCCGCCATTTCCCATGATCTGAAGTCGGCGCTGACCCGTCTGCAACTGCGCACGGAACTGCTCAGCAACGACCGCGAACGAGAGGGATTGGAGCGGGTGGTGGTGGATATGCGCACGATGGTGGCCGCCATTATCGATTTCGTGCGCGGCAATGCCAGCGGCGAACAGCCTCGCCGCACCCAGTTGGATAATCTGGTTGAGAGTCTCTGTGATGACTTGGCCGAGGAGGGCTTGCCGGTCAGTTATGTCAGCCGCGGCACCGGCACCGTCGAATGCCGTCCGGTAGCGCTGCGAAGGGCCCTGCAGAATCTGATCGACAATGCCTTGCGCTACGGTGGACGGGCCGTGGTCAGCCTTAGCCGCGATGATTTGTTTTTTTACCTCGATGTGGAAGATGAGGGACCGGGAATCCCCGAGGCCATGCTGGGCGAAGTCTTGCGCCCTTTTGTGCGGGTCGATGCCTCACGCAGTGAGCGCAGTGGTGGTTTGGGGCTGGGGCTGGCCATTGCGCAAGGCATTGTGCAGGGCCATGGCGGAAGTCTCACGCTCTTTAACCGTCACGGCGGCGGCTTGCGTGCACAAATTCGCCTGCCTGCCAGCGAAGGAGTCGCCCGGCCCTGAGGCCGGGCAACGATTCAGGCGCGACGTTTCTCCACGACCAGCGGCAGACCATCTTTGATCTTGGGCATGGGGATATAGGTGAACGCCACCTTGTAGTCGTCCGGCAGGCGGAATTCATATTTTCGCAGGAACTGGTGCATAAACAGCTTCGACTGCATGGCGGCGAAATGCATGCCGATACATTTGTGGGCGCCGCCACCAAAGGGCATAAAGCAGAAGGGGTGGCCTTTCTGCTCAGCGCGCTCCGGGAAAAAGCGTTCGGGGTCGAAGCTGTGCGGGTTTGTCCAATAATCACTCATGCGATTGGTGAACATGGGTAACTGGAAAATCATGGTATTGGCGGGAATCCGGTGTCCGGCCAGCTCGCATTCGCGAATGCTGCGGCGTACCAGTACGGTCACCGAGGGGTTGAGGCGCTGGGCTTCATTGAAAGCGGCGTCGAGCTCCACCACATTTCCCAGATCCTCGTAGTCCAGATAATCCTTGTGCTGCGCCGCGCCCTCGTCGCGAAGCCGCTGCTGCCAGTCCTGATGTTTCGCGAGGTAGTACATCAGGTGGTTGAGTGTGCTGGTGGTGGTGTCGTGGGCGGCAAACAGCAGAAAACTGGCATGATCGACAATTTCTTCATCGCTGAAGTAGCTGCCGTCAGGTTTGGTTTCTTTGCACATATGGCTGAGCATATCCTGCCCGTCACCGGCGCGGCGAATCGGAATCAGCTTGGTGATGTAGTCGCGCAGGAAACGCTGTCCGTTTTTGCCGGTGTGATATTTCAAGCCGGGCAGATCCAAACGAATGATGCCTTCCTGAGCATCGAGAATGTCGACAAAGGCCTGGGCGAGTTCGTCAGAGCCCTCATCGTGTTCCTCAACACCATAAAATACTTTGCAGGTCATGCGCAGCAGCAGGTTCTTGACGCTCTCGTAGAAGCGGAAGCTATCATCGAAGACCCAGGCGTCCATGCCACGCTCAAGAATCGGGTTCATGATTTCCACATAACTGCGCATGGACGGGGTTTTGAAACTGGTCTGCATAATCCGACGCTGGAACTTGTGCTCGTCGAAATCCAGGCAAAGCAGGTTGTCGCCATAGAAGGGGCGCAACGCGTAATCGTAGCCCATGCGTGTGGAAAAATTGCGATCACCGTCCAGCAAAAGGGTCTGAGCCATGTCCGGACCCAGTGCCAGTACGCCGGGCTGAGGGCCAAAGTGAACCCGTGAAATGGGACCGAATTCTTTCCAGCGGGTCTCCGCCAGCTTGAAAACGTCGTTGCGCAGTTCGGGCAGTACGCCGATGATCGGCCAGCCGTTTTTGCCGGGGATGTGCTTGAGTTTGCTGTTGTTGGGTTGACGAGTGTAATCCGGGCGATGGTCGCTCGCCGCTGCGCTGGCATTGCTCATGGGGCAGTCCTGTCTGGTTAATTATTATTCGACTTCTGATGGTAGCGGTTGGCCCACCTTCCGCCAACTGGCTTTACATTGCGGTTGGTTAATAATTCATACCGTTGGCACTAAGTGTCATCAAAGGCATTAACTTGTGACGAAGGTCTATCGGGTGGGAGGGAGTTGACTTCCCCATAATGGTGCATGCATTGTGTCGCGCTGTAGCGACGAGATGAGTATGACAATAAAACGGTAATACGCCCGTCGGCCGACGTACTGGCAAGTGGTCCTAAGCGCGTTATGCATCTGCAACACAATAATGAACCTGATCTCATCCAGACACTGTACAGTGCCCTCACCGATAGGGACGGTTTTCACCGATTCCTTGAGCAGCTCACCCTTTATATTGGCGGGGATGCGGCTGAGTTGCTGGTCATCAATCGCAAACCGCTGAGAATTGAGCACATCTGGTATTACGGCCTTTCTGAAGAGCTTTTAAGTTGGTACATCGACAGCAATATGGTGGCTGTTGATGTGGTGATTAACACCGCAATTCAGCACAAGCCCGGCACTTTCCAGACGGCACTTTCGTTTGTCGAAGAATCCAATCCTGACGAGGGCTCTATTCGTTGGGAAGAAGAGCAGGGAATGCTGGATGCCGCCTGGCTTGTTGTCGAGAGCTCGGAAACCAGCAGTGTTGTGCTTACCATCCAGAGGACGGTGGAACAGGGTCCGTTCCAAGAAAATGAAATTGCGGCTCTGGATCGCCTCGTTCCCTACATACGGCAAGCCGTTGCGTTAAATCGCCAACTGGCATCGCGCAGTGAGGCGGCATCGTCGCTGGCGGCCGTAATTGACGTGCTCCCTGACGCCACCTTGGTGCTCGATAGCTATTCCACCGTGCTGTACTCCAACAAAGCGGCGCAGTTGTTGCTCGATCGGGAGCGCAGTCTGGCGATTCGCGATGAGCGCCTGAGTTTTTCGGAGAATGAGCTGCAATCAGCCTTTTTTCTGGCATCCACTCAGGTGGTGCGCGCCAGTATCGGTCGCGAGGGCCACTATACCGAAACCCTGTTCCTTAAACGGCGGGGCCGCCAACCCCTTATCTTTGTATTGCGGTCTATCGAAAGCAGCGAGCTTTTGGCGGGTGGCGCGCTGGTGAGCATTTATGAACCGGGCAGTCGTGAATTGCCTAACGCAGACCAGATAGCCGGGTATTTTGATTTGACCTGGGCTGAAGCGCAGGTGTGTGAGCAGTTGGTGGCGGGAATGGATTTGCAGCATATTGCCGATACGCTGGGACGCAAGATCAGCACGGTGCGATACCAGCTCAAACAGGTATTTCAGAAAACCGCCTGCACGCGGCAGGGAGAGTTGGTCAGTACCATCCTGTCAGCGCTGTTGCGCTAGATTGACCGGCCAAAAGAAAATCCCTGCAGGCAGTGGAATTGCCCACTCCCTGCAGGGGCCGGCGTTATTTAACTTGTACGACCTGGTCGGGCTCGCTCAGTTCGCTGATAAAGAACCCACTCAGGTGTTGGGTGTCACCGTCGACGTGGGAAAAGGTCACCAGCACGATATCCTTGCCGTTTCGATCCTTGAGCGGAGCAAAGACCCAGTGGCCGGTTGAGCCGTCTTCCATGGTTTCGTAGTAGTCGAGAGTGCCCGCCGTGTTCACGCGCCAGCCATTCTCGATGTTGCTCGTTTCTTCGCCGAAGAAGTCCACCGTGCCGGAGCCATCGGCGTTCAGGTTTACCTGAATGAAGCCTTCCTCCGTCGGCAGCTCGTAGCGGAAAGACGTGGCTTGGCCCTCGGCAAAACGCTCACTGGCGCTGCGCTCTACGGTGGCGGTTTTGCTGTAAATGCGCTCGCCATCGTCGTCGAACATGCGCAGTTCAACGGGGAATCGTCCGACGCGAAACAGTCCGAAATCCTCGTCGCCATCTTCACAGTTCAGTTCTCCCCATTCGACGGCGGAGCAGTTGGCCGTCATATCTGAGAGACCGCCGTCGCCGTCCGTTTCCGAGGTGATGGCCGTTACCGAGAAAACGCCATTGTCGAGCTGGTAGTCACCCCACTCCGAGGTGGCGGTGTCCTCCGTCAGCGAGGCGTCGCCCCCATCGCGGTTGTTGTGGCTGACCAGGTAAGTGCCGTCATCCATAATCACCACAACGTTGAACATCTCGTCGTCGTCGGCTTCGGCCAGATACCAGCTTCCCACTACCGCAGGATCTGTGGTTCGAATGGCGGTAAACGGCACGGTGGCATCGGCTTCGCTACCCAGATGCAGCTCGTCGTTGACCAGGCGAACGGTATCTTGGCCGCAGCCTTCGCCAAGTTCTTCGCAAAGGCCGCCGTCACCGTCGGATTGCCCGACCGCACTGAAGGTGATATCGCCGGTGTTCGGGTTCCAGTCGTAGTAACCCCATTCCGCCGAAGCCGCCGCTTGAACGTCGTCGCCATATTTGTGGGCAACGATATAGCGATCACCTTCGAGGAAGGTGAGCACATTCACTTCTTCGCCGTTGGGGCCCTTGCCATCGCTGCTTTCCCCGGCCGGTTCGACGAATAGCCAGCTACCGCGCAGATCGGCCTGCCGCGAGGCGTCAAAATGGGCCTCTGCCTCTTCGGCGCTGATCAGCGTTTTCTCTGTTGGGGTGCCCACTGCTGAGGCGTACTCGGTTTCAAAAGCGGCTTGCGATTGTCCGAGCGTCAGCGTCGCACTTTCCAGTGCAGTGTGAATCCCTTCACTGATCGTGATGCCATTGTCGGGATTGCCGTCGTCATCCAGCGACTGGAGCAAGCGCAGGATATTGCTGACCTGATCAGCCTGTTCGGTGCTGGCCATATCGGCCGGTGTAATGCGTCCGGTAGCGGTGACCGCAGGCAGTGAGATGCCGCCGATACTGAATGTGACCGTATCGCCATCCAAGTAGTCGTATTCGCCCAGCGCCGTCGTTGTGCCGCTTTTGTTGCCCGGCGATGTTTCATAGCGAATGCCGGCAACCGCGCTGTCGGTAAACACGCCGACGTTGGCCGCGGCGGGTGTTTCCGAACCGCTACCTCCTGATGATGAGCCGCCGCCTCCGCAGGCGGTGAGGACCGCTGCCAGAGCCAGCGAAGAAAGTCTGTACGGGTTCATGTTTACCTCCAGTGCAACAACATAGTGTTCAAGGAGGCAAGGGGACCACAGCGCTGATGCGTCCTCATCTCCCAAATAGGGGATACTGGGGCAACGGTTCCTGACGGCGGTGAAGACTTACGTTCCGCAGAAGGTCTGGTCTACGCGTTCTTCGTCCTTTGCTGGCAGGGCATAATCACGCCATTCCGGGCGATACTCGAAGGGCTGACTCAAGACCCGATTCAGGGTAATAAAGCCTTCCATGTCGCCCTGATACGCGGCGGCGATGGCGGCTTCCACCTGGTGGTTGCGGGGAATAAAGACCGGGTTGGCCCGGCGCATTATGCTGTCGCGTTCACTCGCTGACATCGAATCTTGATCAAGGCGCTGTTGCCAGTCGGCGAGCCAGTCGTCAAAGGCAGCGGGCAGGGTAAACAGCTCGTCAATCGCATCGTTGACGGTCAGACCGCCGATCTGCGCTGCGCGATCGCGCAGGGCTCGGAAGCTGAGGGTGAAGTCGCTGTCGTGATCCTGCAGCAATTGTAAAAACGCCTGATAGCGCTGTTCGTCGGCCTCATCCGCGTGGCTCAGGCCCAGTTTGCTGGCCATATGCTGTCGATAGGCGCTGAAAAACTGCGAGGTAAAGGCATTCAGGCTGTTCTGTGCGCGCTCCACGGCGGGCTTGAGGTCGCTCTCTCCTTCACGGCGCAGTATCGGCAGTATGGCCTGTGCCAGTTGTACCAGATTCCACTGGGCAATCGCGGGTTGGTTACCAAAGGCATAGCGACCCTGATGGTCGATGGAACTGAACACGGTGCCGGGGTGGTAGGCCTCCATAAAGGCGCAGGGACCGTAGTCGATGGTTTCACCGCAGAGCAGCATATTGTCGGTATTCATGACACCGTGGATAAAGCCCAGCGACTGCCAACGGGCAATCAGCGCGGCTTGTGCCGCGCTAATGTCATCGAGAAGTTGCTCATAGGGATAATCGGCCTCGGCGGCAGCGGGATAGTGCCGGGCAATGACATAGTCGAGTAATTGGCGCAGGGCTCCCTCGTCGTTGCTGGCGGCAAAATACTGCACGGTACCCACGCGGATATGGCTGCTGGCGACCCGGCAGAGAATACCGCCGGGCAGTGCTCGCTCGCGATACACCTTGTCGCCGGTACTCATGGCTGACAGTGCTCGAGTGGTTGGTACACCCAGCCGGTGCATGGCTTCGCTGAGCAGATATTCGCGAATCACCGGCCCCAGCGGGGATTTACCATCGCCGCCACGGGAGTAGGGCGTGGGGCCAGACCCCTTGAGTTGCAGGTCACGGCGCCGGCCCTGCGTATCGATCACCTCGCCCAGCAGCAGTGCCCGGCCATCGCCGAGCTGAGGGTTGTAGTTGCCAAACTGATGGCCTGCATATACGCAGGCGATAGGGTCGCTGCCGTCGGCCACGGCATTGCCTGACAGCACCGCTACGCCTTCCGGGCTGCGCAGCCAGTCGGGATCTATCCCCAGTTCCTCTGCCAGCGCAGTATTGAGCAAAATCAGGGCCGGATCGGGAGTGCGGCTGGCGGTCTGGCGGTGATAAAAGCGCAGCGGCAATTGCAGGTAGCTGTTGTCGAAGGCGATGGGAACGGCGCTCATAGCGGGGCCTTTTGTGTTGGTGTTGGGCAAATACTTTGTCACGAAGCACCCGTAGATTGTACGCGGGGCCCTGTGCACTTGCGATGTGCGCAGAGTGAAATTGCTGCTAACAGGCGACGCGGTTGCTGTTGGCAGGGTAAAATTGCCGCGCATTGATTATTCAGACCGGGTGCTCAGCTGTTGAGACATCGGGCAAGCCACTGTGGGAAGCGACACATTCATGTCCTGGTATACCAAGCTGTTTTTCATGTTCTGCCGCCTGGTGTCAACGCCGGTACTGGCGCTGGTAAGGCCCAATATTGTGCAGGTCGACGATGGCTTGCGTGACGCGGTGGAGGGGCGTCCCGTGTGTTATGTGTTGCGCACCTATAGCTGGACGGACCGGTTTCTGCTGGAGCGGATTCTGCGCGCCGAGGGGCTCACCCCGCTGCACCGTACGCCCGGCAAACTGCCTGTGGCGGAAAAGGCGGGCTGCCTGTATTTGCCGGTAATTGCCGGAGATCGCGGTGCGGATCGCAGCACTGCGACCATGGAAACGCTGATGGCCGGGCAGGGTGAGCAGAGCTTGCAGATCGTGCCCGTGTCGGTATTTTGGGGACGTGACCCCGGCAGCGAAACCTCGTTTCTCAAACTGTTGCTGGGCGACGGTGAGCGCGCCGGTGCCCTGCGCAAGCTGCTGGTGATTATTGCCCAGCGCAAGAACGTGATGCTGCACTTTGCCTATCCCGTTAATTTCCAGAAGCTGGTGGCGCGCACGCAGGAGCCGCAGGCGGCCGCCGTGCTGCTGGCCCGCACCCTGAGTTTCTACTTCAGTCGCCGCAAAACGGCCTCTCTGGGCCCCAGTCTGCTGTCGCGGCATGAGATCATCAATCTGGTACTGCGTCGGCCCGCTGTGCGTGAAGCCATGCAGGAGGAGCAGGCCGAAGAAAAACTCAGTGCCGCAAAAATCGAGAAAAAAGCCCGCAAGATGGCCAATGAAGTGGCGGCCAATTTCGACTCGCGGATTTTGCGGGTGCTGGATCTGATTCTTAGCTGGGTATTTCGCAAGATTTTCAGCGGCATTCGCCTGCACCATGTCGAGCGTCTGAACCGCACTGCCAACGATCGGCAATTGGTGTACATGCCGAGTCACCGCAGCCACCTCGATTATCTGCTGATTTCCTACGGCCTCTACACGCAAGGGTTGGTGCCGCCACATATTGCGGCCGGGGTGAACCTGAACTTTTGGCCGGTAGGCGGTCTGCTGCGCCGGGGCGGTGCTTTTTATATTCGCCGCAGCTTTGCCGGACAGAAACTCTATAGTGCGGTGTTTCGCAGCTATCTGGATGTCATTCTGGGGCGGGGCTACCCCGTGGAGTTTTTCCCGGAGGGCGGGCGTTCCCGTACCGGTCGTCTGCTGCCACCTAAAAAGGGCATGCTGGCGATGACGGTGGAAAGCTTCCTCGCCCAGCCGGCGCGGAAGGTCGCGCTGGTGCCGGTGTATGTGGGCTACGACAAGCTGGTGGAAGGCGCGTCCTACGTGAAGGAACTGCGCGGTGCCGCCAAGCAGAGCGAATCAGCGGGCGGTCTGCTCAAGGCCACAAGGATTTTCAAGTCGTCTTACGGCAGCCCCCATGTGGCCTTTGGTGAGCCGATTGCGCTGGAAGACTGCCTGAGCCACATCGAGCCGGAGTGGCGCAGCAAGCTGCAAAGCGGCGACGAAAGCTTTATCCCTGCGGTTGTCGACCACATCGCCCAGGAAAATATGGAGCGGGTGAATTCGGCGGCTGTCATTAACCCCATCGGTCTGGTGGCGATGATTCTGTTGTCCAGCCCCCAGCGTGCCATGGCCGAAGATGAGCTGCTGAACCAGATCGACGCCTTTGTCGCGCTGCTGAAGCGCCTGCCCTACAGTGCGGATGTCACCTTGCCGGAGGGCAGCGCGCGGGAAATTCTCGACGCTGCAGCACGCACGGCGGGGCTGTCGCGCATCGATCACCTTTGGGGGCCGATTATTACCGCCACAGGTAAAGAGGCGGTGATGCTCACCTATTACCGCAACTCGGTGATGCATGTGCTGGCGATGCCCAGTCTGATCGCGCGTTTCTTCCGCCACAGTGAGCAGGTCAGCATCGATGAATTGCGCGAATCCTGCATGCAGTTGTTGCCCTTCCTCAAGCGCGAGTTGTTTTTGCGGGTCGATTTAAACAACTGCGATGATGTCGTGGACCGGCATATCGACAATCTGGTCGAGCAGGGCTTGCTGCTGCGTCGCGGCGAGTCAGTGCTGGCTCGCCCGGAAGTGGGCAGCAATGCCTACGCGGTGCTGACCGGTCTGGGGAGGATTTTGCGTGAGACCTTTGAGCGCTACACCATGAGCAGTCTCCTGCTGGTGCATGAGCCCGGAGAAACCGCCGCGCCGCGCAGTGCCGTGGAAGAAAACCTGATCGTTATGGCCCAGCGGCTGTCGATTGTCAGCGGACGGGAAGCGCCGGAATACTTTGATAAAAACCTGTTCCGGGTATACCTCGATACCCTGATTGCCCAGAATTTGCTGTATGAGGAAAATCGTGACGGCGAGCGCTGGGTACGCTGCGATGCCCGCCTGCAACTGTTCAGCCAGCGTTGGGTGGCCCTGCTGGGGCCCGATGTCCAGCAAAGTATGTTGCAGTTAATCCGCCAGCCCACCATGAACCGCGACAGCTGAACGACGCCTTGCCCACCGCCGGTTCCGGTGGGCAAGGTTGTCATAAATCTGCCTCAGAACCGTCCCGCCTTTGTCATCGTTGCGCTCTAGCCTGTCATCAATTTAACGACAGAGGCGCCCGGTGTGACCGAGCAAGTAAAACGCTACAAAACGCTATGGCTTTCCGATATCCACCTCGGCTTCAAGGATTGCCGCGCCGAGTACCTGTTGGACTGCCTGAATCACATTGAATGCGACACCATTTATCTGGTGGGCGACGTGGTCGATCTCTGGGCCATGTCCCGCACGCTGTACTGGCCTGCCAGTCACTACGAGGTGTTGCGCACCCTGTTTCGCAAGGCCAATAGCGGCACTCGGGTGGTTTACATTCCCGGTAACCACGACGAACCGTTCCGCGACTATGTCGGGCATATTTTCGGGCCTATCGAAATCCGCAAAGAAGCGGTTTACACCACCCTCAAAGGCAAGCGTCTGTTGATGTTTCACGGCGACTGCCTGGATGAACACATGCAGCTCAGCCGCTGGGAGAATCTGGTCGGCGATGCCGCTTACGATCTGCTGCTGTTTCTCAATCGCTGGGCCAATTTCTTCCGCCGCCGCTTTGGCCATCACTACTGGTCGCTGGCGACCTATATCAAGCAGCGTATCCCCAATGCCCGTCAGGTGATCGACGTGTTTGAAGCCGCGGCCGTGCAGGAAGCCAAAAAGCGCGGTCTGGATGGCGTGATCTGCGGACATATCCACCAGCCTGCACTCAAGGATATCGACGGACTGTTGTACTGCAACGATGGCGACTGGATTGAGAACTGCACGCTCTTGGCTGAGGGCGAGGACGGTGAGCTGGAATTACTGCAGTGGACCGAGACCCGCCAGATGTTGGCAAGGGTTGGTGAACCCGCTGCAAAACCCGTGGCAGACGTGCTGCCGCTGCGACGGGTCGGATAACAACGAGGTGACAATATGATTTCCGTAGATTCGGTTATCGACGAACGTTTTCCCCGTATTGCCAAGGGCAATCCCCATATTAAACGCACGCTCACTGCGCTGCTGCGTTACCTGTTTCACGAGGCCGAGTTCAAACAGTTCGAGCGGGATTACCCGCATCTGCGTGGCAGGGACTTTGTCGAGCAGGTGCTGAACTATTTTGATTTTGGCTACGCGGTCAGTGCCCTCGACAAAGAGCGTATTCCGGTCACGGGGCGCGTGGTGATCATTGCCAACCATCCTATTGGCAGCCTCGACGGACTGGCCCTACTGAAGCTGGTATCTGAAGTGCGCGGCGATGTGAAAGTCGTGGCTAACGAAGTGCTGTATGCCCTCAAGCCGCTGCGCAGCATGTTGCTGCCGGTGGACAATATGAGTGGTAAACGCAATCGCCGGGAAAATCTTCAGGCCATCCACGAGCACCTGGAAGGCGATGGCGCGGTGATTATTTTCCCGGCCGGTGAAGTCTCGCGTTTCAGCCCGTCGGGCATTCGCGATGGTCGCTGGCGGGCGGGCTTTATCAAGTTTGCCGAGCGGGCCAATGCGCCGATTCTGCCAGTGCACATGAACGCCAGGAATTCGGTGTTTTTCTATGCACTGTCGCTGCTGGCCAAGCCGCTGTCGACACTGTGGCTGATCCGCGAAATGTTCAAACAGAACAACCGCACCGTGCGCGTCAGCATCGGCCCGGCTATTGATCCTTCTCTCTACCGCGATCTGCCGCTGACCACGCAGGCCAAAGTGCGCCTGTTCAAGCGCCACCTTTACAAGATCGGCAAGCGCCGCCGTCGTGGTGAGCCCTGCTTTATGCCCGAGGCGCAGCCGGTAGCGCACCCGGAGGACCGACGGGAACTGCGCAGCGCCATTCGTGACTGCGAACACCTGGGCAGCAACCGCGATGGCATGGATATTTATCGCTACGAGTACAGCGGCGACTGCTGCATCATGCGTGAGATCGGTCGCCTGCGCGAAATCAGCTTCCGCGCGGTGGGCGAGGGCACGGGTCTGCGTCGCGACGTAGACGCCTACGACGCCTATTACGATCATATCGTGCTGTGGGACGACAACCAGCTTGAGCTGGTGGGCGCCTATCGCCTGAAGCGTGTCGCGGCATTGGAGCCGGGGCAGACGCTCTACAGTGCCAGCCTGTTTGACTACCAGCCCGATGCGGCGAACGCCGTGTTTGCGCAGGGTGTGGAACTGGGCCGCAGTTTTATCCAGCCTCGCTACTGGGGGCGCAATGCCCTGGATTACCTCTGGCAGGGCGTGGGCAAATACCTGGCTCGCTACCCCGAGCTGCGTTATATGTTTGGCCCCGTCAGCCTGAGTGATGAACTGCCTCGCGCCGCCAAAGATGCCCTGTTGGAATTCTATAGCTGCTATTTTTCCAGCGAGTCCGGCGCGGTCGATCCTCACTGGGCCAGCGCAAAAATGCCTTACCGCAGCGAGTCGGCGGTTACGCGTTTCAAGGGCGACGACTACCGGCGGGAATTTGCTGAGTTAAAGGCCATGCTGGCCGAACTGGGCTGCTCGGTGCCGACGCTGTACAAGCAGTACACTGAGCTTTGTGAGCCCGGTGGTGTCAGCTTTGCCGACTTCAATATCGATCCGGATTTTGCCGACTGTATTGATGGTCTGGTGCTGGTGGATATCGAGAAAATGAAGCCAGCGCGTCGCAAGCGCTATCTCGGCCAGTAGAAGCTGTGCCCGAAGGCGGCCTGTCTGGCCGCCTGCTTATTCCTTCCCTGCAATATCTTCAAAGCGCTGGATTAGCCAATCCGGGTCATCCAGCGGCAGGTCGTGTCCCGCGCTCTGGTGCAGCGCAACAGGCGCCTGGTAGCGGTCGGCGAGTTGCTGGCTGCACTGCCAGCTCACCATGTGATCAGCGCGGCTGGCGAGAAACAGCAAGCGATCGGCGGGCAGTGCTTGTGGCGCGCGAAAGCGACTGGCAGCCCAGAGTTGGCGCAGCACATTGCGGCGCTGGATGGGGTGCTGGTTGCGCAGCTCGACGTAGCGACTGAGCAGCGCGGCGTTGTTGCCGTGCCGGTTGCTGACCATTTTCAGAATGGCCTGCTCCTGAGTGCTGATGTTTCTCGAGACTAGACCGCGAAAGACCTGGGGCAGTGCGCGGGGCTGAAGTCGCTGCCATACCGGGCAGTCACCACTGCTGCTGTTAATCAAAATAAGATGGCGGATGCGCTGGGGTTCCGTGTACAGCCAGTCCAAGGCGACCATGCCCCCCAGTGACAGCGCGACAATCCCGAAGGGCTCATCGTCGGGCAAGGCGAAGCGTTGCTGAAGATCGCAGCGGATCTCGGCAATGGTCAGCGGGGACCTGCGTTGATGCTCACTGCCAAAGCCGGGCAAGTCCAGCGTGTGACACTGCCAGCCCAAGCGCGCAGCGCAGTCATCCACAAAGGGCTGCCAGTGGCCGCTCTCGCGGGACAGGCCGCGCAGGAACAGCCAATGCCGGGGCAGCGATAGCTCAGTCATCGAGTTGTCGATACCAAAGGCTTTGGGCGATCTGGCGAAGCTGCATTTCCTGTTCGCCCCGTGGCTGCCATTGTTCAGTATTGCGGCAGGCCGCCAGCATAAAATCCAGTAGCAATAGGTGGCCGCGCAACACCCGCGCATGGCGGTGGGGCACCGTAGGATTGAACAGCCCGGCAAAACTGAACAATTGCCGGGGGTGTTTCTTCACCCACAACCAGCTTCCCATCTCCAGTGTCAGTGGCAGCAGCTTCACACCTTGTTCGCGACAGCGCAGATAAAAGTAGTCCCACATATCGCCGTGACTGAGATAGTGCATTGCCTGGGGTCCGAAGGCGTAATTGTGGTGGGGGAAGTTACGCTCCCAGAGCAGTTTGAGCGCCACGTAGCTGCCGATGTCGTCGATGGCTTCCTTGCGGTAGGCATGGGGAATCCACAGATGATCTCGAAAGCCGAAACCGGAGTGGAAGTCGATCGCAATCATCGTTCTGCCTGCTTGGCTGTGTCGGCGAATCAGTGATTCCAGCACCTGAAACTCCGGTTCAACCTGTCGGTCATAGCGTCCCCGATACCATGGCAGGCGGCGCCAGAGGCGCTGCCCGCCGACCAGGAACGGGACCCGGTCTTCGGCGTCAATCGGCGCGTGCCGGTTGAGATCGACGCTGTTGGCGTTGCAGCGCGAGTTGCGGAGCATGCCCGCGGGGTTAACCAGGGGCAGGGCGATGATCGCCACTTCGTTTTCAAATTGTGATCGCCAGTGGCGGTCCCAGCGGCAGCGCTCCAATACGGTTTCCAGCCAGGCGATTAATACCTGGGTACCAATGCGCTCGACGCCGTGCACACCGCCGGTGAGCAGCAGGCAGTGTTTGGCGGTTTCAGGTTTGCCCAGCGTCAGGGAGATGAGGGGGAGCTTGAAATCGTCGACGTCGATCAGGGCTTCGCAGCGGCTGCTCAGTAAGTCGCCGCCGTGCCGACAGAGCTGTTCAACATTGAGAAGCTCCGGCAGGCGCCGGTGCAGGCGGCCGCGATAGGGATCGAGAGCGCTGTGCACGTCCAGCGGTGGCGGTCCGAAAACAGCGTCTTCGTCGCTGGGGGGTACGTGATTCGTCAAGGCTCAGGCGCAGTTCAGTCGAGCGGAGGCATCGCGCTGCTGCCAGAGCGAGGCGACCAGCGCGTCTCGGTTTTGCCAATCACCTTTCAGCAACCAGTCGCAAATCGCCGCCGCGACATCGGGGTAGTTCTGGGGCGCCGGTGCGCGGCGTTGTTCCAGCCAATTGCCAACCGCTTCGCTATCGAGGTGGGTCATGATGCTGGCGAGTTCGAGTTGACGAAGAGTGGCCGCGTTACCCAGTTGTTCCGACTGGCCCGCGACGGGTTTGGCCAGTACCGGCAGGCCGATATGCAGGCATTCGCTGATCAATTCAAATCCCGCATTGCAGATCACGCCATCGGCGCTGCGCAGATCCTGCTTGAAGCCGTGCAGACTGGTTTTGCGCAGCATGACGTTGCCCTGCTGCTGATCATTGAGCGCCGGAGCATACTGAATAAAGCGTTGCCCGGGGAACTGTCGCAGCAGCCCGGTGACGCGGCTCTGGTCTTCAAAGGGCAGATATACCACCGTGTGGCCCGCAGAAGGCAGGCGGCTTTCCTCCGGGTTGATGATCGGCGGCACGATCGGGCCGTCAAAATGGTGCCAATGCAGGCCCAGGCCATAGCGTACGGGGGCAAACAGTTTCATCACCAGACGATTGCGTAGATCAACACCGTCCTCGGGCACTCCGGGGTGACCGAAGGCATATTGGTGGCCGACCCCGACAACGGGTTTGGCTTTCAGTCGCCCCGCCCAGGCGGTGACCGGTTCGAAGTCTGTCAGCACTAGGTCGTAAGGCGTCAGGTCGAGTTGCTTAACGTCTTTGATAAATTGCAGAGGGCGCGCATCGCGCAGGGTCTGAAGGGTATTGATGCGGCCGTCGACCGTGGTGAAACTCAGGCCATGACGGATTTCGTAGCGGCCAAAACAATCCATGTCGAAGTATTGTTCGGCAGGTCGACCGCTGAATAGATAGTCCACCTCTACATTCCTGTCGGCGAAATGTTTGGCCATCATGCGGGCGCGCGAAATATGGCCGTTTCCGGTGCCTTGCACGCCGTATAAAATTTTCATCTGTCTGTGTTTGACTCGTTCAATGAGTGGAATGGGTATCCCGGTGACTACAGTGTCACCAGGTAATAGCCCAGATGTGCGATGGCGACGCCAAGTCCGGCACCCGCGACGGTATCGGTGGGGAAATGGACGCCGAGTAAGACGCGGGAGGCACCGACGGCGGCGGCCCAGACAAACAGGCCGGCGGCGACAGCGCCGAAGCTCAGCACCGCAAGGGTGGCCAGCAGAAAGGCGGCGGCGGTGTGCCCCGATGGGAAGCTGAATTCGTCGGAGGCAATGATCGACGCACTGAACTGCGGAATGGCGGCAGGTGGGCGGCGGCGACGGCAGGTGTTTTTAAGCACCCAGTACAGCGGCAGCCACACGGCAAAGGAGATTGCCACGGCGGCGGTAAAGTAGCCGCTGCCGGGCACATTCAGTGCCAGCAGGCCCAGTGGCAAAAACAACTGGGTGTAGCCGTCACCGCTTTTGGAAACGCCGAAGGCGACGCGGCAAAGCTGTTGCTGATGGCGGGTGTTGACGCAAGCCAGAAACATCCGCACATCGAACTGATTAATTGATTGAATCAGGCGCATAGTTTCATCCTCTCGAATGTCACCCTACGCCTCGGCGTTTGCAAATTCGTGACACTGTCATTGCAGAAATGCGACAGTGTGGCGGGGTCAGCGATTCTCCAGTCGCAGAACAAACCCCCGGTGATGGCGCTGGCTGCAGGCTTCGACAGGCAGCAGCTCGGCGTAAAAGTCGTCGACACAGGCTTCGGCGACGGCCAGGAAGGGCGGCCGTCCGGGATCGCTGAGCAGGATTTGTCCGCAACCTGCGTCGACGGCGCGGGCAATCATCTGATAGACCGCCTCGGCCATATCGTCCCAGAAACAGATGTCGCTGCCGATCAGGCAATCGCTCCGAGCCAGCTCCGCGTCAGGGATGTCCTCAAATGCCCAGGGTTGGCAGTCGACGGTGACGTTATTGACGGCTGCTTGTGCCTGCAAGAAGGGGAAAACGGCAGAGTCGGCGTCGCTGGCGATGACGCTCGCGTCAAGGTGTTTCGCACAGTAAATGCCGCCCAGGCCCCAGCCGCAGCCGACATCCAGTACCCGGCTGTGGGGCGCCAGTGGGTGCTGCTGGAGATAATCCATCAGCAGAAACGCGGCGCCCCAATTTTTATTGCCGTGTAACTGGGTGCTGCCCGCTGCGCGCAGACGACGCATAATGGGGTGGCTGGCAAGCAGGTAGTCAATGCCGTAATGCTGCCGCTGTTTTGGGTGGGGGTGTTTATCAAGGCCTGACGATACGGACATGGCGCCTTTCCTGAAAGCCGGTAATGGGCAAAAAAACTCTGTGCCGACCAAGGTCGAATGCCCCTGTTGGCGATGGGCGGGTAGTATACTGCTTTGGCGGAGTGTTTCCCCTCGCTCCTGTGTCCTTGGGCTCTATAAGGAGGATTGGCGTGGCCGATTTCGATTTTGACGTGCTGGTAATTGGCAGTGGTCCGGCGGGGGAGAGCGCGGCGCTCAATGCCGTGAAGCACGGCCAGAGTGTCGCCGTCGTCGAAGAGCAAGACCAGGTCGGCGGGGCCTGTACCCATCAAGGGACGATTCCTTCCAAGGCCTTGAGGCATATGGTGCGTCAGGCCATCCGTTTTAATCGCACGCCGATTTTTCGCGATATTGGCGACCCTCGAACACTGACGTATCCCCGTCTGCTCAGCCACGCGAACGAGGTTATTGCCCGTCAGGTGGCGATGCGCAGCCGCTTTTACAATCGCAACAATATCCGCATTATTCGCGGCCATGCCCGTTTCGCCGACGCGCACACATTGACGGTGACCTGCAGCGATGGGCGCGAGGAACGTTTTACGGCCGGGCGAATTATTATCGCCACCGGTTCGCGCCCTTACCGTCCGGCCAATATCGACTTTTCCCATCCGCGGGTTTATGACAGCGACAGCATTCTCAAAATGACCAATACCCCACGTAAGATCATTATTTATGGTGCGGGGGTGATTGGCTGCGAGTACGCGTCAATTTTTTCGGGCATTGGTGCCAAGGTAGAGCTGGTCAATACCCGCGACCGACTGTTGGAATTCCTCGACGATGAAATTTCCGATGCCCTCAGTTATCACCTGCGCTACCTAGGGGTGATGATTCGTCACCGTGAGGTGTACAGCGAGGTGGAGGCCAACGACCGCGAGGTGGTGGTCAAACTGGAAAGTGGCAAGCGGCTGCATGCCGATGCGCTGCTGTGGTGTAACGGCCGCAGTGGCAATACCGACCAACTGGGTCTGGACTCCATTGGCGTAGAGCCGGATCACCGGGGCCAGCTTCAGGTGGACGAACACTACCAGACCAGCGTGGCATCTATTTACGCCGCTGGTGACGTCATTGGCTGGCCGGCACTGGCCAGCGCCGCCTACGACCAGGGGCGCGCCGCATCGGCATCGGCAAGGGGTAAAGAGCACTGCCGTTTCGTCGACGACGTGCCGACAGGCATCTACACCTTGCCGGAGATCAGTTCCGTGGGGCTGAACGAGCGCGAGCTGACTGAACAGAAAGTGCCCTACGAGGTGGGGCGCGCCTTCTTCAAGGATACCGCCCGCGGACAGATCAGCGGCGAGACGGTGGGAATGCTCAAGCTGCTGTTTCACGCCGACACGCTGGAGATTTTGGGTATTCACTGCTTTGGTGCCGAGGCCGCCGAAATCATCCATATCGGCCAGGCGATCATGAAGCAAAAGGACGGCGGAAACAGCCTGCGCTACTTCCTGAATACCACCTTCAACTACCCGACGATGGCCGAGGCGTACCGCACGGCAGCCCTGAATGGCTTGAATCGTCTGTAAGCCCCAGCTCATGAGGGCTGGAGGCGAACGCACAGAACGCAAAAATAGGTATAAATTTTCATTGACAGCGGGTCGTTCTGGGCATAAATAGTGCCCTGAACAACCGCGCTAACGCCGCTGGTTGCTTCCGTATTTGACCGTGCTGGAGTGAGCAGGATATGGCAAGAGATATGGCAGTATCGGAAAGCGTCGAAGATCTGGACGACGACTTCTTTGACGACAGCAGTGCGAGTTATGACGACAACCCGAATATGGGTGGCCGCGATAACAGTATTCGCCGTCGTATCGAAGAGCGGCTGGAGCGCAAACGCCTGATGGAAGAGCTGGATATGCTCGACGATTTCGACATCTGAACGTCTCGGTGACGGTGTCTCTCAGCGCCCGGTGTTCTATCGGGCGCCGCTTTTTAGCCTCCTAATTATCCTCCTGAAATTGTAAATTGCTGCGTAGCCGTGTCGGCCTGTTGCCGGGGCTCGCCAGCGGGGCTACCATGTCGGGCAACGTCATGCCCCGCAGTTGCTGTGTTATACCTCCGCGCGGCGCTACGATGAGTAAAATACAAAACAGGGATACCCAATGAACTGGAAAGTTATTTCCGCGATTGTTGTGCTGCTGGTTGTCGCCGGCTTCGTCTGGTTTGTCGTTGATCGCTCGGCCAGCAGCGATTACAACGAGCCGGTCAGTGAGCAGGACCTCGAGCCTTCGATGTCGCCCAAGGTCGGGCAAGTGAAAGAAACCCTGGCGGTTGAGTCCGAAGAGGACTACCAGGAAGAAGCGGACAAGGCACCTGCGCCTCCCAAACAGATTGACGGCAGTGATCAGCAGGTTCGCGAAGCTGCAGGGGAATTGTCCCCTACGGTGGCGGACTGGCTGGTACCCCAGCATCAGGTGCGCAAGTGGGTAGCGATGATCGATCAGATGGCGGGGTTCCGCCTGCCCAATAAAAACCTGCCGGTGCAGTATCCCAAAGAGCCGTTTCTGGTGATCAAAACCGAAAAGGGTATTGCCAATGATCCGGGCAACTATCGTCGCTGGGATCCTCTGGTGAGTGCGGTAACCGCACTGAACCCGAAAAAAGTAGCGATTTACTACAAAAAGTGGTCGCCGTTTCTGGAATCCAGCTACAACGAACTGGGCAACCCACAGTCCTTCGACAACCAGCTGAGAGCGACCATTGAGCACCTGCTGATTGTGGAACCGATTCCGGTGGATACCGAGCTGCGCAGACCCAAAGTCTTTTATGAATACGCAGACCCAGTACTGGAGAATGCCGATCCGCTCAGCAAGTGGATGTGGCGGTTGGGCCCCGAGAACATGAAAAAGCTTCAGGACTGGCTGAAGCGTCTCGAAAGCTACCTCTAACGTCATCTGCTAACCGAGCAACCGCCACCCGTTTGGAGGGTGGCGGCCTCATCCCCTCGCGCTACACTCGCCTCTAAATACTGATAACGAGGCTGTGATGTCATTAACTCCTGTAGAACTCTCCGGTAGCCGTGTGCTGATTGCCGGCCCCGGTGGCCAGGTGGCGCAACCCATTGTTCAGGCCCTGGCGCCGATTTGTGAATTGACGGCGGTGGCGCGTTTCTCCGATGAAAGCCAGCGCCAGCAACTGGAAAAACAAGGGGTGCACACCGTACGTGGCGATCTCGCCGATCATCAGAGTCTGCGTGACTGTCCCGCCGACGTGGATTACGTGATCAATCTGGCAGTGGTGAAAAGCGGCAACTTCGACTACGACCTGCGTGCCAATGCCGAAGGTATCGGCAACCTCATGAGTCACTGCCGGTCGGCAAAGGCGGTGCTGCATTTTTCGTCCACGGCCGTCTATGAATATGCCGGCCATGAGCCGCGCCGGGAAGATGCGCCGCTGGGTGACAATCACCGTTCCATGTTCCCTACCTACAGTCTGTCGAAAATCGCCGCGGAGTCCGTGTGTCGATTTGTTGCCCGTCAACATGGGATTCCCACGACCATTGCACGCCTCAGCGTGCCCTATGGGAATAATGGCGGCTGGCCCTTCTTCCATCTGTTGATGATGAAAGAGGGCATGGAAATCGATATTCATCCCGAGGGGCCAAATGTCTACAATCTGTTGCACAGCAGCGATTACCTCGACAAATTGCCCTACCTCCTGGCCGCGGCAGATACCGACGTCTGCACCGTAAATTTTGGCGGTTCTCAGGCCGTCAGTATTGAAGAGTGGTGCGCTTATCTGGCCGAGCTAAGTGGTTTTCAGCCTCGCTTCAAAGAGAATGCCAGCGCCTTCGGCAGTCTGCAGATCGACACCGAGAAAATGCACAGCCTGATCGGTCCGACGCAGAAGGACTGGCGAGACGGGATTCGGGAGATGGTTGAGCAGCTCGCGCCGGAGCTGCTCAAGGCCTGATCGTCAGCTCAGGCGGCCGAGCAGGTGAGGGCGGCCGCTACGCGCGTCGCGTAGTTCAAACACCGTGGTATCGCCGTCATTGTCGTAACACAGCAGGGTGTCGGCGGGCAGAAAAACCGGGGTTTTGAATTCCACTTCACAGTGCAGTTGTTCACGGCTTTCATGGTCCGCCAGCTTGGCAATACAGGCGGCCTTGCTCCACATGCCGTGAACGACCATTTTGCGGAAACCCAGCAGTTTGGCGCTGAGGTTGTGCAGGTGAATGGGGTTAAAGTCTCCCGAGGCGAGCGCGTAGCGGCGGGCCGTCATTGCTGCTATCGCTAAGGGCTGCTGCTGTGTATAGCTGCGTGGCTGAGCATGCTTCTTCGGCGTTTTCTTTCCGCCTTTACTGGCTCGGCGTGACAGGTAGAGGCTGTAGTCTTCCCATACACATTCATTGTTGGCATAAGCACGGCAGCGAAAGGCAAATTCAATCCCGCGATCGGTGTCTTCATGGCCAGCCAGTTCGCAATCAAGCCTCAGAGTTTCGTCGAGACGAATACCGCGATGCTGGATGATGGTATTGCTCAGGTGTACCGAACCCATTGGTGCCACAGGGAAGTCCTTGCGCAGCATTAATTGCATTTGCAGACGAAACGCCAGCGTGTGCAGATAGCTTGGTGGCAGGGTGTCGCGCGCTTCGGTAAAGCCACAGGCACGGGCGTAACGGCGCACCTGGCGGGCGTTACAGCGAAGTGAAGGCAGACTGATTCGGACGTCGGGGAAGTCCTTAGCCTTGCGGCGGCGGGGCAGGGCTGCGCGTAACAGCAGTGGTGCCATGGCGGGAAGGCGTTTGATTTGTACTTCCTGAGCGGCGCTCATGCTACTCTATCTCCATCTTTTGTCCGGCAGCACAGTATAATCAATGCCTTGGCACAGGGGATTTGCTGCGGCGTCAGTGTGAGTGATGCGCTGCGGTCAATTGCCAGGCCCCAATAGCCGCGCAAGCCATAGACAGCGAGTGTAATGAGCGATTCCAAGGAAAAACGGTTTTCAGACCTCAGCGATTCCAGCTTTCTGATTCAGTTGGCCTACCCGGCCCTGCAGGAACTGGGGCTGGATGTGGAACGAATAGTTAGTGAGTGCAAAATTTCCACGCAGCTGTTGCGCGATCGCACCGCGCGTTTCCCCCACGCCGCGCAGGTTCAGTTCTGGCGGGTACTTGAAGAAGTCAGTGGCGATAAAAATATCGGTTTGCACTTAGCGAATGTCGTGCCTGTTTATCGCGGCCAGGTGCTGGAATACCTGTTTTTGAGCAGCCCTAATTTTGGCGATGGTCTGCGCCGTGCACAGAATTACCAGCGTCTGGTGACGGATGCCATGCAGTTTGAACTGAAGGTAGATGGTGGCGAGGCACGGGTGGTGCTCAATTTCTGCGGTGATGGCGAGGCAGAACTTCGCCACCGCGATGAGTGCTTCATGCGCTTTCTGCAACGCTATTTCGATGCGGTAACCGATGGTGCATTTGAGGCGCGCGAGATCAACCTGAGTCACGAGCCGCAGGGGGATATCGACGAATACCAGCGCCACTTTAACTGCCCGGTGCATTTTGGCGCGGCGGAGCAGAGCCTGGTATTCGACAGCCAGATACTGTCCACCCCGTCCAGTCATGCCGAGCCGGATCTGCTGAAACTGCATGAAAAAGTGGCCAGCAAACAACTGGAACGTCTGTCTCGTCAGGATGTGGTCGGTGAAGTCAAACAGGTGATTGCCGAAGTGCTGGAGCTGGGCCAGCCCAGTCTGGAAAGTGTCGCCGAGCGACTCGGTATGAATGAACGGGTACTGCGCTCGCGACTGACCGAGGCGGGGACCAGCTTCAATCAGGTATTGGCGGACTATCGCTGTGTACTGGCCAAACGTCTATTAGCGCGCACCGACGAAAGTATTGCCGATGTGGTGTATCTGACTGGCTTCTCGGAGCCGAGCACGTTTTACCGTGCCTTCAAGCGCTGGACCGGGCTGACGCCGATCGAGTACCGCCAGCAGAAGCAACAGCGCGTTGAATCGGGCGCCAGCAGCGACTGAGCCCGACTGGCGCTGTAGCGGCGTCGCGTTCGCGACGCCGTCCATCTCATCTTCAATGCCGTCGGCAGTAGATCAGGCGCCGAACCAGCTCTGGCCACAAATACGCAGCGTATTGCCATTCACGCCGCGAGACAGCGGGTTGCCGAAGAAGGCAATGGCCTCTGCGACATCTACCGGCAGGCCGCCCTGTGACAGCGAGTTCAGACGGCGGCCGAACATGCGGGTAAACAGCGGAATGGCTGCCGTCATGGCGGTTTCGATAAAGCCCGGGGCCACGGCATTTACGGTGATATTGTGGGCGCGCAGTTTTTCATCGTGCTGCATGAAATCCACATAGCCGATAACACCGGCCTTGGAGGCGGCGTAGTTGGTCTGGCCTCGCTGACCGGCGATGCCATTCATTGACGACACGCCGACGATGCTGCCGCCGTTGCGGATCAGCCCATCTTCGAGCAGTTTGGCTGTAATGCGCTGTGCGGATGCGAGGTTGATATCCAGTGTCATCTGCCACTGTTGCTCGCTCATGTTCACCAGCATTTTGTCTCGGGTGACACCGGCATTGTGCACAATCAGGTCGACACCGCCGGCATCCTTGGCCGCGGCGGCGATTTTATCACCGGCATCGGCTGCGGTGATGTCTGCCACCAGCGGGATGCCGTTGATGCGAGTCATGACTCGTGCCAGGTCCACTTCCATGGCGCCGACATCAATGCCAATAACCTTGGCGCCATCGCGGGCGAGGGTTTCGGCAATGGCTTCACCGATGCCCCGAGATGCGCCGGTGACGATGGCGGTTTTCCCGGCCAGTGGTTTGTGCCAGTCCACTTCGCCAGACTGGTCGGCTGCACTGATTTTCACTACCTGACCGCTGATGTAGGCCGATTTGGGTGACAGGAAAAAGCGCAGTGCCGCGCTGAGGTTGTTTTCTGCACCGTCGGCGACAGTGATCAGCTGTGCGGTGCTGCCGCGACTGCCCAGTTCTTTTGCCAGTGAGCGGGCCAGGCCTTCCAGTGCACGCTGCGCGGCGGCCTGCTCGGCATTGGCGCTTTGCAGATGCGGGCGGCCCAGCAGTATTACCCGGCCACCGCTGGCCAGTTGGCGGATATTGTCGTGAAAGAAGCGATAGGCCTGAACCAGTTCCAGGCCGTTTTTCAGGCCGCTGCCGTCAAACACCAGTGCATTGTAGCGGCCTTCATCGGCAGTCTTGTTCAGTGCCGCGCATTGCTCCAGTGCACTGGCGTCGGCCAGCACGTCGGCATCGCTGGCCTGAATGATATCGGCTGCGGCATTCAGCAGTTGAGCATCGCTGGCGGCGCCCAGCAGCAGGCGTCCGGAAAAGAAGCTGCTTTGCTGCGGGGAGTATCGCTGCAGTTCAACGGGGGTACTTACACCCAGTGCGCCGAGAATTTTTTTACCAGCGCGGGACTGAATGAATGATTCGATGCGGTCTGTCATGACAACTCTCCGTAGTGGGCCGGCAAACAGGCCGGCAGAGGCGCAAACGGTGGACGCCTGAATTAGGTCAGGGGCAATTCTACGCACAGCCCGCCGCCGTTGAATTGACAGACTTGCCCTGTTAGCTCTGTCGGCTCAGCCAATGCCGGAGCCTTACGCCTTGCTACACTGCGCTCCCATCAGACATCAGCCGAGGAATTCTCATGTCCCAGTCAGTTAAGCGCGTCGCTGTTATCGGCGGTAACCGCATTCCGTTCTGCCGTTCCAATACCGCCTACTTTGGTGCCAGCAATCAGGACATGCTCACCGCGGCGATCGAAGGTTTGGTGCAGCGCTATCAGCTTTCCGGCGAGCGCCTGGGTGAAGTGGCCGCGGGCGCGGTAATGAAACATAGCCGCGATTTTAATCTTACCCGTGAGACGGTTTTGGGTACGTCATTGGATCCCAGCACGCCCTGCTTCGATATTCAGCAGGCCTGTGGCACGGGTTTGCAGGCGATTAATCTGGTCGCCAATAAGATCGCTTTGGGGCAAATCGACGCCGCCATTGCCGGTGGTGTGGATACAACGTCTGATGCGCCGATTGGGGTCAGCGAAGGCCTGCGTAAAATATTTCTGCAGGTGAACAAGGCGCGTAGCTTCGGCGAGCGCGTTAAGCCTTTTATGCAACTGCGGCCCAAGGACATCGGTATTCAAATTCCGGTGAACTCCGAGCCACGTACCGGCATGTCGATGGGTGATCATACTGAAGTCACGGCCAAGACGTGGCAGATTCCCCGTGACCAGCAAGACGAGCTGGCGTATCTCAGCCACAAAAATCTGGCGGCGGCTTACGAGCGCGACTTCTTCAGTGATCTGGTCAGTGCTTACAAGGGGGTAGAGCGCGACAATATTCTGCGTCCGGATACCACTATTGAGAAACTGTCGACGCTCAAACCTGCCTTCGACAAAAACAGCGGACAGGGCACGCTGACTGCTGGCAATTCCTCTACGTTGACTGACGGTGCCTCTGCGGTACTGCTGGCCAGTGAGGAGTGGGCCAAGGAACGCGGTTTGCCGATCCGTGCCTACCTGAGCTTTGTAGAAACCGCGGCGGTGGATTTTGTAGGCAAAGGTGGTGCGGAAAAAGAAGGTCTTTTGTTGGCTCCGGCCTATGCGGTGCCGCGTATGCTGGCTCGCGCGGGTCTGACGCTGCAGGATTTTGATTTTTATGAGATTCACGAGGCGTTTGCCGCGCAGGTGCTGGCAACCTTAAAAGTCTGGGAAGACGAGGACTTTTGTCGCGACCGCCTGGGTCTGGACCGCCCGCTGGGCAGCATTGATCGCAGCAAACTGAACGTCAACGGCAGTTCGCTGGCGGCCGGCCACCCCTTTGCCGCAACGGGTGGTCGAATTGTTGCCACACTGGCCAAAATGCTGGAAGAGAAGGGCAGCGGTCGTGGTTTGATCTCAATCTGTGCGGCGGGTGGTCAAGGTGTGACAGCTATTTTGGAGCGCTGATCGACGCGTCGATGGGCTGATAAAAACGGGGCTGCGGCCCCGTTTTTTGTTTGTGTCTATTCAATGCTCGCGCTTTTGCCCTTACCAAAGGATTCGCAGCTGCCCAGCTCGTAGGCCATAACCGAAGGATCGGCGCAGGCCGTGCAGCCATTGCTGTATGTTTGATGCTTCACTGAGGGGCAGGGCTGGGTGACGCAGCGAACGCGGGTGTCGACGTGGCCGCAGACCGGTTGGTACTCCCGCGTACAGATTTGTGGTCGCTGTTCCGGACAGCTGACGAAGCCACTGTTCTCCATGGATTCTTCCGGGGCGGTGGCGCAGCTTGCCAGCAGCAGTGTCGTGACGGCAATGCGAAGCAGGCCAGAAAGGCGTTGCATGGTAGTTCTCCCTGTTACACCACGTCGGCACGGTGTGGCGATATTGTGGTGGGTGACGGCATCTGAATAGTTAAACAGTCTCATTGCCAAAGTCTATGGTATTGATTCGCAAAAGCGAATTTACCTATTAGTGACAACGAGTTACTGTGAAGGCTGTCAGGATAAGCAGCGGTCATCGACTAGCGATGCCGAGACGTAGGTAGAGCATAGCTGCTGCTTACCACTATGGCGGATGGCAAATGACGCATATCCGACAGGAGTCACGATAACAGGAGTACGATTATGCAGAAGATCGATATTGGTATCAGTGAAAATCACCGCGAGCAGGTTGCCGAAGGCTTGAGCCAGCTGCTGGCGGACTCCTATACCCTCTATCTCCAGACGCACAATTTTCATTGGAATGTCACGGGCCCCAGATTCCGCGACCTCCATCTGATGTTTGAGGAGCACTACACTGAGCTGGCGACCGCTGTCGACGACATTGCCGAGCGTATCCGTACGCTGGGTGTTGCCGCGCCGGGTACATACAAGGCATTTGCTCAGTTGAGTAAGATCGAAGAGGTTGACGGTGTACCGACGGCTGAAGATATGGTGGATATTCTCACTCGTGGGCACGAGCAAGTGGTGAGAACGTGCCGCGAGGTACTCAAGTTGGCGGGTGACGCTGACGATGAGTCCACCGTGGCGCTGGTGGGAGACCGTATGCGCATTCATGAGAAAACCGCTTGGATGCTGCGTGCCTTGAATCGCTGAGATAGCCACCGGCGCAGACAAAAAATACCCGGCACGTCCGGGTATTTTTTTGTCTGCGCTTGGCGCCGCCCGGTATTTGTGGAATCGTTGCTGCCATGGCTTGCGTAGAACACAGCGGGCAACGTGACGGATACAACCGGGGACAACAGGATGCGAAAAAAAGGGGCCTTGCTGATCTTGCTGCTACTGCTGGTAGCCGGCTTTGTTTTCAGCGGTCTTGGCGACTATCTCAGCCTGTCCGGCCTGCAGGCGCTCCACAGCGATATTCTTGACAAGCAGGCGGCCCAGCCCTGGTTATTTGCATTACTGTTCTTCCTTGCTTACGTGCTGGTTACTGCACTGTCGTTACCCGGCGCGGCGGTAATGACGCTTGCAGGCGGTGCTGTGCTGGGTTTTTGGCAGGGGCTGTTGTTAGTGTCCTTCGCGTCGACGATTGGCGCTACCCTGGCATTTTTGGTTGCCCGCTATCTGCTTCGCGACAGCCTGCGAGAACGCTTTCCCGAACGCCTGAAAAGTATTGATGCCGGTATCGAGCGCGAGGGTGGCTTTTACCTGTTTACCCTGCGGTTGGTGCCACTGTTTCCTTTTTTCCTGATCAACCTGTTGATGGGGCTGACGGCACTACCTGCCCGGCGCTTTTACTGGGTGAGTCAGCTGGGTATGTTGCCGGGCACCGCGGTCTATGTGAATGCCGGGGTTCAGCTCGGCCAGCTCGATAGTTTGGCGGGTATTCTCTCGCCATCGCTGGTCTTGGCTTTCTCCCTGCTGGGTATTTTTCCTCTGCTGGCCAAGCGTGTGCTGGAAGGCTTGCGTCGCCGCCGTATCTACCGGGGCTGGTCACGTCCTAAACAGTATGATCGCAACTTGCTGGTGATTGGCGCCGGAGCAGGTGGTCTGGTCAGTGCTTATATCGCCGCTGCGCTGCGTGCCAAAGTGACGTTGATCGAGGCGGGGGAGATGGGGGGCGACTGCCTCAATACCGGTTGCGTGCCGAGCAAGGCTTTGATCCGATCCGCTCGCCTGGCTGCCCAGGCGCGCCGCGCTGAGGATTTCGGTGTAGAGCTGGGCCCTGCAACGGTTAACTTCCCCAGAGTAATGTCTAGGGTGAGGCAGGTGATCGCCAATATTGCGCCTCACGATAGTGTCGAGCGTTACACGCAGCTGGGTGTGGAGGTGATTCAGGGCTACGCGCGATTTGTCGATCCCTGGACGCTGGAAATCGAACCGCCGTCCGGGCCCTCTCAGCGTTTGACGGCGCGCAACATTGTTCTGGCGACGGGGGCGGAGCCGGTTGTACCACCGATTCCGGGGCTGACTGAGTACGGCTTCGAAACCAGCGAGACACTGTGGAACCGTCTCGACGGTCTCAGTACTGCGCCGGGCCGGGTACTGGTATTGGGCGGTGGCGCCATTGGTTGTGAGCTGAGTCAGTGTTTTGCCCAGCTGGGGTCTGCCGTGAGTCTGGTTGAAATGGCACCTCGCTTGCTGCCCAGGGAGGACGACGAGGTATCGGTGGCGTTGGCACATCAGTTTGCCGATGACGGTGTCGATGTGTTCTGTCGCCATCGCGCTCTGCGCTGTGAAATGCGCGACGGAGAAAAATGTCTGGTGATCGAGGATCTGGCCAGCGGCGATGTGCGGGCGCTACCGTACGACATGCTGATCTGCGCGGTCGGTCGCCGTCCGCGTCTCAGCGGGTTTGGACTGGAAACGCTGGGGGTCAGTACAGAGGCACCGCTGGAGACCAATCGTTTTCTGCAAACGGCGTTCCCACATATTTATGCGGCGGGAGATGTGGTGGATGGTCCACTTCCGCTAACGCATGTTGCCGCCCATCAGGCCTGGTATGCCAGTGTGAATGCGCTCTTTGGCTGGCTGAAACGCTTTGCGGTGGACTACAAGGTCTTGCCGCGAGTGACCTATACCTCGCCGGAGGTGGCGGCAGTGGGCTTGAGTGAGCAGGACGCGAGAGAACAGGGGATAGCGGTGGATGTGACTCGCTATGATCTGGCAGATCTTGATCGCGCGATCTGTGAAAGCGAAGCGCAGGGTTTTGTTAAAGTCCTGACGGCACCCGGCAAAGACCGAATTCTGGGGGTCACAATCGTCGGCACTCAGGCTGGCGAATTGTTGGCGGAATATGTGCTGGCCATGAAACACGGTCTGGGGCTGGGCAAAATATTGGCGACGACGCATGCGTATCCCACCTTGGCGGAGGCTAATAAGTATGCCGCCGGAGAGTGGCGCAAGGCGCGCCAGCCGGAGTGGTTGCTGGGGATGTTGGCCCGTCTCTTCCGCTGGCAGCGGGGAGGTGAGTGATATGCGGCACTGGCTGATTGCGCTCTGCTGTGTGCTGGGTCTGGCCAAGCCGCTGCGCGCTGATACCTTGCATGAAGACTGGCAAAGCCTGCTGTCACGGCATGTGAAAACACTGCGTAACGGTCATGCCAGCGCGGTAGATTACCAGGGCTTCAACGCAGATCGCGATCAGCTTTCCCGTTATCTGGCGGCACTGTCTGCTATTGAGCCAGAGGTTTACGGGACGTGGTCGGCGGCGCGACAGCTGGCGTTTCTTATCAATGCTTACAACGCCTGGACGGTTGAGCTGGTGCTCCGACATTATGGTGAGATTGATTCGATCAAGGAGATCGGTGGTTGGTTTCGCTCTCCCTGGCGGCAGCGTTTTATTCCGCTCTTGGGTAAAAAGCGCAGCCTAGATGACATTGAGCACGGGATGATCCGACGGCAGTTCAGTGAGCCACGTATCCATTTTGCGGTGAATTGCGCCAGTATTGGCTGCCCGGCATTGCGTGACGAGGCGTATCGAGGAGAGGTCCTTGAAAGCCAGCTCGATCAGGCCACTCGTCGCTTTTTGGCTGATCGCGAGCGCAATGGCCTGCGTGATGGTCAGCTATATCTGTCGAAAGTTTTTGACTGGTATGGCAAGGACTTCGAGCAGGGCTGGCGCGGGCAGTCGTCGCTGGAGGCGTTTCTGGCAGGCTACGCCGATGAGCTGAGGCTGACGGCGGAGGCCTTGTCTGCCCTGCGTGCCCGGCGCCTGCCCATCGCGTTTTCAGATTATGACTGGCGCTTGAACGATACGGCCACTGTGGCAGAGAGTGCGAGTGATGGCTGAGCCGTTGTTGAGTGTTGTTCTGCCGCTGCTGAACGAACGGTCATTACTGTCGAAGATGTTGCCTCGTCTACGCCGCTGGCAGGCTGCCTATCCTCATGTCGAGTGGCTGTTTGTTGATGGCGGCAGTTGTGATGGCTCGCAGGAGTACCTGCGTGAGCAGGGTATGCGAGTGATTTGCAGTGAACCTGGGCGTGCCCGGCAAATGAATGCCGGGGCGGCGGTGGTGAGCGGGCGTTATCTATTGTTTTTGCATATCGATACCGAGCTCAATCGACCGGCCATCGAGGCGCTGCTCGACGTGTGTCGCCATGGTCGGGCCCAGTGGGGCCGCTTTGATATCCAGTTGTCGGGCCGCCCTCGGCTGCTGCCGGTGATTTCCACACTGATGAATCTGCGCTCTCGACTGACGGGGATAGCGACGGGCGATATGGGGATTTTTGTACAGCGCGGGGTATTTCTGGAGCAGGGGGGCTACGCGCCACAACCCTTGATGGAGGATATTGAACTGAGCCGGCGCCTGCGGGCAAAGTCGCCGCCGCTGTGTTTGTCCCAGAAGATAGTCAGCTCAGGTCGTCGCTGGGAGCAGCAGGGCTGCCTGCGCACAGTACTGCTGATGTGGTGGCTGCGGCTGCAGTATTTTTTGGGTGTGCCCGCTGAGCGCTTACTGCGCAGTTATTATCCCGAGCAGCGGGAGCCACGATGAACGCGCTCTCGGTGCGCCTGTGCGTGTTTGCCAAATTGCCTGCTCCCGGCACGGCGAAGACCCGCTTGATTCCCGCCCTGGGTGAGCAGGGGGCCGCGAGGGTCGCAGAGGCCCTGTTGCAGCAGTGTTTGGCATTGTGTGAAGAGGTGAAAGGCAGTGCCGAACTTGAGCTGTGGTTGACGCCGCCGCCCTCGGATTCGCGCTGGCAGACGCTGATTGATCTGGATCGCTTTACTGCGGTGTCACAAGGTGAGGGCGACTTGGGGGGGCGTATGCAGCGAGCGGCAAATGGCGGTCCTATCATCCTGATTGGTAGCGATTGTCCCTCCTTGGCGAGAGACGATATCGACTGGGCTATGAGCTGTCTGCGTCAAGGCGACGCTGCGATGATCCCGGCACAGGATGGCGGTTATGTCCTGCTGGGGTTGCCAGAGGCAACGCCCGGCGTCTTTGACAATGTGGATTGGAGTACCTCCCGCGTTGCCGAACAGACGCGACGCCGATTACACGCAGCGGGTCTGGTTTGGCATGAGCGACCGGCGTTGTCGGATGTGGATGTGATTGACGATTTATCCCGGCAGCCGGCGGCATTTCTGCGCTGTTGTCATCTGCCCGATTATGGGGAGTCGTCACATGACTGACTGGGAGGCTGCACTGCGCCTGAGCAGCTTTTTGCTGGTCTTTACGGTGTTTGCGCTACTGGAATGGTGGCGTCCGTTTCGCCCTGCCGAGCGCCGCCGTTGGGCCAGTAATCTGGGCTTATCACTGCTGGGGACATTACTGTTGCGACTGGTATTTCCCGTTGCGGCAACCGGGGTTGCCCTGTGGGCGTCTGCGCAGGGTGTGGGGGTCGCAAATCAACTGGCGTTGCCATTATTGGTGTCGGTGCCGCTGGGTATCCTGCTGCTGGATATGCTGATTTACTGGCAACACCGCCTGTTTCATCGCATACCCTGGTTGTGGCGTCTGCACCGGGTACACCACGCCGATCTGGCCGTTGATGTGAGTACCGGCTTGCGATTTCACCCGGTGGAGTTCCTCTTGTCGATGCTGATTAAGGCCATTGCGGTTGCTCTGTTGGGATTACCGGCGTTGGCCGTATTGCTGTTCGAGGTTTGGTTGAACGCCTGCGCGCTGTTTAATCACAGTAATATCGCGTTGCCGGAGGCGTTGGAGCGCCGACTTCGATCCTGGCTGATCACCCCGCAACTGCACCGGATTCATCACTCCCGGCGTTGGCAGGAAAGTCAGCATAACTTCGGTTTCAGCCTGAGTTGCTGGGATCGTTTTTTCGGTAGTTTTCAGTCGCGTGCGCAGGCAGGCAACGCGGTACAGCTTGGTTTGCCGGAGCCGCGACAGCTTCCTCAGGGCCTGTGGTTTCTGTTGTGGTCGCCGTTTGAGCGGCGCAAGGAGAAAGAGGAATGAACGCGCAGGGAAGGCTTCTCGCTCGCTATCTCCGCGATTTACCTGAGGGTGAGCTGACGTGGATTGGCGTTCGCCCCCAGCGTCGCGAACCGATGTTGTCCTTGCCATCTACCTTAGCGGTGGAAGGGTATGGCTTGGAGGGCGATCGCCGGATGGGCGGCAGGGCCGGGTCCGGTCGCCAGATTTCACTGATCAGTACGGAGTTTATTGCCAGTATTGCCCGCCATCTGGGGCGAGCAGAGATTAACCCGGCATTATTGCGTCGTAATCTGCTGGTTTCGGGGATTAACTTGAACGCGCTTCGCTATCAGTATTTTCAGATTGGTGAGGCAATCTTTCAGGCGACTGCACTCTGCCATCCCTGTGCACGCATGGATGAGGTGCTAGGGCGGGGCGGCGTAGTGGCCATGCTGGGCTACGGCGGTCTTTGTGCAAAAGTTGTGCGTACTGGCCGCATTGCGGTGGGAGATCGTCTGCGGCCTTTGCCCGAATCGTCCTTGCCGGCAGCACCTCAGGGTTCGCTGTTCTGAAAATCGCCATGACGGCCGCGCCCCTGTGCGAACGCGGTGGCGCCATTGCGTGATTCGCCGCTGCTCAGCGTTTCCAGTCCCAAGGCAAATTCAGCGTGAATGGCGTCTGCCTCGCTCATCGACCATTGCGTCAGCGCACTCTCGCGGTCGTTGCGCAGGCATTGCTGGGGAAAGCTGGCTATTTGCCGGGCCAGTGACAGAGCCTGCTCTTCCAGTTGTTCATGGGGGACGCCCCGATTGGCAAGCCCGAAACTCAAGGCTTCCTGCGCATCGACGGGGCGGCCGGTGAGAATCATATCCATTGCGCGGCTCTGGCCGATTAGCCGCGGCAGGCGAATGCTGCCACCGTCGATAAGCGGTACCCCGAACCGCCGGCAGAAAACCCCGAAGACGGCATGTTCGCTGGCAACGCGAAGATCACACCATAGCGCAAGCTCCAGTCCGCCTGCCACGCAGTAGCCATCCACGGCGGCGATGACGGGTTTGCTTAACTGCATGCGCGTCGGCCCCATTGGTCCGTCTCCGCGTTCACTCAAGGGGTTGTGTTTGTCGGGGTCGCCGCTGGCAAAGGCATGTAAATCGGCGCCGGCGCAAAAATGTCCTCCTGTGCCACTGAGAATCGCAACTTTTGCCTCGGTGTTCTTGTCAAACATCCGGAACGCTTGGGCCAGAGCGCGTGCGGTAGGGCCATCAACGGCATTGCGTTGCTCCGGGCGTTGGATGGAAATATGGCAGATGTCGCCTTCCATTTTTACCGATACAGATCCTGAGACTGTCATGGCTGCGGCTCCGACTTATTGTTTTGTTAAGCCGCGATCTTAGCGCAATGTGTGCTGTCTTGCGCTCAAAGCCGTTGCTCGGGTGTAATAAGCATTAGCCGATATCAATGGAGTGAGTAATAGTGGCGAGACCGAGAGTGCGAGAACGATTGCTGGATGCTGCCCACGGGCTGCTCTGCGATGAGGGGGTTGCGGCCCTCACGACGCGGGGTGTTGCCTCCAGAGCCGGCACAACGGAGGCCAGTGTCTTTAACAATTTTGGCGACAAGGCGGGTCTGCTGCGGGCATTGGTTGGTGAGCGCCTGCCTGAACGACTGGTCGTCGAGCAGTGTATAGAGCAGGATAACGGCGCCGAAATGGAGTTGTGGCTCTGTCAGGTCTACCTCAGTGCCGAGGCCTTTTACGCAGAGGTTGTGCCGCTGATGGCGGCGCTTTGGACCGGCGGCGTGCGCGATGCCTCGGGGCAGGTGCATGAGATGAGCCTGTTTCCCCTGTACTGCAAATTACAGCATCGGCTGAAAATCTTTCAGTGCGAAGGCCGTGTTGCTCAGGCTGCCGACATTGCTGTTGCCAGCAATCTCCTGCTGGGCGCGGCCTTGCACAGTGCATTGCAGCGTGTCTCGAGAGACGAGGCCACCGAAACCGAAGGAAACGGAGAGGAAGCGGTTGCGCCGCTTGCGCCGTCATCGTCCGCGGAGGATATTGCTGGCAGCCTCTATACGCTCATCAAACCCTGATTTTAATTGTGTGCGAACCATAGTTGGCGCGCGGTGCGCTGGATTCGCACTCTGTCGATCGTAATAATGGGCGGCTCGGGCCGCCTTTTTTATGCCCGGTACCTTAAAAGACATAACAAAAAAGGCTGTCAGCACGTTGGCGGTGACGGCCCGAACTCAACGACAGGAGTATGTAATGGGACCACTTCAGGGGCTGCGTATTATCGAAATAGAGGGTCTGGGGCCCGCGCCGTTTGCCGGAATGATGTTTGCCGATATGGGAGCGGAAGTGATTTCCGTCACACGCAAGTCTGCTGCCGAGGGCAGTGCACCGGTAAACAGCATCAGCGAACGCGGCAAAAAATCCATTGCTCTGAATCTGAAAGACCCTCGCGCGGTGGAAGCCCTGCTTAAACTTTGTGAAACAGCCGACGCGCTGATTGAAGGCTTTCGCCCCGGCGTTGCCGAGCGTTTGGGTATCGGTCCTGACGACTGCATGGCCCGCAACCCCAAGTTGGTTTATGGACGAATGACCGGTTGGGGGCAGACAGGACCGATGTCTCAGGCCGCTGGGCACGATATCAACTACATCTCGCTCTCTGGTGCGCTGCACGGTATTGGTCGCGCTGGTGACAAACCGGTGCCGCCACTCAATCTCGTCGGCGATTTCGGCGGCGGAGGTATGTTCCTGGCGTTCGGTGTCGTCTCCGCCATGCTGGAAGCGGGCCGCAGCGGGAAGGGGCAAGTTGTGGATGTATCCATGGTCGAGGGCTCGGCTGCGCTGATGCATATGATGTACAGCTACTACAATCTCGGTGCCTTTGGATGGCGCGACGAGCGCGGTGTCAACGTGCTCGATACCGGCGCGCATTTTTACGAAGTATATGAAACCCAGGACGGCAAATACCTGTCGGTGGGGCCCATCGAACCACAGTTTTATCAACTGCTGAAAGAATTGATGGGGCTGGATGAAACGGTCTTTGGCAATCAATACGATGTAGAGCGTTGGCCTGAACTCAAAGAGCAATTACAGGTGCTGTTTAAGACCCGAACCCGCGATGCCTGGTGTGACCTGTTGGAGGGCACAGATGCCTGCGTTGCACCGGTACTGTCCATGAGCGAGGCGCCAAAGCATCCTCACAATGTCGCCCGCAACAGCTTTGTGGACGTGGGGGGACACGTTCAGCCTTGTCCGGCACCCAAGTTCAGTCGCAGTGAACCGGCAACCCCAAAGCCGGCGCCCTTGCAGGGTGTAGACACGGATGCGGTCCTTGCCGGCTTGGGTTACGACGCCGACAGCCTCGCTGCGCTGCGCGCTGACGGGGTGCTGACCTAAGCAACTCTCCCGTACGGGTTTTCCGAGATACGCGGCGGCGGCTGACGGCTGGTATGGATATCGCATCCCCTTTATAGTCAGAAAACAGCCCGCCGAGTGCGGCCGTTGTTGGCGACACGCCTGCCCGGTCCGGCGGCCGCAACTCAGGGAGCCCGCAATGCGCACTGTTCATCCCGACGTTAGCCGCGTGACAGACGCCATTGCCCGCCGCAGTGCGGGCAGTCGCGACGACTATCTGCGCCGCCAGCACGAGGCAGGCCAGCAGGCACCTAATCGGCAGCGGCTCAGTTGCGGCAACCTCGCTCACGGTTTTGCCGCCTGTGAGGGTGATGATAAAAACCGCATCCGGCTGATGGAATCCGCCAATCTCGGCATTGTCACGGCCTACAACGACATGTTGTCGGCTCACCAGCCCTATAGCGACTATCCCGACAAGATCAAAGCAGCAGCCCGCGAGCTGGCGTGTACGGCGCAGGTGGCTGGAGGTGTGCCCGCCATGTGCGACGGCGTGACTCAGGGGATGCCGGGGATGGAGTTGAGCCTGTTCAGTCGCGATGTGATCGCTCAGGCCACGGCTGTGGCGCTATCTCACCAGATGTTTGACGCCGTGATCTGCCTGGGTATTTGCGACAAAATCGTGCCGGGCCTGCTGATCGGGGCGCTGCATTTCGGCCATCTGCCGATGATGTTTTTACCGGCAGGCCCCATGCCCAGTGGCCTGCCCAACAAGGAGAAACAACGCGTTCGACAGCTGTTCGCCGAAGGCAAGGTGGGTCGCAAGGAGCTGCTGGAAGCCGAAGCGGCGTCTTATCATAGTGCGGGCACCTGCACCTTCTACGGTACGGCCAACAGTAATCAATTGCTGATGGAGGCCATGGGGCTGCAACTGCCCGGCGGCTCCTTCGTGAATCCCGGTACCTCTTTGCGGGAGGCGCTGAATCGGGAAGCGGTGCATCAGCTGTGTCGGGTGAGCAGTGTTTCTGCTTCGCCGAAACCCTTGGGCGACATCGTGGATGTGCGCGCTATCGTCAACGCCATGGTGGTGTTATTGGCCTCGGGTGGATCGACCAATCATGGTATCCATCTCATCGCGATTGCCCGTGCGGCGGGTTTTATCATCAATTGGAGTGATCTCGATGCGTTGTCTCGGGTCGTGCCGTTGCTGGCGCGTGTTTATCCGAATGGTCAGGCCGATATCAATCACTTTCACGCGGCCGGGGGGAGCACCTTGCTGTTTCGCCAGCTGATGGAGGCGGGCCTGATGCATGCCGATGCCCCGAGCATGTGGGGGCAGAGTATGGCCGACTACCTTCAGGAGCCGGTCCTGGACGGTGAGAGATTGCGGTGGCAGCCGGGGGTTGAGAAGAGTGGCGATCCCGCTGTCATTGCGTCGGTAGACGCGCCGTTTGATGCCGAGGGAGGCTTACGGCTGCTGGAGGGTAATCTGGGGCGCGCGCTGATCAAAGTGTCGGCCGTCGACCCTGCCTACCACCAGATTGATGCCCCGGCGGTCGTAATTGGCAGTCAGGGAGAGCTCCAGGTCAAGTTTGATGCCGGGGAACTGGATCGCGACTGTGTGATTGTATTGCCGTATCAGGGGCCGCAGGCCAACGGTATGCCGGAGCTGCACAAGCTGACGCCGGTATTAAGTGTTTTGCAGGACCGCGGCCACCGGGTTGCCCTGTTAACGGATGGGCGAATGTCCGGCGCATCGGGCAAGGTGCCGGCCGCCATACACTTGAGCCCGGAAGCTGCTGTGGGCGGCGCGATTGCGCGATTGCGGGACGGTGACCGCATTATCCTCGATGCGGTGAATGGTGAACTGCGCTGCGATATTGATGATGCAGACTTGTTCGCCAGAGCGCCTTTGCCGAAAGAGGAAGACAGTCGCTTCGGCGTAGGGCGGGAACTGTTTGCGGTATTCAGAAGCCAGGTCGGCAGTGCAGAGCAGGGCGCGTCGGTGTTATTTCCGGCCCTGCCGGAAGGTCTTGGCGAGCAAGGCTGAGCGTATTCATGGAGAGCATTATGCACCAGCAATTAATGGCAATTCTGAAGCGGGCACCGGTGATGCCGGTGCTGGTGATCGAAGATGCGGAACACGCTGTGCCGCTGGCCACGGCGCTGCGGGACGGTGGCCTGCCGGTATTGGAAATTACGCTGCGCACCCGGGCGGCGCTAAATGCCATTGATCGCATCCGCGAAGAGGTTGATGGAGTTTGCGTCGGCGCCGGCACGGTATTGAATGCGCACGACGTGAAATTGGCTCTCGCTGCGCGCAGCGAGTTTCTGGTGACGCCAGGCAGCAATAGTGCGCTGCTGGACGCCGGTATGGAGACCGGGCTGCCTTTTCTTCCCGGCATCGCCACAGCCAGCGAGGCGCTGGCATGCATGGACCGCGGCTTGAGGGCGGTAAAGTTTTTTCCCGCTGAAGCGATGGGTGGCTTGGCAACGCTGAAAGCGCTGTCTGCTCCACTTGCCGATTTACAATTTTGCCCGACCGGGGGAGTCAAGCCGGAAAATGCTCTGCAGTACCTTGCCTTGCCCTCGGTGATTACCGTGGGGGGCTCCTGGATTGCGCCGCTGGAACTGCAGCGAGCGGGGGATTGGGAAGGTATTCGGCAGCGTGCGGCCATCGCCAGCCAGTTGCGCGCGACGGCAGGGGGCTAGTCTATGACGATTGCGAGTGACTTGGTGATTTTCGGCGCGGGCGGGGATCTGACGCGGCGCAAGCTTTTTCCGGCGCTCTACCAGCTTCATGCGGCTGGCCTGTTGCCTTCTGATCTCCGAATCATTGGCCTTGCGCGGCGTGAATTGAGTCGCGAGGAGTTTATTGCGCAGCAATATGAGCGCCTGAAAACGGTGATTGATGGCGATGCCCATTGGCAGAGCTTTGCCGACAGGCTGTACTACCACTGCATGGATTTTTCCGAAACAGAGCAATACGCCAGATTCACTCGCGGCTGGCAGCCAGAACGCATGGCGATTTTTTATCTGGCAACGCCACCGTCGCTATTTGGCCCAATCTGTGAGCGACTCGGCGAGCAGCAGCTGTTGGGCAAGCGCAGCCGCGTGGTGCTGGAAAAACCCATTGGTCACGATCTGGAGAGTTCATGCGCGGTCAACGAGACCGTTGGGCGTCTGGTCAGCGAAGAGAACATCTATCGCATTGACCATTATCTGGGGAAAGAAACCGTTCAGAACCTGTTGGTACTGCGCTTTGCCAACCGATTTATCAATACCCAGTGGGACCAGAGCTGTGTCGATCACGTGCAGATTACCGTGGCCGAAACGGTCGGTATTGAAGGGCGCTGGTCCTACTACAACGACGTGGGGCAGTTGCGCGATATGGTTCAGAACCACCTGATGCAACTGCTGTGTCTGGTGGCGATGGAGCCCCCCAACTCGATGACCGCTGAGGGTATTCGCGACGAGAAGGTCAAAATTCTTCGCGCCTTGCGTCGCATTGATGCCGCCAGTGTGGCATCACACGCCGTTCGCGGACAGTACACCCAGGGCTGGAGCCAGGGTGAGGCGGTGCCGGGGTATCTCGACGAGGACGACTGTAATGTGGAAAGCAGCGATACCGAAACCTTTGTCGCTATCAAGGCCCATATCGACAACTGGCGATGGGCTGGCGTACCGTTCTATCTGCGCACCGGGAAGCGGATGCCACAGAAATTAACCGAAATTGTGATCGCCTACAAAAGTTTGCCTCACAATATTTTTTCGACTGGCGATACGATTCCCAATCGTCTGGTGATTCGTCTGCAACCCAATGAAGGGATTGAGATGCAGATGGTGTCTAAGCAGCAGAGCTTGAAGAATAAGCTGGCGCTGGAAACCAAAACCTTGAATCTGGATTTCCTCAACTCGCCGGAGATTCAGCGCGTTCCCGACGCCTATGAACGCCTGTTTCTGGACGTGATCAACGGTGACCCCTCGTTGTTCGTCGGGCGAGACGAGGTGGAAGAGTCCTGGAAATGGTGCGATGCATTAATCGCCGCCTGGGGTGATCAGGCGGTGCCGGTTACCGGCTATCACGCGGGAACCTGGGGGCCAGCCAAGGCCGAATTGTTGATCGAAAGGGATGGACGCAGTTGGCATGAATGAGCATATGTTGGAGCGGCGCCTGGATTCGCGCGGGGCGCAATTATTCAGCTTCAGTAGTCGTGGCTCGCTGGATCAGACACTGTGCGATGATATCTGTACCGTCCTCAGCGCCGCAGTTGCGGCGCGGGGCGAGGCGAGCCTCGTACTGCCGGGTGGCAGCACTCCGCGAGGACTGCTGTCGCTGTTGGCGATCAGTGAACTCGACTGGTCGAGGATTACGGTCCTCCTCAGCGACGAGCGCTGGTTACCAGCCGACCACGTCGACAGCAACGAGCGTCAGTTGCGCGAACTGCTGCTGACTGCCGGTGCAGCAGAGGCGCGCTTTTTGCCTCTGCGATCCGACGTGTCGTCGGTTGAAGCCGGTGCGGAAGTTGCCGATGCCGAACTGTCGGCCATTCCCCGCTTTGACTGTGTCGTGCTGGGTATGGGGACGGACGGCCATACGGCCTCGCTGTTCCCAGACAGTGCGCAACTCAGCGACGGCTTGGCGTTGAATGGGCGTCACAGTTGTATCGCCGTGCAAACGCCCTCCAGTCCCTACGAGCGCCTGACCCTGACCCTGCCAAGGCTGTTGAACTGTGAGCAGCTTATTTTGCATATTTGTGGAGAAGACAAGCGCTCGGTGTTGTCTGACGCGTTGTTTGCCGTCAAACCCCCGCCAGTTGCCCGGCTGTTCGGGGCGGGGGATTGCCGCAAAACGGTATATTGGGCACCGTGACCGCCGGGTGACAGCAGAAACGGGTCATATGTGGCCCTGATTGCGTAATGTTTGTTAAAATCGAGGGCTTTTCGTCCTCACCGTGGGGAAATGGTTTTGGCAGAACAGGCAATTGCAAAAGAGTTGGTGCGCGATCACCTCGCCCGGCTCAATCAGCCCAACGAACTCCCTGAGGGGGAGCGTGCGGCATTGCGCGAACGGATAAAAACCTTGCTGAAGGCCCGAGATGCGGTGCTGGTAGCGCATTACTATACCGACCCGGAAATCCAGTCACTCGCCGAAGAGACGGGCGGTTGTGTCTCGGACTCATTGGAGATGGCGCGATTCGGGCGTGATCATCCTGCCTCAATGCTGATTGTGGCCGGCGTTAAGTTCATGGGGGAGACCGCCAAGATTCTGTCTCCGGAAAAAACCGTGCTGATGCCCACGCTAGAGGCCACCTGCTCTCTGGATATTGGCTGTCCCGCGGATGAATTTGCCGCCTTCTGTGACCAGCATCCCGACCGTACCGTAGTCGTTTACGCCAACACCTCTGCTGCTGTTAAAGCGCGAGCGGACTGGGTAGTAACCTCGAGTATTGCGCTGGATGTTGTCGATCATCTGGATGCCGAAGGGGAGAAAATTCTTTGGGCGCCGGATAAGCATCTTGGCGATTATGTGCGTCGTGAAACCGGCGCCGACGTGCTGTTGTGGGACGGCTCTTGCATCGTGCACGAAGAGTTCAAGGCCCAGGGGATTATCGACCTGAAAACCGTGTACCCCGAGGCCGCGGTGCTGGTGCATCCGGAGTCACCGGCCAGTGTGGTCGAGTTGGCCGATGTCGTGGGGTCGACCACTCAGATCATCAATGCGGCTCGCGACCTGCCCAACAAACAGATGATTGTAGCGACGGACCAAGGCATTTTTTATAAGCTGCAACAGCTGGTGCCCGACAAAGAGTTCATTATTGCGCCCACGGCGGGCAGTGGTGCGACCTGTCGGAGCTGTGCGAATTGCCCGTGGATGGCGATGAACGCCCTGGAAAACCTGCTGGACGTGCTGGAAAATGGCGGCAATGAAATTCACGTTGACCCGGCGCTGGGCGAGCAGGCAATGAAACCTCTGACTCGCATGCTGGACTTTGCGGCAGCGAAACGCTGAGGTGTTCTTTCCGTGGGGGCGTGTCAGCCCCCCTGTAGTTCTTTCATTTCATCTTTCATCGCGTCGATGTCGCGCAGGCGCTGGCGGATTTTGCTTTCCAATACGCGGTTGTCACTGCCGATCAACTGGTGGGCATAGCGCAGTTGTTTTGACGCACGTTCAAACTGGGCAACCAATATAAAATACTCTGCACGAGCCATATGTACGCCGAGAATATTTCCGGCCAGGCCACGGACTTCAGCCAATTCATACCAAAGATGAGGGTCTTCGCTGCGTTGCTCGCTGTGGACCGTGAGTAACTGATCGGCCTGTCTGAACAGTTTATTTTCCTGAAGAATAGCGGCCAGCGTCATCGTCAGTGAGTGGTTGCGCGGGCTCAGTGAGAGGGCTTGCTTGAGAGTGGCGATGGCCGCTTCGCCCTTTTTCTGCCCCTGCTGTATCTCGGCGCGGGCGATAATGTAAGCGATGCGCTGCGGATTGTCGGCCAGCAGGGTTGCCAGTTGGGCATCGGCTTCGTCCCAGCGTTCGAGTTCAATCAGTGCGAGCACTCGGCCATAGTGTTTGGCTTCGCCGTTGACGTCGGTTTCGCGCTGCCATTCTGCGAGCAGGTTCTCTGGTTTCTTGCTGTGCAGCAGTTCGACGCGCTTCTTCATCAGTTGGAAGTTCAAGTTGTCGGTGTAGACCTTGCGCGGATAATTGCGCGCACGGTTTTTACTGTCGCTGATCCGGTTCTCTGTCAGCGGGTGGGTGAGCAGAAACTCCGGCGGTTTGGAACGCGCATAGCGGAGATTGGCATTCATATTTTCGAACATGGACGGAATCCCGTTTGGATCCATGCCCGAACGAGACAGGGTTTCCATGCCGACGCGGTCTGCCTCTTGTTCGTGCTCGCGACTGAAGCGCAGTTGGCTGTCGAGTGCGGCCGCCTGGCTGGCCGTAATCGTGGCAATACCCGCATCCGCGCCGACCGTGGCGGCGAGGATAATGCCCGCCAGCATACCTGCCAGACTGGGGATATTGGCTTCGCGAGCTTTATCAATGGAGCGGGAAAAATGCCGCTGGCTGAGGTGAGCAAGTTCGTGGGCGAGTACCCCGGCGAACTGTGCCTCGTTGTCGCTGAACAGGAACAGGCCGCTGTGGACGCCAATAACGCCGCCAGGTACCGCGAAGGCATTGATCGTGCTGTTGTCGACAATGACGGTCTCGAGCTGGCGTTGTTTCAGTTCACTGTTGGCTGCCAGGTTGTAGAGCAGCGATTCCAGATAACTTTGCAGTTGCGGGTCATCGACGGTTGTCACCTGAGTGCGAAACATTTTCAGCCAAAGCCGCCCAAGATCGTATTCCTGTTGCAGCGAATAGGGCGAGGCGCTGACTTCTCCCAGCTCGGGCAACTGTTGGCTGATCGGGCGGCTCTCTGCAGCGGTGGCGATGTTGCAGAGCAGTACGGCGCTGACAAACAAAAGCAGTAAGGGTCGTAACACCATTGGGTCCTTGTTTAAAAATGCTGTCCCATTTGGGTGGCCGATGGCAATGCCTTGCCGACAGCTCGCCTCTGATCATACAAGAGGGTATCGGATCAGACCTAATAAAGCGCAAAAAGTGCAGTGCTACCAGGTTCTGCTTCGGCGTTCCCGCAGGCTATACTGCGGCTCTTCCGCCAACGAGGTATGCTATGAGCGAAATTGCCGAGAGACTGGATGCGAGACAGCTGGATTGTCCATTACCGCTGCTCAAGGCCAAGCAGGCGTTGAACCGAATGGGCAGTGGCGAGGTCTTGGAAGTGCTGGCCACTGATGCTGGGTCGCAGCGTGATTTTGCGGTTTTTGCCAGACAGAGCGGCAATACCCTGCTGGAGCAAAGTGAGCGGGACGGCGAGTTTCGATACGTTCTTCAGAAAAAGTAATGCAGTAATTAATGGGGCTTAGAGGCTGACCTATGCTGGGAATGGTGCGCAATTGGTTCGACAGGATCTTCGCGGAAGAAGAGACCGTTGTGCTGCTGATTATCATCTCAGTGATTCTGCTGCTGATTCTCAGCCTCGGGCATGTACTGATTCCGATTATTGCCAGCACGGTACTGGCATTTCTGATGCAGGGGGTGATCGCCCGATTGGCGGCTGTCGGCGCCCGGCCTTGGCTGGCAATGACGATTGCCTACGGCCTGTTTATTACGCTGTTCTTCGGCGTGATTATTCTGTTGTTGCCGTTGGTTTGGCAGCAGTTGGTGACCTTGGTACAGGAGTTGCCGACGATGCTTCGTAAGTTGCAGCAGGTGCTGATGTTGCTGCCGGAGCGCTCAGAGTTGTTTAACGAGGCGCAGATACGCGAATGGATGGCGTTGGCGACCGCTGAATTTGGCTCCATGGGTCAATACGTGGTGTCATTCTCGCTGGCGCAGTTGCCCAACCTGGTCGGTGTGCTGATTAATATTGTCCTGATCCCGATTCTGGTGTTCTTCTTTCTCAAAGATAAACAGATGATTCTCGGCTGGTTTGCCAGCTTCCTCCCCAATCGACGTCCGCTGCTGACCGCCGTCTGGTTGGAAATGAATGATCAGGTGGCCAACTATGTGCGCGGCAAGGCCATCGAAATTGTGATTGTAGGGGTGACCTCTTACATTGCCTTTTCGCTGATGTCGCTGAACTATGCTGCGCTGCTGGCGCTGACGGTGGGGCTGTCGGTGGTGATCCCCTATATCGGCGCTGCTGTAGTGACCATTCCTGTGCTGCTGGTGGGGTATCTGCAATGGGGCTGGGGGGGTGAATTCTTTACGCTCTGTATTGTCTATGGGGTGATTCAGGCGCTGGACGGCAACGTGCTGGTGCCACTCCTGTTTTCCGAGGCGGTCAATATGCACCCGGTCGCGATTATTGCGGCGGTGTTGGTCTTTGGCGGCATTTGGGGAATGTGGGGGGTGTTTTTCGCAATTCCTCTGGCAACGCTGGTGAAGGCCATACTCTATGCCTGGCCCCGGGTTGATGAAGTCGAGGCCACCGTGCCCGCCGAGGTTGAATAAACGGTTTTATAAGGAATGCCTGTGCGTTTTTCTCCGCGTTTTTTCCTGACGTTTGGACTGTGTTTTTTTCTGGCCGCCTGTGCGGCGCTTCGCAACGAGACTACCGGTATTGAATTGCCCGATACCGAGCAGCGCGCCTATCGCTACTTGGTGCTCGACAATGGCCTGAAAGTGCTGTTGGTGTCCGATCCCGGCGCCGACAAGGCGGGGGCGTCACTGGATGTGAACGTTGGCAGTCGACACGATCCGGAGGACTATCAGGGGCTGGCACATTTTCTTGAGCACATGCTGTTCCTCGGCACGGAAGGCTATCCGGAGGCGGGTGAATATCAGGCCTTTATTAGCGCCAACGGCGGCGCGCACAATGCATTTACCAGCGTCGAAAATACCAATTATTTTTTTGATATCCGCGCCGATGCTCTTGAGGGGGCGCTGGACCGTTTTGCGCAGTTTTTTGTTTCTCCGTTGTTTAACGCGGCCTATGTTCAGCGCGAGGTGAATGCGGTCAACTCGGAATACCGGGCTCGTCTGCGTAACGATCAACGCCGAGAACTGGCGGTATTCAAAGCGCAACTCAATCCCGGACACCCTTTCAGCAAATTCTCAGTCGGCAATCTGGATACCCTGCACGCCAATCGTGAAGAGGCCTTGCGCGAGCAGCTACTCGCCTTCTATGAGCGCTATTATTCTGCCGACATTATGGCGCTGACGGTGGTCGGTAATGCCTCGCTGGATGAGCTGGAAGCCATGGTGCGTCCGCGATTCTCGCCAGTAGCCAGCCACGCGGTGCCCGATGACCGTGTGACCCAGCCCTTATTTGCCCCCGGCGCGCTGCCGCGCTGGGTGAATATCGAGCCCGTTCAGAATCAGCGCAGCCTGTCTCTTCAGTTTCCGGTGCCTGATGCGCAGCCGCATTGGCGCGGCAAGCCCTTGTCCTACATTGGCAATCTCCTCGGTCACGAGGGCGAGGGCAGCCTGCTGTCGGCTCTCAAGGAGAAGGGCTGGGCTGAAGGCTTGAGTGCCGGGCAGAGCCTGTCGCTGAAAGGACAGGCGATGTTTGGTGTAAACATACGTTTGACCGAGGATGGTCTGGCGAATCGTGATGCCGTGGTGGCGCTGGTATTTCGCTACATCGAGTTGATTCGAAAGGAAGGGGTTGAGCCTTGGCGTTATGCCGAGCAGGCGCAACTGGCTGCCCAGCAGTTTCGTTTTCGCAACCGCCCGAGCCTGACGCAGGAGTTGATTCAGCTTTCATCCTCACTGCAAAAATATCCCGCTGCAGAAGTCGTCCGCGGCGATTATCTGATGAACGATTACCAGCCGGACACTCTCGGCGATTACCTGGATGCCATGCGCCCGGAACAGGCCATTATTACCTTGACCGCGCCAGGAGTGGAAACGGCTCAATGGGAACCCCTCTACGATGTGCCGTGGGGCCTGCGTACCGTAGACAAGACCGTGCTGGCTGCGTGGCAGCAGGCGCCCGAGGCAGATCTTTCACTGCCTGCGGCCAACCCGTTTATCGCCGACAATTTTTCGCTGAAAGTTGCGCAGGGGGAGGCCACTATTCCGCAGGCGCTGCCCGCAGACAGCGTCAGTGAGCTGTGGCTCAACACCAACCGCCAATTCGTGCTGCCAAAAGGTCGCAGCATGGTGCTGATGGAGTCCGCGCTGGCTGGCGAGGATGCCGCGAGTCTGGCTAAAACCAAAATGTGGCTCAGCATGGTACGTGACCAGCTCAATGAGGTGGCGTATCCGGCGCAGTTGGCCGGGCTCGACTATGGCTTGAGCGCCAATTGGCGCGGTATCGAAATCAGTCTGGGTGGTTTTTCGCAAAAGCAGGCTGAATTGCTTGCCGCCGTGTTGACGGTATTGAAGGCGCCGGAATGGGACGAGGCGCGTTTCGATCGGCTGAAGCGAAGCGCATGCGAGGCTATGAAAACAGCCGTCGGCAGTCACCGTATCAGCAGTTGTTAGCCGACTTGCCGAGAATGCTGCAAAGCGAGCGCCCGCTGTTGGACGATATGGCAGCAGCAACTGCATCGCTCAGTATGGCTGAGGTGGCACTGCATGCCGAGAAGGTGCTGAAAGACTTTCGTTATCGGCTGATGCTTGAAGGTAATTTCGATCGCGATGAGGCACTGGCGATGGCGGCGCTCACCGCTGAGGTGCTGCCGGAAGCCGGGCAGTCTCAGCCTCCAGAACAGGGAGTGGCAAACCTTTCGTCGGGGCAGCGGCTGATTCCGGTAGCTGCCGAGCACAGTGATTCGGCCTTGCTTGCCTATGTGCAGGCGCCTCGTGATGGAAAAGACTATCGCGTGGCGCTTGGCCTGGCCGGGCAAATGATGAGTGCGGATTTCTACTATCAGCTGCGTACCCAGAAGCAGTTGGGCTATGTGGTGAATGCGGGTGTTTACCCCATGCGCGCGGTGGGCGGCCTGTTCTTTATGGTGCAGTCACCGGTCGCCGATGCGGCCGCACTGCAGGCCGAGGTTAACAGTTATCTGGAGCGCTGGCTGGCTGGCGGCGTCACTGAGGCCGACTTTGAATCGCACCGCGATACCTTGATCGCCAAACTGCAGCAGCAGCCCGAGAACCTGTGGGAGGCGGCTGGTCGTCACTGGCAGGACCTGCTGGAGGGTTATACAGCCTTTGACAGCCGAGAACAGCTGCTGGCCGCTTTGCGCGATTTGAGCTTTGATCAATGGTGGCAGATGATGCAGGCAACGCTCGAGCCCGAGCAGCGCAGGGCGCTGACGGTGTATTCTCTGGGACAGTGGCCCGATGTCAGCCTGGTCGGCGAACCAGTGAAGGATGCGGCCGCCTACAAAGCGGAATCTCAGTACTATTTATTCCGTTGATGCGGAGTTGAAAGGGTATAAGTGATTGTTTTTTATAAAACTGTAAAGTTTTATTCATAATAAAAATGTCTGGATTTTCTTGATTTATAATTGAGGGGCTGCGAGAATCGTGTCGCTCCCGAGGGCCACACCGCCGCCGGGAATCCAATTTAAATCGGTTATCTGCCCAGCTCACAAGGCCGGGCAGCGCCATACAGGCCAGGTGATCACCGTCACCAACAGGCACATAACCGCCGACCGTTGACCCTGTCGGTGCGCCCGTTGACGCGGAACACAATCAAGCAGTCGCTTGCTGGTCGAGGCAGCCCACGTTATTCGAAAGGACTGTGATATGAAGCAAGACCCCGATCTGCGCGAAGATCTTGATCCCCAGGAAACCCAAGAGTGGATGGAAGCGATGGATGGCGTGTTGACCCATGCCGGTCGCGCCCGTGCCACCTTCATCATGAAGCGTCTGGCCAAGCATGCCGCGCGCAATGGCGCACAACTGCCCGCAGCCATTACCACCTCATTCCGCAACACCATTGAGCCCCGCGATGAAAAGCGTATGCCGGGCGACCTGTTCATGGAGCGCAAAATCCGCTCACTGATTCGTTGGAACGCGCTGGCGATGGTGATGCGTGCCAACGACAACAATGATGCCCTGGGTGGCCATATTTCCAGTTTCTCGTCGTCGGCTACTCTCTACGATGTGGGCTTTAACTACTTTTTCCGCGGTGGCGACAAAGCGGACCTGATTTACTACCAGGGTCACAGTTCGCCGGGCATGTACGCCCGTTCATATCTGGAAGGGCGTCTCAGTGAAGATCAGTTGGACCGCTTCCGCCGCGAAGTGGATGGCGACGGCCTGTCGTCGTATCCCCACCCTTGGCTGATGCCCGACTACTGGCAGTTCCCGACCGTCAGCATGGGACTGGGTCCTATTCAGGCCATTTATCAAGCTCATGTCATGAAATACCAGCAGAGCCGCGGGCTGGTTGAGCACGGCGACCGCAAGGTCTGGTGCTTCATGGGTGACGGCGAGTGCGATGAGCCGGAATCTCTCGGCGCCATCGCGCTGGCAGGTCGCGAGCAGCTCGATAACCTCTGCTTTGTCATCAACTGCAACCTGCAGCGTCTGGATGGGCCGGTTCGCGGTAACGGCAAGATCATTCAAGAGCTGGAAGGCGTGTTCCGCGGTGCGGGCTGGAACGTTGTGAAAGTCATCTGGGGCCGTCTGTGGGACCAGCTGCTGGAGAAGGACGACACCGGTCTGCTGCGTCGCCGGATGAATGAAGTGGTCGATGGCGAATTGCAGAACTACAAGGCCAATGGTGGCGCCTACACTCGCGAGCACTTCTTCGGCAAATACCCGGAATTGCTGGAGCTGGTCAAAGACCTGTCCGACGACGACATCATGTACCTGAATCGCGGTGGTCACGACCCGTATAAAGTCTATGCGGCTTACGCCAATGCCATGGAGACCAAGGGCAAGCCGACGGTTGTACTGGCGATGACCGTGAAAGGCTATGGTCTGGGCAGCGGCGGTGAAGCGCAGAACGAAGCGCACTCGGTGAAAAAGCTCGATCTGGAAGAACTGAAGAAATTCCGAGATCGCTTCTCCGTGCCGATTAGCGACGATGAACTCAAGAATGTGCCGTACTACCGCCCGCCGGAAGACAGTCCGGAGATGGTGTACATGCGCAAACGGCGCGAGTCACTGGGGGGCTACCTGCCCGCGCGCCAGGCGGACTTCGAACCGCTGGATGTCCCGGCGTTGGAGAAGTTTGATGCCCAGCTCAAGTCCAGTGGCAAGCGGGAAATCTCCTCGACGATGGCCTTTGTTCGCTTGCTTTCGACGCTGGTGAAAGACAAGAACATGGGTGGGCGCGTGGTGCCGATCGTGCCCGATGAAGCGCGTACGTTCGGCATGGAAGGCATGTTCCGGCAGCTGGGGATCTACTCCTCACAGGGACAGCGCTACACCCCCCATGATGCCGACCAGATCATGTACTACAAGGAATCCAAAGACGGTCAGATTCTGGAAGAGGGGATTACTGAGTCCGGTGCGTTCTCGGCTTGGCTGGCGGCGGCGACGTCCTATGCCAACCATCGTTATCCGATGGTGCCGTTCTATATCTTCTACTCCATGTTTGGTTTCCAGCGGGTAATGGATTTGACCTGGGCGGCCGGCGACTCACAGGCACGGGGCTTTCTGATCGGCGCGACTTCCGGGCGTACCACGCTCAACGGCGAAGGCTTGCAGCACCAGGACGGCCACAGCCACCTGATGGCGAATATGATTCCCAACTGCCATTCCTACGACCCGACCTATTCCTATGAATTGGCGGTAATCATTCAGGACGGCATGCGGCGCATGTATCACGAGAAGGAAAATGTTTTCTATTACATCACCACGATGAACGAAAACTATCTGCACCCGGATATGCCTGAAGGCGCAGAGGAAGGCATTATCAAGGGACTGTATAAGCTCCGTGCCAGCAGTGTGAAAAAGCCCAAGCTCAAAGTGCAGTTAATGGGCAGTGGCACGATTCTGCGCGAAGCAGAAGCGGCGGCCGAGCTGTTGAAAGCTGACTTCAAAGTCGAGGCTGATATCTGGAGCGCCACCAGCATCAATCAGCTTTGTCGTGAAGGGAATGACTGTGAGCGCTGGAATATGCTTCATCCGGAAGCTGAGCCGAAGGTGCCCTATGTCAGCGAGCTGCTGAACGCACAGGATGCGCCGGTGATCTGCGCGACGGACTATATCAAAGCTTACGGTGAGCAGCTCAGACCCTATATTCGCAATCGTTATGTGGTATTGGGTACTGATGGTTATGGACGCTCAGACACCCGCGCCAAGCTGCGTGCGCATTTCGAGGTGGATCGTCACTACATTGTGGTGGCCGCCCTGAAAGCCCTGGCTGACGAAGGTAAAGTCGCCGCGAGTGACGTGAGCAAGGCCATTGCCAAATACGGCATTGATGCCGATAAAATTAACCCGATTTACCGCTAAGAGAAGGAGTTTTTTGTGGCAACAGAAACGATCAAAATTCCTGACCTCGGCGGCGGTGATGGTGTTGAAGTCATTGAAGTGTGCGTCGCCGTCGGCGATCAGGTCGAGGTAGAAGACTCACTGCTGGTACTGGAGTCAGACAAGGCATCGATGGAAGTCCCTGCGCCCAAGGCGGGCAAAGTGGTGTCAATCAGCCTGAAAGTGGGTGACAGCGTTGGCGAAGGCGATGTCATTCTGGAGCTGGACGTTGAAGGCGATGCGCCCGCTGACGAACCGGTAGCTGCCGAGCCAGAGGCCGCCGATGAGGAGCCTGCGCCGCCCGCTGCTGACGAAGCTGAAGCGGCGCCAACCGCCAGCGCGGGACCGGAAACGGTCAAGGTACCGGATATTGGCGGTGGCGATGGTGTTGAGGTTATCGAGCTGTGTGTGGCGGCGGGTGACGAGGTGGAAGAGGGCGACTCGCTGATCGTGCTCGAATCCGATAAAGCGTCGATGGAAGTTCCTGCGCCCTTCAGTGGCAAGGTATTGAGCATGCTGATCAAGGTCGGCGATGCCGCGGCTGAGGGCACTGCCATTGCTGAAATGCAGCGCAGCGGTTCGTCGGCGCCGGATACCGCGGTCGAATCCCCGGCAGCTGCTGAAACTGAGCAGGTCAAAACACCGGAGCCGCCAGAGCCAGAAGCGGCCACACCAGCTCCCGCTGCGCCGGAGTCTTCCGCGAATGAGGGCAATGGCAAGACGGTTTACGCTGGACCGGCGGTGCGCAAGTTGGCTCGTGAGTTTGGTATCAGCCTCGATCAGGTAACCGGCAGCGGTCCGCGTGGACGGGTGGTTAAAGAAGACCTGCACGCCTATGTGAAAACGCTGACCTCGGCGAAGCCGGCGGCTGCGGCGGGAGGCGCTGGCATTCCGGCGATTCCCGAGGTGGATTTCAGTCAGTTTGGCGAGATCGAGGTGGAGCCGCTGACCAAGCTGCATAAGCTCACGGCGGCCAATATGCACCGTAGCTGGCTGAACCTGCCCCATGTCACGCAGTTTGATGACGCCGACATTACCGAGCTGGAGGCCTTTCGCAACAGCATGAAAGCCGAAGCTCAGGCGAAGGGCGTGAAGCTTACGCCCTTACCTTTCCTGCTGAAAGCGGCGGCGGTAGCGCTGCGCATGAACCCCAAGTTCAATGCCTCGCTGAGCGCTGACGGCGAAAATATGGTGTGCAAAAAGTACGTTCATATTGGCGTAGCGGTGGATACGCCGGTCGGTCTGATGGTGCCCGTTATCCGCGATGTCGACAAAAAGTCGTTGTGGGAGCTGGCTGCGGAAGCGTCGGAACTGGCGCAGAAGGCTAAGGAGCGGAAGCTCAAACCTGCCGATATGCAGGGGGGCTGCTTCACCATTTCCAGTTTGGGCAATATCGGGGGCACCGGATTTACTCCGATTATCAATGCGCCGGAAGTCGCGATTCTCGGTGTGTCCAAACTGGATATCAAGCCGGTGTGGGATGGTACGGCCTTCCAGCCACGCAAGATGCTGCCGCTGTCACTGTCTTACGATCACCGGGCGATTAATGGTGCCGATGCCGGTAAGTTCTTTACCGAACTGGGGCAGTTGCTGGCCGATATTCGTCGCATTTTGCTGTAGGGAACAGGAATGCGATTGACGTTACGACAATAAGCCACCTCAGGGTGGCTTTTTTGTGGGTGCGTGTTTTTATGGGGTTTTATAAGGAGTTACGGTGGTTTTGGCCCGCGCCTTGCTTTCTGGAAAATAAGCGCGGAAGACAGTTATCTTCAGTGAAGAGACAGCGGAGCCCCGAACAAACCGGGGCGGCCGGATGACAAGAACAGGTGTGAGCGGCTTATGACGCAAAGCAGCAGGGACAGCGCGACCGGCATCGATTGGTCGCAGTATGATGGCGGTCGGTTCTACGACGAGATGATTACTCCAAAAGGTCGGCCGCGGCGAGCTGCTCAGCCTATCGTCAAGCATTTTTCAGAGCTTGATAGAGCCGAGCTGGAGGCGCGACGCACCGCTGCGGAGCGTACCGTGCGCGATATGGGGGTGAGTTTTACGGTCTACTCTGACGGGGAGAATATCGATAGAACCTGGCCTTTCGACCTGATTCCCAGGGTTATTGATGCCACTGAGTGGCAGCGCACCGCAGAGGGGCTTACCCAGCGGCTTCGCGCACTGAATTTGTTCATTGATGATGTCTACAACGGGCAGCGCATCTTCAAAGAGGGGGTGCTGCCCAGACACCTGCTGGACGACTCCAAAAATTATCGGCCCGAGTGCGAAGGCTTCTCGCCTCCCCAGGGGGTTTGGGCGCATATCTGTGGCTGCGACCTGGTGCGCGATGACAGCGGGAAATTTTTCGTGTTGGAGGACAACCTGAGAGTGCCGTCGGGTGTTGCCTACATGCTGGAAAATCGCGAAGTCAGCAAGCGGGTGTTGCCGGAATTCTTCGAGAACAACACGATTCTCCCCGTGGACAACTACCCCTCCATGCTGCTGGAGACCCTGTCGTCGGTGTCTCCGCGCTCATCCAAGCCGGTCATTGTTATCCTGACGCCCGGCATCTTCAACTCGGCGTACTTCGAGCACGCGTTTCTGGCGCAGCAGATGGGGGTGGAGCTGGTTGAGGGCGGTGATCTGGTGGTGGATGACGACGATTACTGCTACATGAAAACCATTGACGGCCTCGAACGGGTGGATGTGATTTATCGTCGTATCGACGATATGTTCCTTGACCCGGAAGTCTTCAACAAGGAATCCGTACTCGGGGTGCCCGGTCTGATGCGCGCCTGGAAGGCGGGCAAGGTGGCCATTGTCAACGCGCCGGGTGCCGGGGTGGCAGACGATAAGGTGGTCTACGCCTACGTGCCAAAAATGATCGAATTCTATCTTGGCGAGAAAGCCATTTTGCCGAATGTGAAAACCTGGCTCTGCGACGACCCTAAACATCGGGAGTATGTGCTGGAACATATCGAGGAGCTGGTGGTGAAACCCGCCAACGAGTCTGGCGGCTACGGTATGTTGGTCGGCCCTCACGCCAGCAAGAAGGATCACGAGCAGTTTCGCAAGTTGGTTCAGGAGAATCCGCGCAACTACATCGCCCAGCCGACACTCAGCCTGTCCACCACTCCGGTTATTACCGGCCCGGGGGAGGCAGAGCCCCGGCATCTGGACCTCAGGCCCTTTGTGTTGCAAGGCAAAAAACTGCAGGTGACCACCGGTGGCCTCACGCGTGTTGCGTTGCGCAAGGGCTCGTTGGTGGTGAATTCCTCTCAGGGTGGAGGAAGTAAGGATACCTGGATTGTGAGAAGGGAGGAGCGCTGATGCTGTCGCGCGTTGCTGAACGGGTCTACTGGTTTGCCCGTTACATGGAGCGGGTGGAAAGTATTGCTCGCCTGATACAGGTTTACACATCACTGCTTTCGGATTTACCTCGGGATACCGGAATCAGCTGGCACAACCTGGTTATTGCCAGTGGCAGCCACCGCGAATTTGAACGCCGTTTTTCCAATCGGGATGAGCGACGCGTGATTCGCTTCCTGCTGGAAGACATGAGCAATTCCGGTTCCCTGAATTACTCGCTGAAAATGGTGCGGGAGAATATCCGTACCAGCCGCGACACGCTCCCACCCGAAAGCTGGGAGCTGATCAACGAATTCCAGATTTACGTCAGTGAGAATATTCAGCAGGGCATTAATCGTCGGAATCGCCATGAATTCCTTGAGGAAATCATTCGTACCTGTCAGGGGATTAACGGCCTGATTGTGGATACCATGCGCCGCGACAGCGCCTGGCATTTCTATCGTCTGGGTCGCAATATTGAACGCGCCGACATGGGGCTGCGGACGATTGAGGCTGGCGCCAGTATGTCGGCAGAGTTCAGCGAACAAGAGCAGCTGCCATCGATAGAAGTGGTGTGGAGCAGCGTGCTCAGCTCACTGGATGCCATTACTCCTTTCCGGCGCACCATGCGGGTCGCGTTGAATGCCGGTGATGCTACCCGCTTCCTGATCGAAGATCGTCTGTTTCCGCGCTCGGTGGCCTGTTGCCTGGAGCAGATGCAGGCATCGCTGAGCAGCCTGCCCGGTGGCGACGATGTGGCCAGTGCCGTGGAAAAGTTGGCGGCAAAACTGGGTAAGAATATTGAAATGGATGATCCGCAGCGGCTGTTGCCGGCACTGGATGGGCTGGAGAAACAGGTATCGGGTATCCATCTGAAAATTCAGGACAACTGGTTTCAGCCTGGCTGAGTGTCGGTGAGCCACGCTTTACGCCCGGGGGCGGCTGGGGTAGTCTGCTCGCCGCCCGGTGATCCTCGCCGGTATTTACGAGCTTAAACAATCATCATGTCTTCCGAGTCTGTTTTGTACCGCCCGCAACACAGCCAGTTTGATGAGCTGTTGCGCCCCGAAGGTGAGCTGCGCGAGCATTGGCGCTATCCCATGGAGGTGCTGCAGTCGATGGGCGTGTCAGCGCTGCAGAAACGCCAGCAGACCGCCAAGCGGATTCTTCGCGATGATGGCGCCAGCTACAGCCCCGGCGACCAGCTCAATATCAGCCACACTTGGCAGCTCGACCTGCTGCCAATGATTCTCTCCAGTGGCGAATGGGAAAACATCGAAAACGCGCTGCGCGAGCGTGCCGAGCTGCTGAATCTGATTCTGGCCGACCTCTACGGTCCGCGTACCCTGATTAGTAATAAAGTGATTCCGCCGGGGCTGGTCTTCGGCCACCCCGGCTTCCTGCGGGCCTGTGACGGTATTCGCCTGCCCGGTGAGCATCAGCTGATTTTCCATGCGGCCGACCTGGTCAGGGACCGCAGCGGTGAGTGGATGGTGATCGGTGACCGCAGTCAGGCGCCGCCGGGGACCGGCTACGCGCTGGAAAACCGCACCGTGCTCCGCCGGGTTATGCCCAGCCTGTTCCGCGATGCCCACGTCCACCGACTGGCCAACTTCTTCCTGCAATGGCGGCGCAAACTGTCGGAACTGGCGGGGCACAAGGACTCGCCGCTGATTGTGTATCTGACGCGCGGTGCCTATCAGGAAAGCTCATTCGAGGATGCGTTTCTCGCTAACTATCTCGGCTACCCCCTTGTTCAGGCCCGGGACCTCACGGTGCGCAAAGGCGCACTTTGGCTGGAGTCGTTGGATGGCTTGCGCCGGGTGGATGTGGTGTTGCGGCGCACCGATGACTGCCACACGGACCCGCTCGTCAGCCATTCCAGTGGTGGGCTGGGCGTGCCGGGATTGCTGGAAGTGGTGCGCAGCGGTGCGGTTGCGATGGCAAATCCGCTGGGCAGTGGAATTTTGGAAAATCCTGCGCTGGCCAAATATATGCCGGCGATTGCCCGTCATTTTCTCGGACGCGAATTGCGGCTGACGTCAGTGCCGAGCTGGTGGTGTGGCGATCCGGCTGATCTGAAGTATGTGCGCGAGCACTTTGAGAAGCTGTTGATTCGCCCCTGTTACCGCAGTGACAACAACCACAGTGTGTTTGTCGGAGATCTGGCGCCGGGGCAGCGCGACGCCTTGTTGGCCTCGGTCATGGCGCGTCCGCAGGCTTATGTTGCGCAGTATGCGGTCGCGCCATCGCACACCGCTGTATTGGACGGCGACAAACTCGGCAGTCGCCCCATGCTGCTGCGCGGCTACACCGTTGCGGCTGGCAGTTCTTACAGTGTGATGCCGGGTGGGCTGACGCATGTCGGTGCCTCAGCTGACACTCGGCATATTGTCAGCCACGGGGGTGGCAGCAAGGACACCTGGATTCTGGCCTCTGAACCCGAGGCGCAGATCAGCAATATCGACGGGGAGCAGAGTCGCGGGCCAGAGGGCAGCCTGAGTCTGCCCAGCCGGGTGGTGGAGAACCTGTTCTGGTTCGGTCGCTATGCCGAGCGTGCTGAATCGGGGCTGCGCCTGACGCGAACCATCTTTGAAGAATTGCACAGCATTGAGCCGCTCCCAACGGAGATGCTGACAACGCTGTTGCAAGCCGTCACGCACATCACCGATACCTATCCGGGTTTTACGACCGAAGAAAACCTGCAGGCGCCCGAGCAAGAGTTGCTGGATGTCGTCGCGAATCGTGCGCGAATAGGCAGCATCGCCAGTAATCTTGAGTCGATCCTGCACGCCGCTGATGGTGTGAAAGAGTTGTTTTCGACCGACATGCTGCGACTGATCAATGATATTCGCGACGGCATGGATTACCTCAACCGGCATCTTGCGCGGCAATTGCAGTCGGCGCCGGAAGAGCTGTTTGATCCTCTGGTCACCACCTTGCTGGCCCTGTCGGGCTTGAGCCAGGAAAGCATGGTGCGGTCGCGCGCCTGGCGATTTATGGAGATGGGGCGACGCATTGAGCGCGCCCTGCAAAGTCTGGAGCTGCTTCGCCATACCCTGGTGCCGGGGGTGGAGGCAGATGGCCCGATTTCCCTGCTGAAGCCGGTACTGGCCAGTCTGGAATCGCGGATCGTCTACAAGCGCTATTACCGCAGCGGCTACCGGCTGGAGAAAGGGCTGGAGCTGTTATTGTTCGATCACGAAAACCCGCGTTCGGTGGCCTTCCAACTGGATTCCCTGCAACATCATCTGGAAGCCCTGTCGGCATCGGATTCTCGCCTGCAGATGGGGCAGGATCGGCGCTGTCTGCTCAAAGCGGCCAATACGCTGCTGCTGTCTCAGCCAAGCGAGCTGGCGCAATGCGATGTCGAAAACGGTCGCCATGTACAACTGGAAGCCCTGCTGCTGGCGATGGAAGAAGATTTGAAGGCGACGGCACAGGCGATTGCCGACCGCTACTTTGACCATACCGCGGGGCCGCAGTTGCTGGATCAAGGGGGGCGCCTGTCATCATGAAATACCGTGTCAGTCACACCACCGCATACGACTATGCTGATCAGGTCAGCCGGGGCTACAGCCTGGCCTATCTGATTCCGCGAAATACTCTGGTCCAGCGCGTGTTGCGCAGCGAAGTCACCATTTCCCCCCATCCGAGCATCAAACAGCATCGCCAGGACTATTTCGGCAATACGCTGCTCAGCTTCAATGTGGAAGAGCCGCACAGGCGCCTGGAAGTGCGTGTGGATAGCGATGTGGAGGTCGACCCCGCTGAACGCAACCTGTTCAGCAGTTCGACCAGCTGCGCCGAGGTGCGCGCGGCGCTGGATCAGTGTGCGTTTGCCGACGATATTGAGGCGGTGGAATACCGCTATGATTCGCCGATGATTATTGCCAGTGCAGAGCTGGCAAAATTCGCTGCCGACCTGTTCGCCGATGGCGCGCCGTTTATCCGTGCGGTTCAAACCCTGAATGAGCGTATTTTCAAGGATTTCATCTACGACCCCGGTTTTTCCACGATCGCCACGCCTCTCGATGAAGTCATGGCCCAGAAGCGCGGTGTCTGTCAGGACTTTGCTCAGCTTGCCATTGGCGCGCTGCGTAGCATGGGTTTTGCGGCGCGCTACGTGAGTGGTTATCTGGAAACCCTGCCGCCGCCGGGACAGGAAAAGCTGAAGGGCGCCGATGCCTCCCACGCCTGGTTTGCGGTGTATGTGCCGGGTGTGGGCTGGTTTGATTTCGATCCCACTAACGGCATCGCGGTGGCGGGCAAACACATCACAACGGCCTGGGGGCGTGACTACAGCGATGTAACCCCCCTGCGCGGCGTTGTCTTTGGCGGCGGTGTTCAGCAGCAGATGTCCGTTGCCGTCGATGTCGAGCGTATTGATCTGGACGGCGGCTCGCCGGCGCCGGGCAATACTGCCCAGCAACAACAGTCCTCCTAAGCACGGCGCTGGGCGATGCTCAGCGCCCCTATATTCCCCATTGCATTGCCGTCGTCGCTAGCCAGTTTGGGTGATGGCAGTAGAGCCAAATCCTGTCAGTCTTGCCGCCTGGAAACTAATCGCAGGTGGAACGATGAGCACAGACAATAAGATTATTCTCGTTACCGGCGCCTCGCGTGGTGCAGGCAAGGGTATTGCTTTGGCATTGGCCGAGCCGGGCCGGGTGATCTACGTGACCGGACGCAGTCAGTCAGAAGGCGACGCACCGCTGCCGGGTACGGTATTTGCCACGGCTGAAGAGATTGAAGCGCGCGGCGCGACGGTGGTGCCGGTCGTTTGCGATCACAGCGATGACACGCAGGTAAAGGCGCTGTTCGAGCAGATTGATACTGAGCAGGGCAGGCTGGATATTCTCGTCAATAACGCCCTGATGGTACCCGATGGTCTGACCCTGCCAGGGCCATTTTGGGAAAAGCCCCTCGGCCTGCAAGACATCCTCAATGTCGGCTTCCGTTCCAGCTATGTCAGCAGCTACTACGCGGCACCGTTGCTGCTCCGCAGTGAGCGCGGGCTGGTGGTCAATACCTCGTCAGCGGGTGGTGGTTGCTATATGCACGGCCCCGCCTACGGCGCGGGCAAGGCCGGTGTGGATAAAATGGCTCACGATATGGCGGTGGATTTCCGCCCTTTCAACGTTTCGGTGGTCTCGCTGTGGATGGGGTTGCTGAAAACCGAACGCAGCATGGCGGTATTTGAGGCGCAGCCCGAGCTGTATGCCGATGCGGTTGCCATGGCCGAGTCTCCTGAATTCCCCGGCAGGGTCATCAATGCTCTGTATCTTGATGAGGCATTAATGGCGCGCAGTGGCGGGGTGTTCTATGCCGCTGAGTTGGCAGAAGAGTATGGCGTGGTTGATGTCGACGGTAATCGTCCTCCGTCGCCGCGTGCGATGCTGGGTGGCCCTCTGAGCTACAGCGACGCGGTCGTGGAGTGAGTGGAAACGGCGCAGAGCTGTCATCCGTTTGGGGGATTAGTGCGCGCCGGGCAGTTCTATAGAATTTTGCTTTTAAAGAAAAGGGTTTAGCGCCGTTTTCAGCGGGCTGGAAAGCATAACAATATTGACTGAATGAAAGGCGAGCAAGCATGAGCGAACGAGTCGCGGGCCTCCCCGAGGGCCAATACGCCGATCTGGATAACGGCCATCGAATCCACTATCTGGATCAGGGGCAAGGACCGGTTATCGTCTTTTTGCATGGCAGTGGCAGCGGTGCCAGCGGCCACAGCAATTTCAAGTACAACTATCCCTGGTTTGTGGAGCAGGGCTACCGGGTGATCGTACCCGACCTTATTGGTTACGGTTATTCCGACAAACCCGATGACGTCGAATATCCGCTCGATTTTTTTGTGGAGTGTGTTCACCAGACGCTGCAGACAATTGGTGTGGAACGCTACAGTCTGGTGGGGAATTCCTTGGGTGGCGCGATCGCCATCAAGTACACGCTGGATTATCCCAGTCTGGTTGAGAAACTGATTCTGATGGCGCCGGGTGGTCTGGAGCAGCAGGCCGACTACTTCACCATGCCCGGCATGCAGGTGATGAAGGAGGTCTTTACCTCCGGGCCGATGGCGCCAGAGCGTCTCGAGGACTTTATCCGGCGGGGGCTGGTTTATGACGACAGCGTGGTAGACGCGCAGCTTGTCAGTGAGCGCTGGGGTATTTTCCAGCAGCAGAACAGCCAGGTTATTACGACAATGACCGTGCCGGAATTGACCGATCGCCTGGGTGAAATAGCCTGCCCGACGCTGGCCTTCTGGGGGGTGAATGAAAAAATGATGCCGGAGACCGGCATTATGAAGCTGGCGAAAGGGATTCCCGATATCCGCCTGACCCTGGTTTCTCAGTGTGGGCACTGGGTCATGGTGGAGCACCGTGAGCTGTTCAATCGCCAGACCCTCGACTTTTTGCAGAACGGATAATTTATGGACAGTTCACGTATCGACGCCCTGGGCGACGAATTGTATGACGCGCTGCGTACGCAGCAGAGTATTGCACCGCTGACCGCCCGAGAGCCCGATATCACCATCGACGACGCCTACTATATTTCCCTGCGTATGCTGCGACGCCGCGAAGCGGACGGGGAGAAAGTGGTCGGTAAAAAAATTGGTGTAACCAGCAAGGTTGTGCAGGAAATGCTCGGCGTACACCAGCCGGATTTCGGCTTTCTGACGGACGCCATGACCTTTGAAAACGGTGCTGCGGTGCCCGTGGCTGGCCATCTGATTCAGCCGCGCGCGGAGGCGGAAATCGGTTTTCGCTTGAAGAAGGATTTGCAGGGACCGGGTGTGACGGAAGCCGATGTACTGGATGCCACGGACTGCATCATGCCCTGTTTCGAAATTGTCGATTCGCGTATCGACAACTGGAAGATTGCCATTCAAGACACCGTAGCTGACAACGCCTCCTGTGGTGTGTACGTGCTGGGTGAGACCGAAGCTGACCCCAAGGCGTTTGATTTGCCAGCGCTGAAAATCAAGGTGTGGAAGAACGGCGAGTTTCTCAGCGAGGGGCTGGGCGAGGCGGTGCAGGGCAATCCGCTGACAGCCGTTGCCTGGTTGGCGAATACGCTGGGCCGCTTCGGTATTCCGTTCAAGGCGGGCGAGGTCATTTTGTCCGGTTCACTGGTGCCGCTGGAGCCGGTGCAAGCGGGCGACAGCCTGCGCATGGAACTGGAAGGCATTGGCAGTGCCGAGATCAGCTTCGTCTGATCGTGTTCAGATAGACCGCCCCTGTGGGGCACAACGTAATTTATTTCCGGGCGCGACGCGCCTGACTGACAGTGAGAAATCCTATGGCTGAAAAAATCCGCGCGGCCATCATCGGGCCGGGCAATATCGGCACAGACCTGTTGATGAAAGCAATGCGCTCCGAGCTGATCGAACCTGTGTGGATGGTTGGGGTTGATCCTGACTCTCCAGGCTTGGCACGTGCCAAGGAAATGGGCTTAAAAGTGACCTCTGAGGGCGTGGACGGCATGTTGGCCACCATGCGTGAAGACGGCGTACAGATTTGCTTCGACGCGACCTCAGCCTATGTTCACGCGGAGAATTCGCGCAAGGTGAACGAGCAGGGCGCGCTGATGGTGGATTTGACGCCTGCCGCAATTGGTCCTTACTGCGTACCACCGGTCAATCTGAAAGACGCCGTGGCCGAAAAGGTGATGAACGTAAACATGGTGACCTGCGGCGGTCAGGCAACGATTCCGATGGTTGCTGCCGTGTCTCGCGTGCAGCCGGTCAGCTACGGTGAAATCGTGGCAACCGTCAGCTCCAAATCTGTCGGCCCCGGTACTCGCAAAAATATCGATGAGTTCACCCGTACCACGGCAGGCGCTGTGGAAAAAATCGGCGGTGCCAGCAAAGGCAAGGCGATTATCGTCATCAATCCGGCTGAGCCGCCGCTGATCATGCGCGACACTATCCACTGTCTTACCGAGGGCGAGCCGGATCAGGAGGCCATTCGCAAGTCTGTGGACGATATGGTCGCAGAGGTGCAGAAATACGTGCCCGGTTACCGACTGAAAAATGGGCCGATCTTCGATGGCAATCGTGTGTCGATGTTCATGGAGGTTGAGGGCCTGGGTGACTTCCTGCCGAAGTACGCCGGTAACCTGGATATTATGACTGCGGCGGCACTGCGCACCGCAGAGATGTTTGCCGAAGAAATTCTGGCAGGCCGTTTCTCACCGTCGGCTGCCTGAGGGGACAACGATGAATTTAGAAGGTAAAAAAGTCGTTCTGCACGATATGTGTCTGCGCGATGGGATGCACGCCAAGCGCCACCAGATCTCGCTAGACGAAATGGTCAGCATCGCCTCGGACTTGGATCAGGCCGGTATGCCGCTGATTGAAGTGACCCACGGCGATGGTCTGGGTGGCGCTTCGGTGAACTACGGGTTTCCCGCGCACAGCGACGAGGAGTACCTGAAAGCGGTTGTTGGTGCGGTGAAAAACGCCAAGATTTCTGCATTGTTGCTGCCCGGTATCGGTACGGTTGACCACCTGAAAATGGCGGCGGACCTGGGCGTTAGCACGATTCGTGTAGCCACTCACTGCACTGAGGCCGATGTGTCTGAACAGCACATTGGTATGGCCAGTGAAATGGGCCTGGATACCGTTGGCTTCCTGATGATGACCCACATGATCAGCGCCGAAGAAATCGTGGTGCAGGCCAAGTTGATGGAGTCCTATGGCGCCAACTGTATTTACTGCACCGATTCTGCCGGTTACATGCTGCCGGATCAGGTTCAGGAGCGTATTGCGCTGCTGCGCCGCGAGCTGAAGCCGGAAACCGAACTGGGTTTCCACGCCCACCACAACCTCAGCCTGGGCGTGATGAACTCGCTGGTGGCAGTGGAAGCCGGTGCTAACCGCATCGATGGCTCTGTTGCGGGCTTGGGCGCGGGCGCCGGTAATACGCCGCTGGAAGTCCTGGTGGCGGTGCTGGACCGCATGGGAGCGGATCACGGTATCGATCTGTACAAGATCATGGATGTGGCCGAAGACCGCGTGACGCCGATTATGGATCACCCGATCCGTATCGACCGCGACTCGCTGACCCTGGGTTATGCCGGTGTTTATTCATCGTTCCTGCTGTTCGCCAAGCGCGCGGAAGCCAAGTACGGCGTGTCGGCCCGGGATATTCTGGTCGAACTGGGACAGCGCCGCACAGTGGGCGGTCAGGAAGACATGATCGAAGATCTGGCGCTGGATATGGCCAAAGAGCGCGGCCTGATTTAAGCCTCTAACTCCTCTCCTTATGGGCCTCGCTTGCGAGGCCTTTTTCCTTTGGGTATCTCGGGTATACTGGCGTCCTGAAAACATAATAAGGTTCGTCGATCTGACCATGCTAATTGATCCGAAGTTTGACCGCCTGCTGGCCAGTGTCTATCAGGGCCCGATGGAAGAAGAGCCCTGGCAGGGCTTTCTCTCTGAGTTGCAGCAGATTATGGGCGCGGTGTCGGTCACGCTGGTACTCAATCCGCCCTCGGAGCAGGGGCGCGGTTTGCTGCGAGTGGTCGGTGGCAGTACGGTTGAAGGCCTGGATCGCTATCAGGAACGCCTGTTCGCCATGGACCCGTTTCTGTCGCTGAAACCGGGCGAAGTTAAAAGCCTGATGGAACTGGTGTCCCACGATGACTGGTTCGAAAGTGAGTTGTATGTCCTCTGCCTGAAGCCGACCGGCTTGTATGACGCACTCGGTGTCGATCTGCATGTGCCCGGTGAAATTAAGGCGGGCCTGCGCGTGGCGCGCAGTCAGAATGCCCCGATGTTTGATCAGCAGGATCGCGACCTGATTTATGCACTGGTGCCCCATCTGGAGCGTGCGCTGCGTCTGCATGTACGCATGAATATCGTGGAGTCGGAGCGAGACCTGTATGCCGGTGCGGTAGAGAGCCTGTCACTGGCAACCATTATCCTCGATGAAAATGGCCGCCTGCTGAGCTGTAATAATATGGCGAAGAATCTGGTTGCCAGAGAGCCGGAAGTCAAAATCGAAGATGGCTACCTCATTCTCGGTGATCAGGCGACCACCAAGAAGTTGCAGGGCCTGATCAATCATATTCTCGAGCGACGCGACAGCGATGAGCCTGCGGTGGTTGAGGCGATGCGCGTGCCCCGTGAAGGCGACTTTGCCGATTTGGGGGTAATCGTCCGGCCCGTGCCCTCAGGGGAATGGTCAGAGGGCCTGTCGGTGCCGACGGTGGCGATTTTTATCAGCGACCCTGAATACGGCGCTGAGGCACCGGTCAACATCATCATCCAACTCTTTGGTTTCACGCCGACCGAGGCGCAGTTGTCGCTGTTGCTGGCCGATGGACTCAGTCTCGATGAAGCCTCGGAAGCGCTGGGAATGAGCCGCAATACGGCCCGTACCCATCTGCGCTCGATATTCTCCAAAACCGGCGTCAGTCGTCAGACCTTGCTGGTGCGGCTCATTCTGAAAAGCGTGGCTCAGCTGGCGGACTGACCGGCGTCGTCGGTCAGCGCGTCGCAACACTCCTGCAATAGCACCGCTCGCTTGCGCTCAAGCCCCCAGCGGTAGCCTCCCAACTCGCCGCTCTCGCGGATCACCCGGTGACAGGGAATCAGCACGGCGACCGGGTTGCTGCCCACGGCGCGCCCTACAGCACGGGCGCTGCCGGGCCGCTTGATCGCCGACGCCAGGGCGCCGTAACTGCGCAGTTCTCCGGGTGGAATCTCCAGCAAGGCTCGCCATACCTGTAACTGAAAATCACTGGCCAACACATGCAGCGTGAGCGGAGCTGTGACCGGTCGCTGTATGTCGGGTCTCAGAAAGCGGGATAAGCGTTTCCCGGCGGCGGATTGGTTTTCTCTAAAGTGGGCGGCAGGAAAACGCTGTTGTAGAGCGCGTAATGACTGATCGGCCGCATCGAACGACAGGCTGCAAATGCCGCGCTCGGTGCTGGCGATAAAGGCGGGGCCAAAAGGCGTATCGCCACAGCCCCAATCGATGGTCAGGGAGCGCCCCCCGGCGCGGAATTCTCCCGGCGTCATGCCTTCTACACGAACAAAATGGCTGTGCAGGCGAGAGCTGCTGCTCAGGCCGAGTTGTTCGCTGATATCCAGCAATGGCCGGCCTTCGGTCAGCAATTGCTGCGCGCGATGTACCGTCATGAACTGTTGAAAGCGGGTGGGGCTGATGCCCGCCCAGCGGCAGAATAGCCGCTGAAAATGCCAGGGGCTGAGGCCGCTGTCTTCGGCAAGCTGCTGGAGCGAAACACGGCCCTGTTGCTGTGACAGTGTCTGAATGGCGGTGGCAATACGTTGGTAGTCCCCTGGCACGGTCGCGATCCTGATGATGTCGAGCTGCCAGCATAACGTGTCGCAGGAGGCTGTCGAGCCGAATCTTGCGGTGCGGGAAGGAAAAGGGCTGCGGGAGTTCGCTGCGCCGTCATCGCTTTGGCGTATTCAATTTTTTCATTCCTTCGTTGAGTATAAAAATTCAATAAAAACAGAAAGTTGCAGCATTTTTTCGGTCGTCTAAACGGATTATGGCTCACCATGGGTTGCTGTGTGAGAATTTTTTCCGTGATAACAGGCTCCGAAATAACGGGCTTGCGCCAATAACAGTGAGGAGAGAGTCATGAGTGAGCTTGCGCAGATGAAGCGTCAGCCCCATATTATTGAGGCAAAAGAGTTGCCCGATCGCTACGCACGCGGTTGGTTTTGTCTTGGGTTGGCCAGTGAATTCGATAACACCCCGAAAAAATTGAACTACTTTGGCACTCGCCTGGTTGCGTATCGCGGTGAAGATGGCGAAGTTCATATTCTCGATGGCTACTGTCCGCACATGGGCGCAGATTTGAGTGAGGGCTGTGTAGAAGGTAACTCTGTGCGTTGCCCGTTCCACTCCTGGCGCTGGGGGCCGGATGGCGTCTGCGACGAAATCCCCTATGCCAAACGCATTCCGCCCAAAGCAGTGATTCGTTCCTACCCGACCATGGAAGAAAACCACCTGCTGTTCGTGTGGTACGACCCCGAAGGTTTGCCGCCCATCGAAGAGCAGCGCCCGCCGCGCATCGACGATCTGTTCAGCCCGGATTGGACCATCTGGCAGATGGACCTGATGACCATCAACACCAACTCCCGCGAGCTGGTGGACAATATGGCCGACGTGGCTCACTTCGGCCCCATTCACGGTGCGCCGATCACCCAGTTTAAGAACATTGTTCACAAGCATACCTACGAGCAGGTGCTGACGGGTGGCAGTGAACTGCTGGCGGAAGACGGTGAACTGACATCGACGGCCAAGTATTTCGGTCCCGCCTACATGACCACCTATATGACCGGTCAGGTTGAAGGCATGAATGTCGAGTCTCGCCTGCTGGTGTCGCATGTGCCCATTAATCACAACAGCTTTGATCTGCGCTTTGGTGTCGCAGTGAAGAAGATGCCGGGCATGACTGACGAGCAAAACAATGAAATGGCCCGCCAGTATACCGAGCAAAACCGCACGGCCTTCTTCCAGGATGTGCACATCTGGCATACCAAAACCCGTGTCGATAACCCGGTACTGTGCGACGGCGATGGCCCGATCAACCGTCTGCGTCAGTGGTACAACCAGTTCTACGTTGACCGCGCCGACGTTCCCGAGCAGTTCAACGAGCTGCGGGAATACACCGTGGATTACGCGATTCGCAACGGCTGACTTCGGTCAGCCCCAGCGCCGTTACTGAACAACCTTACTCAATAAATACGATAAGCAGGAATTTTCCATGGATGTACGCAGCCTGGGCTACGTAGTAATTGAATCGGCTGATCCGACAAAGTGGCTGGAGTACGGCCGGGATATTCTCGGTCTGATGCCTGCCCCGAACATGCCGGATGATGGCAATGTTTATCTCAAGCTGGATGAGCGGCCGTTCCGCTTTGCCATTGTGAAAGGCGAGCAAGAGCGCCTTCAGCGCTGTGGCTGGGAGTTGCGAGACCGCGAGGACTTTGCCGACGCCAAGCAGACGCTCAGCGCTGCCGGAATTGCTTTTGAAGAAGGTGACAGCGCGCTGGCACAGGCTCGCAAAGTCCGTGAGCTGATCGTGCTGAAAGATCCTTCGGGGAATGAGCTGGAGCTTTACTGGGGCGGTGAGCTGGACTTTGCCAAGTTCATGTCGCCGCTGGGGATCAGCGGCTTTGAAACTGGGTTTAACGGCGATATGGGCCTGGGTCATGCGGTATTGCCCGCTGCCAAGCTCGCCGAGACGCATCAGTTCTACAAGAATGTACTCGGCTTTGGTGACAGCGATTACATGCACTTCCATTTTTCGCCGGAGCCCAACGACCCCGGTCAGGGGCTGCACTTCATGCACGTGAACAACCCGCGTCACCACAGTCTTGCGCTGTACGAAGATGCCAATAACCCTGTGGGTTGTGTGCACCTGATGTTGGAGGTGCTGGAAACCGACGAAGTGGGCTATTGCCTTGATCGCGTAGAAGCGGCGGGGATTCCCATTGTGTCAACGCTGGGGCGTCACACCAACGACCGCATGTTGTCATTCTATATGGCGACCCCAACCGGTTTCGCCATGGAATTCGGCACTGGCGGCCTGCAGGTGGATTGGGATGATTTCACGCCCACCGTGACCACGCTGCCAAGCCTGTGGGGCCACAAATTCAACATGCCCGGCGAGTGATTGCCGGGCCATGAATCCTTTGCTCATCGCTAACCGTAATAATGGGTAGATGAAGCACTAACGAACATAGACATAAAAGAACAGGAGAGCGGCGATGAGCGCAGTAGCTGCGAGCGAAAGCAACGCGACCAATAATTTCGACACCATGATGGCGGCCATTAAAGAGCTGCAGCCCGTATTCCGTGAGCGTGCGCCACAGACGCGCAAAGAGCGTAAAGTCCCGCAGGCGTCTATTGATGCGCTGCAGGACATCGGCTTTTTCCTCGCGCTGCAGCCCAAGCGCTACGGCGGCCTGGAAATGCGCCCCCAGGAATTCTTCAAAATGCAGATCGCCATTGCCGAGGCCTGCATGTCTACGGCCTGGGCCAGCGGTATTATCGCGGTTCACGCCCTGCAGTTGGCGATGATGGATGACCGCGCTCAGCAGGCGGTGTGGAACGAATCCATTCACACGCGCGTGTCTTCGTCCTATGCGCCGATGGGTAAAGTGACGCCGGTTGAAGGCGGCTTCCGCTTCAGCGGTCGCTGGGGCTGGTCAAGTGGCAGCGATCACTGCACCTGGGTACTGCTGGGCGGTATTATTCCGGGCGAAGGCTACCGTACCTTCCTGATCCCCAAAAGCGATTACGAGATTGTCGATACCTGGCATTCCATGGGGCTGGAAGGCACCGGCAGTAATGACATTGTGGTCGACGACGTGTTCGTACCCGATTACATGACTCACAAGCAGAGCGATGGCTTTGCGGGCACCAACCCCGGTCTGGCGGTTAACGATGCGCCGCTGTACCGCCTGCCCTGGGCACAGAGCTTTATTCGCGTGGTGTCTACCCCAGCGATTGGCGCCTGTAAGGCAACGGTTGATCTCTACAAGCACGCGGTACTGAATAAGGCCAGTGGTGATCCGACCAAGCTGGCAGGCGACACACAGGTCGTTGAGCGCATCGCTGCGGCCCAGAACGGCATCGACGAAATGGAAGCGATCCTGCTGCGCAATTTCGATGTGATGATGGATCAGGTCGAGCGTGGCGAGGCGATTCCTCTGGAAGATCGCGTACGCTATCGCTACCAGGCGTCGCTGGTCATTACCAAGAGCATCCAGATCATCGACTCGCTGTTTGAAGTCGCGGGTGGTCACTCGGTATTTAACGATAGCGAGATCCAGCAACGTTTCCGCGATGTGCATACCGCACGCGCTCACGTGGCGAATAACCCCACCAGTTTCGCGCGCAACTTTGGTGGCGTGTCGCTGGGTATGGAAAATACTGACTTCTTTATCTGAGTCGGTAAATTCTGCGTTGCTGAAACCCGGCCTTGTGCCGGGTTTTTTCGTTTTTATGCGGGTGGAACACGGACTCAGCAAGGGCAAACCCGTATAGAAAATCACCGCTTCGCCGAGCAAGCTGTCACAAAATCCTAAAGCTGCCGGGGCCTTCTGCCGATAACAGTTGTAAGTGATTCAACAATCACGAGGCCCGCAGTCGGGACAGTAATAGCGCAGCGGAGAACGACCTTGGATATAGCAACCTTACTGGGAATGTTTGGCGCACTCGGCGTCATCATTGCGGCCATCTTTGTCGGTGGCAGTGCCGGTGGCTTTGTCGATGTGCCCAGTATCCTGATTGTTATCGGCGGGGCAACCTTTGCCAACCTGGTTAAATTCCCGCTGGAGCAAACCTTGGGGGCATTCAAGGTCGCCTCGCGGGCCTTTTTCCACAAACCCACCAGTTCACAAACGCTGATTGCCGAGTGTGTGGAGCTGGCGGGTATTGCCCGCAAAGAAGGGTTGCTGGGCTTGGAGTCTCGTGAAATCAGCAATGAGTTTCTGAACAAGGGCGTACAGATGGCGATTGATGGCCACGACCCGGAGTTCGTCAAGCGCCTGCTCAACAAGGAAATCAACCTGACCATTGAGCGCCAGGAAATGGGCGAAGCGATCTTCCGGGGCTTTGGCGACTCCGCGCCGGCCATGGGCATGATCGGTACGCTGGTCGGTCTGGTGCAGATGATGTCCAATATGTCAGACCCTAAGGCCATCGGCCCCGCGATGGCGGTGGCGCTGTTGACCACCTTGTATGGCGCGGTGCTGGCCAATGCGGTCGCCCTGCCGATGGCGGATAAGCTCGCCTTCCGCACGCAGGAGGAGCGTCGCAATCGCCACCTGATTCTCGAGGCCGTGGACGGCATTCAGGAAGGCTTGAATCCGCGAGTACTGGAATCGCTGCTGGTCACCTACCTGCCTGATAACAAGCGCGAACTCGAGAAGGCCGAGGAGGCGTAGTGAGCGACGCGCCTACGAAAAAGGCTTCCGCTGGCGCCCCGGCGTGGGTATTGACCTTCGCTGACCTGATGTCCTTGTTGCTGGCATTCTTCGTACTGCTGTTTTCATTCTCGGAAATGGACAAACAGAAATTCAAGGAGTTGTCGGGTTCCATGCGCGACGCTTTTGGGGTGCAGCGGGAAGTGCCTGCCTTCAGTCCGCCGATCGGCACCAGCATCATTGCCCGGGATTTCAGTCCGGGGCAGCCCAAGCCAACGATAGAAAATCAGGTGCGTCAGGAAGCGGCCATCGATATGCGTTCCTTTGCGGAAGTGCCGTTGAATGAGGAAATGGCGATTACGGAGGAAGACCTGGCCGAAGACCTGGAAAAAGTCAAAGAGCATCTGGCGGTGGAAATTCAGGAAGGGCTGGTGGAAGTCGACGATGACGGTGAGCGGGTCATCACGATCCGGATTCGGGAGACAGGGTCTTTCCCTTCAGGCAGCGCAGACATGGATCGCGACTTTTTGCCCGTTATCAATAAGATCGCGGTTTTGGTCGAGGATATTGGCGGCCACGTCGTCATTGCCGGGCACACGGATAAATTACCCATCTACAACCAGCGCTTCCATTCCAACTGGGAGCTGTCGGCGGCGCGTGCGGCGACGGTGCTGGAACGCATCGTAGAAGTCAGCGGGCGTTCCGCCAGCTATTTTCGTCTGGCCGGACATGCTGATACGCGACCGATTGATACCAACGATACGGCCGAAGGCCGCGCACGCAACCGTCGCGTCGAGGTCATTCTGCTGCGCGGCAGTATCGATGATGCTGCAACGGGGCCTGCCATCAGGGGACGCGAAGCCTCAGTCATGGACTGAGCAATACGCCAATCTCCGCGCTCGGGCGTCGAAGCCTGACGTGTTGCGGTGTACCATAGCGGAAACGGGACGAAGAGCCCGCCTTCCTCACTGGTCACTACGAGTCTACTATGCGTCGCACAAAAATTGTTGCTACTGTTGGCCCGGCCTCCGATTCTGCCGATATCCTTCGCGCCATGATCCGTGCCGGGGTCAATGTCTTTCGCTTAAATTTTTCCCACGGTTCCGCTGAGGAACATAAAGCCCGCTGTGAAATGCTGCGTACGCTGGCTCATGAGCAGGGCTGTTATGTGGCCATTCTCGGCGACCTGCAGGGGCCCAAGATTCGCCTGCGCAAGCTGGCGGGTGACGCGGTGGAGATCGCCGAGGGCGATGAGCTGTGGCTGGATACGCAGCTGGCTGATGGCGAGGGTGACAAGCAGCATCTGGGGGTCGACTACGAGCCGCTGGCGAGATCTGTTGCACCGGGCGATACCCTGTTGATTGATGATGGTCGCTTTCAGTTGTCGGTGCTCGAAGTGAAGGGGGCGGCCGTTCTCTGTCGTTCGGAAAGCAGTGGTACGCTGCGTTCGCGCAAGGGCATCAATCGTCTGGGTGGTGGTCTGTCAGCACCCGCGTTGACCGAAAAAGATCTTCAGGATATTGAACATGCCGCCGGTATGGATCTGGATTTCATCGCCATTTCCTTTCCAAGCAGTGCTGCTGATATCGCCGATGCGCGTGACAAATTGCAGAAGGCGGGGTGCTTTGCCCAAATCATCGGGAAGATTGAACGCGCTGAAGCGGTTGCGGAAGAAGAGCATCTGGATGAGCTGATTCGCGCTTGCGACGGGGTCATGGTGGCGCGCGGCGATCTGGGTGTTGAAATTGGTGATGCCAGTCTGATTGGTTTACAGAAGCATATTATCAAACGTGCGAGCCGCTTGAATCGGCCGGTTATCACGGCCACGCAGATGATGGAGTCGATGATCAGTAATCCCATCCCGACCCGTGCAGAGGTCTTTGATGTGGCTAACGCGGTGCTCGACGGCACCGATGCGGTGATGTTGTCTGCCGAGACCGCAGCCGGCAAATACCCGGTGGAAACGGTTAAGGCTATGGCGAGAAACTGTGAGGGCGCAGAGCGCTATCCCTCAGCTCGAAAATCCAGTTATCGCCTGGAGCGCAGCTTCGATTCAGTTGAGGAGACGCTGGCCATGAGCGCCGTTTATGCCGCCAACCACCAGCAGGGGGTTAAGGCCATTGTGTCGCTGACAGAAACCGGCCGAACGGTGTTGTTGATGTCGCGGCTGACCTCAGGGATTCCTATTTTTGCCTTCAGTCGCAATGAAAGCACCTGCAATCGCGTCAGTCTGTATCGCGGTGTCTTTGCCGTTGCCAGTCCGGAAGCAGGGGTGACGACCGAGGATTGTGTGGAAGAGCTGAAGGCAAGAGGCCATGTGGCGGCGGGCGATCTGATTCTGATGACGATGGGTGATCAGATTGGTGTCGACAATCACACCAATACGCTCAAGATCGTACGGGTTTTATAAGCGGCGCCGCAGGGAGCGGCACCGCGTTTTGGCTTATTTCTGGTCGACGTTCGCGGCGTCCAGAAAGGCGGGTTTTTCACCGCCGCCATGGACGGTCAGCGAGGCTCCGCTAATGTAGCTGGCCATATCACTGGCGAGGAACAGACAGGCATCGGCAATATCCTGCGGCACGGCCATGCGTCCCAGCGGTATGGTCCGTCCGACAGCCGCGATGCCTTCTTCATCGCCGTAGTGAAGGTGCGACTGCTCGGTACGAATCAGTCCGGCAATAATCGTGTTACAACGAACCTTGGGTGCCCACTCCACGGCGAGCGACGTGCCGAGATTCATCAGTCCCGCCTTCGCGGCGCCATAGGCAGCGGTGCCCGGAGAGGGGCGTTGGGCACTGACTGAGGCGATGTTCACAATGCTGCCGCCGCTTTGCTGTTGTTGCATAACCGCATTGCAGGCCTGGGCAAAAAACAGTGGCGCGAGTAGATTCAGGCGAACAATGGACTCCGAGAAGCGCGGTGACGCGGTGGCGGCGTCGGCAAAGGGCGCGCCGCCAGCGTTATTCACCAGAACATCGATGCGGCCATAGTGTTCGGCGACTTCACTGACAAAAGCCTGAACGGCATCGGGGTCCCGGACGTCCAGAGCTCTGTAAAATGCAGTGCGACCGTTGGCTGTGGGTAGGCTTTCCGGTTCGGAACGGCCGCAGATGGCGACATCGGCACCGGCCTCAAGAAAGCGTTCGCTTATCCCTTTTCCAACGCCTTTTCCGCCCCCTGTAACAATGACTACCTTACCCGAAAAATCCAGTGCGCTTTGCATTGCCGCTTACCTACCTCGTTCGCTGTCGTGATGAGAATTATGTTCTAATGTCGCCTCTTTAAATCGGGCGATTTTCTGCGTTTTTTCGCGGGCGACAGTTTAGCGTGTTAGCCCATGCTTTAATATGGTCGTATTTATCTAAGCATTTGACTCGTTTTGTCAGTGTTCGCCCACAGGGGCTGTGGTTACACTAGCTCGACTTTATCGCGCGTGGTGGCTTCAAGATGACTTGGCGCCGCGCTATAGCAATCATAACAAGGTGGTATTTATGTCTACGCATTCGGTGATAGCGATTCTTGGCGGTACAGGCAATCTGGGTACGGGTTTGGCGCGACGCTGGGCGCAGGCGGGCTACCGGGTCATCATCGGTTCTCGGACTCAGGAAAAGGCCGAGCAGGCGGTTGCCGAATTGAAGGCGCTGATGGCCGAGCGCGGCGTTGATGCGGTCAATGTGGAGGCCATGGATAATCTGGCTGCCGCCGAGGCGGCGGACATCGCTGCACTGACGGTTCCTTTTGCTCACCAGCGCGATACCTTGGAATTGCTGAAAAATGCATTGCAGGGTAAAATTCTGATTGATGTGACCGTGCCGTTGGTGCCGCCGAAGGTTGCGCGCGTGCAATTGCCCGAGGAAGGTTCTGCCGGCCAGATTGCCCAGCAGATTCTCGGTGAGGGCGTGCAGGTGGTTTCCGCCTTCCAGAATGTGGCGGCAGTGCACCTTCAGGAAGGGTCGGAACTGGATTGTGACGTGCTGGTGTGCGGCGACAGTAAAGACGCCCGTGCTGCGGTCATTGAGTTGGTGGAAGCCGCCGGGCTGCGCGGTTTTCATGCAGGCAGTATTGCCAATGCAGCGGCGGTAGAGGCGATGACGTCCTTGCTTATCTTTATTAACAAACAGTACAAGTGCCACGCTGGTATTAAGCTGACCGGTACTGATCAGTAAGGTCTCCGATGGCCAGTTCGCAACTTCAACTTTGGGCTTTGCAGGGCTATCCGCTGGTAGAACCAGGGGATGAGCTGGGTGCACAGATTCTTTGCTGCCTGGATGACAATGGCTTGTCACTGCAGGACGGCGATGTACTGGTGCTGGCACAGAAAATTGTCTCCAAAGCTGAAGGTCGCTATGCACGGCTGGCCGAGGTTGAACCCGGAGAGCAGGCGAGAGAGCTGGCCGAGCGCTGCGACAAAGATCCTCGTCAGATGGAACTGTTGCTGCGTGAGTCTCGCGAGATTCTTAGAGCTCGGCCTGGCGTGGTGATTGTGGAAACCCGCCACGGTGTCGTGCAGGCCAATGCCGGTATCGATAAGTCCAATATTCCCGGCAGTGAGGACGATCCGCAGGTACTCCTGTTGCCGTTGGACCCCGACGCCAGCGCGGCGGCGCTGCGGCGCTATCTGGCCGAGCAGTGCGGCGTGAATGTTGCCGTCATCATTAACGACAGCGCCGGGCGCGCCTGGCGTCACGGCACAATCGGATTTGCGCTGGGAACAGCGGGCTTCGAGGTGGTCGAGAACCGTATCGGTGATCGCGACCTGTATGGCCGTGTCCTCGAAGTGACCGAAATTGCGGTGGCCGATGAATTGGCGGCGGCGGCGTCCTACGTCATGGGGCAGGCTGACGAGGGCAGTCCGGTTGTGCTGATGCGCGGTGCCAAATTGCGTCCCGCCGAGCAGGGATCGGCCGCACTGTTGCGCGATCGAGATAAGGACATGTTCCGCTGATGCAGGCTTTTTCCGGGAAAATTGTTGCGCTCAGCGGTGGCGTCGGCGGGGCCAAGCTGGCCAGAGGGCTGGCTGAATGTCTGGCGCCCGATCAACTGACCGTGGTTGCGAATACGGCCGACGATTTCGACTACTGGGACCTGCGCATCTGCCCCGATATCGACTCGATTCTTTACGCCCTCGCGGACTTGAATGACGAAGAGCGTGGCTGGGGGCTGCGTGACGAGAGCTGGCGTACCATGGTTGCCATGCGGCGCCTGACGGGAGACGAGTGGTTCCAGTTGGGTGATCAGGATCTTGCTACCCACCTTTTCAGAACCATGGCCCTGCGCCGAGGGGAATCGCTGACCGCGGTGACCGCTGCGCTGGCAGAGCGTCTGGGCAGCCCCTGCCGATTGTTGCCGATGACCGAGCAGAGCGTGGCAACGCGGGTACACAGCGACCAGGGTGAGCTGGCATTTCAGGAATACTTTGTTCGTGAGCGCTGCGAGCCGAAAGTTGAACGCATCGTTTTCGAGGGCATTGACGCGGCCGAACTGAATCCGGCCGTCCATGAGGCATTGGCAGACCCGGCGCTGACCGGCATTGTGATTTGCCCTTCCAATCCGTTTTTGAGCATTGATCCGATTCTGTCCCTGCGCGGCTGTCGTGAGGCGATTGCCGCTGCCGGTGTGCCGGTTATTGGCGTTTCTCCGATTATTTCCGGGCGCGCGGTAAAAGGGCCCGCAGCCAAACTGATGGAGGAGCTGGATATGCCGAATACTGCCGCCGCGGTGGCGGACTATTATGGCGATCTGCTTGATGGATTTATTATCGATGACTGCGACCGAGAACAGTGTGCGCAGATTGCCAATCCCCGTCGCCAGTGTCGTACCGCCCAGAGCCTGATGAGGGATCTGGCCAGTAAACGCCAACTCGCCGTCGATACCCTGAGCCTGCTAGCGGAGCTGCATTGATCTATGTGGTTGCTTCTGCCTCTCAAAGATTTTGTTAAAGCTAAGCAGCGCCTGTCGGGCTGCTTGAGTGTGGCAGAGCGGCGGGCACTGTTTCAGCACATGGTGGAAGACGTAATGGCCGTGCTGTCTACGCTGCCTGAAAATCGTCGGCTGATTTTGGTCTCGGACGACCCTGCCGCGCATCTGCTGGCGGAGCATTTTGCCGCCGACTGCTGGCCCGAAAGCGAACTGGGCAGTGGCCTGAATGCGGTGCTGGAGGCTGCGCTCACCCGCATTGCTTCGCGGGCGGACGCGCCGAGTCGAGTGATGATTGTGCACGGCGACTTGCCGTTATTGAATATCAGCGAATTGCAGCAGCTCTGCGCGCTGCAGGGCTATGCTGACGACGCGGTTGCCATCGCCACTGACCGTCACGGCAGCGGCAGTAACGCAGTGTTAATGCCATTGCAGCGCCGCATCCCGCTGCGCTACGGCGAAAATAGTCTGGATGCCCACCGACAGGAAGCCGAGTACGCAGGCTTGCATTTTTACGTGCAGCAAAGCCCCTGCCTGGCGCAAGATATTGACACTCGTGACGACCTGTTGACGCTGGTCAGTCAGGGGGGCCGGGAGTGTGCGCCACAGACGATGGCCTATCTTCACCGCAGTGGTATCGCCCGCCGTTTGCGGCAAATGAATACTGAACCGAACCTGCTCAACAGGGAGCAACAAGGATCATGAGCACAACATCTATGCCCGCCATAC